>WNGB01011194.1_pt1 | contig 12323 bp, 11 predicted proteins | sample 5400681 | NCBI WGS metagenome assembly WNGB01 (sample SAMN13153367, study PRJNA577476) | soil metagenome | isolation source: 115 cm soil or saprolite under grassland replicate 2 | place: USA:California | collected 2016-06-15 | reverse complement strand
ATGGCCGCCGGCCGCCGCTGCCTCCTCAACCCGGCCGGCCAGGGCCAGCGCTTCGACCAGCAGAAGTTCCGCCTGATCCCGCTCGGGAGTGCCTTCGAGGAGGTCAGCGGCACGTCGCAGGGTACCGATCGCGGTGGCCAGCGCCCCCCAGGCCAGCGCCTGGCCGCCGGACTCGCTCAGCAGCGTCCCGGCCCGGCGGCGGTCCCCGGCACGGTTCGCCAGCTCGACGGCCAGCTCACGCAGGCCGCCTTCCAGGCGCGGGTGTGCGGCGTCCAGAACGGCGAGCGCCGCCGAGGCCAGGGCCCGCTGGCGGGGTGGCAGCATGGTATCGAGCACCGCTTCGCGGGTCAGCGCGTGCCGAAAGCGGAAGGCCGTGCCGTCGGCGCTCACCAGCAGTTGCTCGACAGCGAGCCCGAGCGTCTCCGCCACCAGGGCCGCAGTCTGGCCGCTCACGGCCGGGAGTAGTTCCCAGTCGAAGTGGCGGCCGACGATGGCAGCGGCCTCGATCACCGATCGCTGCGGTTCGCTGAACCCGGCCAGGCGCTCGCGGACCGTCTCGGTGAACGACTCCGGCAGCCCGGGCGATGCCAGCAGATCTTCTACCAGCAGCGGTACTCCTTCGGCGGAGGCCTGCACCCGGCGCAGGAGTTCCGCCTCTGCTCCCGGGATGCAGGCCTGGACCATGCGCGCCATGTCCTCATCGCTGAGCCGGTCAAGACCGAGGTGAAGTACGCCGGGCCGGCCCCGCAGTCGGCGGGCCACCTCCAGTGCGGCCGACGGCCGGTTGGCGCGCAGGGTAAGTACGCACAGCAACGACTCGCCATCAAGGTGCTCGCCAAGGTACTCCATCAGGGCCACGGTGTCCGGGTCCGCCCAGTGCAGGTCCTCTAGCACTATGACCAGGCCCTGCGGCGCGAGGCGCCGAAGAAGCTGGATCAGTGCCTCACCGCGGATCCCAGGTGAGACCTCCCCACTCGCCGGAGCGCTGCCAGCCATCCCCGGCAGCAGCGCGCTCAGCGCGGGCAGCCAGGGCTCCATCGTCGCGTCATCAGGAGCGGCGCGGTCCCGGAGGAGCTGCACAAGCGCGTCCGTCAGCGGCCGGTAAGCAGCGGTCGCTGACTGCGGCACCGCCCGGCTGGTAACGACCCGGATGCCATGGCTGGCCGCACGGCTGGCCGTCTCCAGGGCCAGCCGTGACTTGCCGATCCCCGGCTCCCCGGTGATCACTACACACCCGCCGTGCCCGGCCATGGTGGCCATCAGCGCCGCGTCGACCGCCTCCAGCGCGGCGTCCCTGCCGATCACGACCGGGCACAATACCTGCGCCATCAGCCTAGTCTGACAGCAATTCCTCGATATCGGAGAAAGGTCATCGGTTTCCGGAACGGGGGGTGCCGGAGTCCCGGGTCGATCAGGAGTGCTCCCGCCGGGGCGGTCTCAGACCGCCACCAGCAGCCGGCTTGCCAGTGCTGTCGAGGCGGCCAGGCTGTCCAGGAAGAGCCCGCGCGCGAGCGGATCATCGCGCGAGGCGCGGGGGCGGGCGTGGACGGTGGCGGCAGATGCGACGGTCGTCCGGGCGCATCAGCACGCCGCTGAGGCCCGGCGGCAGCCGCCGGCCGCCGGGTCGGCAGGTGGCCCATCAGCGGCCGCCTGGCCGTGTGGCGTCCCCGTCACCGCGGGTGCGGTGCAACTGCGGCAGCGCCATAATCCCGGCCGCGTCGTGCCTGCTGTCTGAATGCTGCAGGCGTTGTGGCTGTGGTGAGTGGATACGGTAGCGGGAGTGCGCGCTGTCCGGCGGATATGCGCGCGTCTTATTGACGGCCGGGTGAGCCGCCGGACTGGGTAATGGCGCTGGAGGCGTTTTCCTGGGCGAGGCGGCGGAGGGCGGCGAGGAGGGCGTCGCCGAGGACGGCGCCGATGATGACGCCTTCGAGCATTGCGTCGAGTGTGGGGCGGTCCAGGACGGTCTTGAGGTCGGCGGCTGCGATTTGCTCGGCGGGCCCTGCGTAGTCGTCGGCGAGTGCGAGCAGGTCGTCCGCGTCGAGGTCGCGCAGCGTGGCCAGGACCCCGGCCAGGAGTTCGCGGGCTGGGCTGTCGGGTTTGACCTGCCAGCCACGGCGGGTGATTAGCTCGTCAGCCTGCCTGGTAGCCGCGTCGCGCGCGTCGGGGCTGGCCTGGAGCGCGGAGGGCGGGGTGGTGGCGTACTGGGCCTTGCCGAGCGCATCGTGCAGGTTGCGGCCGGGGGAGCTGGCCGCGTCGAGCAGGCTGCGGGTGGCGGCGATGGACAATCCGCCGACCTCGGTCAGGGCGCGGATCAGCTTCAGCCGGCGCAGGTGGCCCTCACCGTACTGCGCCTGGTTGGGGCTGGTCAGCTCGCCGGGTGGCAGCAGCCCTTCCCGCACGTAGTACTTGATGGTCGGCGCCGGCACGCCGCTTTCGCGGCTCAGGTCGGCGATGCGCATCACACCTCCGGTCAGCTGTGGGACCCTGCTTGCGGGCGCTTCATTGATACTGTAGCTTGCCAATAGTGGATAGTTTAACTATCCGTAGTAAGAAGTGTCGCTAGCCACTAGGAGGCTGTCATGTTCACCCGCCTCGCTGGTCTTGCCCTTGCGGCCCCGCGCCGGCTGGCCGGGGCCGGGCTGCTCGCGCTGATCGTGTTCGCTGTCATCGGGGGGCCCGCGCTGGGCAGGCTTAACGCACCTCGCGCGTTCGACGACCCGGGATCGCAGTCCACCCTGGCCCGGGAGCAGATCGAGCGCGCCACCGGGCACGGCGCCTACCCGGAGGTCGTCGCGCTGGTGGCAGCATCGCCGTCCAGCGCCCAGGTCAGCCGGGTGGCGGGCGAGATCCGTGCCGACCAGGCCGTGGCCAGTGTCACCGTCCCGCCGGCGGCGGGCGGCTCGCCGCTGGTCTCCCGCGGCGGGCGGCAGACCCTTATCCCGGTCGTGCTGAAGGCGGGCGTGAGCCAGAACGGCGTGGTTGACCGGCTGGCCGCGGACTTCCGCCGTGACCCCGCCGTGCTGCTCGGCGGCGACGCGGTCGCCGCCCGGCAGGCCGGCCAGCAGGCGACCCGCGACCTCGGGCTCGCCGAGGCCATCACCTTCCCGATGCTGGCCCTGCTGTCGCTGCTGATCTTCCGCGGCGTCGCCGCGCTGCTGCCGCTGGCCGTCGGCACCGTCACGCTGCGCCGCCTCCACCAGCGGCTCGCCATCAGCGAGACCCCGTCCCAGCCGCGCATCCCGGCACCAGCCGCGAGGAGCCACGCATGAACACGCCCGCAGCCTCCTCCCGCCTGCCCGCCCCAGGCCGCGTCCTGGTCACCGGCGCGACCGGGCTGCTCGGCAGCAACGTCACCGCCGAGCTGCTCACCGCCGGAGCCGAGGTCCTCGCCCTGGCCCGCAGCCCCGGGCGGGCCAGCCGCTTGCTCCCCCCGCATGAGCGGCTGCGGATCATCGAAGGCGACATCACCGACACCAGCCGCTTCACCAGCCACCTGCGCGGGCTCGATGCCATCATCCACACCGCCGCCTACTTCCGCGAGTACTACCAGCCCGGGGGGGACGACCCGGCCCAGCTCCAGCGCGTCAACGTCGACGCGGTCGAGAACCTGCTCCGCGCCGCCACCGACGCCGGTGTGCCGGTTGTGGTGCACACCAGCTCCTCCTCTACCATCGGAACCCGCCCTGGCGGCCGGCCATCCGATGAGGACACCCCGCCGGACCCGGGCTGGGAGCGCAACGGCTACCGCGCCAGCAAGATCCGCGCCGAGCTGGTCATCCAGGCCTGGCCGCAACGGCACGGGCTGCGCGTCCCGGTCATCGTGCCCTCCTGGATGTGGGGCCCCGGCGACGCTGGGCCCACCGCCTCCGGCCGGTTGTTCCTCGCCGTCGCCCACCGGCAGCTATCCGCGGTGCCCCGCGTGGGCAGCCACATCGCCGACGCCCGCGACGTCGCACGCGCCGCCGTGACCGCGATCAGCAGCGGGGAACACGCTCGCCGCTACATCGTGGCCAGCAGCTGGCAGCCACTGCCGGTCATCACCAGCGAGATCGCCGCCGCGACCGGGGCCCCGGCACCACGCCCGGTGCCCGCCGCGCTGGCGATGGCAGGCTCGGGTGTCATCGAGCTGGCGGCCCGGCTGCGCGGCCGCGAGCCCGCGGTCACCCGCGCCGGCACCCGCATCCTCCTCGAAGGCGACCGCCAGCACCTCACCTCCCAACGGGCTGGGCGCGAGCTCGGCGCCACCTTCCGCCCCCTCGCCCAGACCATCACCGACGAAACCGCCTGGTACCGCAGCCACAGCACGCTCCCGCCCGCCCCGCACAGCCCCGCCCAGCACCGCGGCCTTCCGAGCGCGGCGCCCTGACGTTGCGCGATCATCAGCTAACGGACGGACGGACAGGCACTGGGGCGCGGTAGGTCGTCGCGCCGGGCACTCGGCGACGAAGCACAAAGACGGATAGCGAACGAAAGGTGACCGCCCATGGCATCCGAACCGGCTAACTCTCCAGGTGGCTCGTCGCTGCCCGATCTCCGCGGCACAGGTGCGTTCCTGGCCGCCGTCGGGCTCACGCTGACCGAGATCACCGGGAGCAAGGTGCGCGGCCATGCCGATCTTGGCCAGGGCCACCACACCCCCTGGGGTGTAGTACACGGCGGGGTCTATACCACGATCATCGAGAGCGCGGCCAGTGTCGGCGCCTCGGCCGCCGTGCTGGAGCAGCGGCAGTTCGCGGTCGGCGTGAACAACAACACCGACTTCATCCGTTCCGTGCAGGAAGGCGCCGTGGAGGTTGTCGCCGAACCTGTCACGCAGGGCCGGGTGCAGCAGCTATGGCAGGTGATCATCACCCGTGCCTCAGATGGCAAGCAGGTCGCGCGGGGAACGGTACGGTTGCAGAACCTTCCCCTCCCGCACAGGGAATGACATCCGCCCAACCTGAATCGCCGGGACCGGAGCTGGGAAGGCCGCGGTTATTACCGTTCTCGGTAAGTGCCGTCCCGGAGCTAGCTCGGCTAGCCCGGTGGCGGCGAGCAGGGATGTGGCCAGGCAGAGTGCCGGTGCCGGCGTTTTGCAGGGGTGAGGCCGCCGGGCAGGGGATCCTGCGGCGATGCCGATGTTGTAGACGGTGGTCTAGATGGAGGTGGCGACGTCGGATGCGGAGATGCGGGGTCGCGTTCTGGGATCGGCTGGGATCGGTTCATGGGTAGTGCTGGCGGAACGATTCCCGGACAGGTGCGCCTGCTTATCCGTACTCGCAGCGTGTCCGGTTATCACGTGCACTGCCAGGCGAATCGTACCTGGTCGAAGCGCCGGGCTCGCAGGTCGTCTGGGCGGATCATGAAGTACAGCTTGCCGACGTCACCCCACATCATCTTCGCCGTACGGTCGGAGTCGATCTGGGCGAGCAAGCGCCATCCGCGCACGCCCTCGTCGACAGCGGGTCCGGCGGAGGGCGCGCTGGCGCCACGCAAGGCGAGTTCGGCTTGTTCCACTTCCCACTCCGCGGTTCGCGCCTGGATCGGTTCCGGATAGCCGCCGACCCGGTGGCTGGGATCTCCGGCCCCCAGCCTTACGTCAAGAGCCTCGTAGAGCGCGTCTGCCTCCGGCGGCCGTCCCGTCTCCGGGTCGGGCGTGCCCAGCCCGCTCGCCGTCCAGATCCGCTCGCTTTCCGGGTCTTCCACACCCGGCCAGGTAAGGGCCGGGACGGCGGTCAGGGCGACAGCGGGATACGCGGTCAGGCCCGGCGGCGCCGGCGTGGCGACATGAGTGAGGTGCTCGGGGGTGCTGTCCTCCGGATGCAGCCATAGCACCTGAGCGCCGGCCTGGGTGGCATGATCCCAGCCGCCCACGCCGCTGCCGTGGTAGCCGGTGTAGTGCCCTCCGTCGAAGTAAAAGAACGCCAGCCGCCCGGAGTCGGGCATATTCCACCCGGGCATCAGCATCGCAAGGGAAGCGCAGTCGACGCTGAGGACATGGCTCAGCGGACCGTTGCCCGGCCAGACCGGCCACGAATTGATGGGGAGCGCAGGCAGGCCGCCGAGCTGGGCGATGACCGGATCGCCGGGCTCAGCGTGCACAAGGCGGATGCCCGGCGACAGCAAGCTCAGCCAGGCATCCGCAGCTGCCTGTCCCATGGACCGGCGGACCAGCTTGGACAACTCGCCAAGGCCCGGATCCTTGCCGCCCGCGCCAAGCCGGGGATCTGGTGAGAACACCACCTGCTCTTCGCCGTCAACCGGTGCGGGCATTTCGCGAATCGTCCCATCCAGCTCCGACCACAGGCAGTAATGGCGGCGCCGGTGATGCTCGCCGAACTCCTCCACCTCCACGCTGAGCCGGCCGTCCGGGGACAAGACCACCCCAGAAGAGCGCCACGACATGGAAACCAGTGGAGCCGTCTGGTAGATCCGGTCGCGCGCAGCCTGCATGCGCCTGTAGCACTCATCACCCAGCGCCTCCAGGCGCGTCATGAGATCTTCGTACCGGTCAGTCATCAGCGAGCAGCCCCATCCGTTGGCTCGCATCGGTGCGTTACCCGGGACAATATCGGCCCCCGCGCTTTGTGGTACTCCCCGATCCCTAGCCGGACCCCACCCTCGGGGCTGCACGCCCGGGCCTGAGGGGGCAGCGCGGCGAACACACGCTCACATCGGCTGCGTGAGGTTGACTCTCAGACCCCACACGAACGTTTCGCTCTCCGGGGACGGACCCTGTCGGCCCCGACGCGCGCTACTTGCGGCTACGCGGATGACTGCGCGTCCAATGCGGGCCCGTTCCATCCGCTGCGAGCATCGCCGGGACCCATCCTGTAAACCGCACCTTCGGTGCAAGGCCGCGGTCATGATGGGCTCGCGGGCGATAACGATGGAGCCGTGATCGGGTGGATACGCGAGATCGTGCTGGACTGCGGAGATCCGTGGCGCCTGGCATCCTTCTGGGCCGGAGTAATCGGCGGGACGCCAACGGAATGGTATCCGGGCTGGGTCACGCTGGAACCGCCTCCGCATGGCCAGCGGCTTTCCTTCCAGGGCATCGCCGCCACCGGCGGCGGGAGAGCGGTGCCTGGCGTGCACTTCGACATCCTGGTCGGTGACCTTGACGCTGCCCATACGCGAGTGATCGCCGCCGGTGGGACCTTTACCGGCGAGCACATCTCCCAGCGCCCAGACCCCGGAGGGGAAGTAGTGCGATGGCGCGTGTACCAAGACCCCGCCGGCCACCCCTTCTGCCTGGTGACCCGTTGATTAGCGCACCCCGCACACTATCCGCGGCAAATGAGGATGTCTCTCGCCCGCACGGTTTGGCCACTTCGGAGTAGGTTCAGCTTGGGCCGATCCTCTTGATGGCGGCCGCGATGTGGCTGTACCCGGGAATGGGTCTCAGATCGTAATGGCGACCCCGCCCTTCTTGTGGCCCTCGCCGACTTTCATCTTGTCTCCGCTCTTCCGCACTCCCACGAGGAACGCGAGCGCGTGTCGTTCCTGGGGTTTCCGCCGGGTAGCCGCCAAGATCACCCGGCATGACTGAGAATGGCGTGGTGGGTGTGTCCTTGACCAGCCAGCCCAGGGCGGACCCAAATGCTAATTGCGTACGGATTTCTTCACCTTTGCCGTTAGGTAATCACCCTGATAATCTTCCGGCAAGGGGCAAACGTCCTCACAGGCAGGGCCTAGGTCCTGGCAGGCTGCATCGGACGTACTATTCTCGGCAGACCCGGTAAAGGCGCTGGGGACTTGGGGCCGGGCTACCGACTGTTTCAGGCGGCGTGGGGCGCGAGTTCGACGATGAGGTCAGCGTCGAGGGCTGCGCTGATTCGTTCCAGTAGTGGGATCGTGGGGACGACCCCGCCGGCTTCCAGGCGCGAGAGGGCAGGCTGGGTCATGTCAGCGCGGGCAGCGAGTTCGACCTAGGACAACCCCAGGGCCAGGCGGCGTTCGCGGACTGCCTGGCCGATGAGGAACGCCCGGCGGGCTTCGGCGTATCCCTCGCGGTACTCGTCGCTGTCACGGCGCCCGGCGGCGAATTCCTCGTAAGAGGAGTGCCGTGCGGTCATGTCAGTTCACCTCCCGGTCGAACACCTGATGGGCGGTGCCATGTTCTGCTTCGCAGATCTTCTGGGCATGCAAGGCACGGGCTACCTCAGCAGTCTCGGCGCTGCGGGTCTTGGGAAACACCGTCAGTAAGATCACCCGCCGGCCTGGCGCCAGCCAGTAGGTGACCCTCGTCTGCTGGCGTAACAGATGGAACCTCAGTTTCCCTGACCTTCCCTCCCAGGTGGCGGGCGTAAGGCTCGCCGAGATCCTCGGCGTGCTCAGCAAGCAGCCCGACAAGGAAGTCGACGCAGCCGAAGTCGCGGTGGCTCAGCCCTCGCATTCCAGAGCTGCTCCTTCACCTGCCTGACGGTGGCCAGCGCAGCGTCAGCACCGCCCGGATTCCGCAGTCGCATATCCGTAGCCTGCCACCGCTGGCAACGTGCTGAGCCGCGCCAAGCTGCCCACCCCAGGTGCTGGTGATCGTTATAGCCGGACCGCGGCAGCGGGCACACGGCTCCGGAGGGCAGTGCGGTCCATGGACCCTACCTGGCAACCTGCCGCGCTGGGGAGCGTATGGGCGTGCACTGCGACGTCGAGGACGGCGCAGAAAGCCATCTCCTGGAGGGCGCCGAGGCCGGAGTATGGTCCGCCAGGCCAGGTCAACTTCTGGACTTTCCCGGGGGTGACCGGATTGAACCGCCACCCTCTTCGTCCCGAACCGAGAGCACGGCGAAACGGACGACCTGTTGAACGGTACATGCCCAGGTCACGGCCCTAGAAGCGAGTCGGTTCGCCGCGCCTGAGCGCGCCTGAGCGCACCTGCGCACATGCCGCCGCTCCCATCCTGCTCCCGGAACCAGGCAGATGGCGGGAGCGCGCTTAAGTCCGCGCGGGTCCGACCTGTGGCGGCTTTCAAGATCGCTAGCGGGGCATCCTGCCATGCGGCTGTGACCTCTGTCGTTGGCCGCCTGTCGGGCCGCTCGTCGAAGATCATCCCGGGTATATCCAACCGAAGCTGCAGCCCTCGCCTGACCCCGTCGTTTACAAGTTTGCGGATGCGCCCAGCAGGCGCAGCGGACTTGCTGATAGTTCGGTGCAGGACGGTCCTTTGCCCTCCGGCAGGGTCCGGGTTCTAGGCTGCAAATGTTGGCTGCACCGCACCGCACCGCACCAAGGGGGTGGCCATGACCGCAGGCGTTCCGCCAGCGCCGACCACAGGCAATCTGACCCCGGCCGAGCCAGAAGCGCGCTGGACGCTGTGGGTGCGGTTCGCCATCGAGGCGGCCAGCGAGGACGAGGCGCGCACTGTCCTCGGCCAGGCCCTGGCCGGGTTGAAACCGGAGCTGCCGCTGCGCGGCGAGCCGGTGATCCGTCCTCGCCATCGCCGCATTCCTGACGGTATCTGGGTGGCTGAGGTCGAGCCTGACCTGACCCGCCTCCAAAACGACCCCGACGATGCGAAGACACGCTGCCGGTACGTGCAGGGCTGCTTCCCCCTGGACGTGTACTGGTCCCTCCCCCAGAACACCGAACGCGAGGCCAAGGCCGAATGGCCACCAGACATCTGGCAACGACAGCCCGGCCGGGATGATGTGCTGTTGCACCCGGCGTTGCGAGCCGTAATGATCTTTTGCGCGGCAGAGCAAGACTGACTGGCTGCTTAGGGCTCGCCGGAAAATAACCCGTAGCTTCCTGGAATCGGGCACGCTGGTGTGCTATAGGCGTGATGACGTTAACAAGGGAGATGCTGGCGGCGAAGTTCGAGGCGATCTTCCCGCATCTGGATGAGCGGCAGCGGCGGCTGCTGATGGGGGCCGAAGCGCGGGCGCTGGGGCATGGCGGGATCCGGCTGGTGGCCCGGGCCGCTGGGGTCCGCGAGGCCACGGTGTCGCTGGGCGTGAGCGAGCTGAACTCGGGCGATGAGCCGCTGGGCAGGGTCCGCAGGCCGGGCGGGGGGCGTAAGCGGGCTGCGGATCCGGACCCTGGGCTGCGCCCGGCGCTCCTGGCGCTGGCCGGGCCGGATGAGCGGGGTGATCCGGTGTCGCCGCTGCGGTGGACGGCGAAGTCCACCCGTGCCCTGGCGGCGGAGCTGACCCGCCAGGGGCATAGGGTCTCCGCGGACACTGTCGGTGACCTGCTGCGGGCCGAGGGATTCAGCCTGCAGGGCAACGCCAAGACCATCGAGGGCATGCGGCACCCGGACCGGGACGCCCAGTTCCGTTACATCAGCGAGCAGGCCAGGGCTCACCAGGCGGCTGGCCAGCCGGTGATCAGCGTGGACACCAAGAAGAAGGGAGCTGGTCGGGGCGTTCCCCAACGGCGGCTGGGAATGGCGGCCGGAGGGCGAGCCGGCCAAGGTCAGCACCCACGACTTCCCGGATCAGGAGCTGGGCAAGGCCATCCTGACGGGGCCTGCGACGTGGCGGCTAACGCCGGCTGGGTCAACGTCGGCACTGACCACGACACCGCCGCGTTCGCCGTGGAGTCGATCCGCCGCTGGTGGAACAGCGCGGGAAAGGCCGCCTACCCGGGCGCGTCGCGGCTGCTGGTCACCGCGGATGCGGGCGGGTCCAACGGGTACCGCACCCGGGCCTGGAAAGCCGAGCTGGCCGCATTTGCCCTGGAAGCCGGGCTGTCGGTCACGGTCTGCCACTTCCCGCCCGGCACCCGCCCGGTACCTCCAAGTGGAACAAGATCGAGCACCGGCTGTTCTCCCACATCACCCTCAACCGGCGTGGACGGCCGCTGACCAGCCACGAGGTCATCGTCAACACCATCGCCGCGACCACCACCCGCACCGGGTTACGGGTGCACGCCAAGCTCGACCCGGGCAGCTACCCGGACGGGGTCAAGGTCAGCGACGAGCAGATGGCCCGCCTCCCCCTCAACCGCCACGGCTGGCACGGCGACTGGAACTACACCCCGCGCCCCGAGCCGCCAGCCCAGCCACCCCCGCCAAGGCCGCCCGCCCGCGAACCGGAGCGCCCCGGCTGGGCGCCATTCCTCGGCGGCGCCGAGTGGTCCGCCTACGCTGCTCGCCGACGTGCTGCCACTTCGAGCATTGGCGGTGGGTATCTGTCCGCTGGAAGCCACCAGGAACTGCTTCAGCGTGTAGTGCACGAATGGGACGAGTGACACCGAGATCGAACCCACTAGCGTCGTTCGTGCCCAGCAAACCTCGCCAGGTGCTCGTACTGGCGCATGGCGTCAGATAGCGAACTCATCGAGTACGCGCGGGCAGCAGTTGCGCGGTGGACTGCCTTCGCCGAAACACATCACGCGCTACAGTAGCCGCGGCTCCCGTGGCTCCACCGCGACCTTTAACACGCCCTAGGCTTGGCGGGGTGACACCGAGCGAGCTTGCCGCGACCATCACCGATGCCGTGCAGGACGCCGTCGACACCGGCGACCTGGACGTGCCGGTGCCCGAGAGGGTGCCGGTGGAGCGGCCGAGGAACCGTGAGCACGGCGACTACGCGAGCAACGTGGCGCTCCAGCTTGCCCGGCCTGCCGGGCGGGCGCCGCGCGCAGTGGCCGAGCTGCTCGCGCGGCGGCTCGGCAGCGTGCCGGGCGTGGCGAAGGTGGAGGTGGCCGGTCCCGGCTTCCTCAACATCAGCCTGGAGTCCGCGGCGCAGGGCAGGCTGGTCCTGGTGATCACCAGCGCCGGGGATGGCTACGGGCGGTCTGCGGCGTTCACCGGGCAGCGGGTAAACCTGGAGTTCGTCTCCGCCAACCCGACCGGCCCGCTGCACATAGGCGGGGCACGGTGGGCTGCGGTGGGTGACGTTCTCGCCCGGGTGCTGCGGGCTGCGGGCGCGGACGTGGCGAGCGAGTATTACTTCAACGACGCCGGCGCGCAGATCGACATGTTCGCCCGGTCGCTGCTGGCGGCGGTCAGGGGTGAGGCGCCGCCGGAGAACGGCTACCAGGGCGGCTACGTGGCCGGCATCGCCGCCGAGGTGGTGTCCCGCCGCCCGGACGCGGCCGCCCTGCCGGCGGCGGACGCGGTCGCGGTCTTCCGCACGGAAGGCGTCGCGCTGATGTTCGACGAGATCAAGGGCTCGCTGGCCCGGTTCGGGGTGTACTTCGACGTGTACCGCAACGAGAAGGACCTGCACGAGGCCGGCGCGCTGACCGCCGCCCTGGACCGGCTGGCCGTCTTTGACCAGGTTCACCAGCTGGCCGATCAGGATCTCAATGGCCCGCTCCGGGTCGTCGCCGAAGCACGCGGCCATCGCCTTCATCCGGCCGATATAGCCGTGGTGGTCCGCGCCGAGCATGAT
>WNGB01031417.1_pt1 | contig 12324 bp, 16 predicted proteins | sample 5400681 | NCBI WGS metagenome assembly WNGB01 (sample SAMN13153367, study PRJNA577476) | soil metagenome | isolation source: 115 cm soil or saprolite under grassland replicate 2 | place: USA:California | collected 2016-06-15 | reverse complement strand
GTGGTCTTCGATAAGACGGGCACGTTGACGGAAGGTCATCCTGCGTTGCGCGAGATCGTCCCGTTCGCCGTGTCCGAAGAGGAGTTGCTGATCGCGGCGGCGGCGGCGGAGACGGGTTCTGAGCATCCGATTGCCCGAACCGTAGTTGAAGAGGCATTCAAGCGGGGCATCGTCGTCCCTGAGGTCGAGGGATTCGAAGCGGTTCCCGGTCACGGCGTACACGCGCGCCTGGGCGGCGCCAAGCTGATCGTCGGCAGCCCCGCGTTTCTCACGGGTCGCGGCGTTGATCTCTCGGGACGCGACCAACGCATCAGCGGGCTGGAAGCCAAAGGGTTTACGGTTATCGGCGTTGCGCGCGAAGGCGTTCTGATTCGCCTGCTCGCGCTTGGCGATGCCCTGCGCCCCGACGCCGCTGAGACGGTGCGCCAGCTGCACGCAATGGGCATTCGCACGAGCCTCATTACCGGCGACAATGAGCAGGCCGCGAAGTATTTCGCACGCGCCGCCGGCATCGACGACGTGCACGCGCGCGTGCTGCCGGCCGACAAAGCGGCGATCGTCCGCAAGCTTCAGGAGAACGAGCGCGTGGCGATGGTCGGCGATGGTATCAACGATGCGCCGGCATTGATGCAAGCGGAAGTTGGGATCGCGTTCGGCAGCGGAGCCGACATCGCGATCGAGTCCGCCGACGTGATCATTCTCAATAAGCAGGTGAAAGCCGTCCTCGACGCCTACGCGATCAGTCGCTACAGCTATCGTAAAATGGTCCAGAACGTCACATTGGCATTCATGTTCAACGGCTTGGGCATTCCTGCGGCGGCGACCGGATTGGTGTATCCAATCTGGGGCATGGTCGCGATGGCCGCAAGCGTCACGACCATCTTCATTAACTCGCTTCGGGGCCGCGGTGCCTATTTCGTGCAGGCGATTGAGACGGTGGGCCACATGCCGCACGCCCCTTCCGCCGCTCATGCCTAGGAACGATGACCGTGATGTTCAAGTCGATTAGTTTTGAAGTAACAGGTGACAAGCGGCTCGTCTGCAAGAGCTGCGAACAGCGCGTCGAACGCATGCTGAGAAGTCTGGAGGGCGTGAGCCAGGTTCGCGCGCAGGCGGACACGCAGAGGATCGACGTACTGTTCGATGCAGCTGTCGTGGAACCGACGACGATCGCCGATCGATTGAGCGCGGCCGGATACGAGCCGAAGGTGGCGTGATGACGGGGACTCTCGCGAACCTTGTGCGCCGAATCAGGCTTCAGCATCGCAGTGACACGGGCAGTGACCAGACCGAAGGCTCAGCGGTCGGCGAAGTGGAGTTTCGGATTCCGAACCTTGTCTGCGAAGGGTGCGCCGAGAAAATCGACGGCGTGCTCCGCCCGATGGCCGGTGTTCGAGAAATCCGTGCAAACGTGCCGCAGAAGCGCATTCACGTGCGTTACGAGCCCACGAAGGTCCAGCCTGAACAGCTCAAAGACGCGGTGAATCAAGCCGGGTTTCAGGCTGTGGACGCCTGAGACGCGGCGCCGCAAGGGTGCGGCAGGCCACTTGACCCTCAAGTCCGCTTGAGGGTGTGTACTGGATGGATATGGCAGGTCTGCTGATCGGGGGACGTGGCGGAGCGCACCGGACTCTCGGCACCGACGATCCGGTACTACGAAAGCATCCGACTTTTGGCGCCCCCACCTCGTTCCGCGACCGGGTATCGTCGCTACACGGAGACGACTGTCGAAGAACTGCGCTTTATCAAGAAGGCGCAGTCGCTCGGCTTTTCGCTGGAAGAAATCGGCGAAATTCTGAAGTTGAGCCGTGCCGGCGACACGCCTTGTTCACACGTCTTGGATCTCTCCCGCCGTCACGTGCGCGCCGTTGAGGAACGGATTCAGCAGCTCACGCGTTTTCGCAATCAACTCGCCGGAGAGATCGCCAAGTGGGACGGCGAGCAGGAGCCCACCTGTCGCGGACTCTGTCAGATTATCACGAGCGCGGAGGAAGGAGAACCCGCGACAATCGAGCTGCACATTGGGGTACGTCAAAAAGATAAGGCGCGCAAACAGCGTCGCTGACGGAGAACGCACATGTCCCGAATACATCGGCACGGCCTTTCGATCGGAGCCCTGATCGTGGTGGCGCTCGCGCTCTCGGTCTCGATCGCATGCCGGCGCGAACCGCCGGCTACGGGGCAGACGGGTGTCGAGAAACCCGTTGCGATGCGAACCGTCGCGGTTCCCGTAGACGGGATGATCTGCCAGGTCTGCGCCGGCACCGTCAAATCAGCGTTGAAGAAGGTCCCGGGCGTTCAGAACGCTGAAATCAGTCTCGAGAACCGGAACGCGATCATCAGCTACGACGCAGGGCGAGTCACCCCTGACCAGTTGACACGCGCAATCAAGGACGCGGGATACAAAACTGGCACGCCGACCGTAACCCAGTCACCATGATGGAAGACTTCCTCCAGCGGTTCGCCGCGTCTCTACCGGACGCCAGCGGACCAGCGCTCCTTATAGCGATCGCCGCCGGTATCCTTGCAAGCGCCGTGTGTCCCTGCACTGTGCCGGTTGGAATCGGCGTCGCAACTGCCGCCGGCGGGACGGAGGTTCAGGACCGCCGCAGCGGAGTATTTATCGCGCTCGCATTTTTTGTGGGAATCGTGATCAACCTGACCGTTTTGGGTGTTCTAGCAGGTCGACTCGGGGCGTTCCTGACGGAATCGTTCGGTCGGTATTGGGCGCTCATCATGGCCGCGTTTTCATTGGTCGCTGCCATAGCTGCGTTTTGGGGACCTCGCCTGAAGGTGCAGCGACTCGCCGACCTGCGGCGACCCGGCATTACCGGTGCGTTCGCCTACGGATTCATTTTCAGCCTCGGAACATCCGCCGCCCCGCTTCTCCTGCTCCTGACCGTGGCTGCGGCACAAGCGCACACACAATACGGCCTGCTGCTCGCATTCGCATTCGGCATCGGCCGCGGCTTGCCGTTTTTGATCGTTGGCTTGTCCGCGGGACTGTTGATGCGATTTGCAGCGCTGTCGCGCTGGCGTCGTCCCCTACAGGTTGTGAGTGGGTGTGCGCTTTTGCTGGTTGCCGGCTACTACGCGCGAGCCTTTACAACGCTGCTCTGACGAGCCTGGCCGCTCGATACCCGAAATCACTTCGATCCTTAAAACTCGCGCTTGACTCTGGAGTGCACTCCAGGGTGCATAGTGAAGTGATGGAGAATTGCTGCAGCGCTGCGAACAGCGTGATCGCCAGTCCGCACACGGCGTGTTCCCAATGTGGGTCGAAGGGTGCGCCTGTCGACCTGCTCACCGTCAAGGCGCTGCTCACGGAGACTGCGCTTCGGCGTTTGGTGCCTGCATCACTGTCCTTCTGTCGAGAGCCGGTGTGCTCGGTCGTGTACTTCGCCGCCGACGGTCAGGTGTACACCAGCACGGATGTTCGTGTTGCCGTCTGGCAGAAGCAACCAATCGGCGATCGACGAATTTGCTATTGCTTTGATGAGAACGAGGCGTCGATGGTGCGCGAGCTGATCGAGACGGGCTGCTGTGGCGCCGTTCAGCGCGTCCGGGAACATATCACCGCCGATCGTTGCGCCTGCGAGGTGCGGAACCCACGCGGCACATGCTGCCTGGGCGATCTCATAAAGGCGGTCGCGCGTCTTGAGTCCGGTTGTATCTCTGGGGTCGAGAAGTAAGGCAATGGCGAACGGGTATCGCATCAGTGAAGTCGCACAGAAGGTGGGCGTTACGCCTGACACGATTCGCTACTACGAGCGGCTCGGTGTGCTGCCGCGCCCGCCGCGCACGGCGGGAGGGCTCCGCGCGTACGGTGACGACGTGCTCCCGCGGGTGCGCTTCATTCAACAGGCCCAGGCGCTGGGATTGACGTTGAAGGATGTGAAGGAACTCGTCGCGAATGAAGGTCGGACGGGTCATCAACGGTGCCGTCGCGTGCGTGATCTCCTGAAGACGCGCCTCGCCGACGTCGACGCCCGGATCAGAGAGATGCAGGCATTTCGCCGCACGCTTCGTAGCCATCTGAGCGAGTGCGAACGCGCGTTGGAGCAGGACACACCGGTCTGCCCCGTGATGATCGAGTTGGGAGGTCGCAGTCAATGAAGACCGCTCTCGCTGCCGTAGTGGCAGCCGGTGTCGCATCGGCGTGTTGCATCGGACCGGGGCGCGTTTTACGTCGCGTACCGCCCAACGTCCGACTGCGACGCGTGCTCGCCGGCGTTGCGGAGGCGTACGCGGATCACCGTCTGGATTGCGGCGGCGCTCGCCGTTGCGCTTGTCACATTTCCGTACTACGTTGGATATCTATTCTGAAGGAGGACGTATGCGAAAAGTTGTGGTTTTCGTCGCTGCGATTGCGTTCGGCGCCATCGCGACGGCAACGGCGACACGCGTCGTGGCAAGGCAGGTCAAGCCAGCCGAAGCGACAAAGGTCTGTACGGTGAAGGTGACGGGGATGACCTGCTCGGGCTGTGAAGCGGCCGTCAGGCTCGCGGCGAAACAGATCGATGGTGTGAAGGACGTGAAGGCGAGCTACGCGAAAGGGACAGCGGAGGTCACCTACGATCCCGCGAAGACGGTCCCCGACGCGATCGCCAAGACGATCGCGCAGAAGACTGGCTACAAGACCGAAGTAGTGAAATAACAAGCGGATCGGACCGTGACGGAGGTTCGGAATGGAAGACGCCGTCGATATGTTGATCCTCGGTTCCGGCTCGACCGCGTTCGCCGCTGCGTTGACGGCGCAGGAACTGAAGAAGACCGCGCTGATGACGGAGGAACGACCCGTCGGCGGCACGTGCGTCAATCGCGGGTGCCTCCCCTCCAAGAACCTCATCGCCGCCGCGAAGCTCCTGTACGATGCACAGCATCCTCGATTCGCCGGCCTGACGCCATGCACGATCGGCCAAGACTTCGCCGCGTTGATTGCGCAAAAGGACGAACTCGTCCACACCTATCGGAATCAGAAATATGAGAGTCTGATTGGCGGCGAAATCCGGCTCGAGACAGGCCACGTCCAGTTCATTGACGCGCACACCGTCGAAGTGGGCGGCAAACGGCTCAGGGGCCGCAAGCTGCTGATCGCCACCGGTTCGCGGCCCTCAGTTCCTGACATCGAAGGGCTGGACACGGTGCCCTACCTGACGAGCGATCTGCTCACCGTTGACGAGTCGATCGAACTGCGAGAGCGTCCTGCCTCGCTGTTGATCATTGGAGGCGGGTACATCGCCTTGGAGCTCGGGCAGATGTTCAGCCGCTTTGGAACGACCGTCACGATTCTCGAACGGAGCCGACAATTGCTGGCCCACCGGTACGAACCCGAGGTCGGCCGAACCATCGGCAAAATCTTCGCCGAGGAGGGTATTCAGGTCGTGCTCAATGCTGCGGTCCGCGCTGTGCGGCAGGATCGGCGGGAGGTCGTCACGACAGCGGTCGTCGCGGGCCGCGAGCGAGAGTACCGGACCGAGCGCCTGCTCGTCGCGTCGTCGTCCGAATAGCGACCATATCGGCATCGAACGGTCGGGCGTGCAGGTGAACGATCGCGGCGAAGTGGTGGTTGACGAGTACCTGCAGACGAGCGTTCCTCACATCTTGGCTGCGGGCGATGTCATCGGTGCTCAGCACGGAAGCCAGCTGGCCACGCCAGTGGGTAGTCGGCAGGGCGGATTGGCGGCGCGGAACGCGCTGTCGGACGAGCGGCCTTCCGCTCTGGATCATCGAGTAATCCCGCGCGTGATCTTCACGGACCCCGAGGTGGCCGTCGTCGGCATGACTGAAGCTGACGCCATTGCCGCCGGGCATCGTTGCTGGTGCAACACATTGCCGATGTCGCTGGTGCCCCGTGCCGGCGCGATCCGCGACACGCACGGCGTCATCAAGATGACGGCAGATGCGGACTCGAACGAGGTGCTCGGCGTATCAATGGTTGGACACAATGCCGGAGAGGTAATCCACGAAGCGGCGATGGCCATGCGGTTCAGGGCGACAATCTCCGACTTCATTGATCTGCTCCACGTGTTTCCCACGATGTCCGAAGCATTGAAAGTGGTCGCGATCTCGAGGTTCAAGAACCCGGCGAAGCTCTCCTGCTGCGCTGAATAATAGCCATCGCGTGACACGTTGCGGCGTCTACAGCACTAATCGACCGATCACCCGCCGCGACACGCCAGAATCTATATATCGCGGCGTCTCTCGGCTGGCTTTGGGTCATCGAACGGCAGCGGCCGACCACTGCGGACGCCGTTGGTGCGGCGGCGGCCATCATCGGCGCGATAATCATTCTTGCGTTCGGTGCCGGCCAACCCTAACCTAACCGGTTAGGTGCAGACGAAACCGCGACCGCGGGTGAATCTGCAGGTGCCCAAGGATTGCCGATGAGGTTTCACGAAGCGAAATACGCCACAATGACGGGATTTCAGCGCGCTCGTCGGTCAAGCCGCGAGTCGCCAAAGCTGCAGATAATGGCGGTTGCGAGCCCCCGCAAAGCCCAACAAATAACGAAACCTGCCGAATCCGACGGGTTTCCTTGCGTACACTTGATTTCACTCGATGCTTGCGGCGTCGCCAGTGACGCGATGCACATCATGACGTGCGGCGGCTTCAGCCATACGGCTAATTACTCCGATCGCCTTCACTTTGCGTACTGTTCTGGATGCGCGTCGAATTTGGCCTTGCACCCTGGAGAGCAGAAGTAATAGGTCTTGCCTGTGTACTCGCTCTTCCCAGCCGCTTTGGCCGGGTCAACCTGCATTCCGCAGACAACATCCTTCTCCACGATTCACTCCTTGCAAGAGCAGCGGCCACTAGTCCTGAGCAAACGGGCGTCCCAACACGGCTTGGAGCGAACGGATCACCACATCAGAACTGCCGGCATAGAGCACGATCAGACGTCCGCTTCTGTAGAAGTGCGGCGGTCCGATCCAAGTGATGATCGTCGATCCGACGAAGGAACCATCTGGCGAGACTTTGGCCGCGTCGGTTTCCGCTGCGGCGATGGATGGGTACTCGAATACGCTCACAGTGCCGCCATTCACGACGATCAACTGTGCATTCGTCGAGAAAAACGGATTTGACGACTGCGGCAGAACCTCTCCGCGAACCACCGTGGCACTTTGGCCCCGCAGTGCAGCGATGAGCGCCTCTGTCGAGGTGAGTCCAGTTGGCCCGACAGGATTCGATTCGTCGCATGCGACGCCCGACACGACTGCTGTGAGTAAGACAACCGCGCGTAACCGACGTCGCATAGGGCCTCCCGACTAGGCACTGTCTCTGACGCCATTCTACGGCCGTCGCGCGCCTCGTCCTCAGAGAAGGTTGGTCCATCGCGAACGCGATCCATCGACGAGTTTCGACCTCGTCAGGTGAAGCGACGTTCGCAGGGCGCTCGGTTGGCTATACTGGGACACAGATGGCTCGACGCGGACTCGCGTTGGCATTCGCACTGATTGTGGCGACGGCCCCTGTGGCCAGCGACATGTGCCGCATCTTCTGCGCACGGGAGCAGCCGCGAAGTGCCGATCCCCCGCAGCATCACCACTCCTCGGACGTGCCAGCGGAGGCCTCCCATTATCATCATCATCAGGGCAATGGTGCGGCGCCGATTTCACCAGCCGCAGTGCATGCGGTCGCGCATTCTTGCCCGGAGCTGAATTCGATCGTCGTGGTATCTCGCGACAGCGTGCGTGATACCGCGGCCATGGCGGTTCTCGTCACGCCGGGCGTTCTGTTCGCAGTTCGCCGGGTGTCCAGTGCGATCGTCGTCGATAGACGGCACGGCCCCCCAGGTTCCACCCGTTCCATCGCCCAACTCAGAATCTAAAACCACCTCTCCGCGATCGTGTGGTTCGGTCGTTTCCAGGAGAGGTGCATGTACACGCGAATCGTTTTCTCGAGATTGTTTCGCCTTGCCGTCGCCGTTTTCGTGAGCGGCATCGGCGTGCATCCGGCGTCGGCTCAGTCATCGCCACCACTGGCGCAAGAGCAACATCACCACGGAACTGCGACGCCAAAGCAGTCGCAGGGCGAGCATGACATGCAGATGGCGCGTGAAGGTTCAGGCACCGCGTGGCTGCCGGATGCGACGCCGATGTACGCCGTCCACTGGATGAAAGGGCCATGGACGTTGATGTTTCACGAGAATGCCTTCCTGCAATACCTGCGCGAGTCGGGCGACCGCGGTGACGACCAGTTCGGCAGCATCAACTGGGTCATGGGGATGGCGCAGCGAAACGTTGGCAGTGGCCGTGTCATGTTCCGCGGCATGTTCAGCGCTGAGCCGTGGACGATCGGCGGCTGCGGGTATCCGGATCTGCTGGCGAGCGGCGAACAGTGCAAGGGCGAGAAAATCCACGACCGGCAGCACCCGCACGATCTGATGCTGGAACTGTCGGCGGCTTACGACGCGCCGTTGAAGGGTTCAGTCCGCTGGCAGGTGTATGGCGGTCCGGTAGGGGAACCGGCGCTCGGTCCCGTTGCGTATCCCCACCGCGTCTCCGCGATGCCGAATCCGCTTGCGCCGATTGCGCATCATTGGCTCGACTCCACGCACATCACGTTCGGCGTGGTGACCGGCGGCGTCTACGGCAACCGATGGAAGGCCGAAGCGTCGGTATTCAACGGTCGGGAGCCAGACGAGCAGCGTGCGGACTTCGACTTCGGCGCACTCGACTCGTTCTCCGGACGACTGTGGTTCCTGCCCACGTCGAAGTTGGCCTTGCAAGTGTCCGCGGGGAAACTCACCGAAGCCGAAGCCGGCGAAGGCGCCGGGCCACGGATCGACGTGTCGCGTGTGACGGCCTCGGCGACGTACCAGGGCACGCCGAGTGAGAACAGCATCTGGGCGACAACGATTGGATGGGGCCGGAACGAAGAATCTGGACACGGCTCCAACGCGCTGCTGATCGAGACGAATCTGACATGGCAGGACCGCGACACCGTGTTCGGCAGGTTCGAGGCGGTCAGCAAAACGGCCCACGATCTCGCGGTGCCGGAATCCGATGAACCATTCACGCTCGCGAAGCTGCAAGGCGGGTACACGCGCTATCTGCCGACCTGGAACGGGCTGAAACCCGGAGTCGGCGTGTCGGTATCTGCCGGCTTTGTCCCAGACAGGCTGAAGAACGCGTACGGGAGTCGCGTCAATGGCGGATTCGGCGTGTTCGTTACGTTGGGTCCCGCCGCGATGATGATGCACGCCGGTCACGAAGCGGAAGGAGGCGCCGCCGAGCATGCGGGGCATACCGGCGCGCCAGCGGCCGGTCACACGCAGCACGGCGCCCCCCGCCAGGCCGCACCATCGCGTCCGGCGGCCAGAGAAGCTCCAGCTGCAGCGGCAGCTCCGGGCGGCGAACCACGATTGCCGGTGACCGAAGCAGAACGCGTAATCGATCCCGCTTGTGCCGCCACGATTGATCTCGTCAACGCACCGAAGGCGACGTACCAGCGGAAGGTTTACTACTTCTGTTCGACCGCGGACCGCGACGAATTCGTGCGAGATCCGGCGGCGTATCTCAAAAAGCGCGGGAAATGATTATGCGGGCGGTGCTGAAAGCGTTCGGATTGCTCGTGGCGATCATGGCGATCGTCATCGTGGTGACCTTCATCTGGATGGGATCGCGCGGCATCAGCGCAAAGGCACAACCTGGACGGTTCGAGACGATTGTCGCCCGAACGATGCGTCGCCTGGCGATGCCGCGATCGGGGCACGATCTCAAGAACCCGGTTGCGAAGTCGCCAGAAGTTCTCGCTGAGGGGATGGCGCATTACGCCGACCACTGCGCGGCCTGTCACGCGAACGATGGCAGCGGCGAGACCGAACTCGGAATTGGCCTCTATCCGAAGCCACCCGATATGCGTTTGGAGGCCACGCAGTCTCTCACGGACGGCGAGTTGTTCTACATCATCGAGAACGGCGTTCGGTTGACAGGGATGCCGGCATGGTCGACGGGTACGGAAGAAGGCAAGACGGCTTCGTGGCACTTGGTGCACCTCATTCGTGAATTGCCGCGACTCACGCCGGGGCAGATCGATCAGATGAAAGCCCTAAACCCACGTTCGCCGGAGGAGGTCCGGCAAGAGATCGAGGAAGAGAAATTCTTACAAGGCGGCTCGCAGACACCGAAGCCGCGAACGCCAACGCACACGCACAAACACTAAAGGAGCTCTCATGTACAAGAAATGGATCGTCGCAACCGTCCTTGCCGGCGCTCTGGTCATCCCCGTCGTTGCTCGGGCGCATGAAGGGCACGCCCACAAAGTCATGGGCACCGTCGCGAGCATTGACGGGAAGAACCTGATGGTCAAAACCACAGACGGAAAGACGGTGATGGTTATGCTCGATGCGAAGACCAAGATTACGCAGGGCAAGAACAAAGTGGATCTGAGCACGTTGAAGGTCGGTGGAGGACTCCATGAAGAAGGAGAGCCACTACCGGGATCTGCTCGTCATGGCAGTCCTCTCGTTCGTCTCGATGTACGTCCTGATGTACGCGATGGTCAACAGCATCGCGAACGTCTTCAACAATCTGAATCAGGTGTACATGGCAAGCCTGATGACGGCACCGATGGTGATCATCGAGCTGCTGGTCATGCGGGCGATGTACCACGATAGGAAGCGCAACGCGGCCATCGTCGGCGCGAGCGTCGTGATCGGAATCGCGGCGTTCATGTTGATTCGATTTCAGACCGGCATCTCAGACCGTGAGTTTCTACGATCGATGATTCCTCATCATGCGAGCGCCATCCTGATGTGTGAACAGGCGCCGATTCGTGATGCCGCAATCCGCGACTTGTGCGGGCGGATTCGTGCGAGCCAGCAGGCCGAGATCGATGAGATGCGCGCCAGGCTGCGCGCGCTGGAGGAGTAAGCGGTGGCGATTTCGAATCTCGCGCTCTTCGCGTCCGGCATCTTCTTTGGCGGCGCCGTGGATCACGCGATCCTGGCCGCGATGCGCCGAGGTGTCACGCCGTACGGCGTCAAGGCCGGCGTCGCTGGCAACTGGATGTTTGCCGCGGCTGATCTGCTTGCGGCGGCCGTGCTCTACCGCGTGCACGCCACGCGAGAGACGCGCGCGTAACGCACTCTTCTCGGGCCGGTCGTCTCGTCCCCTGAGCTATTCGGCCTGTGTTGCAGTCGGGTTACATTGCAGCAATAAACGAGAAACGTTCGCCGTCCAGAATATGGGCGGAGTTGCCAACCCTCTCGCTCCGAAGTTGACCAAGAGGGAGACAGGAGCCGGACTGGCATGCGTCGCTTCCTCGTCCACCACGTGCCGCTTGCCCTGGCGAGTGCGGGCCTTCTTGCGCTGTTCATGGCCGCGCCGACGTTCGACGCGTCCAAGTACCGTCATGCGGACGTTGTCAGCGGCGGGTTTCCTCGCGTGCAGAGCGAGGACGGGTCGGCGGGTCGCGTCGGCGGTCATCGCGCAGAGTCGGTTGCCGGCGCGAACGAACGGCACGATCGCCGCGATCATCATGGAGTCCAGGACGGACCGATGCGGCACGCCGGGCACGATGCGGCACCCCAAAATCACACCGGCGCGAACAGCTCCGCCGAGAATCTCACGGACGTCATTCGATCACGCAACGTTCAACAGTTCACGGTCGCCAGCGGCTATCTCGCCTTAATCCTGCTGGCGGCCACCCTTCTTCTCGGGCCGGCGAATCTGGTCCTTCGCAGACGGAATCCGATCTCGACGTATCTGCGTCGGGACGTCGGGATATGGACGGCCGTCTTCAGCATCGTCCACGTGATGTCCGCCGCACTGATCCACGTCAGCAACGGCAGCGGTCTGCCCGCCGCCGTACTCCATTTCTTCGTCACTGAAGACGGAAGACTGCTGACGAATAGCTTTGGCTTCGGCAACTGGACCGGCCTCGCCGCAACGGTGATCGCGCTGGCGCTGCTCGCGACGTCTAGTGATGTCGCTCTGCGCGCGCTCAAGGCCAGACCATGGAAATGGATCCAGCGACTGAATTACGCGGTGTTCGCACTGGTCATTCTGCATGCGTTCTTCTACGGCGCCTTCTTGCGGATGAACTCGCCATTTTCGCGTCTGCTCGTTCTGAGCGTCGGTGTCGTCTGCATCGGACAGACAGTCGGGATTTGGTTGTGGCGACGAAGACTCCGCGGCACAAGAGCCCTGGCATGACGGCCTTGGGCGGTTGCGCCCCAGCAATAATCGAGAAACATTCGTGCCTCAAACTTCACACGAGTAGGAGCACAGCACATGAGGATTGCCGATTTGGCAGCGACACGTCGATGCATTACGGTGAATAGGATGAAACGATGGGTCGTCGGTGGCGTTGTCGTCG
>WNGB01016012.1_pt1 | contig 12325 bp, 7 predicted proteins | sample 5400681 | NCBI WGS metagenome assembly WNGB01 (sample SAMN13153367, study PRJNA577476) | soil metagenome | isolation source: 115 cm soil or saprolite under grassland replicate 2 | place: USA:California | collected 2016-06-15 | reverse complement strand
GAATGGGATTTGCGCGACGGGAGTCTCGTGATGACTTCCGGCGAGGTGTGGCCACTGGGGCTTTGGCAGGATGTTTTGCTGTGCTCGTCCATAGCTTTTTTGATTTCACGCTGCACACTACTGCAAACGCTCTCCTGTTCCTTGTGCTGGCGGCGTTGGCAACGATGAATGGACGAGTTGAAGACGTGCAGTCGCGCCGGAAAAGACGTCAGCGCCGGAATTCCGAGGCCGTGGCTCGAGTTGTCTGAGGCCTCGCGGCACCTTCGCAGCAACAAGATTGGCCTTGAAGAGCGTGTAGTATCATCACTCTCGCCTAATCTACGCAGGTCACTGCTAATTGAACAGGAGACGTCTGCTTGACTTCAACTGCTTCGGCCAAAATGGAAGTGAGCAAAGACCGCGAAACGACGACCGCTTCCTCTGTGCCGGGACTCTGTCTCACAGCTGCTTTGAAACATGCAAAGCAAGACGCAGTTAACCACAAGATTGGTAACGAGTGGATCAATATTTCGGCCGAGACGTTTGCAGAGCGCGTCAGAAATGTCGCGCTTGGTTTGGCGGAGTTTGGAATAAAGCCTGGCGACAGAATCGCGCTGCTATCGGAGAACCGACCCGAATGGTCAATTGCTGATCTCGCTATTCTCAGCCTTGGGGCCATTAACGTTCCCATCTATACCACCCAGGCAGTCGAACAAATCCGCTATATCCTGACTGACTCTGGCACTCGCGCAATCTTCGTTTCCCACCAGAAGCTGTTTAGGCACGCTGCAAAAGCGCTGGAAGGCCTTGATTTTCTCGAGCGAATTATTTTCTTCGATGCATCCGGCACTGAAGATATTGGAAGGTCCACGACGCTTGAGTCGTTGGAAGAGAGTGGACAAGAGCGCTCTTTAAATAAGCCCGCTGCCGATCTCGCCACAATAATCTATACATCTGGTACAACAGGCGAACCAAAAGGCGTGATGCTTACACATGCGAACTTTGTTTCCAACGTGCAGGCGATCGCCGGCGGCCTTCCTATTTCGTCGAGTGATATTGCGTTATCAGTTCTTCCGTTATCCCACATTTTTGAGCGGACAGGCTTCTATATCTTTTGTTATAGCGGCGTGTCGGTTTATTACACAGCCTCCTTTGATCAAGTGGCGGAGAGCCTGAAGGAAGTCAGACCGACCGTTATGACTGCCGTGCCTCGTTTGTTCGAGAAGGTGTACCACCGAATTGTGAAAAAAGGACTGTCGCAAAAAGGCTGGAAGCGCCGAGTGTTTAAACGCTCGCTGGAAGTGGGACAGCGTTATGCCGAAGCGAGGGACAAAGGGAAATTGGTAGGACCGGTGTTGTCTCTGCAACAAAGAATGGCGAACGGACTGGTGTTTTCCAAGTGGCGTGAAGGTGTCGGCGGCCGTTTGAGGTATTTCGTTTCCGGAGGAGCGCCGCTCTCGCCGGCCCTCTCCTACGCATTTCTGGCTGCAGGAATTCCAATCCTGCAAGGTTACGGTGCTACCGAGACCTGCATTGTGTCGGCAAATCGTCCTGAGAATAATCAAGTAGGTTCCGTTGGCCTGCCTTTTGCGGGCATTGAAGCCCGCATCGCAGATGACGGCGAGGTTCTTTTGCGGGGACCAAACGTCATGCGCGGCTACTACGGACATCCTGAGGAGACCGCAGCGGTATTGAATGATGAATGGTTCGCCACTGGTGACGTTGGCCATTTGGATAAGGAGGGCCGATTGTATATCACCGATCGAAAGAAGGATCTATTCAAACTCTCGAATGGAAAATACGTCGCGCCACAACAGATTGAAAGTCTTCTCAAGCAAAGCGAGTTCGTTAGTCAGGTAGTAGTGCTGGGCGCTGGTCGCAAACAACCAGCAGCGCTGATTGTCCCCGAGTGGGAAGCTGTCAGACAGGCGCTGTCTGCCAGTGGTGAGGAGTTTCCGACTGACCGAGTTGCGCTTGCCAGATTTCCTGCCGCGATCAAATTAGTGCAAAGTGAAGTCGCTCTTCTCACGCGAGAACTCTCCGACTACGAACGAATCCGTCGCATCGCATTAATACCTAATGAGTTCACGATTGATCGAGGAGAGCTGACGCCAACACTCAAAGTTAAGAGACGCATTATTGATCAGAAATTTGGCGAGCTTATTGAGCAGCTTTATTCCTAGCAGCTAGTTTGAAGAAGTAGAATCCAAAATCGCCAACCCGTAATTCACAAAATCCGGACCCGGTGCGGAATTTTTGTTAACCTCGCACTCGAGCACACTCAAAAGAAAGATCCTCTATGCCCCGCTGACGCACTGAAGGTTTCAACGTCAGCCTTCGCCGACTTGTCTTGGCCCAGGATCGACTCAGCCAGGATTCTTAGATTGATCGGTAAGTCGGGCGAGCGACCCTCTCCCTTGAGAGGCCGGGAGTAAAATGCCAGTAGGGGAATCTCACAAGAGCAAAAATCGCAATCAGCCAGACCAGTGTTTTGCTGAATGACTTTACGCTCGAGGCCTTCATCGCTTTGCCCCCGGATCTGGTGACTAATTTAGCAAATCGAACACACGAAAAATTTATCCGCTTGAGGGATTGAGAAGCAAAAGGGTCAAATGTGCTCGTTGCCTCAACCAGGACGAAATCGCAGACTCATCCACGCGTTCAACAGTTTAATAAACCTAATTGTCCCCTATTTCCATAACTTTATCTCCCATATGAGTTCTCTTGTCGCCCTAGATTCAATAACTTGGCAGCGGTGTAAAAACATGTTGCTCATTCTTGGGAATGTTGCTAAGATGCTCGCCGTCAAGTCAGAGGGCGCCTGCTCTTTGATGTTCGTTTCAGACCAGTCTCCTTTTTTCTCAGGAATCTCGAGCAAATTCACAAGTGACTAGCCGCCAATAGCCCCGGGCTAATTCAATATTCTTTCTGGAAAGACCTCCAGTTGTCGCCTCGCCAACGCTTGTCGCCAATGAGTAGCTGAGATTTACCTAAGCCATTCGGCCGGGCAGCATCGCATTCGTAAAGATTCCCCTTCAAACATTAAAGCCTACCAACTCAGTAACCCAAAGAATAATTCTTGTGAAATCTCTAAGTCGCGAAGTCGAAAAGGAAGTGGAACTGACTGTGGTCAGCCAGGAGCCGCAAACTGCCCGCGCAAAACGCACCGCGGAGCGGATGGCTAAAAGTGGCAAGTGGGTGGAGAGCCTGCGATGCTCGGATGTGAATCGACTCTGGTCAGAATTGCACCGCATCGTCTCGCATCATCCTTTGGTGAGGGCTTCGCGAAGCGCTGGCCTGCTGGTAGAGGAAGGTGCAACGACCGCCTACACCGACCTCACGCAGGAGCTCTTTGTCCAACTACTTAGTAAGAATCGCTTTGAACATTATCTCGAAGCAGAGATGACCGATTATGAAATTGAATGCGAGATCGGCCAGATTGAACTAACCAACCTCCTCACTGCCGAACTACGAAAACGACATCCTGAAAGCTATCGTCTCGCCCGTCGCATCTCTACGCTGATCCAATCAAGCTCAAACTTCCGACGTTTCGATTCGAGCGGCACCGGGGATGAACCTCATCGTCGGTTGGCTGACCGGATTTATGGTCTTAGCGATTGGCCGGACGGCAAACGTCGCCGCGACTCTCACGATGCAGAACAGCGCGTTCACATAATTGCGGTTAGGGCCCGTGATACACGCATGGTGGGTTGCACGGGTGACTCTCAGATCGTGATTAGTAACTCGGACCTTGAGGATCTGATCGTTTCGGTGCTGGATGCAGTTGACTCGCCAGTCGACGTAAGAGCGCTTCGCAGTCTTGTCATGTCGCGACTACCGGTAATGGATATTTATCTCGTGCCGCTCGATGGTGATGATAACGACGGGGAAGGCAATCATTTTCAGCCGGTCGATAAGGGCGAAGATCCGGAGCAAGGCCTACTGCGCCGCGAATCGGAGGATGAAGCTGCCGGGTCTGTGGATCATTTTCTTGGTCACTTGCATGAAACGGTTCGGGGAAAGGTCAAGCAATACAATCGCATTCTCGGAGTGTTATGGCATTGCTATTTGAGCCCTCAGCATTCCACGCAGCTTGAAGTCGCGGCTGTCCTGGGAGTGTCCGATTCGCTCGTGTCTGATTATCGACGGCGAATTGAACAGGAACTACGGGCCCTTTCGTTCTCGGAGGTTGAAGAGGCCAGAAGATTCGAGAGCGCACTGCGTGAGCGTGTTAGAGAGCTTGTTTTAGTCGGCGACCAAAACGAGGTAGCAGTCTAGCTCAGTGGGCTCGTTCAAAAGCTTACTAGTAAACTGCAAGTCGAGGCTGCGGCGCGTTGAGCGTAGCAGCTTCTTTTGATTTAGAGCCCAGCACGTAATCGGCCTTGCAGACTCCGCAACGTCCATTGCCAAAAGCTATGCGTAACAAGTTCGAATTGCAGGACTATGAGGCGATGACACCATCGCCTAACCGGAGACGTTTCTGTTTGTCCGACACTGGAAAAGGCTCTCAGGCAATTCACACCGTTGCTGACGGTCACTCGCCCAACACTTTTCAGTCGCCATCAATTGATGCTGCAACACTGAAGAATAGGGCGAAGTATGCCACGACAAATCAAACTCTCCCTCTCGAACACTCGACGCTCAAGCGCGGACACTCTTTGAGCTATCTCGGCCTCTTCGTTTTTACGTTTCTAGTTTACTTCCGCCCTTATGAGCTCTTCCCGTCGCTGGCCTGGTTATCCAAGAGCGCCTTCATTGTCGCGGTGGCCACGCTTGCGATATTCATTCCTACCCAAATTGCTTTGGAGAACAGAATCACGGTGAGACTCCGAGAAGTAAAACTCGCCATGGGGTTGGTCCTAACTGGGCTCCTTTCGATTCCGCTTGCCCTCGACCCGCCACGAGCATTCCTAAGCTTGATCGAATTTTTCAAAGTAATTGTCATGTTCATAGTTGCAGCGAATGTGGTGCGTACGGAAAAGCGGCTGAACGCATTGATGCTCCTTGTGTTACTCGCCAGTTGTGTGTTGAGTGTAGCAGCGCTCAACGACTACGGACACGGACACCTCGCCTTACAGGGTCGACGCATTGCCGGTTTGATTGGCGGGCTCTTCAATAATCCAAATGATTTGGCGCTCCACCTGGTGACGATGTTCCCAATTAGTTTTGCGTTTTTCCTTGCCTCACGTGGACCGCTTAAGAAGGGTATTTACCTAGTTTGCTCGCTGCTGTTAATGGCCGGTCTCGTAGCGACTTTTTCACGGGGAGGCTTCCTGGGTTTTGTTTGCGTTGTTGGTTTTCTCGCCTGGAAGCTCGCCAGACGCAGCCATCTAATCTTCGGAGCGGTCGTTCTCACTATGGTCGTGGCGGTCTTTGCACTTGCACCGAGCGCTTATCGCAGTCGTCTTGCCACAACCAGCGACGATTCTGCCATGGCCCGTATCGACGATCTCAAGCGTTCAGTATTGGTGGCTGCAAGACACCCGCTCTTTGGCGTCGGAATGGACAACTACATTCTCTATTCAAACACAAACAAGGCCACTCACAATGCCTACACTCAAGTTGCCTCCGAAATGGGCTTGGCAGCTCTTTTGATTTACGTTTTGTTTCTTGTAACCCCTTGCAGTTATCTACGACGAATTGACCAAGCGACCGGAGTAAGCAAACGCAAGCCGCCAGTCTATTACCTGGCGATCGGTTTGCAGGCAAGCCTGGTTGGCTATATGGTCATAAGCTTCTTCGCTTCCGTCGCTTACCTCTGGTACGCCTATTACCTCGTCGCTTACAGCGTCTCGTTGCGCCGCATCTATTCGAACCTTGCGAAAGATTCGGCGTTTGCCTCAGCCCTTCGGCGAGACTCTGCTGAGATGTCGCTAACGGCGAGCGATCTCCCATTCATTCCGATGAAACTGTCGTCGTAGGAGGTAATTAGGATGTTAGGAACAAATCCCGGAGCGACACCCGAGCAACGTTTTGTCTTAGCACCTGATCGGCCCGTCGTCAGTGTAATCATTCCCGCTTATATGGTCGCGCCCTTTATTCGAGAAACGCTGGATTCTGTCTTGGCCCAAACATTCAGTGACTACGAGGTGATTGTTATCAACGACGGGTCACCCGACACGGAAGAGCTGGAGAGACAGATCGAAGCTTATGCCCATCTGATCATTTGCATAAAACAAACAAACCAGGGAGCGGGCGCCGCCCGCAACGCAGGCATTCGCAAGGCGTCCGGGGAGTTCGTTGCCTTTCTTGATGGCGATGACTTTTGGCTGCCGGAATTCCTGGAACAGCAACTCAATCTAATTAAGAGCGACGGCGGTTTTGATCTGGTTTATGCAGACGCGATGAACCTTCAGGGAGCGACCCTTAGCCGATATACAAACATGGATGTAAATCCTTCAATCGGCCGCGTAACGGCAGAGAGTTTAATCTCCGGGAAGTGCAATGTAATCACTTCGAGCGTGGTTGCGCGAAGAGATTCGGTCGTCGGAGTAGGACTCTTCGATGAGAACTTTCCAAACTCTCAGGATTTTGATCTGTGGTTGCGACTGGCGAAGGAAGGCGCACGTATTGGCTACCAGAAGAAAGTCCTGGTCCATCGTAGAGTCTACGAGGGTAGTCTTGCTTCCGACCCCTTCAAGAGTCTTGGAGGTGAAATCAGTGTCCTTGAGAAAACCTCCCAGAGAAGCGATTTAACCACTGAAGAACGCGCCGCCATTCTTCACTCTTTGGAACGCTGTCGGGCTACGGTCGAAGTTTTCAGAGGAAAGCAACAATTATCAGCAGGAGACTTCCCGTCTTCCCTGGCATCTTTTCGCCTCGCGATGCGTCATTACCGAAGTTGGAAACTGCGTTTAGTGCTGTTGTCGTTGCGCCTCGCGCCGCGCCTGCTGCAACGCGTTTACAACCTACGAGCTACTTAAAAGCCGGCATGGAAATGTCAAAACGGAACACTTCAGAAAATCCTACGCAGGAGCGAACCGGTAACGAGTATTTCCTTACCGATCATCTCCAGGCCGACCTTGGAGCGCGCACGGCTCGAGGTGGTGCAGTGACGGTTGTTTCCCACTCATTGAGATTTGTCGTTGCGATTGCAGCCACCGGGGTAATGGCTCGTCTTCTGAGACCTACCGACTACGGTCTGATTGGAATGGTTGCGTTTTTTACTAATTTCGTTGCGATGTTTAAAGACCTCGGGCTTTCTGTTGCGACTATTCAGAAGTCTGTAGTTAGCCGGGATCAAGTCAGTACGTTGTTTTGGCTCAACGTTTCTTTCAGCGTGGCCGTCACGCTGCTGACGATTGCGGTGGCCCCATTCGTTGCCTGGTTTTACGGTGACCCGCGGTTGATGGCCGTCACAATGGTTACTGCCATCGGTTTTGTGCTTGGAGGCTTAACGGTTCAGCACGAGGCCCTACTCAGAAGACAGATGCGATTCTTCTCGCTTATGTCTATCGTCGTTATCTCTACAATTGTCGGCTACGTCGTGGGAATCTTCATGGCTTGGCGCGGGTTTAGTTACTGGTCACTCGTTTTTAGCCAATTGTCTCTACTCCTCGCTAACACCATTGGGTTATGGCTTGTGTGTCGTTGGCGGCCGGGTCTGCCCAGGCGAAACTCCGGCGTGCGGTCAATGGTGACATTCGGTCGAAACTTCACCGGCTTCTCAATAATCAATTATTTCTCACGGAATCTCGACAACCTCCTACTGGGAAAAGTCTGGGGGGCGAATGAGCTGGGACTTTACAACAGGGCCTACCAACTAATGACTTTACCCATTGATCAGGTGAATGAACCCGTTACCGCCGTTGCAATTCCGGCGCTCAGTCGCATTAAGGGCGAAGATCAACGTTATCGGCAGGCTTATCTGCGAATGCTTGAGAAGATTGCCATGTTCACGATGCCCGCCGTCGCGTTCATGATGGCCACCTCCGATTGGATCGTGCAGATAGTGTTGGGACCGCAATGGTCGGCGACCAGTCGCATCTTTTTGCTGTTGGGAATCACGGGACTCTTCCAGCCAATTGCAAACACTACCGGTTGGCTGTTTCTAACGCAGGACCGCAGTCGTCACATGTTGCAGTGGGGCTTTATCAGTGGGCCACTCACAATCGGTTCAATCCTGCTTGGCCTTCCTTGGGGCGCTGTAGGCGTAGCCACATCTTACGCACTCACTCGCGTTTTGCTCACCGACCCACTTCTGTTTTGGTTTGTCGGTCGCACCGGGCCAGTACGCACAAGAGACTTCTATCGCACGATTGCTCCATTCACACTAGCGTCCGTGGTCGCCTTAGGTGCCTCGAGCGCGGTCCGGAGCTTCATAAATATTCATAATCCGATAGCCGGACTTATTACACTTTTCATTACTACAGGCGCCATTACGCTTCTTTGTCTTGGCGCATTGCCCGCAGGCAGGTTGGCGTTGGTGGATATCAAGAGAACGGTTGCGCTGATGTTGAAACAGCGGCAGGAAGCCGTCCTCGTCCGTTAGTTGCGATCAAAACGTATGAAACGAGCCATAAAAAAATTGATTCCATCCAGCCTCAAATCTGCGGCCAGGGTTGCGCTACGAAGCTATAGGATTCGGCGAGGGGTGCGAGCGTTTTCCAATCTCAACGACGGCGAGTTGCCTACGCGAGAGATGCTGCAGTTTTTAAGTTACGGATGGGGCAATGATGGCTATGCTGCCAATATCGACTATCTTCAGGAAGTCGCGAAGAACGCTGCAATCACTGCCGGCCCCATTCTCGAATGTGGCAGTGGGCTAACAACTCTCCTGTTGGGGATGCTGGCGGGGCGTCGCGGAGTGGTAGTGCGGTCGCTCGAACACTCTGCGGAATGGCGACAGCGGATCTCACAAGTCTTAACAAGAAACCAGATCTCCAACGTGGAGGTATTGAATTCACCACTACGGGACTATGGCGATTTCGCATGGTACGACCCTCCGCTCCAGCAGCTGCCCGATCAATTTCGACTTGTAGTTTGTGATGGTCCGCCAGGGATGACTAAAGGTGGACGCTATGGACTCCTGCCCGTTTTCGGTCAGCGTCTGCCGCAGGGCACCGTCATAGTGCTTGACGATGCCGATCGGCCCGGCGAGTTGGAACTGGTAGATCGTTGGAAAAATGAAATCGATCTCGCCGTCGAAGTTTTTAACAAACCCGCGGGCAGTTTTGCCACGTTGGTTAAGCATTCGTGAAAACAGCATGTGTGGAATAGCAGGATTCGTAGACTCACAGGGTGCGGGCAAAGCTCGTAGCAAGGAAGAGCGCGCTCAAATTCTTGAGAGCATGTGTCGAGTTATTACGCATCGCGGTCCTGATGACCAGGGAGTGATGTTAAAGCATCATGCGGCTCTCGGAATGCGCCGGCTTTCGATCATTGACCTGACGGGTGGTCATCAACCAATTTCAAATGAAGATGAAGCCGTTACGATCGTTTTCAACGGTGAAATCTACAACTACCGCGACCTGCAAACTGTTTTGCAATCGCGCGGTCATCAATTCAGGACTAACTCTGACACCGAAACAATCGTTCATGCCTACGAAGAATTCGGCGCCTCCTGCGTTGAGCACTTGCATGGGATGTTTGCGTTTGCAATTTGGGATGACCGAGAGAAGAAGTTGTTCCTTGCACGTGATCGAGTGGGCAAGAAGCCGCTTTACTATTCTGTGACGCGCGGCGGCACCCTGGTTTTTGGTTCGGAGTTGAAGTCCCTGCTCGAACATCCCGAGGTCGATCGCAATGTCAGTCCGAGTGCACTCGATGCCTATTTTTCTCTCGGCTACGTTCCAGATCCCATCAGCATTTTTGACAACTTCGAAAAGCTTCCTCCTGGTCACTATCTGACCTTTACTAATGGACGACTCAGCGTCGAGCGTTACTGGGATTTCAGTTACGAATCAAACGGCAACGGACACCACGCGGCGTCGAATTATCTTGACGAGCTGCGCGCGCTGCTTGACGAAGCAGTGAAGATTCGCCTCGTCTCCGATGTGCCGTTGGGAGCCTTTCTCTCCGGTGGAATCGATTCGAGTGCCGTGGTCGCGTTGATGTCGCGCAACATGGACCAGCCCGTCAAGACCTTCTCCATCGGCTTCAACGAAGACAGCTACGACGAGCTCAAGTATGCTCGGATTACGGCCAAGAAGTTTGGCACCGATCATCACGAATTCATTGTCACTCCCGACATCTGCGACATCGTCGACACTCTTGCATCGCATTTTGATGAACCATTTGCGGATTCGTCTGCGATTCCCACCTACTTTGTTTCAAAGCTTGCCAGAGAGCACGTCAAGGTGGTCCTGACCGGCGATGGAGGCGATGAGTTGTTTGCCGGTTACTCCCGTTACATTACTGAGCGTCGCCGCAGCAGATTTGATTTGATTCCGCAAATTGTTAGGGAAGGATTGATGAATCCTTTGAGTCGTACCCTGCCGCATGGAGCCTGGGGGCGCAATTACCTCCACAACGCGTCGCTCGATCCAATCAGCCGCTACCTCGATAACGTTTCGCTCTTCACGGGCCTTAATAAAGGTTCCTTGTACACGGCAGATTTTAGCGATCAACTGCGCGACGCCAGCCATCTCAATTCGTATTTTCGCGAACTTAGTGGCAATGTGCGGACCGATGCCAAGCTTGACTCACTTCTTTATATCGACAGCAAGACTTACCTGCCGGGCGACATCCTGACGAAGGTGGATCGCATGAGCATGGCCGTTTCGCTCGAAGCCCGTATGCCGCTGCTCGATCATAAACTGATCGAGTTCGTCACGCGCATCCCGGCTTCTATGAAGATGGCTGGGCTCGAAACCAAGCATGTGTTCAAGCAAGCCATTGCTGATCTTGTTCCCGCGGAAGTTTTGCATCGGCCGAAGCAAGGCTTTGGACTGCCGATCAAAAAATGGATCAACTGCCAATTGCGGCAGCGGATCCGCGACACACTGAAAGACCCGCGCACTATTCAACGCGGATATACCACGCGCGCTTATGTCGAACTCTTGCTCGATGAACATGAACGGGGCCGTCGCGATCATTCGATGGCACTGTGGGCGTTGCTAATGCTCGAGCTGTGGCATCGCCGGTTTGTAGATAGAAGTTAGAAACCACCAGGGTTTAGTAAATATAGTGAAACCGCGAATTCTTCAATTGATCGACAGCTTCGACGAAGGCGGCTCCGAGCGGCAGGCGCTCGAATTGACTCGTCTCCTATACGACACTGGTAAGTACGAAGTCTATCTGGCTAGTTTGAAAGCCGACGGAATACTACGCGCGAATGTGGACGATCTGAATCTTGGCGAGATACCTTCTTATTCCCTGAAAAGTTTTCACGATCGCAACACTGTTACGCAGCTTCGACGCTTCATTCATTACTTACGTAAATCAAGAATTGATCTCCTGCACACCCACGATTTCTATACGAACGTCTTTGGCATGGCGGCTGGTTTTCTAGCCGGAGTCAAAGTGCGCATTGCCTCGCGGCGCGAGACCGGCGGGATGCGCAGAACCACACAACAGCGAGCGCAGCGGCTTACCTATGCATTCGCTCATCGGATCGTCGCAAACTCGGAGTCAGTTCGCCGGAAGCTTATTGAAGAAGGGATCAACCAAAAGCGGATCACGGTCATTCATAACGGTCTTAATCCCGAGCGCGTGAGGGCGCCGCTGAACGTCTCGCGCGAGGGAATGCTTAAAGGATCTAGCGTCCAGGGTTTAGTCGATGTGTTTCACACAGCTGCTGCGCATCTGCCCAAACATTTCGTAACAATCATCGCAAACATGAGGCACGACGTTAAGGATTATCCAACGTTTTTGCGTGCGGCCCATCACGTCAGTAAAGCTGTTCCCGATGTCGGTTTTCTGCTGGCAGGTGAAGGTGAACTAAAAGAGTCAATTAAACAACTCGCCTCGCACTTAGGTATTGCGGGCAACACTTTTCTGCTTGGGCGTTGTGAAAACATCGCGCAGCTCTTGAATGTTTCGGAAGTTTGCGTGCTTTCATCGAGGGCCGAAGGGTTTTCCAACTCAATTCTCGAATATATGGCAGCGGCCCGAGCGGTCGTGGCCACAGACGTCGGCGGCGCAAGAGAGGCGATTATTGAAGGGGAGACTGGTTACCTGGTTCCATCCGGCGACGATGAAATGATGGCGGAAAGGATCATTTCGCTCTTACGCGACCCCGCGAAATCGCGGTTGTTGGGTGAACGAGGGCGAAGAGTAGTAGAGGAAAAGTTTTCTCCGCGGGCGTTACTTCAGAACACATCGACGCTTTATGAAGAATTGCTGTGCAACCCTGGAAGAACCGGAAGCGTTAGCGACCGTGACGGAAGCCCGACCCTTAAAGCGG
>WNGB01011185.1_pt1 | contig 12327 bp, 13 predicted proteins | sample 5400681 | NCBI WGS metagenome assembly WNGB01 (sample SAMN13153367, study PRJNA577476) | soil metagenome | isolation source: 115 cm soil or saprolite under grassland replicate 2 | place: USA:California | collected 2016-06-15 | reverse complement strand
TGAGCCCGCTGGTGGGGGAAAAGGCGCCGTCCACACCGGTGCTGCCGCTGTTGAACGTCTGGGCGGACGCGGGCCCGGTGCCGATCAGCGGAGCCACCAGTCCGATCGCTGCGAATCGCGAAATCCGATGCATCGTCTGTCTCCTCTCGGCGCTCACTGCACGGTGAAGACGTTGCCGCCGGTGCCCACGGGTGTGGTCGTTCCCGCCGGCGTGCGGATGCGAGCCGCGCGCGGACCGAGCGCCGCCGTGGCGGCGATCGAGATCTGGGCCGCCGCCTGCGTGCCGTCGGCTGTGGCGGTCAGATTCGCCGTGGTGATCGCGGGATCCGGCGCGTTGTTCAGGAGGAACTCGAGGCTGATCGCTCCGGCCAGGCCCGACCCCGTCAAGGTCACGCTCAGGTTGGCGGATCCCCGGACAGCGGCGGCTGGAGCGATGGACGCGATCATCGGCTCGAGGCTCACCGAGACCTGCGAGATGCCGGAAAATGCTTCGGGCAGCGGTGGGCTCACACCGATCGCCGGCGCCACGATGGTGAGCCCATCGCCGTCGGGCGCTCGCTGGATGCCGATGCCCGGCGCGACGGCGACCCGAAGCTCCGGGTCGATGACCTGAATGCCGATCGACGCCGCCGCGAGAAACGTCGGCAGCGGCGGCTGAAGCGTCACCGTTCCTGTCGCGATGACGGCGACGTCGTCGGTGCTGGTCGCCGTGACCGCGACCGTCCGTACCGACACGATCGTCGCCGGCGCGGTGTAGAGGCCTTGCCCCGACACGGTGCCGACGCCGGGATCGCCCCCGACGACGCCGTTGACGGCCCAGACCACATTGGTCGTCTCGACGCCACCTTCCGTCGCCACGAACTGCTGCCGGCCGCCCACGCCGAGACTCACCGTCGTGGGCGCCACCGCGAGTGTGCCGACGACCCGGAATGGCCGTGGAGACAGCGCCGAGGCGAGTGGGGTGGTGACGGAGACGGGGCCGGTCGTGGCGCCCGGGGGAACGGCGGTGACGATCCGGGTTGGCGAGGATTGCCCGACGGTCGCTACGACTCCGTTGAACGAGACGACGTTCTGGCCGCTGCCGCCGAATCCCTTGCCGAGAATCGAAACGAGGGTGCCGGGTCGACCCTTCCCGGGCACGACGGCGGTGATCGCGACGCGCCCGGCAAGGCTCGCGGCGTCGACGCGCTGGATCGAGAGGATGTTTCCGACGGCGTCGTAGACGTAGATCGCGGCGTTGCCGTCCTGATCCACCACCGCCACCAGCTGCCCCAGCTCGTCATACGCGTACTGAATGGGCGGTTGCTCGGCCCAGGCCGCTCGGGCGACACAGAGCGCGATGGCAACAAGGCCGTGGAGCACATCCCGAGACGCCGGGCGCCGAAGCATTGGCGACGACCACGGGCGAATCCGATGCCAAACGGCCGCGAGGGTCCGGCCGTAGATTTTCCGGGTATTTTCGAAGTACGCACGCGGCGGACGACCGAGGGATGCCCAGCGCGCTGGGTACCCTGCACAGCGCCGTGAGGGTCAGCTCGGCGAAACGCGCTCCCCGGATGACCGACCGCGCTCGACCCGCGCGCGATGGGCCTGGTACGCGGCGAAGATCTTCATGTTCATTTCCCGACACGCATCACCTGCGATACGCTGCGCGTGCGCCGTGTCGGCGAACAGCGTGAGCGCGCGGCGGCCGATGGCGGCGTGGCGGTACTCGTCGGGCAGGATGGTGCTCGCATAGACGTCGGCCGTCTCGGGGTCGACGTCACCGGCCAGTCGAACAGCTGCTCCCACTCGGGCAGGGCGCGATAGGCGTCGGGGTCCTCGCCGAGATCGGTCAGGCGGTTGCGCAGGAGCTGCCAGTGGGGGTGCTCGTCGGCGAGCTGGCCGGCCAGCAGCTCGCACATCTCGCGCTCGCCGGTGTAGGGGATCCACGCGGCCAGGAGCTCGACCGAGCGCAGCTCGTTGTAGACGCCCTGGCGCATGCGGTACCGGATCTGCTCGAGACGAACGGCGGGCGGCGCCTGCGGATCCAGGCGGACGTCGCGGTCCCGCCAGAACTCCGCGTTCTCGGCCGCGAGCTCGCGGATGAACTCGCGGACGTCCGTCATGGCTTGCGGAAGAGGATCGTCCCGATGAAGGCTTCCGCGCTCGACTTGGTGTCGTCGGAGTCGATCGAGATCGAGACGGCACCGGGGTCGTCGGGCTCCTCCTCGTAGATCTTCCTGAAGTCCTCGGCGAGGTTGCGGCGCTCGGTGATCCACTGGCCGAGCTTGGGCGGGCCCGACTCCACGACGACGTAGGTGACGGTGCTCGTCTTCTCACTCTTGAAGATCGAGCCCACCGGGGCCGACGTGTCCCAGATGTAGCCGATGATCCGCGAGCGGACGGCCTGGGGGAAGCGCGGCCAGCCCACGTAGACCTGACCGGCCTCGTCGTCGGTCGCGCTCTTGCGGGCGTCGGCGCCCGTCGGGAGCTTGGTGACCCTCCACCGCCACTCGAGGACCGGCGTCTCCTTGAGGTTGACCTTGCCCTTGATGTCGAAGGAGATCGTCGAGCTGTCGGCCGCGCTCTGCAGGTGGAGCACCTTGCGGCCGTCGACCCCGGCGATCACGAACTCGTACTTGGGGCTGCCCCAGCTGCCGCCCTTCCAGCCCTCGGGAATCCCTTTGGCGCCCACGGGGTACTTGCTCCAGTCGGTGACGAGCACGGTGTCGGCGGCCCAGGCCGCGACGGCGACGAGCAGGACGGCGAGCGGGAGGAGCGGCGCCTTTCGCATGGGCCTAGTCCAGGGGCTCGAGCTTGATCACGGAGGCGCCGTGGTTGCTGCCGACCCAGAACGTCGGCGGCGTCGTCGAGTTGTCGACGAAGACGCGGCGGATGTTCGTCGGCCGCGGCAGCAGGTACTCGGTGAACGTGCCGGCTTTCGTGTCGAGCCGCAGCACGCGATCGTTGAGCATCGAGGCCGTCCAGGCGTCGCCGTTCTTGTCGAGGGCGACGTCGTACGGCTGCGCCCACGGCGTCGGCGCCGGCCACTCCCGGAAGCGCTCGGCTTTCGTGTCGAACACGCCGATCTTGTTGCCGCGGTACTCGGCGAACCACAGACGATCCTGCGCGTCCATCTGCCCGCGGCGCGGCGCGGAGCGGGCCGTGGGGATCGTGTAGAGCGTGAGCTTGCCGGTCTTGGCGTCGATGCGGCCGACGTGCTCGTTGGCGAAGTCGGTGAAGAAGGCGTTGTTCTGCGAGTCGGCGATGACGTCGTAGATGTTGTGGTTCCGACCCTTGGCCACGCCGTCGCGGAAGGGCTCCCACGTCTCGAACTTGCCGGTGGCGAGATCGAGCCGGTGCACGGCGGCGAACCCGTTGTTGTTCGTCCACACCTTGCCGTCGACGAGCGAGGACCCCGGGCTCGTCATGTTGACCTGGGTCATGTCCTTGTTGTGCTCGGGGGGCAGGCTCCACGTCGAGAACGTCTCCGTCTTCCGGTCGAACTTCGCGATGCCGCCCTGGAACATCATCCCGAGCCAGAGATTGCCGTCGCGGTCGAAGCGGACGGAGAGCGCCCCGGTGGGGAAGCCGGGCTTCAGCTCCGGCATCTTGTACTCCGTGACCTTGCCGGTCTTCGGATCGAGCTTGCCGAGCGTCTGCTCGCCGAAGTTGCAGAACCAGGCGATGCCGTCGGGATCGACGATCACGTCGTGCGGCTGGATCGTCGGCCGCGGCAGGTCGTACTCGGTGATGACGACGCGCGTGCCCCGGCCGGTGGGGCGGGGCAGCGTCGTGAGCGGATACTTCCACGTGGAGGCCGAGCCGAGGTTGACCCCGGCCAGGAACTCCGCCAGCTGCTGGCGGGCGCGCTCGCGCTCCTCGCCCCGCACCTCGAGCAGGCGCTCGGCGCGCCGCGTCTGGATGTGCAGCGGCGTGCTCTGGTTGGTGTACGTCCCCATGCGCTGCATGACCTGCAGGAACGCCGGCGCGTCATGCGGGCTCCGGACCACCCGCTCGAGCGTGTGACACTGCACGCAGCCCAGCAGCACGGTCTTCTCGGCGTGCGAGCCCGGCATGCTCGAGAGCCATTCGGCATTCGTGAGCTGCTTGGCGAGATCCTGAGCCTTTCGGAGCTTGAGATCGACGATGGTCAGCGTCCGTGGTGCTACGTCGACGGCGCCGGGCCCGGCGAGCTCGAAGCCCACCGCACGGATGCCCAGCTCGTAGCGCCCAGGCGGGAGCTTGCTCGGCGGGAACCGATAGCGGCCCTGCGCGTCGCTCACGACGGTGACGGTGACGGTCGAGCCCGCCTTCCTGGCGCTGACGAGCACGCCTTCCATCGCGCCGCCCTCGCCCGCAATGATCTCACCGGTCAGCGCGGTGGGAGCTTGGGCCTCGGCGGGCAGGGGGGCAAGCGCTGGGTGAGCGAGCGGGACCGCGAGGGCCGCGGCCAGCATGAGGGGGAACCGTCGCGTCGGCATGGGCGCTTTCTCCCGGGGTGAGAGTGCTGCGGGAATACTACTCCATGGTGGTGTCGTGGGCGCCAGGCCTATCATACTGTCCTCGATGGAGACCCAGACGTCGCTGCGGATCGACAAATGGCTCTGGGCCGCGCGGTTCTTCAAGACGCGCAGCCTCGCCACCGACGCGTGCGCGGGCGGCAAGGTCGACGTCAACGAGGAGGCGGCCAAGCCGGCCAAGCCGGTCCGCGCCGGCGATCTGATCAGGATCACGCTGCCGCAGGGCCGCCGCCGCATCGTCAAGGTCCTGACGCTCGACGATCGTCGCGGCCCGGCGACCGCGGCGCGCGCGCTCTACGAAGATCTCACGCCACCCGAGCCGCCGCGCGCGCGTCAGGCGCCGCCGCCCTACCGGGCGCCCGGCGCCGGCCGGCCGACCAAGCGCGAGCGACGCGAGCTCGACCGGCTGATAGGGGAATGAACACATGACGACCGAGACCTACGACTGGACGGCGATCGTCGACGGGCTGAACCGCTTCCTGCGGCTGCGCTCGATCCCGATCGGGATGAAGCTCTTCGAGACGGTCGAGGCGATGGAGGCGATCCCCAGGATCCGCCGGCCGAAGGCCAAGCACACGACCGATCAGATCGTCGCCCAGGCCCGCCAGCTCGGCTGGACCGTCGGCATCACGATGGCGGACTTGATCGGCGCCCAGTGCGGCGCCGTCATCGGGCTGCATCCTCAGGATGACGAGTGGTTGTCGGGCAAGCGGATGGCGGGCGTCTGGTTCAAGACGCAGGACGACGCGAGTCTGCACCAGCACGCGATGGACTGCGTGCCCCACGGACGCTATCGCGCGATGGCCGTCTCGCCGCTCACGGCCGGGCGGCTGAACCCGCCCGACATCTGCCTGATCTACGGCACGCCGGGACAGATGATCTTCTTCATCAACGGCCTGCAGTGGACCGGCTATCGCAAGCTCTCATTCACCTCGGTGGGGGAGTCCGCGTGCGCCGATTCGTGGGGCAAGGCGCTCAAGACGGGCGAGCCGGCGCTGACGATCCCGTGCTACGCCGAGCGACGCTACGGCGGCGTGGCCGACGACGAGCTCCTGATGGCGATCCCTCCGCGCTTCTTGCCGAAGGTGATCGAGGGCCTCGCGGCCCTCGATCGCAACGGGCTCCGCTACCCGATCCCGCCGTACGGCATCCAGGCGGACGCCGGGGCGGGGCTCGCCGTCAGCTACGCCGGCAAGGAGACGGGCTAGGGGCCGGACGGCGACCGGTTGATCTCGGTCACGACGATCTTGTTGTTGCGGACGGCGGCCTCGACGCGCAGCGTGTCGCCGTTGTGGAGCGCCACGATGTGACCGTTGATCTTGGTGTTCGCGGTCAGGCGCACGGGGACGTCGACGCCGGAAGCGCCGAGGGCGATGGCGAAGTCGACCGTCGTCCCGGCCGCGAGCGGCAGGGTGACGCCGGCCGCCGGCAGGCCCTTGGCCGTGCCGATCAGCTCGAGCTCCGGAAAGGCCTCGACCTCGATCTTGTCCGCGCGCAGGAGCGAGTCCGTACCCACGACCACGACGCGCATGTCCACCTGGATGCGGTCGCCGTCGGTCAGCGTGACGGGAAGGCCGAAGTCCGACTTGACCTTCGTGGCGGTCGTGACCTGGACTGCGATGGTCACGTTCGGAATGCCGAAGGTGACGTTGATGACGACCGGCGACGCTCCTGCCGCGAGCGGCAGCTGCAGCGTGCTCCCCGGCACGTCGGCGAACCCGGCGATCGTCATCTCGCGGCCGTGGTTGCCCTCGTCCGAATCGGCCCACGCCACCTGCGCCAAGGGGCTGCCGAGCACGGCCACCAGAGCCATGAGCATGAGCAGCAGCAATCGCTTGTTGAGCATCGGTCTCCCTCCAGTCGAGTTCTGCAAGCTCATCGCAAGCGGGATGCCAGACCTAATGCGACACCTCGGACCCCGAATGCCGTGTTTCCGCGACGTTTTTCCGCCCGCCGGCGTCAAGAGCACGACGAGAGCTGACATTTTGTGTCACGGCGGTACCACCCGCGTTCGGATCGAGGCACGGCCCTCTCAGGAAGGTGAGGGGCGATACGAGATGCGGTAGATCGCGCCGGCGTGGTCGTCCGAGACCAGCAAGGCGCCGTCCGGCATGACGAGGACGTCGACGGGGCGACCCCAGGGGCGGCCGTTCCGCAGCCACCCCTCGGCGAAGACCTCGTACTTCACGGCCCGCTGACCGTCGAGGCGGACGAGGGACACGCGATAGCCGATCGGCGTGCTGCGGTTCCACGAGCCGTGCTCGGCGATGAAGATCTGCTGACGATACTCCGGGGGAAACATCGCGCCCGTATAGAACCGCATGCCGAGCGCGGCGACGTGCGGACCGAGCTCGATGGCCGGGGCCGTGAACTCCGAGCAGGCGTGCTTGCGCCCATGCTCCGGATCCGCGATGTCCTTGCCGTGGCAGTACGGAAAGCCGAAGTTCATGCCGGCGCGCGAGGCATGGTTCAGCTCGTCGGGCGGCTGATCGTCGCCCAGCCAGTCCCGGCCGTTGTCCGTGAACCACAGCGTCTTGCTCGCCGGATCCCAGTCGAACCCCACGCTGTTGCGCACGCCGCGCGCGAAGACCTCGAGGCCGCTGCCGTCCGGCCGCAGGCGCGTGATCGTCTGGTGCAGGGACGTCGGCGGCTCGCAGATGTTGCACGGCGCGCCCACGGGGACGTACAGCCAGCCATCCGGACCGAATGCGATGAACTTCCAGCCGTGCGCCTTGTTGCGGGGGAAGTGGTCGCTGACGACGACCGGCGCGGGCGGACGGTCGAGCCGGGCTTCGATGTCGTCGTAGCGCAGGATGCGATTGACTTCCGCGACGTAGAGCGCGCGGTCCCGGAAGGCGACGCCGTTGGGGCGGTCGAGACGCCGCGCGATGATGCGCGGCCGTTGTGCGGTGGGCCCGCGAGTGGCCGAGCCGATCGCATAGACGATGCCCTCCCCGCGAGTGCCCACGAAGAGGGTTCCTCCGGGAGAGAGGGTCATCGAGCGGGCGCCCGGCACGTCGGAGGCGAAGACGTGGATCTCGAACCCGGCGGGCAGCCTGATGCCACCGACGGGAAGCTTGTCCTCCGCGGACGCGCGGGCGTCGACCACGAGCAGAACGCACACCGCCGAGAGCACGGCCGACCACCGCGCGATCGGCCGAGTGCGCCTAGCCGCGCCCGGCACCGTCAGGGCTGGGTGCGCCGTTCGCGTGGCCCCGGGCTGGCCGCGGGTTCCGCCTCCTTCGCCTTGAGCTTCTGCACCAGGGCCTGGTACGACTCCGTCTGCACGATCTTGTTGAACTGCGTGCGGTAGTTGGCGACGAGACTCACGCCCTCGATGATGACGTCGTACACCAGCCAGCGGCCGTTCTTGGAGTGCAGGCGGTAGTCGACGGGAACTTCCGACCCCTTCTTGGTGATGATCCTCGTCTTGACGGTCGCGTCGTCCCCGTTGATCGTCTCGCCGACGTAGCGGACTTTCTCGCCCTGATACAGCTCGATCTTGCCGATGTAGGCGCGATCGAGCAGCTCGGCGAACAGGCGGGTGAACTCCTGCCGCTCCTGCGGCGTCCGGGGATTCCAGTGAGGACCGAGCGCCCGTTGCGCCGTGTCGGGATAGTCGAAGATCTCCTCGGCGATCTTGCGGACCGCCGCGTGGCGCTCGGCGGGCTTGTTCTTCAGCGCGGGATCCTCGAGGACCTTCACGACGTCGTCGACTCTCTGACGGATCTGATCGGTGGGCCCGCCGGCGTTGGCAGGAATCGCGGTGGTGACGAGAAGAGCGAGGAGCGATCCGATCACGACACCATGTGTAAGCATGCCGTCGAGCGCTGCAACGGAAGTGCCATCGAATCGATCTGCAACTCTCGGCTCGTCGACCGCGTCACAATGAAACGGAGTACTGTGAATGAAGCTTTTTTGGGCGCTCCTCGCGGTATTGTTCGTGCTCGGTGCGTTGCTGGCCGTGCCCGTGATCGCTCACCGCGCCCATCCAGCGCGCGACTGCCGGAGTCAGATTGTCAGCATGAGGACCCCGCATGGTCAGGTCGTCGAGTGCATCTGCATCGGCGGCGCGCTCTCCACGTGCTTCAATCCCGGCCCGTGACATTGGCCGATGGCGGGCGGTGATGGCCGGCCTCGCCGCCCGAGCGCGGCTCACCTCGCACTGCCCGATGTGTTAAGGTGGCGGCGTTGTTGGCGCCCGGGTGCCCGTGAGGGCCCAGGGAAGGCGGTGTGAGGCCGCCGCGACCCCGTCACTGTAATCGGGGACGAAACCCGCAGAGACCACTGGCCGCGACGTCGAGGCGGCTGGGAAGGCGCGGGGAGTAGAGCGATCCGAGAGCCAGGAGACCTGCCCGGGCGCACACCACGAGAACCGGTCTTCGCGGGAGGACCTGGCGGATTGGCGTCATCACATCTCATTCTCGGTGGCGCGCGCAGCGGCAAGAGCCGCTTCGCGCTCGAGGGCATCGCCTCGCACGCGCGCGTCGCCTTCGTGGCCACCGCGCGGGCCGGGGACGGCGACATGGCGGCGCGCATCGCGCGCCATCGCGCCGAGCGCCCACGCGGCTGGCTCACCGTCGAGGAGCCGTTCGCGCTCGGCCCGCGGCTGGCGTCCTTCACGCGTGAGGTCGATTGCGTGATCGTCGACTGCGTCACGGTGTGGGTGGCCAACCTCCTGCTGCGGGGCGACCCGGACGAGGACATCCTTGCCGCCGGCGACGAGGTCGCCGGGCTCGTGGCCCGTGGCCTCTTCGACGTGATCCTCATCTCCAACGAAGTCGGCGAAGGCGTGGTGCCGGCCACCGCCGACGGTGTCCGGTTCCGCGACCTGCTGGGCTTCGTCAACCAGCGCCTCGCGGCGGCGTCCGATCGCGTCACGCTGATGGTTGCGGGCCTGCCGCTCGCGATCAAGACCCCGCGCGCTCCGGGATCGGGCCATGACCTCGCTATCCAGACTGCGTGAGGCGATCCGCCCGCTCGGGGCCGAGGCCGCCGTCGAGGCCCGGCGGCACCTCGACGCGCTCACCAAGCCGCCAGGCAGCCTCGGCCGTCTCGAGGAGATCGCCCTGCGGCTGGCCGCGCTCCGGGCCGGCGCGCCGCGCGTGGAACGTCCCGTCGTGTTCACCTTCGCCGCCGACCACGGCGTCGTCGCCGAGGGCGTGAGCGCCTATCCCCAGGGCGTGACCGCCCAGATGGTCGACAACTTCCTCCGGGGCGGCGCCGCCATCAACGTGCTCGCCCGTCAGGCGGGCGCGCGAGTCGTGGTCGCGGATTTCGGGGTGGCGGGCGTCGTGGCTCCGGCGCGGGGGCTCGTGAGTGTCCGCATCGCCGCGGGGACGGCCAACATGGCGCGAGGGCCCGCGATGACGCGCGGGCAGGCGACGCGCGCCATCGAGCAGGGCGCGGCGCTCGCCGACGAGGCGATCGATGCCGGGGCGGACCTGCTCGTCACCGGAGAGATGGGAATCGGCAACACGACGTCCGCGTCCGCCATCACGGCCGCGATCGTCGGCGCGGCCCCGGACCTGGTGACCGGGCGCGGCACCGGCGTGGACGACTCGACGTGGCGGCGAAAGGTGGATGTCGTCGGCCGCGCGCTCGCGGCCAACCGGCCCGATCCCACCGATGGCCTGGACGTGCTCGCCAAGGTCGGCGGGTTCGAGATCGGCGGGCTCGTCGGCGTCGTCCTCGCGGGCGCCGCGCGCTCGGTGCCCGTCGTGCTCGACGGATTCATCGCGACCGCGGCCGGGCTGGTCGCCGGGGCGCTCGCCCCCGCGGTGCGCGCACGGCTGTTCGCCTCGCATCGATCGGCCGAGCCGGGGCACGCGCTCGCCCTCGAGCATCTCGGGCTCGTGCCGTATCTCGATCTCTCGCTCCGCCTCGGCGAAGGCACGGGCGCGACGCTCTTCATCCACCTGGCGCGGGCGGCGGCGCTGATCTACACCGAGATGGCCACCTTCAAGTCGGCGGGCGTCGACGGCCCCCAGCCCGCCGTCTGATGGCTCGCATCCTGGTCGTCGCCGGCACGGGCAGCGGGGTCGGCAAGACCACCGTGACGCTCGGCTTGCTCGAGGCGTATCGGCGACGCGGGCTCGTCGTGCAGGCCTTCAAGGTGGGCCCGGACTTCATCGATGCCGGGCTGCACGCGATGATCACCGGGCGGCCCTCCTACAACCTCGACGGCTGGATGTGTGGGCGCGATGCCGTCCTGGCGACGGTCGCGCGCCATACCGGCGACGCGGACGTGGCCGTCGTCGAAGGCGTGATGGGCTGCTTCGACGGCGCCGACGCGACGGGCGAGGACGGCTCGACGGCGCAGATCGCGAAGTGGCTCGGCGCCCCCGTGGTGCTCGTGATCGACGCCAGCGGCCAATCGCGGAGCGCGGCCGCCGTCGTGGCGGGGTTCGAGCGCTTCGATCCGGCGCTCACGGTCGGCGCCGTCATCGCCAACCGCGTCGGCGGGGAGGTCCATGGCCGCTGGCTGGCCGAGGCGATCGAGGCGAGCTGTCACGCCGCCGCGATCGGCGCGATCCCCCGCGACGACGCGTTGATCCTTCCCGAGCGCCACCTCGGCCTCGTGACCGCCGCCGAAGGCCTCCTCACTCCCGAGTGGCGCACCCATGTCGCGGTCACGATCGAACGCCACATCGACCTCGATCGGCTCCTCACCCTTGCATTGCCGCTTTCGAGCGCGGGCTTTGCCCGCGCAATCCTGGATCTAGGGGGAGGCAGGGAGGAGTCGCGCCGTCAGGCGCGCGACGACCGTCGGAAGGGGGACGAAGTCCCCCTCCGAGTCAGACTCGGTGTCGCCCATGACGTGGCGTTCCAGTTCTACTACGAGGAAAACCTCGCGCTCCTCCGGGAGGCGGGCGCCGAGCTCGTGTTCTGGAGCCCGCTGCGCGATGAGGTGCCCGACGTCGACGGCCTGTACTTCGGCGGAGGTTATCCGGAGCTTCACGCGCAGCGCCTCGCCGGGAACGTCGGCGCGCTGAAGACGGTCCGCCGGCTGGCCGAGCACGGCCTGCCGATCTACGCCGAGTGCGGAGGCCTCATGTATCTCGCCGAGGCGCTCGAGGACCCCGACGGCATCGCGCACCCGATGGTCGGCCTGCTGCCAGCGACGATCCGCATGCGACCGCGGAGCATGACCCTCGGGTACCGTGAGATCCGGTTCAGCTCCGACGCGCCGCTCGGGCGTGCGGGCGCCGCCGCCCGCGGCCACGAGTTCCACTACTCGACGATCGACTCCGTGCCCCCCACGGTGCCGCGGGTCTGGCGGCTCGAGGGCCGCCACGGCGGCGACCGCCCCGAGGGCTACCTGATCGGCCACGCGCTCATGACCTACGTGCATGTGCACTTCGCGTCCAACCCCGACCTGCCACGCACCTTCGTCGAAGCCTGCGCCGATGCCCGGCGTCATTAGGAGCCTGGGTCGGGGCTCGCTCCTCGGAGCCGTCGTGGTGCTGCTGGCCGTGACGCCCATCGCGGCGCTCACGCTGGTGGACATGCTGGGTCGCGAGGTGACGCTGCCGGCGTCGCCCCGCCGCATCGTCTCGCTCGTCCCGAGCGCCACCGAGCTGATCTTCGCCCTCGGCGGCGAAGACCGTCTCGTGGGCCGCACGGACTATTGCGACTACCCGCCGGCGGCCAAGAGCAAGCCGAGCGTGGGAGGCATGATCACGCCGAGCCTCGAGACGCTGGTCGCCCTCCGGCCGGATCTCGTCCTGGTCACGACGTCCGGGAATCGCGAGGAGACCTTCACGAAGCTCAAGCAGATCGGGATCCCGGTGTATGCCATCCATGCCCACCGGGTCGCCGA
>WNGB01040074.1_pt1 | contig 12328 bp, 17 predicted proteins | sample 5400681 | NCBI WGS metagenome assembly WNGB01 (sample SAMN13153367, study PRJNA577476) | soil metagenome | isolation source: 115 cm soil or saprolite under grassland replicate 2 | place: USA:California | collected 2016-06-15 | reverse complement strand
GGCCGCGACCATCTTGAGACCCTCGGTGATAATCGATTGGGCCAACACGGTGGCGGTGGTGGTGCCGTCACCGACGACGTCGTTGGTCTTGGTAGCGACCTCGACCAGCAAGCGAGCGCCCATGTTCTCAAACGGGTCCTTGAGCGTGATCTCCTTGGCGACGGTGACGCCGTCGTGGGTGACGGTCGGGGCGCCGAACTTCTTATCGATCGCCACGTTGCGGCCGCGCGGGCCGAGCGTGGTCTTGACCGCATCGGCCACCAGATCGACGCCGCGCTTGAGCGCGCGCCGGGCCTCCTCATTGAATAGAATCTGCTTTGCCATGTGCGTGACCTTCCTTCGCTACCGCTCGTGCGGCGCAGCGCATTCAGGCGTAAGAAGCCAGCATGACGAAGTGCCGCGTGCTGGCGTGGAAGACTGACTGCGCGCTACTCCTGAATAATCCCCAGAATGTCCTTTTCGGACAGAATCAAGTACTCGACGTCGTCGACCTTGTACTCGGTGCCGCCGTACTTGGCGAACAGCACCTTGTCGCCGGCCTTGACACTCATCGGCACGCGCCGGCCGTTGTCGTCCAGGCGGCCCTCGCCGACTGACAGAACGGTGCCTTCCATCGGGCGCTCTTTGCTGGCCGTGTCGGGCAGGAAGATCCCGCCCTTGGTCTGCGCCTCGCGATCCGCCGGCTTGACCACCACACGGTCAGCCAGCGGCCGAATGCGAAAATCAGCTGCCATAGTCGTTGTCCCTCCGTGTCGTCGAACCAATTACATGCGGCGCTGTGTGTGCACAATGATGCTGCGTGCGTATGGCCCCGCTCGTACGCACCGGGGTCCATTACAGGTGGAACCCCTATACGGGTTACTTGGCCGCAGGCTGAGGCCCTGGCCTGCTCCAGCACTGCGGTTCGTTGCTTACGGTACTAAGCCGAGCTGGCGCAGCCACGTCGAGACGTCTTGATAGTTCCGCAGCCTGGCGATCTGACCTCCCTGTATCTCCCACACTTCACAGAAGCGCCCGCCTGTCACCGGTTTGCCCGTGGGCGGGATCTCGCCGGCCGGCGACTGGAGCGGCCCCGTGTGGGTCCCGCGCCATACGCATTCATTGACCACCTGGTCGTCCGTAACCACCTGGTTGGTGATGGTCACGGTGAGATCTGGGCGTGAATCCCATTGGGAAGCCAAATCACTTTTGGCCGCTCCGCGATATTGCCCCAAAAGGACCGTTTTTGCTCGAAAAGTGTAAAGAGTTTCGATCATGAATCCCATTACAAAGCCATCCGCACCCCGTGAACGATTACCCATGGAAGGTCTGCCCAAAGGGAATCAGGACGACCTCGACATCATCGGTCGCCAAGGCCGCCGCCTGGTCGAGCACGCCGCGATTAAACCGCTCATACAGTTCCCCGGCCAACGCCGCATTGTCCTGTGCCGGCATGATGAACCTCTTCTCGCTGGTCAGTTGGGTGGCGCATGGCAGTTTCCCAGCATGCGCCACGAAGTACCGTTAGGCACGCACCGGCTCTGGTGTGGGGATCACGCCGAGCTGCTGCAGCATCCCCAGCGCATCAAAGTTCCCCCAGCCCTCTACGATCTTGCCGGCGGCGAGACGGTTGAGAAACATCCCGGTCACCGTTGTGGGCTTGCCCGTCGCCGGGATATCCATCATTTCACCGGTCTGGGTGCCGCGCGCGGTCCACCGCACCGCGACCCGATCGCCCTCGGCGGTCATGTCCTCGATGGTCATTCGGAGATCGGGAAAGGCCGTGCGATACATCCCAACGAGTTGTTTCTGCCCTGCGGGACCGCGGCCAAAGTCGGGTTCGCCGGGCAGCGGATGCCCGTCGAAATCGCTGGCGATCAGCTCATCCACGACCGCAAGGTTGCCTTTGTTCCAGACCTCCTCCCAGTACCGGCGGACGAAGGTCTTGTTCTGTTCGGTGGACATGGATAGTCTCCTTTTCGCGTGCCACGATGGCTTCGATCTGACTTGGCCCGGCGTGGAAAGCGTGCCAAGTGGTTGTAGCATACCCAGTGACACCTTGTGCGTGCGTCTTCTGCTGCTCGCTGCGCGCTGGCAGCGATGGCGAGCGCCTCGGCACGGGGCCGCGCGGTGCAACCCAACCGGGAAAGTGGAGGAGGAGTGCGCCTGTGTATAGACAGAGTATATCACGAATGTATATACACGTCAAATTTCTCTAGGTTAAGTTATAGCAATTTACGAGATATATGATATACTATACTGTATATACTCAGATACTCTATGAGGAGAAAATGAAGGTTACACGCCGGTCAGAGAATGGGAAGAGCGGACATCTGCTGATCTCGGTGCCGGCCAGCCGGGTCGCTGAGATCGAGGCAGCGCTGACCTTTCTTGAGGAGAAGCGCCAGAAGCGCGGGTCGCAGGTCGTCATTGATCTGATCGTGCGGGCGGCGCTGCGCAATGGATGGCGACCGCCACCGCGTGAAGGTGAATCCCCCAGCCGTGTGTAAGTGTACGTTTGGGACTAGTACGGGCGATCCACACGGGCGATGTGGATGTTAGGGATTTGAATACGAACTGACCGAAACGATTTCACCATAGCTGCGCCCTATGCTGCGTGGCAAGAGCGCTGGAAGTCACCCTCAAAGCCCCACTCGAGCGGATTTGCCAACGGTATCCGTTGCTGTTGAGACCCCGATTCAGACTACCGCTCTACCCGGAGCATCATTAAAAGTCCACCGACTAATAGACAGAATCCGGTGACTATAGTCGCAAGCTCCAACATTTCCAGCCGTATCCCTGGATTACGAATAGCAAAAGCGATCACGATCCATCCAAAGATGGAAACCGCAAGGCCGGCATTTGTTTTGGCGGCGCTGGCTACCATTACCATCATTGTTGTGCCTCCCTGTCCACTTTCTATAGGCGATGCTTGTTCGTAGCAATGCTAGGGGATGATCCCCATGCGATCACAGTGTCGGCCACCGGCCTATGCTGCCGTGATCACGCCTAGTGCGCGTACATCACGTTTCGCTCAGGAATTGTGGGATAGAGTGCGACTTCATCGTGATAGCAAAACCATTCCCGCTGGAAATCTGTGTCGCCGTCCAGGCGCACCAGGCAGCTGTCGCGCGGCGTGCGGAAGATCTCGACGACGGTCCCGATCCGATCCATGAGCGCGGGAAGCGACCGTCGCCCCTGCCGAATGATGATCCGATCCCCGACGGCAGGTTCACGTTCTGCTGGCTGTGCTGTACGCGTACTGCGCGATTGCTCCCATGCATCGTGCTGAACGACGCGTAGGACATCCGCGGCGGGTATGGCCCCTCCATCGTCCGGTCGGTGCGTGGTGGTGACGGGGGCGCGCTGGGTATGCATCGCGTGCTCGGGAGGCATGACGCCGATCTGCTGGACGTGTGGCTCCCCTGGCGCTGCGACCGTCCCAACCAGCAGTGTGACGGTTCGTCCGACGTTTGCCTGTGCAAGCAGCGCGTAAATCGGCATGTCGTCGAGGAATAACACCGGATTGTTCCCGCAACTGGCCGGCCAGCCGGCGGCCGTGGCTGCCGCAAGTGTGGTGGGAGTGCTGGCGTTGTGCGGCGCGCTATCGTGGCGCGCCAGCCACATTTCGGGCGTGAGCACCGCCAGATGGCCCTGCGTGAGGCTCCCGCCGGCTGCGGCGGTGTTCTGGGTCAGCCGGTCGAGATCCGCAGCGTCAAGGGTCCGCTGACCGATGTGGATAGTGGTCCCGCCCGGCCCACCGGGTGCAATCAGGATCGCCACCCGTCGTTCGGCGTGATCGGGACACAGAATGGTGTCGAGAGCGCGGTTGCCGATCCACACGCGCCCGGCGATGGGCGGCCCGAATTGGCCCGTAACCACCGTGATTGCGAGATCGTGGGCCGTGGCCAACAGGGCGTCGAAGCTCGTGTGGACCTGGGTCATGGCTGTATTCCTTCCCTCCTGGTCCCCAACGTGGAGACCATGGAGTGTCAGTGCACCGCGTTCACCTGAGCGACCGGACCTGATGCGCTGGAAGAATTGGCGTTGTAGTGGGTCGAAGCACTATGCGCCAGTCAGATCGGCCGCGGTCAATGGGAACGGACAGTTCCGCGCTGGATCAGCTTGACGATCGCCAGCAGCACCACCGCCCCAATGAACGAAACGAACAAGGCGCCGAGGCTGAAGTCGCTCGTGTTGATGGTCGAGCCGCCGAGCCCGAGGAGGTTAAACAGATACCCGCCGAGGAACGCCCCAACGATGCCGACGACGATATTGAGGAGCATCCCCTGCTGCGCGTTGGTCCGCATGACCACACTCGCCAGCCAGCCGACCAGCGCACCGAAGAGAACCCACAGAATGAAGTTGATCATGGTCTTCGTTCTCCGTGTCACAGCAGATACATGTGCTGCTGTGTATATACACAGTATAGCATACATTGAGCGTGTTTGCAAATCCATGAAGCACATTCTCTACTATGGTGTATATACATCATTAATCTGAAGAGGAACAGTGAAGATCACACGCCGGTCAGATAAAGGCAAGGGCGGGCATCTGCTGATCTCGATGCCGGCCAGCCGGGTCGCGGAAGTGGAGGCCGCGCTGGCGTTTCTCGAAACGAAGCGCCAGCAGCGGGGGTCGCAGGTCGTCATTGACTTAATCGTGCGGGCGGCGCTGCGCAATGGATGGCGACCGCCACCGCGTGCGGGTGAAGCCCCCACCCGCGTGTAAGGGTACGTTTGGGACCAGTGCGGGTGAACCACACGGGCGGGGCGGAGGTCAGGGCTGCCAATCAAACAGAGGCATGACGAATGTTTATTTGAATTATAGGCGCCCCTCGCAACAACCAGAGGCACGCTTGATACGTGATACGGGGGGTGAGCTAGGCGGCTTCGACCGTGAATGTATCCCCCATCTTGACAAAGCGAATTGTGTACGCACTGGCTGCGCCGCTGCGGTACAGGAAGACGATGACGAACTGCTGTGCTGGATTGTACGTACGAACCAGCTCTGCCGTCGTTACATCCGGCCATCTGATTTCGGTTGTTTGCACGCCAGTAACGGTAAGGTAGCGCGCGGCTGTCCCGGACGGTTTCGCGTCTTCTTCTCTGACGATAAAGGCGCCGCGTCCGCCCTCGCGATAGAGCTTAAGCGCGCTGCGCACGAGATGCGTGCTATTCCGTCGGATCCAGTTGAGGTGGGCTAGGTCTTTTTCTGTCAGTGCCGGCGCTGGCAGGGGCGACCGCTTCTGTGCTTTGCTCATTGGTCACGCCCTCCTTTGTGCCTAGTATAGCACTCCAGGGGCATATTGACTGGGGGCGGATGACAGCACGTAAAATAACACGTTATAAGGTTGTTTTGGAGGGCGACAGACTAACGCTGGAATGTGCTGCCGGTAGGGGGCTACTCTCGTGTGCGCCGGCGTCGCGGGAAGTGGTGTGCTCGACAGTATTTCTTCAATCCGTCGCTCAAGACCTGGTGGCGGTGGTTGACCGAGTACGGCAACGTGCCACACTTCGGGGCGACTAAGACGTAAACGGTAGGCTGAGAGGTCGCAGGGGGTTTCATAGATTGCCTGTTGTGCGACAGAGAGGCTAGGAACTGGTAGGGAGTAGGAGACATGCTACTATTACAAGATACTGCTGGCAAACTACCTTCGGTGGGGAAGTGCTCACGGCACATCGTGATCTACAGCCTCAAAGTGGGGCGATTGCCGCTGGTAGAACGCGCAGGTGGGGCGAAAATCGCTCGAATCTGAGTTTGCCAGCAGTATCATTACAACCCAGGGTTGGCAACGGACCGCATTAGGACGCGGCGTGCGATGTGCGTATCCAAAAACAGGATACCTGTCTGCAAAGCCATCTGCGCCCACTGTGTTATCGCGACTCTGCGCGCTCAACTGTGCCGTACCCCATGCTCATGCCAACAACCGATGATAATCAGCATGAGTGACCCACACTTTGCCGCCTTGTGTTCGCAGAAAGACCATCCCATCCGGCTGTTCTTCCGTCTGGACCACCCGCTGTGCTCCCGCAATCAGGAGACCGCGGGCATCGGGTGTAATCTCAACCACGAACGAGGGGTAGTATGCTACCTGCGCGATCAAGTCGTCGATGAGGCCGGTAAGGTCGTCCACCGGCTGCGCGGCTGTTCCGGCAGCCGGTGGGACTGCGTGCCGATGTACCCAGCTCGCGTATGTTTGGATGCGCATCGTGTTCCATCCCTTCGGCGCTATGGTGTGCCTACTGCGCCTGCGCCCACCCGTCGACTCGCTAAGGGGGGCGAGTTGCAGAACGGAGCGGCGGCTGCTTGTGCAGTTCGATGGGCAGTGATTCGAATAAGGTTGCTGTAGCGCTCTGGCCATCGCCCCAGACCTCAATCGCGTCGACCGCGCTGTTGGCCGGGTGCTCAAGGAGCACAGTGGTTGTCCCACACCGCATCACCAGCGCCGTGGCACCACTGAAATGCTGCTGCGCGGGGAGATCCATCGTGTAGCCGTTTGCTGCGAGTGCCCCTTCAACGACGGGCAGCAACTCGGCTTTGCAGGTGTACCGAATAAAGTGTAGCATGACTCCCTTTCGCCTTCTATGGCATGTAGTTGAGCCGTCGGACACGTAACCCTGTAGGTTGCGTGCACGCCTGAAGCGCCCCTGGATACGCGGGACACCGCCGAGTGTATTAAGGACTGATGGGATAGGGCGACCGAGGATGTGCGGGAACCGCCGCTAGGCCACTTCTTCCTTCGCCACTCTTCTTGCTATGGCGCTATTATACACTAAGACAAGGTTCTTTTCTGCCCGAACTGGCTTTACAGTTTGTCGCATGTCGCATGTCGCATGTCGCAGGAGGCTGCTGCTTGCGACCTGCGACCTGTGACGCAATCATTGTAAAGCGCTCAAGAACCTTGTCTATAGCGGTGAGCAAAGATATTGAGCCTGTGGTATGCTTGTCGGCATGAAAGCTTACTCGGTTGATTTACGACACCGGGTACTGGCCGCACTCGACCGCGGGATGGCGCGTACCGATGCCGTGACTACGTTCCAAGTCAGCTTGGCGACGCTCAAGCGCTGGCTCGCCAAGCGCCGCGATACGGGCGATCTGACCCCGCGCGTCCCGCCCGGGCTGACCGCGACGATTACGCCGACCCACGAGCCGAGTCTGCGCGCACAACTGCAAGCCTATCCGGATGCGACACTGGCCGAACATGCCGCGCGCTGGAATGCCGCCCAGGGTACCACCCCATAGGCGCGAACATAACGGTAATCGAGTACCTTACCAATCGATCTCCGATCATGCTGCCTCCAGGAGCGCTTGCCGGCCGCGAAATCGGTCTTCCAGCCATTGGCGCAGGTCGGCCTCCAGCTGACGCCGTTTCCGTGGACTCGTGACCAAGAACCGGCCCAACTGCGCTCGACAGGCGCGGATGCGTGCCAAGGTCCAGTTGCCACGCACCTGCTGCCGCAGCGTCTGCACGCTCAGTCCCGCCAGCAGCCAGCTACTGGCCGGCGCCTGCGGATCACGCGCTCCACTGGGCAGCAGCGCCCGCACCTCACCGGCCACCTGCTCCTGCAGCGCCCAGGCAATCAGGATCGCTCGCACGGTCGCCTCCACCGCGGCCCGATTCTGGCAGCGCAACGGCGCGAGCCGCAGCAGCTGTTTGATGCGCTTGAAGACCAGCTCAATGGTACCCACGAGAGGCGCAACGAGCTGTCATCCAGGCGGGTCTGACGCGAGGCCCAGATAGGTGGCCAGGACTGACGCAACGCCGAAGACTGTGCATCTGTAACCGGGTGGATCCACTGCGCACCGGTTGCGGGCGAGACGTGCTGCCCAACTCAACCGGCGATGCGCCCGCTCGGCGCGGGTCCATAGTCGCGGCGCTGCCGGCAGCGCCGGTGCAGGGTCATCGACTCGCAACGCCATCAGCATCACGCGTTGCCGATGCAATCGCGTCACATAATCGTGGCGGATCCGGTACCCCGGCAGATCACACCAGACCAGGTCGTGCCCCTCGCTGGGCGGATCCAGCAGTGTCGCTTCCACATGCACAAGCGCGGCCTTTATCCCATCTGGCTGAGCTATCCGTTTCCGCACGGCACTCACCCGCCGCGGATGCTCGCCTGAGGTCTGCCGGCCCAGGCAGTCACGAGCCAAGCCACAGTTGCGGCAATCCTCTTGTTTCGCGCGATACACGATCCGGATAGTCCCATCGGCCTGTTTGCGGCGTTCCTGGGGGCGCAGCACCTTGTCGGCTGGACAACGCAGCGTCCCTTTCGAGAGCACCTCGAAGGCTTGTCCCGTGAGCCGACCGCTCGCGCGCCCCCAGTTTCGCGCGACCTCCAGCGGTCCATACTGCTCAACCACGGGGGCGCCCTCGCCTTGATCGAGTGTCGGCGCTTCGGAGGGTGACACGACCGGTGTTGCCTGCGTGTTTGAAACGGCATCTTGCCAACTCGTCGTGCGCGGCTGGTACTCCTGGGCGACCATGCCCAACTCCAAGCGCGTGGGAGAGACCGATTGGCTCACGATCTGCCAGAACTCCTGGCCCTGTGGGGTGCAGGAGCACCAACGATCCGGGTCCTGCTCCGCATCTTCGTCGCTGAGCACCTGTTCAAAGCCACCGCGCTGGTAATACAGCTCGACAATCTCGTCGGCACGCAAACACTGGGCGGGAGCCGTGGTCAGAAAGAGTTCGTAGACAAACGGACCAATTAGTTTCCCGGTGGTCACTGCTTCGGCACGCTCGGGAGCGGTCTGCCGCGCGACGATCACGCGGCACGTGAGTGCGAGGCCCGGCATGGGCTCCAGCCAATCCATGATATAGCCCACGTCGAAGAGTTCGCGCCGCACCTGCGTTTCCGGATGCTGCACCGTCACGTCACACGGATGCTGCAAGCGGGAGCGCACTTTCGGGTGGTCAAGCAACTGGTAGTCCCGCCCGCGTGTGAGAAAGCCGAGCCCGGCGTGCTGGATGTGTGCCAGCGGGGAGGCAGTGCCATACAAGGCGTCAAGGCGAAGCAGCCCTTGCGCTGGGTTCAGCCCTTTCGCCTGCAAATAGGCGACAATCACTTGGCATGCCGCCTCAAGTTCAGTACCATAATCGCCGTTGCCTGCCCCCGAGAACGTGCCCAGCCATTGCTGGGTATGGGCTTGGAGCACGGTGGTGCGGGTGCGCACGACCTCACCGCGTTTGCGTCCGAGATAGCCTGGCGCACACACGCTGGTCAGGCGACGGCGTGGTTGAGGAAACGAAAGCGCAGTGACGAGGGCACGCTGACGGGCAGCTTGGCGTGTACCGTCAATATCGAAAACGAGTAGACGGTGGCCGGAATGGTCAAAGAGCCCGCCGAGGCGGTCTCCGGCAAAGCCATGCTGGCCGAGATCATGGTCGAACTGCTGCCGCAAGGCCTCCAAGCAGGCCACGTCGACGTCGGCCAGGAAGCGACTGAGGCTGGAGCGGTGGGGCAGTTGGTCGCGCCCAAACAGGGCCATGAACGGGGCGGCGAAGGGGCGCAGGCGATCAAAGAATGCTTCGAGGGTGGGCTCACCGCTGAGCGCATAACCGAGCAGGATAGCGACAAAGTCGATGACGTCGTAGTGACCTGTCCGGCCACGGGCCAGTCGTACCTCGGTATTGATAGTTTCGAGAAGGCCCCGCTGGGCAAAATGACGCGCCAAGAGAACCACCTCCGGAAACCACGCGGGAACAGACGGAACTTCCTGTGGACAGCTCTGCAGGTCCACAGCCGTGCTGAGCGTACTCATGACGATCTCCTGCTGTGAAACGAGACAGTGTTTCTCAGCAGAAGCATCGCACAGAAGCACTCAGCATGCCGATCACCTCACCAGAACTCGTTGCGCATCTCGTGGGTACCATTGAATGTGCCTGGCGCTACAGCAAGAGCGAACTGGCATGGAAAGCCCACGCGTATGGACGTGGGAACGGCGCGAGAAGCTGTTGCTGATGGTCACGCTGGTCTATGCGTTCTTACTTTCGCTCCTGGCGAGCGAGTGGGAGGAGCTACGGAGCTGGCTCTTACACGCGTGGTGCCATCGGACAGGAAAACGGAGCCGCGACGTTGGGCTCCGCTCTACCGCTTGCGTTCGGCGCACAGTCGCCTGTGGCAAGCCTATCTTCCATCACCCGGCATGCTCAGATTAAATTCGGGATGACTCATGTGTATCCTTAATGTACGATTCCCCCGTTTTTATACGGTCTCCCCTTTTCTTCATCTTGACAAACCATCTTTGATGTTGTACAACGTCATATCACGAGAGATTTTTTGGTTGAATCGAAAAAATTAATCAAAAAGTCGTCATAGAAGCAGAAATGATAAAATGGTTAATTTGCTAGCCCATCATCTAGGACCATCGCATCTTAATTTCTGCACATGTGCGATCATTCAACCGCAAGTGCAATAAACCTCGTTAAAGTACGCATTGTTGAACGCTTTCGGTGGCGGTTGCCTGGTGTGTGTTTTGGGATTTGTAGAAAACATCCCCGAAGTGGGATGGCCCATCGCGCTCCCTTGTTGGGATCCCGCCGTTTCGCCCATTCGAATGAGGGCATGGACGAGTCGAGCATCAGATCCATCCGCGTTCGAGAACAGCAGCTCTCCCGTGGGGAGTATAGCGTAATTCAGCGGGTATGCAAGTTGGGAGGGCTGCGTTTGGGGTACCTCGCTTTATGGAGATGACACAACAAGCGCGCCTCCGGCGACCTGCTGCAACCTACCCACAACCAGCACTACTAACCGCCATACTTGGGGCAAACGATCATGGCTCTGCCACTCTTTTGTGGACAGCTTGCAGCAGTTGTTAGCGCTACGGGTCGCGCTGCTATCGCGCGCAGAGCGGCCTCGCTCCGTGGCCTAGCCGACCAGCCGTTCCGCCACACTCCGGCTGCTATAGGCCGGATCAAAGGACTGGCGTTTGGTGACGATCGCCCAAGCCAGATACAGCAACTTGCGTGCGGCCGCACAGCGCGCCACCTTGGCTGGCTTGCCAGCCGCGCGCAAGCACTCATAGTGCGCTTTGATTGCTGGATTGAAGCGCGCTGCCGTCAGAGTGGCCAGATACAGCGCCGTGCGCAAGCACGCGTGCCCAGCATGGCCAATCTGGGCGTGTCCGCGCACACTGCTGCCCGACTCGCGCGCCACTGGCACCGGGCCCACATAGACGCTGGCAGAGCAGGCCGAGCTGCAGACCTGAAAGTTCATGGTGCCTACCAGCAACCAGGCAGTGGTGATCAGACCAATGCCAGTGATGCTCAGCAGCAACGCGGCCGACTCGGCCCAGGCGCCATCTGCGAGCACCTGGGCGATCTCGGCCTCCAGGTCGGCCAGGCGGCGGTCCAGATCGGCAATCAGGCCGTCGAGTTGCACGCGCACCGACTCAATCACAACAGGCCACTGGAGCAGCGCATGAAGCTGATTGCGCCCTTGCTGGCGCATCGTAAGCAATCCATCGCGGGCGATCAGGGGTTGGTGGAGTTCGTGATAGACCTGCGGTGGTGGGGTCCAGGGCGCGGGCTTGCGTTCGGCAGTCAATTGGGCCAGCACGGGGGCGTCGAGCAGATCAGTTTTAGCCCGGCGCGGCAGCGACTGGGCGTAGCGATAGGCCTGGGCTGGATTGACGACACTGACGACGTAGTCGGTCTCGTGCAAGGTGACGGCCAAGGCGACCCAGTAGGAGCCAGTCGCCTCCACGACGATCAGGGTCTGGGCGGGCGCGACGCGGCTGGCACGCAGCTGGTCGAGCAGAGCCGCAAAGCCTTCGGGGGGTTGGGGCAAACGTGCGGGCACGCTCGATGGGCGGCCCCTCAGTGGTGGGAACGGCGGTGAAGGTGTGGCGGCAACATCAATGCCGACCAAGAGCAGGTAGGGCGGGCGAGTGGAGGCTGGTAGCATAACTCCTCCGATTGGGCAGGCACCCGGTCAGGTGCAGGGCGACGTTGGGGGATAGCGCACGTCGTTCCTCGTCATAGGTGGTCGGGCCACACGATACGATCCTGATTCGAGCTGTCCCCACGCTGGTGGGGGCTGATCTTTCTGACGCGGTCGCAGCCGCTTGGAGCACTCCAGCCTCACCACCACCCTGGAACCGATGCTTTGTATTATACGAGGAGCATTCCCAACCCCTTCGGGGACTGCATCAGAAATGAAATTGGAGTGTCGATGGTCGTTCGTCGTAGATAGTTCATCATATTTCATTAGGAGGGTGTCGAAATGCGCAAGGCGGAATTTATTGCTACCGATGCCTATCGATACAATTGTACTGGCCCAATACGCTGGGTCATTTCGCACGTCATGCGTTACAAAGGCTATCTCGCCCTCTTCGCCTGCACAAC
>WNGB01015325.1_pt1 | contig 12328 bp, 7 predicted proteins | sample 5400681 | NCBI WGS metagenome assembly WNGB01 (sample SAMN13153367, study PRJNA577476) | soil metagenome | isolation source: 115 cm soil or saprolite under grassland replicate 2 | place: USA:California | collected 2016-06-15 | reverse complement strand
GGAATGTGGCCAACGAGATCGTTGACGAGGCCTTGAAAGCTGGCGCGGGGACGATAGTTGTCGAAGACCTTAAGGGCATCCGGGCGAGAATCAAAGTTGCGAAGAAGCAGCGATTGATTCACCACGGATGGCCTTTCTCCTCTCTCTTCCTGAAGATGGCGCACGTTGCGAGCAGACATGGCATTAAGGTTGAATCGGTTGATGCCCGGAACACGTCTCGCACTTGTCGCTGCGGACATGTGGATAAAGCCAACCGAACCACGCAATCTACTTTTCGCTGTGTTGTTTGTGGCTATTCGCATAATGCCGATTACGTCGCTTCTCACAATATCGCCGTTCGATACGTTGAACAGCGATGCGAGTCCGTAACTACTCGCTCAGAGTCCGCCTCTCGGGGCAGGGCCAAGAAAGCCGCCGCGCTTCAGCCGGCGGAATAGTTACTTGTACCCCTGATTGAAGAACACCCATAGCCCGAGCTTGCTCGGGGCGGTCAGATCGAGCCGCCCATCGCCATTCAGATCAACCACTCTGTACTGCCTGCCGAGCGCAATGCCTTCGCCTGGCGCGGCTATGGTGCGCCGGGTGAATTTCGCGGCGGAACGATGCCAACTGTAGTAGTAAATGGCGGGCGGATCGGCGGCTCCGGGGTCGCCCCCGTCATGGGCCCAGATGCATTTGCCCGCGATCAATTCCTCCTCGCCGTCACCGTCCAGATCGGCCAGCGAGATGGCATGGGCCTGCGTCCAGGATTCATCAATAACATGCTGCTTCCACACGGTCGTCCCATCCGCCTTCGGCGCTTGCTGCTCCCACCAATACAAACCGACGTCGTGACCGCGTCCAAAGATGATATCGAGGCGTCTGTCCCCGTTGAGATCTTTGACTACGAACGGGCAACTCGGATGCGGCAGCGCGGTTTCGCCGTGAAATTTCCACGGGCCGGCGAAAGGGTCGCCCGCAGGCCGCTCGTACCAGCCGACTTCACAGAGCACGTCTTCACGCCCGTCGCCGTTGACGTCGCCGAACGCATACCCGTGCCCGCCGCCCTCCGCGCCGAGGACGAAGGGTTGTAAAATCGGCGCGCCGTCCGCTCCCTTGGTGAAGCGCCAAACTTCGAGCGGGTAGTTTTTCCGGTAACTCGCAGAATGCAACTCCGGAACGCCGTCATTATCCAAGTCATGCAATGCGAACATCTCCATGTATCCGCGGGTTTTGGCCAGCAGACGCGCTTGCCATGGTAAATGCATGTCCCAAGGTTTGCCCTGCTCCTTGGCGCTGTTCCCAGGATTCTTGTACCAATAGATGCCGTCCTCGCCCCAGCCGCCGGCGATCACATCAGGCCAGCCGTCCTTGTCCACGTCATAGATGTGGTCGCTGTTGGCGCGCATATACTCTTGGGCGAGGTGGTTGGGGCGAAACGCTCGCGGCGTGAAGTCGGGCCCCGCGAACCAGTAAGCGCCGTAGACGATGTCCGGGTAGCCGTCGCGATTGAGATCGCCAACGGCGCAGCTTTCATAAGGGCTCACCATGAGTTGTTTTTTGGTGAAGCGCAAACTCTCGCCGCTGGCGCCGTTCTGCGTACCCCCGCTTGCGAGGGCGCCGAGCAGGATAAGGCTCGCCACGCGCTTTGACCCATTGCCGAAAAAATCCTTGAGGAGGTCTCGCGTACGTTTCATAGGTTTGCCCCTTTCACGAATTACGTAGCCGTTTCGCCGCTTACGGCGCCTGACAACCGGGAATGTCTTCGAGCGCATGAAAAACGCGCAACCCCTGCTTGCGCGCAAGTTCAACCATCAGATCGGCGCCCTGTGATGCCCCGCCAACCCTTAGAACGGCATCGCACTTTTCCAACAATCGTTCAGAAATGGGGTGAAAGATTTCATTGAAGGGGGCGTCGCCGACTTTTTTTGAGCCGGCCAACTTCACCAGCGGCAGGGCAAACCACTCACCCAAAACCGGGAGATGCCCCGCGCGATAAATCGAGAGCGCATAATCTTCCATCGCCCTGACGTTAGCCGCCATTTTTGCCGGGTCGTCCCCCGTGCCTGATCTATACGGCCCTGCAATCAGTATCATCATTGTGTGTTCCTATATTCCTTCCGGCGTGCGGGCTACGCAAGCCCCTTCGGTATCCATGGCGCGCGATACATTCCGACCGCTAACTGATTGGCTTGCTCCTTCGCGGCGCCCCAGCGGAGCTTCCGTCCCACACGGTAAGCGATGTTTCCAATAAAAATCCTTTGCAGTCAACACTGTGTGACGCCAGCCTGGGTACGCATCGCTTCCAGCGTGCAGTCTCGGGGAGGCGATCCATTGCTTCTTAATGCGCCTTTTGCCGAGACTGCACGCTGGAAGCGATGCCAACTCCGAGAAATAGACTTATATGATACCCTGCTTAAACCGAAACAGTCTTGATCTGCGCATATGGAGGTGGTGTTGGGATGAATACATTTAGCGCCGAATCGTTAGCCGCCGCGCTCGCGATCATAGGCATAGTCATTATCGTGTCCGCTTTGCTTTCCGGGTTGATTGAGCGCAGCGGGTTGCCGCAGGTCGCGGTGTTTCTCGCGCTCGGCGCGGCGCTCGGCCACTTCGGTCTCCGCGTGCTCAATATCGGGCTCGACTCCGCGGCGTTGCGCGTAGTGGCGACTTTGAGTCTCGCGCTCGTGCTCTTTACGGACGCCGTCTCGCTCAATATCACCGATGTGAGGCGCCGCGGCGGGCTGGCGCTCCGGTTACTCGGGCCGGGTACGCTGCTTACCGCAGCCCTCATTGCGCTCGCCGGATGGTTGGTACTGGGGCTTCCGGCGCCTGGGGCCGCGATCCTCGGCGCGGCGCTCGCTTCCAGCGATCCGGTGCTGTTGCGCGGGCTTCTTCGCCGCCGTGACATTCCCGCGGACGCGCGCCACGCGTTACACCTTGAGAGCGGCCTCAACGACGTGGCGCTGTTGCCGGTGGTGATTATTGCTATGGCGTTTCTCAGTCATGGCTCTCCGCTCTCCGGCGCCGATTTTGCCAAACTCGGGCTTGAGCTGTTCGTCCTCGGACCGGGCGCGGGAATATTCGTCGGGTTGCTAGGAGTGGCGGCGCTGGATTTGGTAAGAAGGCGCATCGGCGTGCGCCGCGACTATGAATCGCTCTACTCCCTCGGCGTCGCGTTCACCGCATTCGCCGCCGCCGAAGCCGTGCATGGCAGCGGGTTCCTCGCCGCGTTCGCCGCCGGGGTGACAATAGCGGCATTTGACGTCGAACTCTGTGATTGCTTCATCGAATACGGCGGCGTGACCGCCGAGATGCTGCTGCTCTTCACCTTCGTGCTGTTGGGAAGCTATGTGATCTGGACCGGATTCACAGTGATCAACGGCGCGACGCTGTTATTCACGGCGATCGCAGTCCTGATAAGAACGCCTGTTTATCTCTTGTCGTTGATAAGATCGAGCGTGGACATGCGCGGGCGCCTGTTGATCGCCTGGTTCGGACCGCGCGGATTGAGTTCACTGCTGCTGGTCCTGTTGCCGGTCTTCGCCGGACTGCCCGGCGGCGAACGACTGTTCGCGATCTGCTCTCTGGTGGTGCTGGTGTCAGTCGTGCTACACGGCGGCGCCCCCATGCTGCTGGCGCAAGCTGCGCGAAAGAGGGCGCGCAGAGATGGCGCCGGGATCGCGGGCGGAGCTGTTGTCAGCACGCCCGCCCTCGGGCCTGCGGCTGCGCAAGAAGGCGCCATGATTGATCGAGAGGCGCCGCGCGAGGAACAGCCGATGGCCCCCATTTCATGCGGAGACTCTACGACTTCATCTGAAGATAAGGGCGGCGGCGCCTCGATCAACGCCACAGCATCGCGCCGGCTCGGCGCGGAAGGCGACGGCGCGCAAGTCGGTTCGCAAAGAATCTCACTCGATGAATTACGCCGCCTGTGGCAGGCGAAAGAGCAGGTCACGATCCTCGACGTTCGCACCGAGCGGAGTTTTGAAGAAGACGATCTTCAAGCGAAGGGGGCGGTGCGAATGCCGCCCGACCATGTGGCCGAACGCGCGAGGGAACTCGGTCTCAAACAGGAGGCGTGGCTCGTCGCCTATTGCGCCTGAACGAACGAAGCGACCAGCGCCCGTGTGGCGCAGGAACTCAGACAGGCCGGATGGAAGAAAGCGCGCGCCCTCACCGGAGGCTGGACGGCGTGGCGGGAAGCCGGTCTGCCGGTGGAGACCAGGGCAAGTGAACCACGGGCGGAAACTCAGTAGTAAGCAAACCTACAGCGGTTTCCAGATGAGTATTCAGGATCAGGCGCTCGTCAACCTCTTGTAGAACCGGCCAAGATTCGTCCGCCGCGTCAGCGGCTTTTGATTTTAGCCGTGGGTTTATGGTCTTTGAGAATTAAACGCAACAACTCTAGCGGAATCCCACCGACGGCAGTCGGTGGATACTTAAAGTCCAACCTACTCTGCAACGGCAATCAGAGTAATCCCACCGACGGCAGTCGGTGGATACTTAAAGTCCAACCTCCAACCTAACCTTCGGAGGCGGCGGAGGCTGAACTTTAACCATCCACCGACTGCCGTCGGTGGGATTCGCGGGAAAGTAAGCCGCTGTGTAGGCTGGATCTTAATCATCCACCGACTGCCGTCGGTGGGATTCGCCGCAATCCGCTGTCGCATTTATTTCTCAAAGACCATCAACCCACGGATGAGAGTGGGGTGATTTGCCCGCGTCGCGTCAGCGACGATTGAACTATCCGCGCCACCTCGGTTCAATCGTCGCTGACGCGACGGGATTTGTTCTCCTCCTTCTACCGTGGGTTGAAACCTTGTCATTACCCAAATCTTTTCACTTGCAAAAGCCCTCTTTGGTCGCGTAGCGACCTGTTGACTTTAGCCGTGCGTTTTAACGCACGGTCCGGAAATGAAGGCTCTCCCCGTCGCGTCAGCGACGATTGAACCCGCGGTTGAATCGTGCGACTTGATGGTTCAACCGTCGCTGACGCGACGGGATGATGAACCGCGCTGCTACCGTGCGTTAAAACGCACGGCTAAAGTCAAAAGCCGCTACGCGGCAGGGGAAATGCCTTCGGCGCCTCGCGCAGAAATTTGGGTAAAGACAAGGGGTTGAAACCCACGGCTAAAATCAGGCGCCGCTACGCGGCTAAAGAAGACTGCAAGTCGCCATCAAACCTGAACACCCAAGAGTAAAGCGCTGTAAAGTACGACAAAAACATTCAGTATCCGCTTAAGCCCGACCCCTACATTAGTTGTTACCGGTAACGAGCTTAGAATACAATGCGGTTGTCAGTGAGAGGTTGTACTCCGAGCGGGTGTTCAAACGTACGATTTTAAAAATTCTACCGAAGGAACAATCTATGCGACCGACTAGAAGCCACAGCAGGGCTGTTTTTCCCCTCAGCGCCGCGCTGCTTTTCTGCGCGCTAGTCAACGCTCAAAGTCCGGACCTGCCCCTCCAAGGGAAGGCCACGCTGGTTTACATCGGGACCGACGGCGACAAAGGTAAAGGAATCCATTTATTCAGGTTGCAGTCAGCCGGCGATGAGGTCTTTCAGAACGTGACGCTCGTCCCGCTCGGCCTGGCCGCCGAAACGCCCAACCCGACGTTTTTCGAGATCGACCTCAAACGGCGGTTGTTGTTCGCAGTCAATGAAATCGATCAGTTCGAAGGAAAGCCGACCGGGGCTGTGAGCGCGTTTTCGATCACCCAGACCGGCAAGCTGGCGCTGATCAACCAGCGCCCCTCGATGGGCGCCAGGCCCTGTCATCTGGCGCTCGACGGCGAAGCGCGAAATCTTCTGGTCGCCAATTGCGGCGACGGAAGTGTGGCCGCGCTGCCGATTGCGGTCGGCGGCAAGCTTGGCGGCGCCACCGAGATAGTCAAAGGGGCGAGCGCGGCCTCGGTGACGCTTGATCGGGCGGGCAAGTTCGCCTTCGTCTGCGATCCCGCCTCGGATAAGGTGATGAAGTTTTCGTTCGACGCTCAAACCGGCAAGTTGCGCCCTGCGACTCCGGCCTTTGTGCAGGCGCCGGCGGGATCGTCGCCGCGCCAAATGCTGTTCCGTCCGGACGGAAAGTTTGCCTACGTCCTGAATGAGAAGACCTCGACCATCAACGTCTACTCTTACGACGCGGCGACCGGCGCGCTTACCGAAGCGCAGGCTGTCTCGACCGTGCCGGAATCTTATGACGGACCGAACGCCGCAATCGAGTTGCAGATACATCACACAGGCAAGTGGCTCTACGTCTCGAACACCGGTCATGACAGCGTCGTTCTGTTCAACGTTGATGGCGAGAAAGGCACGCTGAGCTACGTCGAAGAACAGGGTACTGGTGGCCGCCATGCGCGCCAGTTCGGACTACAACCCAACTCGAAGCACATGGCGATTTCGCTGCCGGACAGCAATCAGGCGCTCGCGTCGCGCATTGATGAAGGCAACGGTCGCCTGAAGCCGTCGGGGATCTTCGCGGAAATGCCCTCGCCGGCCGCGGTGAGATTCCTCCCGCCCGCAGGAGGAGATAAATGAAACGTGCGCTCATCCTCCTAAATCGGAACAACAAGATTTTCAACCACGGGGGACACGGGGAACACGGGGAAAATCAAGCCTATCAAGCTCCCCGTGCTCTCCGTGTTCCCCGTGGTTCATCTCTCCGTCTAATTGTTGCTTGGTCTGGTTTAGCCTTCTGGCTTGTCTTCTGGGCGACCTCGGTCTCGGCGCAGCAGCCGGCTGCGGTTCAGTCGCCGGAGGTCGGCGCCGACCGGCGCGTCACCTTCCGGTTGAACGCCCCGAAAGCGCAAGAGGTCGCGCTTACGGGGGAATTTCTCAAGGGCAAAACGCCTATGGTAAAGGACGCCAGTGGCGTATGGACCGTCACCGTGGGGCCGATTGAGCCGGAGATTTACCATTACAACTTCACGGTTGACGGCGTTCGCATCATTGATCCCGCGAACCCGAATCTTAAAACAGGTTCGACCGCGAGTACGCTCGCGAGCGTGCTCGAAGTTCGCGGCGACGCGCCGTCGTTTTACGACGCGCAGAACGTCCCGCACGGCGAGATTCATATGCGCTGGTATCAGTCGAAATCCCTGAACAGCCTGCGCCGGCTGACGGTTTACACTCCGCCGCGCTACGACCGCGAACCGAGGGCGCGTTATCCGGTCATGTACCTTCTGCACGGCGCGAATGCGGACGACACGGCGTGGTATCGCCTGGGCCGCGTGAATTTCATTCTCGACAACCTGCTCGCCGCCGCCAAAATCAAACCATTCATCGTCGTCATGCCGTTCGGCTACGGCGTGACGCCGGGCGGGCCGCAGGCTGAGAACACCACGAAGTTCGGGAAGGATCTCGTCGAGGATGTGATCCCTTACATCGAGGCGAACTATCGCGCTTTTACCGACCGTGACCGGCGGGCTATCGTCGGCCTTTCGATGGGCGGCGGCCAGGCGCTGACGATAGGGCTGAACAATCTCGATCTATTCAGTCACGTCGCGGGCTTCAGCTCGGGCCTGGGGAACGCAGAGAATTTTCCGAAGACCTACGCGAGCCTCATCGGCCAGCCGGAAACCGCCAATCGGAAGATTCGAATGCTGTGGGTAGGCTGCGGCGCCGAGGACGGCGCATTTGCGGCGTCCAAAGCGTTCTCGGAATTTCTGACCGAGCACAACATCAGGCACACGTTCAGGGAAAGCGGCGGCGCACATACATGGAGCGTCTGGCGGCGCTATATGCACGAAATTTCGCCGCTGCTGTTTCAATGACAATGAAAGTCCGGCTGCTAGCGGAAAGCCGGAACTTTTCATCTGCGGAAAGTTGTTTCTGATAATTGAAAGTTGTTTTCGTATGTAGAATTAGGCGCTATTTCTGGTGAATCACAATGATTATGAACTTTATCATCGTACTGACGATTTGCTTCGGACAAAACCAAAGCGATCTTCCTTCCGATTTTTCAACCCTTCAAAAGATGAGCGTTGAGGAACTTGCGCTCAAGACACAAGCCCATAAGGAGGTGTGGGGTTTGGGAAAAATTGATCGTTGGGACTTAACCTCGCGCTGTCGCAACTATCCTTATGAGCGTCTGCAAGCAGAACGCGGCAGGAAAAGCGAGGCTGAGCGGCAGTTGTACGACCGTGGCAACGTTCTAGCTTTGTACTGGGACGCATCGATTCGCTCTGCGACGGGCGGAAAGGCTTCCTTGGACGATGTCATGCGCGAACTGTTCCTGGCTGCTCGAGATGAAAAGCGCTCTCTCTCGAAGGACTCCATCGACAGGGCGGCCCGCCGTTACGTCAAGGAGGTGGTGCGCCCGGACATCGACCGCTACGTGGAGCTCGGCGAGACAATTCCTATTCGAGACGATCTGCTCGGACCGGAAGCCGAAGCGTCTGTGATCGAGGTTGGGGCCTCCTTCGATCCAGGCTTTGACGTCGATGCTTCATATGCTAAGCGGATATTCACAGGAGTGAGGGAGGAGGGTCCGGCGCACCGCGCGGGCTTGCGCAACGGCCAAAAATGGATCGAGGGCGGGTTGGTCTTCGACGACCCGACCGCCATTGCAGAGTTCACCATCGAAGACTCTGGAATGCGGAAAGTCGTGAAGTACTATCCCGCCAGCGGCGAGAAGGTCCGTGTGCCGCAATTCAAGCTCAAAGCGCCGCCAGAAAAGAAGGATTGATCGCGTCGTGGAGTCAGCCGAGCCAGATAATGGCGACGGCCTAACTTCGTTGGCAGGCGGATATCACATATCCTGTTTCTTGCAATTAGTCATGACGGACATCTATGAGGCATGAAAATGAAAGTTGCCGATCATTCAGGGAATAACTCGCGGCGCATAACTGTTGTGGTCTTCCTGGCGCTTGTTGGAGCGTTCGCTTGGGCCTTCGGCGCCGGCGCGAGTCAGACCCCGCCAGCGCGCGCTATTTCAGCGGGCGAGCTTGATCGCGTCTTCTCGCGCGATGTTCGATCCTTCCTGGACAAGTACTGCATCAGTTGCCACGGCGTAAATGGGCTTGCCGCTCAGTTCGACCTGCGGCCGTACTCAGGCGCCGCGTCGGTCGTCAAAGATTTTGCGCACTGGCAGCTAGTCCTCGACAAGCTACGGGCGGCGCAGATGCCGCCGCCGTTCGCCGAACAACAGCCGAGCGCCGATGAGCGCAAGCTCGTGATCTCCTGGATTGAGTCGGTCAGCAGAGAGGAAGCGCGACGCAACGCCGGAGACCCGGGGCCGGTGTTGGCCCGCCGTCTCAGCAACGCCGAGTACAACAATAGCATCCGCGACCTGACCGGCGTGGATTTGCGCCCGGCTCGCGAGTTTCCCGTTGACCCGGCGAATCAGGCCGGCTTCGACAATTCCGGCGAGTCGCTCGCGATGTCGCCGAGTCTGATGACGAAGTACCTGCAGGCGGCGAGAGAGGTGGCCAATGCGGTCGTCTTCAAGCCGCGAGGGTTGGCGTTCGCGCCGCACCCGATGCTCGCCGAAACGGATCGTGATCGATACGCCGTCGGTCAGATCATCGACTTCTACAAGCGACAGAACACTGAGCTGAGCGACTACTTCCAGGCAGCCTGGCGTTTTAAGCATCGCGCCGCGCTGCGCAAGCCGAAAGCCACCTTAGCTGAAATCGCCGCGCAAAGTAGAGTAAGCCCGAAATACCTCGCGACCGTGTGGCGCACGCTGGAGGGAACGAAGGAAGAGATCGGGCCTGTCGCGAAGCTTCAGGCGATGTGGCGCGAGATGCCCGTCCCCCCAGCCTCGGGCGAGCGTCAGCAAGTTGAAAGGGAGAGCAAGGCCGGCGCCGACCGGATGCGCGAATACGTCGTTCAGTTGCGCAAGAAGATCGAGTTCAAGTACACGCCGATTCAAGTGAAGGGGCTGAGCGCGACGGCGCAGCCCTTCCTGATGTGGCGAAACAAGCAGTATGCGCTCAACCGTATGAGCTTCAGTCGCGCTGCGCTGCGAGTTGAAGGCGAGCCGCCTCCCGCAGACCACGCATCCGGGCAAGGGCTTGCGACGGTAGACCAGTTCGAGCCTGCCGCCGACCAATCGCGCGCCGCAAAAACGGCCGCAGGCCCGGATCCGGATCTGCTTGCGCCCGCTGGTCAGCGTGAACGCTACGAGGCGGCGTTCGCGCGTTTCGCCGCCGTGTTTCCGGACGCGTTCTACGTTTCCGAGCGTGGGCGCTATTTCCCCGACAACACAAGAGACACGGGGCGGAGCCTCAGCGCGGGTTTCCACAACGTGATGGGCTACTTCCGCGATGACAAACCGCTTTACGATTTGATTCTCGACGAGAAAGGTCAGAAAGAGCTAGACGCGATGTGGGAGGATCTGGATTTCGTCGCGCTGGGTCTGACCCGCACCTTCATTCAGTTCTACCTGAACGAGAGCGGCGAAGCCCGAGGGCTGCGTCGAGAGTCGGAGGGGCCGCGTCCTGCGGATAAGGAAATCACGTCAGAGGCGGTGGTGAATCAAGTCGCCGAAGCGTATCGCAACCGCATGCGCCAGGCGAATGATCCGATTGCTCTGAAGACGATTGACGAACATTTCGCATGGGTGAACGCCAATTTGCGTTGGGTCGAGAAGGCGAAGATTGACGCGGAGCCGAGGCTCCTGGACTCGCTGCTCGACTTCGCGGCGCGCGCCTGGCGGCGTCCGCTGACCGTAACGGAGAGAGCTGATCTGCTGGGATATTACCACACACTGCGAGAGAAAGACGGTCTGAGCCACGAAGACGCCATACGCGATTCCATCGTTATGATTCTGATGTCGCCCGACTTCTGCTATCGCATCGATCTGGTCCCCTCTGACAGTAAAGCAGGCGCCAAAGCCGTCCCGCTTTCCGATTTCGCGCTCGCCAGCCGTCTAAGCTATTTCCTGTGGTCCAGCATGCCGGACGATGAGTTGATGGCGGTCGCGGCCAGGGGCGAGTTGAAGCGGCCCGATGCGCTGGCGCGTCAGGCTCGCCGTATGCTGAAAGACGAGAAGGCGCGCGGGCTGGCGACCGAGTTCGGCGGCGCCTGGCTCGACTTCCGTCGGTTTGAAGAACTGAATACCGTAGACCGCGAACGTTTCCCAGCGTTCGACAACGATTTGCGCCAGGCGATGTATGAAGAGCCGGTCCGCTTCATGCTGGATGTGTTCCGCGGAAATAGCTCGGCGCTCGACTTCCTCTACGCGAACCACACTTTCGTCAACCAGGCGCTAGCGAAGCACTATGGCATCCCGAACGTGACCGGAGACAAGAATACGTGGGCGCGAGTGGGCGATGCGAACAAATACGATAGGGGCGGCCTGCTGCCGATGGCGGCGTTTCTGACGAAGAACGCGCCTGGTTTGCGGACAAGCCCGGTCAAGCGCGGGTACTGGGTCGTGAAGCAGGTGCTCGGCGAACAGATTCCGCCGCCGCCGGCCGCCGTTCCGGAATTGCCGCGCGACGAAGCGAAGCTCGATCTGCCGCTGCGCGACCTGCTCGCCCGTCATCGCCAGAATCCGAGCTGCGCGAGCTGTCACTCTCGATTCGACTCGTTCGGGCTGGTATTCGAGGGCTTCGGTCCTGTGGGAGAGCGTCGGGCCAAGGACTTGAGCGGCCGCGACATTGACGCGTCGGCCACGTTCCCCGGCGGCGCGACGGGAATTGGAATCGAAGGGCTGAAGACTTACCTGCGCGCGAATCGGCAGAATGATTTCATTGACAATCTGTCTCGCAAGCTGCTGGCCTACGCGCTCGGTCGCAGCCTGATCCTTTCCGACGACATCCTTATCGAAAGCATGCGCGCGAAGCTGGCTCGCGACGGGTACCGGTTCGATAGTTTGGTTGAGAGCATCGTGACTAGCTCTCAGTTCCGATATAAGCGCGGCAAAGAAGACCTGCCTCAACACAAAGGGTCAAAGGATCAAAGGGTCAAAGCGGTTGAGGGTAAAGAAGCGCGTCTATACCACCAAAGGCCTTGACCCTTTGATCCTTTGACCCTTTGTGTTGAAACTTTGATCCATTGCAATTCTCATAGGTAAGCCGAGGATGTGAAAAATATGACGCGAACAATCACGAGAAGGGCGGTCCTGCGAGGCGCCGGAGTCACGATGTGCCTGCCGTGGCTCGAATCGTTGCCCGCCTGGTGCGGCCCCGCGCAATCGGCGCCTGCGTTTCCGAAGCGGGTTGCCGTGCTGTTCATGGGGAACGGCATCAACGGGAACCACTGGTGGTCGCGCGGCAATGGCGACGCGATGAAGCTCGGCAAGACGCTTGCTCCGCTCGAGCCGTTGAGGAAAAAGATCAACGTCATCAACGGCCTGTTCAATCGGATGTCGGTCGGCATCGGCATCCATCCCGGACA
>WNGB01011180.1_pt1 | contig 12329 bp, 5 predicted proteins | sample 5400681 | NCBI WGS metagenome assembly WNGB01 (sample SAMN13153367, study PRJNA577476) | soil metagenome | isolation source: 115 cm soil or saprolite under grassland replicate 2 | place: USA:California | collected 2016-06-15 | reverse complement strand
ATGGGAGGGTGGCCGAGCGGACGAAGGCGACGGTCTTGAAAATCGTTAGCGGGGCAACCCGCTCCTGGGTTCGAATCCCAGTCCTCCCGCCATCTACCAGCGGTTTCGCAGGCGGTCGAGGCTGTCCCTCGCGTGTCGGAGGCCAAGGTGGGACCGCGATGGGGCCACAATTGGCGGATAGTGATAGCTCTCCAGGCCCTCCGCCGGGTCTGGTACGGCCACTCCAGGCACCGAACGGGAACGGCGAGCCAGCAGCGCAAGGTCAAACGGTCCGTCGGGACCGTTGCCGAACAGCTTGTCGCTCGCGCCGCGCCCGGCCTGTCGCGCTTCATGCCTGGCAACGTGAAGCATCATGAGACTGTGGCCGTCCGGACTCGGGTACGCGCTCCTACTGGTCGGCTTCGGGTTCCTCTACGGGGAGTCGATTTCAGACCAGGGGTTGGTCTTCGATCTTATCGACTACGTCGACGCGTTCGCTCTGGTCATTGTGGGGTTATGGTTGTTCCGTCGCTGACCGAACGCCCTGAGGCTCGGCTGGCTCCTCACCGCGCTCTCGGTCGGGTTCGCCATCTACTGGCGGCTGTTCACTCCACGGCCGGAAGCTTAGGTCGGACCGGTGCCAGCGGCGAGGTTCCTGGTCGCGTCGGCGGAACCGTGGTGGTTCTACATCATCGTGATGGCGCCATTCATGGCGCTCCTCATCGTAGTTCGTCGACGCACGGCCCGATGCAGCAATTGCCAGCGCTAAAGGGCGTTCTCGCGGAGGCAGCATTCTTGCTTCCTCCTGCACGAACATGTGTCCGAGCCAAGCGCACCCATTGCTGTCCGTGTTGCTTAAGGAGCTCGTCCTCGCGATCGTGTGGTCGATCGATCAACTCGGCATTACCACTGGCGCTCTGCAGAAGTCGTCACCGCCGCCCGGAGGCAAGGCTTCGCGATCGAACGGAACCGACGAATCGATCCGGTCGACCTGCGTCAGGAAGCGACCGGTCACGTCGATGACTATCTCGACCAGGTTGTAGCTGGTGCCGTCGTCGCTCCGCTCGGCCGTCCAGGTCACGAGGTTCCGAGCGTCGTTCCCGGAAAGGCAGTACGCACCCTCGACGTGGCCGCCCGGGCCTCCCCAGGAGAACGTTGACGCGTTGCAGTTGGTGCAGTCGAACGCCAGCCGCTCGATCCCAGACTCCATGCTCGTGAACAGCTCGTACTGGATCGACCCCCCTGTCGAGCCGACGGCGACCATCAGTTCGGAGACGCCGTCTCGGTCCACATCGGGGGCAGCCATCGCCGAGCAGAAGCGTCCGCACTCGATCGGTCCTAAGTCGGTGTCGGCCGTTCCGTCGCCGTCGGCGTCCAGCGCGATGACGTTGAAAGCCGTGTCCGGATCCTGACAGCCGCCGACGTCGCTCGCCTTGGTCGCGACCCACCAGGTCCCGGCGTGTGGGCCGCCGAACGTCCCTTCGGCCGAGGAGACGTTGCAAACCGGGAAGCCGAGACGCAGGATGGGCGCAGGGGACCCCGACGCGACGGCGGTACCCGCATCGGGGACCGCTTGCCACGAGAAGCCGAGGACCTGCCCGTCCACGAGGACGTGAGGATTCGACCCGTCGATCCCCATCTGGATCATCGGACCGGTGCCGCCGTTGCGGGCGGCTTCGAACACGATCGATCGGCCGTCGGGGGCATACGTCGCGTTGAGGTTCGTGAACTGCGGGCCGTCGTTCGTGAGGCGACGGACGTTGGAGCCGTCCGCATCCATCACGAAGATATCGGATTGGCTGGACGCCTCCTGGCGGGTAAACACGATCTGCTCGCCGTCCGGGGACCACGCGGGATTGTAGTCGGTCCCGGTTCGGGTCAGTTGGTGCACGTTCGAGCCGTCCGCGTCCATCGCGAAGATGTCGAAGCCCGAGTCCGTGCCCGAATCGAACACGATCTTCGTGCCGTCCGGTGAGAACGTTGCCGAGAAGATCGCGTGGGTTCCGGCGGCGGTCTCGTCGCGCACCACCCGGTCGTCGGTCCCGTCGGGGCGGGTGACGTGTACTTCGCTCCGGTCGCCCTGCTCGATCGTGTACGCGATCCATCCACCGTCCGGCGACCAGGACGGGTTACCCACGTTGTCGGCCGAGGCGATCTCGACGGCGTCCGAGCCGTCCGCGTTCATCACCCAGAGGCGGCGGTCCGTGTCCTCGAACACCGCGACGGCGAGCCGCTCGCCGTCCGGCGACCACGCGATGTGCCACGCCAGACCCAGCGCCGGTGACGCGACCCTCCGAACGATCGTCCCGTCGGGCTCCGCGATGACAATGCCGTCGCTCGTGTAGGCGAGGAATCCGTTAGTCCGGGGGGCGATCGCCACGGGGGAGCCGAGCGCCGGCCCTATCGACCCCGATCCTCCGGGCGCGAAGATGTCCCGGAGGAGCACCAGTCCGAGCGCCGTGCCCGCGACGACGGACAAGGCGAGGGCGGCTCGCGTCGCGCGTCGCCACACGCGGCGCCGCCGTCCTCGGCGGACCACCCGCTCCACGACGTCGTCCGCGCGGACCGACGGCGCCAGCGCCTCGAGACCCTTGCGGAGCTCCTCATCGAGCCTGGTCACGTTCGCTCACTTCCTCCACGTCCTGTACGTGCAGTGCGCCGGCCAGCGCGGTGCGACCGCGGGAGAGCAGGCTCTTTGCGGTCCCGAGCGGTGCGCCCATCGCTTCGGCCACCTCGGCGACGTCGAGGCCGAGGTAGTACCGGAGCACGACGGCCTCGCGCTGGCGTCGCGGCAGGGCCCGGAGCGCACGCCGCAGATCGACGAGCTCCTCGGCTGTCGCGTAGGCCGCCGACGTGATCGAGAGCCGGGTGCGAGCCTTCCGCTCGGCGACGAGCCGCCGCAACCCGCTACGAGCGAGGTTGACCGACACGGTCGTCACCCACGCCGGAAGCGACTCGATGTGCTCTCCGCGTTCGCCACGTTCCCACGCACGCGCCATCGCCTCCTGGACGGCGTCCTCCGCGGCCGCCCGGCTCCCGGTGATCAGCGCGACGGTCGCGACGAGGCGGGGATAGGTCGAGCGGACGAACTCGCGCAGCGACGCCTCGTCCCAAACCACCACTTCTCCCGAGCTTCGGAAGGTTGACGCGCGAAGCGTCTCAGAGGTTGCGGCGACGGTCGAATCTCTGAGGTACAATGAGCGTCGAGACGGACTCGGCCGCACTCAAGCTGTCTTAGCCGACTGCCGGGAGTGGCTACTCGGCGAGCGTCCGTGACGCTGGGCGCCTAGAGCTGATCCAGGTCTACTCTCGAATGGTCGGTTAGCCACTGACACCACCTGCCCCGCCACGTTAGGGGTGCTGGTCGAGGACGACGCAGCGCTCTGAAGTGGGCAAGGATCGCGTGAGCTCGACAACGTAGGTTCGGCTGGGTCGCCCCGATGGACTCACCCCGCGATCGCTCGAGATGTCCGCCTGTCTGCCACAGGTCGCCGACCACCGGTCCGCCTGACGTTTCGAATTGAATGATCTCTAAAGTCTTTGACGTTCGTCGACCAACCGGTGTACAGCATTTGCGGCATTGACGGGGGAGCCATGATCGTCTTGCGGCTCAACGAGGCATTACGGGGGGAGTCGAGTGGGCGGCGGAGCGAAACGGTCCGTATCGCGCCGCATCAACGCCCCCCTCGTCGTCGCTCTCGCGACCCTGGTGGTCGCCGCGGGACTCCTGCCGACCCGCGACCGGGCTGAGGCCGAGCAAGGGAGAGCGCCGCTCTTCGCGCCCGTCGGCGAGCCTCCCGGCCCCATCCCCGCCAAGGACCGGATGCCGGTCCTGTCGCTGTGGGACGAGAACGGGGTGCGCGACCCGAAGGAGGTCCCCATCACCCTTCCCCGAAGCGTCTCGCCCGACCGGCTCATGCCCGGGGCAACGCGCCTTCCCTCGATGGGAGGGCCCAACTTCAACGTGTTCGGGGTTGGGCCGGATGCCGCCGCTCACGTGGCCCAGGTCTTCCCCCAGGACGTGAACTACCGAGCGGCGAGTGGGAGCTGGGAGGACCTCCGGAGCCGGGTCGTCCCCGATCCCGGATATGGGTGGATGGCCACGGTCCGAGGGGTGACCGTGCACTTCCCCACTCATCTCACCTCGTCGACCCCGGTCCGGATCGACCTCCCCGACGTGGGGAGCCTCAGCGCCGTCCCCCAAGGACTTGATGGCGCGGCCCCGGCCGGGGAGGTCTCCGGCGGGACGGTGACCTATCGTGACGCACTCCCGCACATCGACCTCGCATACAGCCCCACCCTCGGAGGATACAAGGAGGCCATCGTCCTAAAGAATCAGGGGGCGAGCGGGGAGCTCTCTTACGCGATCCAGGCTCCGGGGCTCACCCTGCGAACCAGCCCCCTGGGGGAGGTAGAGGTCCTGGCCGCGGGCCGCCCGGTGGCCGTCATCCCCGCCCCGTTAGCGATCGACTCTTCTGCGGATCCCGCCTCCGCCGTCGGCACGTACTCGCTTCAGGATCTGGGGTCGGGCGCCTACCAGCTGGGGGTGGGGATCAACCGGGCCTTCCTGGCTTCTGCCACCTATCCGGTCATGGTCGACCCCGGCTTCCAGGAAATCTTCTCCGACACTTCCGACACGTTTGTGAACTCGGCCAATCCGGACTACGACTTCTCCTCCAACACCGGCCTGTGGGTAGGAGCAGGGACGGACACCGGGCGCACCTTCGTGCGGTTCAATACGACCGGCCTGTCCCGAAACGGTCGCCTGGTGTACGGGGCCTGGCTCCTCGTGAACGCCTATTCCGGGACGCATCTGGGCCCGCTGATTGACGCGAGCAGGGTCACCAGCGCGTGGCCCACTCCGCTCACTTGGAACAACCAGCCGACCGCCGGGGTCGTGATCGACTCGTACCTCTGCGGAGGCTGCACGGGGTGGAACTTCTGGGAACTGAAGTCGATGTACCAGCACATCCTGGATCCATCCAACCCTGACCCGTGGACGGACTACGGGGTCCGGCTGTCCACCAGCCCCACGGCCTCCTACACCTACTACTCGGCCAACTCCATCTTCGTCCCGAGGCTTCAGGTCTCCTACAACGACCTCCCCGAGGCGCCGAGCCTCTCCTTCCCCCGCGACAGCTACGTCTCCGAGAACGACAGCCCCACCTTGAAGGTGGAGGGCGGGACGAGCTGGCCGGTTGACCCGAATGGCGACGAGGTGTGGGTCCAGTTCCAGGTCTCCGACGATCCGAACAACTTCACCGGCACCCACGTGATTGTGGAGAGCCCGCTGACGGACGAGCGCTCCTACGTGGTTCCCTCGGGCAGGCTGGTGGACGGGCAGACCTACTACTGGCGGGCCCTGTCCCGCGACGTGTGCGGCGCGCCCGCCGGCCCCTGCTCGCTGGTCGACGGCCAGGGCGTCACCCGCCAGGCGCCCGCCAGCCCTACCCGGGCCCTCACCGTCGTCCTCAAGCACTTCGGAGACGACCCCCGGTGGGCCATGTGGTCCCACGACGTGGGAAACGGCATGACCGCCAAGGTGAACGAGGCAAACGGCAACCTGTTCCTCGACGTTCCCCTCGACACCCTGTCCACGGCCGTCGGGGACCTGTCAGTCGGTCTCTCCTACAACTCCCAACAGAACGCCGATCTGGGGCTGCCCCCGGGGTGGGACCTGGCCATCGGCCCCCGGTCCTCGGCCCGGGACCTCCCCAAGGAGCTGGTCAAGCTCGGCGACCCAACCGACTTCCCCGACGCCGGGGTCAAGATCAGGCTGGGGGGAGGACGGGCCGTGTACTTCCCTCACCGGGAGAAGAGGGTGTTCGCCTCGGTGGGATCCGGCGCCGGGGTGGTCAAGCAGAACGTCGACGGCACCTTCCTGTACACCGAGGCGGACGGCAGCACCTACATCTTCAAGGCGAGCGGCAAGCTGATCGAGGCCAACCCCTCCTCCTCCCAGCTCTCCTCCGGCAACAACTCCCTGGACTACACGTTCAACGGCTCCGAGCAGCTCACCAGGGTCACCGACCCCAGGGGCCGGTTCGTCGAGGTCACCTGGTCCGGCGGCACCCCCTCGGCGGTCACCACCTGGGCCGGCCAGACCTGGAACCTTTCCTACTCGGGCGTGCACCTGGCGAGCGTCAGCGTGTCGGTGACCAACCCATCGACGCTTCCCAACCCCACCACGGTGACCGAGACCGTGGGGTTCTCCTACAACGCGAACGGGCTGCTCCGAGAGATCGACAACGGGGTCAGCTCCGCCGGCAACCGTACGGGCTGGGTGCTGACCTACGTCCTTGATCCCAAGGGCAATTACCGGGTCTCGACGATCACCGCCCCCGGCGGGGGAGCCCCAACCACGCCGACGCCCTGGACGTTCCAGTACGCGGCCCCCTACTTCGGATCGACCGCGAGCACGACTTGCGTGACCGACCCGCTGGCATCGCCGGCGAGGCAGTTCTGCACCGGGGCCCACCAGACCAAGGTCGACTTCAACACGACCGGCCTTCCCATCAGGATCGGGGGGCCGGCCGATCAGACTGGATACTGGCCGGTCATCACAACCATCTGGGACTCCAACAACAACCTGGTGTGCAAGCGGACCCCGGCGGCCAACGCCGCCGTCGAGATCACCGACCCCGACGCCTGCATGAACGACGCCCGGTCGACCCGTTTCACCTATAACAACGACCCGCCCTTCCAGATGCTCACCGAGAGGCATCCGGCCCCCAACCCCAACGGGACCGGGGCCCGAGTGCTGGACACCTACCAGTACGACTCCGACACGAACGGCCAGAACTTCAACGGGCTGTGGGTGGAGAAGTACGGGACTCCGAACATGGTCGGGGTCCCGGCCGAGGAGGGGGTGTGGTACGGCTTCGACCAGTCCTGGGGAGCGGGCGCCCCGCCGGGGGTCCCCGGGAATGGTGACAACTGGAGTCTCCGGTGGAGCGGGTACCTCAACCTGACCGGCTGGAACACGAACGAGTCCAGGAGGGTCGGCTTCCGGGTGACCACCAACGACGAGGGGGTCACCCTGATCGTGGGGAACTCCGGCCTGCTCGACTGCGTGGGAACCACCCAGCCCCAGGGCACGTACAACTGCGGCACCAGCCAGGTCGTGACCAAGAGGCTATGGGAAGGACTCCGGCCCATCACCATCGAGTACACCGAGCTGTCGGGGAACGCCTCGTTCAAGCTGGAGTGGGACCAGGGCACCGGCAACTGGCAGACCATCCCCGATTTCATGTTCCAGAGCAACCTGGGGCTGGTGGTGTTGAAGACCACCAACGACGGCTCCCAGGACGTCATGAAGACCCATTACGTCTTCGACACCGACGACGCCAAGGCCAGGCGCCTGCCCTCGCGCGTGTCGGTGAAGGACCTTCTCACCACCGAGGCCGCCCGCAAGACCGACTACACCTACAACCAGTACGGCCAGGTGGCCACGGTGACCACGGCGGCCGAGACCCCCCTTGCCGCCCCTACGATCAACAGCTACATGAACGACGCCACCACCTCGTGCCTCACCCAGGTGACCGATCCCACCGGCGCCGTGACCAACTACACATGCAATGCGGCGGGCGACGTGACAAGCGCCACCCAGGTCGTCCGGGCGGTAGCGAACCAACCAGCCCAGAGCAGAGTGACCACGACCGAGTACGACAGCCTGGGACGGGTGACCAAGGTCGCCCGACCCTCCGGCGGCTACACCATTACCAAGTACGACCGGGCCGGTCGCCCCGTGAACCTGGACCAGTTCCTGGGGATCGGCGCGGGCCACGACGCCGACGCGTACACCGACTACCTCTACGACGACGCCGGGCACCTGATCGACGAGACGCTGCCGGCGGTGCCCAACCCCGCCAACCCAGGCCAGACGATCCGCCCCACGGTTCACCACGTCTACGACTGGCTGGACAACGAGACCTCGAGGACCGATGTCCGGGGCAAGCTCTGGCGGACCGCCTACGACTCCCTCCGCCGGGTGATCCAGACGACCAGCCCGTCGGGGCTGGTGACGAGCACCGAGTATCGGCTCTCCAGCGGCGGGGCGTACCAGAACCGGGTCACGACCTGGACCCCTCCGGGAAACCCGAACGGCGTGGCCACCGTGACGGACCTGAACGTTCTCGGTTGGAAGACGTCGGAGCGGGTGGGGTCCATCGTCGCTACGACGTATATCTACGACCGCCTCGGCAATGTAACCCAAGTCACCGATCCGGCAGCCGTAAAGACCCGATACGCCTACAACGGGTTCTCCCAGGTGACGTCCAGGATCGACTTCTACCAGAACACCCAGGCCGCCACCACCACGTCGAACTACGACGCCGCGGGGCGGCTGCGGACCGTGGACGGGCCGCGGCCCGCGACCGACGTGGACGACTCCATAACCTACGACTACGACCTGGCTGGACGGCTCACCGCGACCACGCAGAACGGGCTGATCCTGCCGGACGCATCCACGCCCGTCACCACGAGCTACACGTGGGACGACGCGGGCGAGCGGGTGCGCGTGACCCAACCGATGTCATCCGCGCAGACCCAGGTTCGAGACTGGACCTACGACGCGTCAGGACGCCTGGCGAGCTATGCCGATGCCAAGGGGACGACGACCTACGGCTACGGGCCCGGAGATTTCCTGGAGTCCGTGACCGACCCCAGGAACCTGAGCCTGAGGTTCGAGTATGACAACCAGGGCCGTCGGACCCGTCGCTACGCCCTGTCCGGAGGCAACACCGTCGATGACCAGGGCTTCACGTACGATCTCGCCGGCAACATACTCTCCGCCAAGGTGGTGGCCTCCGGCACCACCATCACCATGGACTACGACAACGATGCCAGGCTCTCGCACGTGTACCAGGCGAGCTACCCCACCGCCACCACCACGTACAGCTACAACACCTCCACCGGTCGGCTCTCCTCGATCGTCGATCCCGCCGGCACGACGAAGTACACCTACACGGCGAACGGGCAGCTGTATCAGCTGACTGAGCCGTTCTCCAAGACCCCGGTCACGTACACCTACGACACGGCAGGCCGGACCACCAAACGGACCGACGGCGCGGGGTTGTGTTGGACCCAGACCTACGAGACCGGCACCGGACGGCCCGACAAGCGCACGATCAGGGTGAACGGATCGAGCTGCAGCTCCACGATCCTTGGCACCTTCGACCTGGGCTACGACCTCGCCTCCAACGTCGTCTCCCGGGCGGAGACGGTCACGACCGAGACCGGGGGGAACAACGCCGACTCGGGGACGTGGACCTACGCCTACGACGCGGCAAACAGGATGATCTCCTCCACCGCCCCGGCTCCAGCCAGCACCGTCACCACCTACGGCTACGACGGGGCGGGGAACCGGACATCCGTGCAGGTTGACTCCGGGACTCCGGTCACCACCGACTACGATGCCGCAGGGCTTCCGACGTTCTCTTCGGATGGCACGACCTACACCCACGACTCCATCGGCGAGCTCACCCAGATCGACCAGGCCGGAGGCAGCGCAAACGACTGGAACCTGGTCTACGACTCCTGGGGGAACACAAAGAGCGCCGCTCACGAGGCGACCGGGACGCCGGACGTCTCCTATACACTCGATGCCCTGGACCGGGTGCTGTCCCGGGCGGCGGGGGGGACGAACACCTCCTACACCTACCAGGGGAGGGGAGAGGACATCGCCAAGGCCCAGGTTGGCGCATCCACTGCCGTCTACTACGACTTCACCCCGTCGGGGCCGTTGGCCCAACGCACGGGGACCGATGCGACCACGCTTCGGTACTACCTCCGGGACCTCCACGGTGACGTGGTGGGCCTTGCCGCCACCACCGGCACCAACCCCATGAAGGGTTCCATCCTGTACACACCGTGGGGGGTTCCAGGCACCAAGACCGGGGAGCTCGCCACGATCCCGGCCCAGGGGCACCTGGGGTTCCAGGGCCAGCTCACCGATGCGCTCACCGGCCAGGTGGACATGCTGACCCGGTACTACGAGCCCACTCTTGGCCGGTTCGACACCAGGGACGTGCTGTTCGGGGATCCCCTGGACCCCACATCGCTCAATCAGTATGCGTACGGGGTCGGCAACCCCATCTCGAACAACGACCCGAACGGCATGTGCCCCAACCCGGCGGTCTGCCCCCCGCCTCCCACGTTCAACCGCCAGCAGCAGAATGAGTGGTTCAAGACCGGGAGGAAGATGGCGGCGCAGGAGCAGAGGAGTGTCGGGAGTCCGGCGTTGGACGAGCCGGAGCCTCCCACTCCTGGTCCTGTTCTCAGGGGTCCGGCCTGGGTGCTCTCTCGCTACAGACATGACTACTCCGGCGATCCAGCGTGGGCTTCGAGACTCCCGAGCGTTCTGACGGGGCAGGAGGGATTACCGGGCAATTTCGAAATGTGGACCAGTGTGAAGCTTGAGTATTTCGCTCACGACCGCGAATATGCCGTCGCGATCAGAGTCCGTGGCGAGAACCACACCAACGAGATTGCTGGCTTCGGAGGAGCTCCTGAGGACCTTTTCTACGTCATCACGACGTCATCGGGCAAGCAAGTGATCGTAGAGCAACATGGGGGTGCCACATTACACAGAAGTTCCAGGTTTTCGCTCCTTCATCTCGGTTTCGAATACCACGAGACTTGGAATGCCGCTGAAAACATATATAGCCCGCTGTCTGCAGGGCAGCCCGTGAGGGTCACCGTGTTCGCACAAATGTGGTCTGATCGATCAGCCTTCGCGATTCGCGCGATCGCTACCGTCGAATTCCCTGCGCCCCCCCCGAAGGGCTTCATCGGCCCCCATTTGTGACCTTATCTGGGATGATTCCGAAATGGATACTCTGCTGCAAAGGTCCCTACCTTCGCTTCCGCCGAGCCTCATCGCTCTCCTTGTCGTAGCGGCTACAGCGTGTGCACCGGACGTCCGCCAAACGGCAACCCCGTCTCCCGACGCAACCCTGAGCGTGCGAGCCCGCATTTTGACCTGCAGCTCGGAATCCAACTCGTTGTCCTTCCGGCTTGCATTCTCGTCCAATCAGTCGTCGGAACCACTGTTGTTGACCGCCTTTGCGGGAGCCCGGAGCCTTCCGGGTGGCCAGCCCATCGAAGCGACGGCTTCAACTGACCCCGCCAAGACATCGGCTGTGTTCGTGCTCGAGCACTTGGAAAAGTCGCAGAACATTGAAGAAGTCGAATTCGAGTCGGTTCAACTCTTGATTCCGGGCTCCTCGGTAAGAAACTCCGCGTCCACGCTGGAAGGGCTGATCAGCCAGTCGGTACGAACTCCTATTGGGGTGGCGAAGGTCGTTGACCTCCACCCTCGAAACGAGTCGCTGCTGATTAGCGTCCTCTTTACGCCTCAGCGTGTCGGTCAATCGGTTTTGGGTTCCGGTGCTGGGAGCGTCACTCTGAGTGTTGGTAACGTGACTCACGAAGCTGAAGCACAAGGTTTCACGCCCATGAGTGATGGCTATATTCAATTGCTCACATTTCCTCGTTTCAGCTCTATTGAGGGGCCCGCACAGCTCGAAATGGGGGAGTGGCAAGTCCTCATGCGATCGCTCTCGATCCCACTTGGAGACTGCTAGACAAAATCAGGGGACGACTCTCGGAACTTCGAAGCGCTTCTCAATCGACAGAGTGCCGGTGCGCCATCGCATCCGGGTCAGGACCAGCAGTCTCGTCGAGCCTGTCATTCGAGCAGGAGCTCATAGCTGATGCCCCGGCTCATCAACGCTACCATGAAACACGTCCCTTTCCACCATAGCTACCGGGGCGCCGACCGATTGTGCAGGCCTCGATTAGTGACCTAGGGACGTGGCTCGGGCGCTACCTAAGGTGGCGCTCCCGCAGCCGTACGGCAAGACCTGCTGACCTAGCGTATTACTTCATTGATGGCGCGGAAACACGTCCTGTTTTGCGCTGGTCGCCGGTGGTGATGCCTGTGTGCATCGATGACTTCGAGCAGGGGGGGCACAACGGCTACGCGACGCGGGTATCCTTCGGATTCTCCACCACCCGTGCGGCGAAGACAATGTCGTCCTCAGCCGGCAACATCGCCGATGGCGATGACATCGATCTGTGGAAGGTCGTTGCTGTCCGGACGTCCACCTCATCGCTGGTAGAGATGTTCGAGCCGGGGAACGTACCCGCTGGCTACCGGGAGACTGTGCCCCTGGACATGCCCGGTCAAGGGGATGAAGTCGTCATCTACCTCGTCATGCGCCGTGTGGAAGTAGTGGTCTCGGTTCGACTTGGGGACCTTTGCGCCGGGCACCCTGTTGATCGATGACGGCCCCAAGTCCTGGTCCGAGTAGTGGCCTACGCCATCAAGGACTGTAGTGGAACGTGAG
>WNGB01011179.1_pt1 | contig 12329 bp, 9 predicted proteins | sample 5400681 | NCBI WGS metagenome assembly WNGB01 (sample SAMN13153367, study PRJNA577476) | soil metagenome | isolation source: 115 cm soil or saprolite under grassland replicate 2 | place: USA:California | collected 2016-06-15 | reverse complement strand
CAACTGCTGGCCGAACGCACCCGCGCTGCCGACGAGCTTGCCAGTCGGCCCCACCTGGCGCGTGCCCTGGCTGAACGGCGACGGCTGGCCCAGGAGCAAGCGGAGGCTGCCCAGCGGGCCGAGGCCGAACGCGCCAGTCGGCTGGCTCACGGCATGGCCGCCGTGCGCGCGGCGCTCGGCGCCAACCAACTCGACGAGGCGGAGCGCCTACTCGGGCCGCTGACACGCGAGTTTCCACACGAACGGGAGTGCAAAGCCTGACCGATGTGCTTCGCTGGCGGGACCGGCAGCGCCTGGTCGTGCCGGCTGAGGATGGCCTGCGCGATATTCTTCGCCGACCCTACGGCGATGATCCCGAGGCTACTGCCGCTCGCGACCGATCGGCGGATGCCTCCCAGTTCTCGGGAAACTGGGCATTCGCATGTTTTGCGGCGCTCGCCCGTTCCATCGCGGTCTGCGGTGGTGCTGCCCATTAGAGCAGGAAGAGGAAGCCCTGGGAAGGAGATGTGGGTACCCGATGTATTTCATCGAAAAGCGCAACGTTCTCGTCGCCGATGTCGAACCGGGCATCTTAACGGAGGCCCGACTGTGGCCATGCTGGTCGTCGGCGCTTGGTGCAGAACAGCCAACCCGCCGGATGACCTGATCGGGGCCGCGCTGCGGCCCGCTTGCGATGCCACGGCCAGCGACCTAGGAGGCGGTAGGCCAAGAACCCACAGGCCGCCTGGCCCCAGCGCCACATACGCGTGCTGGTCGCGTATGCCGCCGACCTGGGCCAGCCACAACCAACAAGCGGGTGATCCAGAGGGCCCTGGAAAGCAGTTGTCGAAATGGTGATACCCGATCCAGCGCGGGTGAGCCGGGTCGGACACGTCCGCGGCGAGCAGCCCATACGTGTCGGTCAGCAGCGCCTGCTGGTCCGCGATAAAGACGCCCCACGTGCCTGCACTGGCCGGCGTGGGAAGGTAACTGACCGTTGTGGGCCTCCGCGCTTCGGTGAGGTTCAGGATCGTCAGCCCCCATGGCTCGGCGTACCGAATCATGCCGACCTGCCAGCTCAGGTAGGCGTACTTCCCATTGAGCGCAATCGCATTCGCCTCCTGCGGGCTGGTTCCGACCTGGGTAGGACGGCTCACGTCCGAGATATCGATCACCGCCGTCCCAGACAGCGCCCCTGTGAGGCTGTAGTACGGACTGACGTAGGCGGTGTCACCGAAGATTGCCACGGCACTCGCATAGCGGAAGCCGTTTGGCTGCGTATCGATCTGACCGACGACCTGCGGCTGGGTAGGGTCCGCCACGTCCACCACGGCAAAGCCGTTGTGGCCTGCCACGTAGAGGTAGGAACCATTCAGGGTTAAGCTCGAGCCATCCAGGTCCACCGTCCCCACTGATACCGGCGCGGACGGGTCCGAGATGTCCAGCACGTGCACCCGCTGAGCGGCCAGGACGTACATAAAGGATTCGCTCGCGACGAGTGGGCGGACTCGGCCACCCAGACTCCCAGATTCGCCGACGAGCGCCGGATGAACCGGGTCGGTGAGGTCGAGGACCTGGACGGTGTCATCCCCTCCGACGACCAGGTAGTCGCCCGCGAACCCCGCTGACCAGACCGCCTGATCGAGGTGCCCCTCGACCGGCAACTCCGGGAGGGCTGGCGCATCGGCAGCCACGGGCGCCACCAGGGTCCACACCGCGGCGAGACTGACGAAGGCGGCCGCGATGTGTCTACCGTGACTCATGTCGCCTCCTGCGAGACCCAACGGCCCGTCTGCCCTCGCGTTGCAGCATGGGTTTCCAGAAACAGAACGAACTGGAGACGTCCGGTGACCCGCGTACTGGCACAAGCTTAAGGTCTACGTTGTTCGGCGTCTCGGCGCCTACTTGGCGGCGACGCGGGTTGGGGTCGTTAGGTCTTCGAGCAGGCGCTGATAGCACTCGAAGGTCTCGGGCTCGGGGTCCATGGCGACCACCTCCGGACCGTGATGAAGGAGCAGCCGATCGATGCTATGACGCCACTCAGCTTTCTGTGCGACCGGGCGCGGCCTTCGGCAAGGTCGTGCTGGCGATGGTAAGTCCTACACGACATTTCCAACATTGTCGTGTCGGTTCGAATCCGGCCGCCTAGCTGCAGGTAGGGCTGGCGTGGCCCGCAACCTGCTATGGCCGCGAGTATGACGATTTGGCGACCCCGGCTGGCGCCATACCTGGCCATGTTAATGGCACTGTGTCTAGGGCTTGCGAGAGCGCCGGCAGCAGCAGCGGCACCGACCAAACCGGCGAACCTACAGGAGTATGCGCAGCAGGTCGCACAGAACGTTCGGGTCACGTGGTCGCACGCAGATCGCATCTGGAAGGGTGCCGACTACATGCAGCTCATGCTGGTCCTCACGGACGTCAAGGAAGCATGGGCGATTACGGCCGATGCCACACACGAGCTCACACCCGAAGAGCGCGCCAATCTGCCGATGCCACGTCTGTCGGGGAGCGTCAACTACCAGCCATTCGACGATTTCCAGGGTCATCGCGGTCTGACGATTTCGGTGCCACGGAACTATTTCGGGACGACCTGGGACCAGTTCGAACCACAGTACCTGTCAACATTCGCATTCCACGTCGCCTCTCACGAGTTGTTCCACTTCCAGGTTCAGGACCTGGCGCACGGCGGTTGGTCGTTACCAGTTGGGGACCACCCTGCATCGCGAGGCACCCTGTACCCGCTCGAAATCGCGCCGCGGGTCGCGCGCCTGGAACTGTTCGACGCCTTGTTGCACGCCTACGCCGAACCGGCCCGGCGAGCCGAGCATCTTGGCGCCGCGGCCTACTGGTACAACGTTTGGGCGAGCGAGTCCGGCGAGGCAGGGGAGCAGTCGATGACTGACCTGACGGAGGGAACCGCCGAGTATTTCGCTGTCGTCGCCGGTGCGCGGGCCGCGCTCGGCTTCGATGCTCTTGCCGAAACCTACCGCCGCACGCTCATCGGCGAACTGGAGAAGCGACGGGATCAACAGTGGATCCCGCAACTCGACTTGGAGTCTTATCACATCGGTGTTGCCGCCGGACTGCTCGCCGAAGAACAAGGCCTCGATTGGCAAGCCGACGCCGCGCGCGGAACCGCTCCGATCACGTTCCTTCTGCAGAATGTGCCGCCCGTAGCCCAGGAGCCGACGCCCCGGACTGTGGCGCGGATCAGCAGCGCCGTCGCAGACGAGAACGCACAGGTGGCACCGCGTCTCGACCCGCTGATCGACGCTCTGGCGGATCCGTCGCACGCTGTACTCGCATTACCGGCGACCGGAATGGTCGGCACATTTGGGCCGGGCCAGGGCTTCTACCACGCAGAGGACATGCCTGATCTGCAGTTGATGCCCAGCGTATCCGCGCGCTTCGAGTTACCAGCCGGTGGCGTAAACGTCAATCATCGCGCAGCAGCATTCGGTGATGCCCCGTGTCCATTGGATCCACCGCCGCCCGCCGATGTCGGTCAGGCGCAACGGGCGGCACTCTCGGCATTTCTCCTGGTGCCTTTGGGTCCGCAGGAGATTGAGGATGCAACCTCGGATCTGACGATTACTAGTGGGACGCTGATAACCCGGGTGCACGTGAACCGGGTGCAGGACGACACTGGACGACCGGTTTACTGTGCAGTGGCACCTGAGACGTGATCAGCTGTTAGGAGTATTGGACAACGGTGCTAGCCTGGCGGGCAGCGAAACTCTCGCGAAGTGTTGTGGGGACGAAGATTGTCAGTCTCGGCGGCTCACGAGGCGATTGCAAGGAGGACCAGGACCGGCTGGTCAAGCCGCTGGCGTACGTGCAGCTCAGGCCGGCGTGAACGGCTCGCCGGAGCTGACGCGCGAGCTGCGGGAGTTCCTTGCGCAGCAAGCTTGCAGACTACAACCGGCCGCGCTGGGTGGAGTTCGTGGAGGCGCTGCCCAAGACGGCCACCGGCAAGACCTAGCGCTTCAAGCTGCGCGAGCAGTCGGCGGCGGCGTCCGTGGCGCTCCCGCTAGCCAGGCTCAAAGGCGAACGTCAGGTCGCTGGCGGGCAGCTCGGGAGGACGACAGAGCCAGCCGGGGGCGCCGCGGCAATACTGGCGGAACAAGCGGCTGGCGCCGGACTGCTGGCGCAGGTCGCCGGGTAGCTCCGCGCCGTTGCGGAGAATCTGCTTCAGGTAGTCGGCCAGCAGGATGCCCTGGGTCTGCCCGGTGCTGGCGTCGAAGTGCAGGATGCCGCGCTGGAAGCGCTGGTAGACGAAGCTCGGGTTAGTTGGGTCGGCCGTCGGCTGGCTGATGGGTGCGCCCCATATCTCCAGGTCCAGCAGCCCCAGCAAGTTGGGGTCGTCGGTGCCGGCCATCTCGGGCGTGACCGAGCTGAAGAAGGTGCTGCCGAAGTGGACTGGCTGGCCCTTCCACTCGTCCGGGGCGGTGGCCTGCACGAAGTCGAGGATGGCGGTGGCGTAGTCTGGCGTGCCCACCTTCGGGGTGGCGGCCTTGACGGTTTCATCGGGCGCCGGGAAGGTGCTGCCGTTCACGTGGGTAAAGGGGAACAGGTCCGGATCGAGCAGGTTCAGCAACGTCACGCCGGCATTGCGAGAAGCGCAGGCCTGGCCGACCTGGCGCTGGAAGACCTGGACCGGACAGCCCAAGAGCGTGAACGCGCGGCTGACCGGGTAGCCAAAGGTGTCAAGCCCGCCCCGCGCGTTGAAGTAGGCCCAGATGGCGTCGTCTTCCACCCGAAACCCGGTCTCGCCGAAGTAGCGCTCGTCGTGCGGCACCGGCGGCGCCTGGCCTGGTGCCGTGGGCGCCGGCGAGCCGGCCGGGAAGTAGCGGCCGCCGTCGCCGAGAGGGCGGGGCTGGTAGCTGCCCCCACCGCTGGCGCCGCCCCAGACGATCATCTCGCGCCCGGTCCAGACGGCGGTGTGGCGGCTCCGGGGGCTGGGGGCGCTGTCGACGGGCAAGGGCTGCCATGTGTCCGTCGCCGGGGCGTAGGCTGCTCCGTCGCCGAGATCTTCGCGCCCGAGCGTCATGCCGCCCCAGACCAGCAGTGCGGCTCCTGTCCAGACCGCGGTGTGGTCGATACGGGACGAGGGCGCACCGGAGGCGGACAACGCGGAGCATGCGCCGCTGGCAGCGAACAGGCGGGTGGAAGGGGCGGGCACAGTTATGCGCGCGCCCTCGCCGCCCCAATAGATCGCCTCACGGCGCGTCCACACGGCCGTGCCGCGCACACCGCCCAGTAGGCAGGGCAGCGGAGTCCAGGCATCGGTGGAGGGGTCGTAGCGGCCGCCGGGGCCAGCGGTGACGCACTTTGCGGGCGGGCAGACGGCGCCGCCGGCCACAATCATCTCCGTTCCCGTCCACAGTGCGGTCTGGCCGAAACGGGGCACCGTGCCGGTAGGTTCGACCGGGACGGGGCGCCACGTGTCGGTGGCCGGGTTGTAGGCGGCGTTAGTGGTGGCGCAGCAGAGCATCATCTCGCGGCCGGTCCAGACCCCCGTCGCGTCGGCGGCGGCTGGGAAGGGCGAAGGCGGCAGGGGGTGCCAGGTGTCGGTGGTCGGGTTGTAGGCTGCCCCGTCAGCCAGGGCGTTGAAGCTGTTGCCGCGCCCGCCCCAGATCAGCATCTCGGTGCCCGTCCAGACGGCGACGTGGCCCGAGCGCGAGGACGGCGCGCCGGTGGTGGAGATCGGGACCCAGGAGTTGGTGACCGGCGAATAGCGGGCGCCATCGCCCAAGTTGGCCGGTGCCGAACCCGCGCCGATGCCGCCCCAGACCAGCATCTCAGTACCCGTCCACAGGGCGGTGTGGTCGTGGCGCGGCGAGGGGGCATTGGCTGCCGAGACCGGGACCCAGACGTTTCCCTCCTGGGCCGGACCGGCGGTCTGGGTCGCCGCCGGAGGCCGCAGCAGCAGGTCGGCGCGGGTGACCTGACCCGGCTGGACCACTACGGTCAACTGGCTGGTCCAAGTAGCGTCCTGGTACTGGGCCTGGGCGCTCAGGGCGTACGTACCCGGCGCCAGGGGCGAGAGCAGGTACCGGCCGCGCGCGTCCACAAATGCGGTACCCTGGCCCGTTCGGTCCGGGTTGTTCAGCCACACCGCGGCTCCACTCACCTTGGGATCGGTAGCGTCCATCTGTCCGTTCAGGTTCGTATCGGCGACGGTCTCGCCCCATAGCAGGCCGCCGTCGCGCGGGGCGCCGACGGTGAAGGGGGCGCTGGCGGATCGTCCCGAGGTGGCATCGCGGACCTCGATGCTGTAGCGGCCGGGCACCACGGTCAGGTTGGTCCGGCTGCCCCGCCCGAACAGGGTGGGCGGCACCTGGCTGGCCGCCGCGAACGTGCCGTCGGCGGCGACGAGGATCGGGCCGCCGACGCTGGCGCCCGCGGTGCCGGGGTTGGCTCCCCCTTGACCGGCGGCCTCGTAGAAGGCGGCGCTAAGGGTCGCCCCGGCGGCCCAGCCGGCGCCGCGCAGGGTGAACGGCTCACTCGGCGCGGCACTGGCCGGAATAGCCTCTGCCTGAGAGTTCGGCGCGGTCTGAGCGAGCAGCCGTCCCGGCGGCGCCACCACGTTCAGCGCCATTGGCAGCAGCAACACGCCAATCAAGAGAGAACGGACGCGTCTGATCCGCACCGCTTGAGACCGTGCAGGGGAAGTTGATGAGGGTGTTGAGAGTGGCACAGGCAGTGCGGCCGGTGAGTGGGCAAGAGCACCACGGGCTAGCGTGCACGATCTGGCGCTAAGCACCGGACGGTTTCTACCTTTTCGCGGCTACCGACTCTTGCCTCTGGCGCGAACCTGCTGTCGGATACTGATCCGGCGCATCGTCCAAAGGCAGAGTTGCAATGCTTGAATTTGTCTCCAAGAGTACCCAAGGTTTTGCGCCGAATTGAGACCCAGGCGCCTCTGGCAGGCTACAGCTCGTGGCCAGCGGTCACGGCGAGTACCATGAGCGCCGGAGCATGCTCGGGCACCTATGCCTCGGCAGGGTGATCTTCCGACCCTTAGCACCTAACACACTTCCGGGGTTGAGCAACGGCCAGGGGGTGGCGCCGCGTTAGGCGTGAAGCCGGAATACTCGCACCGGCTGGTCCTCGGCGCCGGGCTGCAGCGCAGTACCAGGCGGGCTGTGCCGTCTACGGGGTGTCCTCGAACTGCGCCCACGCCTCGTCCGAGAACCCGCCTCCGTCGGAGACGGCGAAGATGGTCCCGGACTGCCCCGGCGGCCCTGGCACATAGAAGAGGTAGCCGCCGTCCTCGAAACGCTGCACGGCACCATCGACGGACTCGCCTGGGCCGCTGTACTGGTATCCCCGCCCATAGTGTTGCTTCTCCCCGACGCTCGCGTGATGGTAGCCGCCGTTCTCGGGGAATGCAGCGGGAGTGAGGACGACGTAGTTCGGCGAGTCGTCGTCCGGCTAGAGGGGTGAGGTCGCCGCTCGCGGGATGATCGTGCCAGACGCGGATCGGCGTGTTGTGCTCGGGCGCGAGTGGGCAGCCGAGCCAGTTCCTCAGATGGGCGTCCTGCTGGAAAACGCGGGCGAACCCAGCCACGATCGGCTGCGCGCACGGCAGGGCACCGTTACTGGGTGGCAGACCCGTTCCCAGCGCGAACAGGCCACCGGACCCATCCCGGGGACGAAACCCCACCAGGATTGACCCCGACCTTGCTGCGGTCGGTGCGGAACTCACCAGGCCGGCCAAGTAGGGACCAAGCTGGAAGGGAACCCAGGTCTGACCAGCATCATCGGACCACTGTTCCCGAGCCGTCACCGACACGTGCGCGAGCGTCTTACCCTGCACGGACGAGAACCCCGGATCCTGGCAGTATGAGTACTGAAACGTCGTTTTGAGCACGCTGGTCCAGGTGAGGCCACGGTCGCTCGAGCGCCGGAGCCGGCACGAGCCGCTCGCGGGCGAGCTGGGCTTGTCGTTTCGCGCCCAGAGCATCACCCCATCGTGCGCAAAGTCTGGCGAGAAGGCGAGCTGCTGGACAGTCGGGAAGGGAAGTGGACCGTCGACTGCGACCACATCCCAGGAAGCGCCGCCGTCCACGCTGCGGAACAGCGCTCGCTTCATGGCCGCCACGGGCGTTCCGAACGGCCTGCTCTGCGATGGGTCACCCCACGCGAAGGCGAACATCGTGCCGTCCTTGGGATACGCGGGCGAGAGGAAGATGCGCTGCACGGCGAGATACGGCTGATCGTCCACCGCCAGGCCACTGGACAGCAGCTGGGTCCATGTATCGCCCCCGTCGGTGGAGACCAGCACTCCGCTGCTGTCGGCGGGATCGGAAGACGGGAACGCGTCGGGCGCCAGCGAGGTCTGGAAAAAGCCGCCACCGGCCACGGCCGCGACGACGGTGGCGTCGTCCCCGTAGTCCGGCGAGAGCTGGTAGCTCTGCACGAGCTGTCCCGGCGCGGGGTCGAGGGGCTGCCAGTTGCGCGCCGCGTCGCGGGAGCAGCCACAACCGCCCGTCCGCAGAAAGATAGGCGGTTCCGTCCCGAGCGAAACCAGGCGAGACCTGGATATCCGGGCCGACTGCGGGAGCGCCATACTGCGGCGGGTTATCACACCGCGGTGGCTCGGAGACGACCAGGTCCTGGGTGCAGCGCACGTCGAACGTCAGCTCCCAGGTCTGTCCGAGGTCGGCGGAGCGGTAGCCCCGGCCATGGTTTGTCGCACCCAGGAGGACAGACGAGTCCGGTGTGCCAGCCAGGATGAGGTTCCCCAGCACGGCGGGCGGGGAGCCGCGCCGCTCCCAGTGTTGACCGCCGTCTCGGGTCAGGATGACGTCGGCTCCACGCTCGGCGACGATCGTGGGGTTTGCCGGCCAGGTGGGGAACACGGCGAGCGTCCGCGGCCCTTGCGGGCCGAGGGCGCCGAGCGGCGTCCAATCGACGGCGCTGGCGCCCAACGGGACACGGTCAGACTGCGCCGCCGACGGCTGAGACCCGCCGAGCTGGGTGACCAGCGCCAGCGCCATGGCGCTGGCGAGCCGCGCGAAGCGCCTCCCCTCTCATTCGTCCAACCTACCCCCGAGTCTGGCCGGCGTGCAGATGGACGGTCTGCCCGACGACCTGGCGCGGCGCGTCTTTGGCCTGTGGTCGAACGCGTGCGCTCAGTTGGTCCAGCAACGCAGCTGGCACGAGCCATACCGCTATGCACCGACCACCAGCCGCGGCGTGGTCTTCGCCCGCCCAGCGCCGCAGGGGCCATGCGAAGTGATCAGCGCGCTTGGCTTGCCTGACTGGCAGCCGGGCCAGACGTTCAAGGCCCTCCCTCGCGGGGCACGCGAACTACTGGCGCGCTAAGTCGGGCATCGACACGGGCGTGGTGGCTTTCAGCTTGGCCGGCAGGTCGTACCTCCAGCGGAGGCCACCACGCCTAACCGCCCTGCTGGCGCAATCAATTGCGACGGGCCCACAATCAAGGAGCAGCGTATGAGCTCGCACATGTCCTCTCCCCAGATCGGCATCACCCGCGTTGTACGAGACCCGCACGTCCAGGGCGGCGAACCAGTCGTCAAGGGCACACGTGTGACCGTCGCCTCAGTGATGCTCGCAGAACGCGAGTGGGGTGGCGTCGACGGCGTGCTCTACGCCTACCCGCACCTCACTGCAGAGCAGGTCGCTGACGCGCTCGCGTTCTACCTGGAGCACCGGGACGAGATTGACCGGTACATCCGGGAGCAGGCCGATGACGCCGAGCCCGAGGTCTGATCGGCCGCGTGTCTACGCTGACGAGGACATCGACCGACCGCTGATCGAAGCCCTGCGTGCGCGGGGTTTCGACGTGCTCACGGTGCAGATCACGCGCTCGTTCGGCGAAGACGACCCGGCGCAGCTCGAACGCGCCGCGGCGGAGGGGCGGGTCTTGCTCACGTTCAACCGTCGCCACTTTCGGGGGCACCACGCTGCATGGCTTGAGGCCGGTCGCGTGCATCCAGGCATCGTAACCATCCCGCAGGGCGGCACCGCAGAACGACGCGCGCTACGCGCCGCGCTGTTGCTCGATTGGCTGGGAGCAGCGCGGCTTTCATCGCAGTTCGTCGCCTGGATCGATCTACAAAAGCGACTCCACACTGGTGAGCGCATCGAGGGCTATACCGAGGAGGATGCGCGCGTGGCGCTCGGTCTTCGTTGAGTCCCGGCTGGTGTAGTGCGTCCGCCATCTCCGTTGAACAGATTTATCGGCACCTCTGGCCAACAGTCAGAGGCGTGATGTACGGCTGCCGCGAATGTCCCGGTGGCGACTCGACAGACACCACGCTCATTACGGACGTTGAGGCCGGGCCGTGCGGCTAGCTGGCGGGCCAGACGGTCAAGGCCTCCCGGTGCCGCTCGGGCATTAGCTACTCGGTAGCCACGCGTCCATACGACGCACAACGGTTGGAAGCCTGCCCAGAGGGCTGCGCGCTCGATGGGCAGGCGACCGTCACCCTCGGAACCGCAGACGTTGCTGTTTACCTCGGATGAGCCAGCCGACCTGGTCCCCACGGCCGGATGGTGTCGACCACCCGCGGTCCCTCCTGACGCGGGCTGTTCACGCAGCACCCTGGCAGATCGTCGGCCGGAACTCGCCACAAGGCTCAGGCCTGGCTCGCTGCGCTCGGCCTTGCTGCTCGGCCCGCCGCTCAGCCGGACGGGGCACATCACAGCCCCGCTCCCCAGGAGGGACCACCCGATGATCACCAACAGCAGTCGCAAGGACGAGACGCTCGAGCGGCTCACCAACGGCATCGCCCAACTCACGAGCTCCGATTCGTGGACGACGTGGCTGCGCGTTCAGGCGCGGTTCCACCGGTACAGTTTCTCCGACGCTTTGCTGGTGGCCCTCCAGTGCCCCGGAGCGACACGCGTCACCGGTTTCCACACGTGGCGCCGGCTCGGCCGAACGGTGCGTCGCGGCGAGAGTGCGCTGTGGATTCTTGCACCTGTTACGCGGCGTGTCGTCTCAGACGACACAGAACAACAGACCGGCGTCGTGACCGCCTTCAGAGCGGTGCCGGTGTTTGACATTTCGCAAACGACTGGTCAGGACCTACCGGAGATCTGCACCCACCCGTCTGGCAACGACCCGCTGCCGACTCTGGCGAGAAGCGGGTTAGCAACGACGGGCTCTGAGCTGGGGGCTCGCACATCGGTCTCTATTCACCGGGGTCAGCCGCTTCCTGAACAACCTGCACCGAGCGATCCCTCCAGGGTGAGGGAAGGCAGTCGCCAGCGGTCGTGCCGATGCAACAAACCGGCACCTGCCCCGCCAGGCGGCAAGTGACCGGGGCTCGCGGGTCGAGCGATCCCTTCCAGTGTTGGGTGCAGCGCCAGGTCGTGGCGGCGCTTCGCGCCACTTATTGACGGGACTACCGCCTCCGGCTGGGTACGGAGAAGGGTGTGACTGACTGGAATCCCACTCAGGTCCAGCCTCTTCCCTGATCGAAACGTTCCCAACCGGTTGGGGTCATCCGGACCTCGATTGTCTGCCACTGAAGTGGCGCCGGCCCCAACCGGTTGATCATCAGTCCTTCCGCAGCCAGCCACTCCAGCAGGTCAGCCGGTAACACGCTCAGGTCGGCGTGTAGCTCGCTGGGCTTGCCCTGCTTGGCGATGATGCCATAGGCAGTGAGCCCATCCCCACTCGTGCCCGTGAACATCCAGCCGCGCGGCTTCAGATACTCAAGGAATCTTGCCAGCAACTCCCAATTCTCAGCCAATTGCTGGCCATACTGGCGCAGTTGGGTTGCGTTCACTGCAGCCGCCAGCTCCGCAGACATCTCCGTGCCGTCCGCACGAAAAGGACCGAGCTCCGCACTGACACTAATCTCGGCTTCGTATACGCGCATCGCATCCAGGTCAAGTTCAGCGGTGCCGCGCATCGGTGAAAATTGTAGAGTCTCGACTCGGCTCAAATACGCCGTGATTGGTCGCCGTCAATGAGCTGAGAACCAAATCACCGATCTCGATATGGCACACGTTGCCAAGATCAGCACTTTGCGCGAGCTCGACCTTCCCATGACGAGCGTCTCGGATCGAGGGACTGGCTCTTCTGCAGAGCCTGACGGCGCTGAGGCGACTTGAGCTGTGTCTCACCAGGGTCACCAGGCGGGGATCGCTGCGTTCCGTCGGGCCGTGCCCGGGTGTGAGGTCCACTCGGATTGCGCCGAGTAACGATAGACAGTCTGAATGACACCAGGAGCTGCCTCTACGGGTCTTTACGGCCCTCCAGAGCACGTGCCCAAAAGGTGCTGACTGCCCGGCTGGCAGCTTCCGTGCCCACTAAAACCCCTGGATTTGTGTGATTTGCAGTATTGATACGCTTTGACGGGTTTGTG
>WNGB01011676.1_pt1 | contig 12330 bp, 12 predicted proteins | sample 5400681 | NCBI WGS metagenome assembly WNGB01 (sample SAMN13153367, study PRJNA577476) | soil metagenome | isolation source: 115 cm soil or saprolite under grassland replicate 2 | place: USA:California | collected 2016-06-15 | reverse complement strand
TCGGCGAGGGAGTCCAACCGGAACAGGCAACGGTCGAGCGCCTCCTGGTCGCGCAGGATGTACGCCCACGGCCCACGCCGCAGAAACGCCGTCGCGATACCGGCGGCCTGCGCCGGCTTGACGTCGTTGTCGAGCCGATTTCCGACGTACAGGATCGCCTCCGCCGGGCACCCCGCCTCCACGATCAGCCGCTGGAAGAAACTCCGCCGTCGGCTTCTCCACACCCCAGCCGTCAGACGTGCCGATCACATCAACCGGCAGGTCGAGCGCGCGCAGGATCTGCTCCGCCTGTGCCGTCTGGTTGGCCGCGAGCCCGACGAGACGCGCGATGACCGCGCCGAACACTGCCGAGAAGGTGTGCCGCGCAACGCCGAGCCAGTCGGCCCAGGTCCCGTACTCCCGTGTCTCGTCGACGAGTGTCTCGCCCACGTCGAAGAACACCGCCCGCAGGCGCGCCATCCCGCCCCTTGCTTCGCACCGCCATCCGATAAGGCTCCAACCCTAATACCGGCCGCGAGGCAGGTTCGCATCCTCGGTCCGCTAGCGGCCTGGTCGCTGATCCACGAGCGGGACATCGCTGGCGTCGCGGAGCGGGCACTGACGGTGCTCGTGCATCATCGCGTGGTGCACACAGAACCACCCTTCCGACGCTACGAGTACGTGGTGTGGTTTCGGGATCCGACGCTGCCCGCGGACGACCAGGACTACGAGTGGCCTGCGGTATTGATAGATGAGGCCCCGAGTGCGGAAGAGGCTAAGTCCTGGGGCGACCGTCTAGCGAAGGGCAGGGCCGTCCGCGCCGGGGAAATCTACCTGCGCTCGACCGCTGAACCGTACGCTCAGGCACCCGAGAAAGACCTGCTGCCGGTGGTGCCATACGGCGTCGAGGTGCCCGATGAGGACCTGTACCTGTCATGACGTGCAGGTTTGCTGATCGCCGGACAGGTTCCACGGCGGATCAACGGACTGTCTGGGTAGACGCCTACACGGACGAATCGTCCTGGCTAGACGAGGATCTGGCCCAGCTCGGACGACCGCCCGTCCGAACCCCTCTGGCCGTCGTAGCCTCGCGGCCGATAGGCCCTCTCGTACCGCTATGGTGGGGAGGTGGCGAGCATCGAGACATTCGATGTCCGCGGCGTCGCCGGCATCCCGATCGTGTTGCCCATCGGCGGCGGGCCCGCGACTGGGCATCACTGGACGCTCGATCTCCCACCAGGTGTACGGCAAATCAGCGACAGCGAACCCGAGCCGCACCCGGACGAGCGAACCCGCCTGGGTGGCGCGTCCGGTAGCCGTTTGCGTGTGCTAGCGGAGGCTGGAGAGCATCTTGTGACGGCGCGACTTGCCCGCCCCTGGGAACGCAACGCCATCCGCGAAGTGCGGCTCGAGCTTCATGTCGATGAGCCAGGGAATGAGGATTGATCCGGCGCGCGGTGATCGACTCGGGTTAGTCCGCCGAGCCTTCGGCCCGCACATGTCGCAAGGGCGGCGGGTCGGGGATCGGTATCCGCTCCGGCGGCTCTCCCTTGACCATGGGTACCCGAATGTCGATAAGGCCGGGCAGAATAACTCCCCGGCAGCCGTAGAACGGCTCGTCGTCAATGCTGCTGTCGCCGTAGCCGATCTTGAAAAAGCCGCCGCCGGTACCGTCGGCCTGTGAGGCGCCGCCGAATGTCGTCCCCCAGGAGTTACGGCAGATCCAGACGTTCTCGAAGTCGGAGTAGCCCACGACCAGCACTGCGTGGCCGCCGCGTACCTTTCCGGTAACGTGGCGATAGACGCCCCCGGCATAGTGGTCGAAGTCCTCATAGACGGTAAAGCCGCAGACCATCGGGCCTACCGTGCGGATATACGCTTTCCGGTCGTCGCCGTTATGCGCGGTGAAGTTGGTGATCCGATATGCGTCACGGAAAAAGACCAGCTGCTCGCGGCAGTGCGCCAACCACAGTGGATCAGTGAAAGCAGGGTCCCACTGGGGTGGGTCGTCGAAGGCACTCATGTACGGAAATTCGCTGTCAGGCAGGACGCCTCTCTTGCGAATCTCGTCGAGCGCGTCGTGATTGTTCCAGCCTCCACAGTTCGCGCCGTGGCTGGAGCAGAAATGTTGATCAGCTTCTGACAGGTGGAGGTTGGAAATGCCCAGTTCGATGGCGGCTTGAGCTCCGACCAGACCGGTGGTCGCGAACGAGACACACGAACCACAACGACCCTGATCTTGTACGGGACCGATGACTCCGTCGTGGGAGCGCCAGTCGAAGAAAAACAGCCGCAGCTTCAGATGCCCCACCAAGTCGGCTTTGCTGATGAACCGGTTGCGGAGCACGCCCGGCTCCTGCGCACGTACTCTTGCCAGCAGCTGCTGGCCGAGGTCGAATGCGAAGCGCGTCTTGGCCGGATCGCTTGGCAGGCGCCCCAGGCCGTGCGTTTCGTCCGCGGGGACGTCCCGCACCCGCCAGTCGAGACCGGCGCGTTCGATCAGGGTTTGCAGCTCCGCGAGGTTTTCGATCGGCACCGATCCTCACCCCTCCCGACAGAAATGTCGTACCGCCAACATGGTGTCGGTGGAGCCGATAGCCGCGAAGTCAGGGACCGGGCATTTCCCGCAAGGATTCCTGACAATGCTCCCGTGGCGGCGGGGAGCACTGCGGTGGTTGGGAGGCGCGTGCGGTGGGCGTAGCGCTGATCAGGACGGTGTTGGACTTGGCGTGTCGGCAGGTATCGGTCGAGCCGAGCAGCGGGAGTAGTCGCCGCACCATGTCGGGATGGTCACGGTCCATAGTCGCCAGCCCGTACGGTCGCGGCGAAGCTCGGTGCGCCAGGCGAGGGTTCGTGGCCGCGCTCGCTGCCGTATGCAGGCGTGGACTGGCGGTCTCGAGCCCAGAACAGGTACCCCGGGACGCCAGCGGTGCCCATCGCGAGCAGCGCCAGCCACAGCCACACTCAACGGCGACCCGAACTAGACACGCAACGCAGTGTGCCCGACATGCGGACCCATAACACGAGCCGATGTGAGATTTGGTGACACGAACGGCCCAGACATAGACGAGAGGCTAGGTCATTGATCGTTGACCTAGCCTCTGACCTCGTAGGTCCTGGGTGGAGGTAATACGTCGTTACTCGAACCGCCCGGACCTGCTCGGCCCGATGATCGACGTGCTGGGGCGGATCGACGCCGGCGACCGGACGGACGAGCCGGGCGTGTGCTCAACAGGTCGGGGTGGCGGGTCATCGCGGCCGAGCGATCGGTTGAGCGAAGCAGATGTCCGCGAGATCATCGGTCAGTTCAGGGCTGGTGTTCCGAAGCACAGGCTGGCGGCCGAGTACGGCATGAGCCTCAGTACGTTGAAGCGGTTACTGAGGAGGCATCGGCAATGATGGAGCACGCGGGCTATTTCGTTGAGTTATTCCAGCCGAGCGCATATGTGAGATATGCGATTAACAAGCCGAATCCAGCGGCGAGTATGGTTAAGAATAGCGGGCTCTTCCACCAGGAATCCGGCTTACTCTTCTGATTGCTCTCCTTAGTGGTAGACATATGGCCGTTATTTTCCCCATATACAACATTCGACCCTATGAAGGTGGTCGGGCCGCCTGAGTGATGGCCAGGTTGAGCTACGGTGTCCCACTGTGTCGACGACCGCAGCTCTGGAAGCTCATCTATCGCGTCCATTTCGTCTGCGCTAACTACTTCGACATTGCCCTGTCGACGCCCCATAGCCTTCAGCGTCTGTGGGTCTGGGACGTGTCTACGGTGCAATGTTGGTCGACTAAAGATTACAAATATTGAGTCATGGTTCCGCGCTGATCTAATGAGGCGCGTTTGGGGTTGTCTTACGCTCTCAATTGGGCCGTCGCCGTTCGGAATAGCAGATAGCTCACGCGGGGACAGCGCGACGAAGTCGGTTTCGTCATAGCCGAGCGCGTTTCTGGTCGCTGGATCTGGGACGTAGTACTTTCGCCCGCCAGAAATGAGATACTTTCTGCCGTGGCCGTCCTTGGCTAACTCAGGATGGCTGGTTTGTGGCTTGTGGGTCTGGTCGCTGCCTGTCATGTAGAAGTTAGCAAAGTCATCGACCAGTAGTTTGCGCCGTGGCAGGACGGTGAAGGGAGGCAACTCCAGGAGTTGTCGCAAGTCCTCAAGCTCTTTTTCCTCCGGCTCGTGCTCACCTTTAACCAGTGATGATTGCTGCAAGTTCCGGAGATGCTGGCCAAGTGCAGCCCATCGCTTCCACAACACTTCATTTATCACTCGATAATCGCCCACGGAGAGCGTGAGGACACCGCCGGCTGGAACAGACTCTTTGGTGATGCCCATAATAGCCTTTACCAGTTGAGCCTCTTGGTTAACGGTGTCGGCACCTGGGCGCGCCTTCGCCTTTAGCATGCTGAGGTAGTCCTTGAGAGCTGTCACGAACATGGCCACCTCTTCAGACCTCCATGAACGTTGGAGGTACTCTTCATCTGAGGCTGTTTTCAGCTGGTCGTCCGTAAGCAATGGCTAAGTCTCGCTGTTTAGCTGTAGGACTACTAAACACTGACGGGGGCGTCGAGTCAAACTAAGGGTCTATTGGCGAGACACACTTCTTGTAAATATCGGGCGTGAACGACGGGGGCTCGGGCTCACCCTCGCTATTGTTTGCGCTTGTTGATGTTCCGGACGGAGCTGGTGGTGGTCGAGCCCAACTCGCGGTCATCCAGATACGGCACAAGCAGGTCCACCGTCTCAACGGCGCCAACATAGCCCAGAATATTGATGATGTAAGTCGTCAGCTCGGTCTCGCGCGTAAATCGGAAGAGGGACGTAAGTTGGTCCCGGCGTAATAGGCTCAGTTCGAGAATGCGGCGGACCTCTTCCGGAAAGGTCATCAAGATAAGTTGATGAGCGTTCTTGCCTCCATCTGGAGCTACGGTCCAAGCGTGTGAGAATTGGAACAGCGGGTCGGCGGCGGCGACCAAGAGATCACCACTTAGACGCGCCCACACTGGGGCGCATCGCTCCCTGACCTCCGCGGGAGTCAGCTTTGGGCGATACAACCAGAAAATGATCTCTCCATAGCATTGCCAAGCTATCTCATCCTTGGTCTCACAATGGCTTAGCCTTGGTGGTCGATCGTAAAATAAGGCCGAGCCTTGCATGGCAAGCGTATAGCGAGTGGGCACCTCTTGTACGAACGGTGTATCTGCGTCCAGACGGGTTGCCCAGTGAGTGAAGGCGGGCAATGCAGCTCGGTCATTAGCCGCGATAAGCTGGTTCAAAACCCAGTCGTCAAACATTCCGGACGTTGAGCCGAGCGAAGCCATAGTAAGCAGGGCAACCCGTTCCTTTGGGCTCAAGGCTTCGATCGCGGCGCTGTGAGCTTCCGAGAAAATCTCCTCGAACTGATTTACTACGATTCCATTTGCGGCCTGGTTCGCCTCTTCGCTAGGAGGGCCATCTAACAGCTCGCGAATCTGCAAGCTCACCTGCTCGGCGCTGACCGGTGACTCGATGAGACCATACGAGTCCAGGGCTTCCACGAGCGCAGTTGATAGAAAGACGTTGCTCGTTCTCACGGCCTCCAGTAGATCGGTAAGCTCAGCTCGTGTGGGCGAGTCGACCACCTGGCTGACATATTGCACCATTTGCAGCGCCTGTAAGCGCAAATGATAAGCGCCGCTGCGCCAGCTCATCCGCATGACTTCGGGAACGAGCCGGGCTGTCTCCGAAGAGTGCGTGTATCTCAGCAGCAGACACAGTAAGTAAAGGATCCCATAATTCTGTGGGATAGCTCGTTCGACAAGCCGCGCTAGTGAATCGGTGGGAATGGGCTCCTCGGACTCGTTGGCCTGCCGGAACCGCCAACTGTATCGGCCATGCTCGCATGCCTGGAGAATGACGGAAGCGCTAGATTGGCCGGCTGGCCGGATGAACCCAACGTACACCGCAGACACAATGGCACTCGGTGTTGGACGCACTTCCTTCGGCGTGTCGGCGTCCGGTCGGCATGCCGCGTCGATTGTTGCGAGGAAATCCGCCACCTCATGGATCAGCTGCCCCTGAGGTGTTACTGATCCAGCTGCGGCAAACAACGAACCTTCGTACGTCGACCATTCGATGGATTCCGACAACTCAAACTCATGCTCGGACTTAACGACGATGCGGACATGCTTCATCGTTTCCGTCGCTCTGCCAAGGAGACCCCTGGCCTCTGCGGCGACGACGCGCTGGGCAACAGTCCCTAACCTTCCTCTGAGGCTCTCCGTCAATAACTCGCTGTCGGCTAGCGAGGTGAGTAGGAGACGCAGCTTTAAAGGGTCTGTTTCTAGGGGGACGGAGAGCTCCTGTAAGTCTCGGTGTCGCGGCCTCATGAGTTCTTGGGCCAGCTCACTTGGATCGCGGTGTGTCAGCGTCAAGGCCTCGGCAGTCAAGAATCGGCCGATGAGTTCATGCGAGAAGGAGAACTTGCCTTGGCGAGTGGCTGTAATCGGGCAATTGAGGACATCGTCGATGACGCTCAGTGGGTCAGCTCGGTCCACAAGGGCCTGTTCGGTGACTCGCCATACCTCATCAGCCGACAAGGACGTAACGAGGCGTTCGTCCATGATCAAGGCGATACGTCGCAGTGCATCCCGCGTCAGAGAGGGGGATGTGGTGTCAGCGAGCCGACTACGAACGAATGCGTCGAAGAGGTTGGCGCGAGTGATGGGAGGCAGAAGCTCCGATGCACACTCAGCGGCTATCGAGAGTTCGTACGCGGTTGAGAAGGCGTCGCATTGATTGAGGATGTCTGGCGCACCATAGGATGCAAGTACAGCCTGCCGCTCGTCCCCGCTCAGGCTCTCGACTTGGACGATCTGGCCGTCTATTGTCTCCGGCAAGATGAGGGCTGCTTGGCTGGTAAGCAGCAGGACCGCCGGAACCCGAAGGAAGAACGCATTAATATCTTGGAGCAGGCGCTCCTGTAGCTGGGCTGGGCACTCATTATATCCGTCTATAATTACGACTGTCCCGTTGCCCGCCAGGGCGGCGGCGTTTAGTAGTTCCGACGCTGTATGCGTAGCAAAGGGTGCGACACTCCGATTGAGGAGTGGTGAAAGCCGACCGTCGTACATGCCTGCAGACACGAGAATCGGCAGCGACCCCTGGCTGATGGCTGCGAGCATGAGGTGCTTAACCAGGTGGCTTTTACCGGAGCCGGATGGACCCACGAGTTGTATGCTGCGACTTTGAGCGAGTCGGTCTACCAACTGTTCTGAGTGGATTGTCGTCTCACCCATGTTTAGGGTGACTGTGACCAATTCGTGTAGCCGGCGGCCGTGAAAGTCTCTTAACCGGCTGATGTACTCGGAGACCAAGCGGCGGGCTGTGTCGGCCGTAATGCCGCCAGTTGGAGTGTCGATCCTTACTAGGCCAAGGCTCATGATGAATGCGGACCAATGCGCGGGGCTCCAGGTAGGCCGTGGGCCGGGCGCTACAAGAAGCGCAAGGAAGTCAGAGTACCCTAGCGTCTTTGCCTTATAGTCGTTCGGAACCTGAGAGCCGGCCGCAAGCCTAGGGAACACGCATATGATGCTATCGAACTGGGTGTAGAAGGCCTTATCGCCGGCGGGCGTTGGTGCAGTTGCACCAGCGGCGGCGAAATCTCCCATGTCGTCGCTGATTGAGAACCTGGCAGTAACCGTTTGGTGGTATGGATTTGGTTGGTCAATCGTCCGCAATGATCCATCGGGCTGAAGCGTAGACCATGGGCCGTTCGTTGGGCCGATCAGTGTCCCGCTATAGTTCTTAAGCTCGACATGACACGCATGGCTTGGGGTAATGACGAAGAAGTCAATCTGGCGGGAGGAGCGTTTGGTGTAGAAGTTGGCAAGTATAGTCGCACGGATGCCGCGCGCCTGAAGGTCAGCCTTTAGTTTGGCGAGGAACTGTCTCTCCGACTCCTGTTCAGGCTCCCCGCCCCAAAATACTTCAACATCCTTGCTCATAGCTAGTTGGTTTCCAGCTGGTCAACGATTCGCTCCCATAGAGCCCGGAATAGCTCGTCCTTGGTGAGCGCGCGGTCTCCACCGCCTCCAAAGTTGCTCAAGACCGAAAGGTCAGTCATCTTGAGCTTCGGTTGACTGGCTTGTTTGTCGAAGAAGGGTTCTGCCCATCCATTAATCCCGCTACTGAGGCCGCGGTGATGGCCGAGACCAAAGGTTAGCTTGTCGTCGCCCATGCTGCCGCCCTTGTAGATGTCGAGGGCGTAGACGGTGTCGCCGCGATGCTCGATCCGGACGGAAACTCGATCGTGGGTGCGACTAACGGTGCAGATGAACCCCTGAGTTCGAAGCTGCGGTGCGGCCGCCTGGAACTGATCGCCCAGATACTCGAACGCGACCTGAAGCTCTTCGTACTTGCTGAAGTCAGTTGGTACGACTTTGGGCAGCCGCAACGCCATGGCTTCCTGGACGACAGTGGTGATATTGCGCGCTTCCTGACCAGAAGTTTCTGCTTGCTTAACCCTAGCTTGCAGTTGTGCCGCCAACTGCTCTGGCGTGTGGTCCCTGGCCCTCAGGTAATGGATGTGGGGGTGGATCAAGTCATGGGGGATCTCCACATCGCCAATGAGCACGGGCAAAACGTAGCCGTCACCTTGCTTGACAGCTGTCATCATGGCGGCCGAGAACTCGTCCATTGTGATCGGCCTGGCGAGATACTCGCTAGAGACGAAAGGTACGAAATAGCGGGTCTGAGACGCGTAGACCTTGCGTTGCTCGCGGACGTAGTTCTTTCCCCACCACTCGTTACTGACGTCTCGGTCATAAAAGACACGAAGACCCAGCTCCTCGCAGGCTCTTACCGTCTGCTCCACGTAGTCGCGGTGCTCTCCCGCGAAAGAGACTGCCAGGTCATAGTTCATTTCACTGCCAATATCCATATCCATATCCTACTGTAGTGATCAGTCAGTAGCCTTCTTCCTGCTACGGGTCGAGCTTCAAGCCCGGGTAGCACCCTCGGGCCATATTATGGTGACGCCAACTCCGCGGCTCTGTGCGTATTGCACCACATCAGCAGTTCCACCGAGACCGCCCGCCTTTTCACCGTCCCAGACGGCGATCATGCGGTCGCTATTTTCAACGATATGTTTACCAGCCGCAAAGAACGCTTCTTCGCTCGGCTTGTCGAACGCCAACTCGCGCACCCTCGCAGACTTGGTCAGTAGCCGCTGGTACACAGGGAGAACTGTCTTTGAGAAAGTGGTCTCATAACCAGCCGAGGGGATGACAACTTCGAGTGACCCACCGACGGCAAGTACAGTTTGGGCGAAAATCTGATCAGCTCCGTCGGCAAGACTGCTTAGACCGATGAGGTCTGCTTCTTTCTCCAGCTCCTGCCGTATCGCCCCCGTTATTTTGGCTATGTACCCTACCGGCAAGTTCTGGTGGCCAGTGAACCCGATCCTCATAGCTTGCCTTCCTCGGCAAGGTTCCAGAGGTACCGCCCGAGCGGGGTCAAATAGACGTCCTCGGAGTCGAGGGCGACAAAGTACAAGTCTTTGTTGCCATCAGTCGTTAGGAGGCCCGCATTGCGTAGCTCTTTGAAGTAGTCAAACGCTTGTTGTTCAGCCGTCGACGCTACGCCCGCCGGAATCGGCCGGACGCCCTCGTGCGCTGGTGACATCGAGTAGCGGCTACTGGCTGCGGGGAAGTAGCTCGGCAATTGTTGCAGGAGGGCCGGATCTAGCCACGGCCTACAGATCCGAATGGGCGATGATTGGATCACGTGCGACTTGAGTACGGGACGTTGCTCCCACGCGCCAAACGCTCGCGACACGAAGTCATAGAGGGAGAGCGCGGTAACATCCCCGAAGTGATCAGCAGCGGCCCCTTCGAGGCCTTCAAGAACGAGACGCGTGAACGCGCCGTGTCCGCCCTTCTCGGCCGACGCTTCTGTTGCCTGCGACGCCGCCAAGAGCGTTACGCCTTCACGAAGCACAGCACGGCCGCCGCCGAATGCTTTCGACAGCCCGATCGGCTGAAGCCCTGGGATGTTACCGATGTCACCGCTGAAACAGCAGTCGAGAACCAAGACAACTTCGCGAGCGGCCGACTCGTTGGCGAGCGAGATAACGTCGTTCATCGAGACGCCGAGGTTGTTCTCGGAGTAGTCCTGAGTCACCAGCTCGGCCCCCCATGGTGTTTGCGCCCCATGTCCGGCGAAGTAGAACAAGAGTTCGAGTCCATTCGAGTTATCGAAGAGCTCCTGAAGCAGCGTACGAAGACGCCCTCGGTCGACCGTGTCGGTGTCGCTAGTGACCTTACGAACGTGGTAGTTTCGCCCTCCTCCTTCGTTTCGTTCGAGAAGCGTCGCCATCGCGTCTGCGTCGGCCACGCAGCCCGTAAGTGGGCTGCCTTTGTAATCATCAATTCCGACAACGAGAGCGCGTTTCACGATAGTAACTCCTACTTGTTCTTTCCCTCGCCCATCATCTGTTTGATGGCTGCCGCGATGTTTGCCCACTTCCAGGCGATAACCCGGTTGCGTGCCAAGCCCGCGGGAAGGGTGGAGGTAGTGCCCGCACCATCAACATGAACACCAAAGACCGGCACGTTTCCGGCCTTCGCAAACTGGATCTCTTTTACGACCCCCGTTGCTGACCCCATGTGGCGACCTACTAGCACAATCACCATGTGGCATCGATTAATCTTGTCCGCTATGATCGCTTCCCACTGACTTTGCGGGAGGGAAGACTTGGACGACCAGTCCTGAACGACGAAAGGCGTCGGTGAGTCCTCCTTGCCTTGTCCAACGAAAAGCCTTCTTGACTCCTCATCGTAATCAAAGTCGAAGCTGACGAACGCACGCGGATCTGCCATGTTGCTTGTTCTCCACTTTCCGTGATCATGCGCCGCTCTCCGAGCGCGCGCAAGCATAAGGGGTACGTTGGGAGCCATTTTCGGCGTATCGAAACCGCTGGTCAAAAACGCCAGTTATGCGTGTCGCACCCGTTTGGTCGAATTACACCTTATGTGCGGCGCTCTGGAGGATTTCCTGAGGATGACGTGGGCAGCCCGAAAAACAAGCAGCGACCCCTCAAGGATGGGGTCGCCGACGTCGGTCGCTGGTCAGCTACTCGTCAAACTCGCCCGCCTTGGCGCCGGCGATGAAGGCGGTCCACTCGGCAGGCGTAAAGACAAGCACGGCCCCGGTGGGGTGCTTGGAGTCGCGCACGGCGACGGCCTGGTCGAGCTGGGCAACCTCCACGCATTGCCCCTGGCCGTTGCTGCGGCTCGACTTGCGCCACACCGCCCCGGCCAGCTCTGGCGCAGTCATGTCTCTGCGCCCCTCCCTCTTGCTCATTGATCCTCTCTGGCCTTAGCCCTTACGCGCAGTAGCGTAGCCGAGTCCGCCGGGGACAGGGCGGCCGCCCGGAGGTGGTCGAACGCCAAGCTGTGCGTACCTACATGGTAGTGCCGGTCCAGGAACAGGGCGCCACTGAGATTTTCCAGGTAGACGATCGTCGGGTCAGTGGAGCCGGCAAACTCCAAGATGGTGAAGCCGACGCCCATGCCTGCGTGCTCGCCCTGGCTGAACGGTAGGACCTGAATCGTCACGGTCGGTAGCTGGCTCGCCTCGGCGAGACGCTCAAGTTGAGCGGCCATGACTTCGCTTCCGCCGATAGGTCGGCACAGTGCCGCCTCATCGATGACGAGCCAGATCCGCGGCGGCTTCGGCCGGTCGAGGATCTTCTGGCGGGCCATGCGCAGCTCGACCCGCTCCTCGATCTTCTCGGGTGGCTCCTCGGGGAAGTGCGCTCGGATCATGGCGCGGGCGTAGTCCGGGGTCTGGAACAGGCCGTTGACGAGCTGGATGTCGTAGATCTTGATTTCGGTGGCCTCGTCCTCGAAGGCCACGTACCCGGCGAACCACTTGGGCATGGTGCCGGTGTAGTCGTACCACCAGCCGTGCTGCCGGGCGTCGCGGGCGAGCTGGACCAGGCCGGCCGCGTCGGCGTCTGTGACGCCGTAGAGCTTGAGGAGCGCTGCCACGGTGCGGGGCTGAACGCCGACTTGGCCGTTCTCGATTCGGCTCAAGGTGGACTTCGAGAGCTTCACCTCCGCCGCGGCGTGCTCGATGGTCAGGTCAGCCGCCTCGCGGAGCTTGCGAAGCTCGGAGGCGAGACGACGGCGCTGGACGGTTGGGGTGCTCACGGTCGTTTAGTCTGGCCGATTTCCCGACGGATATCGAGTTTTGAGATCATGGAAATTCTGTCCGTGTGGGAGTTGCAAGATCACGGGAACGGTGGAAGCGTGGGCGAGACGTCACGTCCTGGTCGGACGGGACGGACGACAAGAACGTCGTCG
>WNGB01027561.1_pt1 | contig 12331 bp, 16 predicted proteins | sample 5400681 | NCBI WGS metagenome assembly WNGB01 (sample SAMN13153367, study PRJNA577476) | soil metagenome | isolation source: 115 cm soil or saprolite under grassland replicate 2 | place: USA:California | collected 2016-06-15 | reverse complement strand
AGGCGCTGCTGCATCTCCTGCGCCTGCTTCATCATGTTTTGAATATTCATGGCTTTCGGCTCTGGGCTTTGGGCTCTAGTCTTTGGGCTTTGGGCTCTAGTCTTTCATTTCCTCGACGTCGCGGATTTCGGCCGGGAAGACATCGAGCATGGCCTGCACGGCAGAGGATGACATCGCCTCGGCCTTCAGGTCACGCTTGGCCGCGGGATCGACAGCCGCTGCAGCCGGCGTCGCGGCTGGCGCTGCCTGCCCTGGCGCGGCGTCGGACTGCACGGCGACCACAGACACCTTCCGTCCAGCCAGGCGCTCGGCAGCCGCTTCGAGCCACGCGCGCGTCTGGTCGAACTGCTCGCGCAGCGCGCGGTGGGTCGGCAAAAACGAAAACGTGACGCGGTCGGCGGTGACGTCAATGCGCTGCGCCTGCGCAACCACCGTGTTGTAGAAGAACTGTTTCCCTGCACGCACTTCGGCGAGAAACGAATCTTTAAAGGAACTTGTCGGTGCGATCGGGACACTTGTCGGTGCGAGGGCGTTCTTGATCGGTGCGATCGGGACACTTGTCGGTGCGAGGGCGTTCTTGGTCGGTGCGATCGGGACGCTTGTCGGTGCGATGGCGCTCTTGGTCGGTGCGATCGCGTTCTTGGTCGGTGCGCTGGAACCGAGTAACAGGTCCGTGAGCGGGACGAGTTTCCGCAAATGCATCCATCGCAATAACACCATCTCGAAGTAGTAGCGAGGGTGCGATGCGGAACGGATCTCGTACTCGGCCTTGCCCAGCAGATCGAACGCGCGCATCAGGTCTTCGCGCGAGAAGCGGCCGGCGAGCTGCGTGAGGCGCTCCCGCTCTCCCTCGGCGAGCTCGCCGTCGCCGGCGCGCGAGGGATCGATCGCAATGATCATCCAGCAGGTCGCGTCCCACCAGCCCCAGCACGGTCGACACATCGTCCACCGCGACGGAGCTTCCCGCGAACGCCATGACCTGGTCGAGCGCGCTCTGCGCATCGCGCATGCTGCCTTCGGCCGAGCGCGCGATGAGCGCGATGGCGGCGTCCGCGATCTCAATCTTCTCGGCGTCCGCGATCGTGCGCAACTGCGTGCAGATGGCCTTGATCGGAATCGTCCGGAACTCGAACACCTGCGACCGCGACAGGATCGTATCGGGGATCTTGTTCAGCTCGGTCGTCGCCATCATGAAGACGACGTGTGAGGGCGGTTCTTCGATCGACTTCAGGAGCGCGTTGAACGAGGCCGCCGACAGCTGGTGGACCTCGTCGATGATGAAGATCTTGTAGCGGTTGCGGACGGGCGCGATGTTCAGGCCGGCAATCACCACCTCGCGGATGTTGTCGATGCCGGTGTGGCTCGCTGCATCGATCTCGAGGACGTCGATGTCGCGGCCCTGCGCGATCTCGATGCAGGCGTCGCACTCACCGCACGGATCGGCCGAAGGACCCTTCACGCAGCTCAGCGCGCGCGCCAGGATGCGCGCCGTCGTCGTCTTGCCGCAGCCGCGCGGCCCGGCCAAGACAAACGCATGCGCCACTCGTCCGCTCGTCAGCGCGTTGCGAAGCGTACGCGTGACGGCCTGCTGCCCTATCACATCGTCGAACTTCTGCGGACGCCACTTACGGGCCAGAACCTGGTAAGCCATGAATCAACTCCCAACTGCGCAACTCCCAACCTCCAAGACGCGTTGGCGTATTGGGAATTGGGAGTTGGGAGTTGTTGAGGGCGGTGGGTCCCACTGCGACCCGGTGCACCTGCGGCACACCTCAGGGTCTACTTAGCGCTGCTGCCTTCCGGCCCTGACGCGGTTCGCAGGCTGGGGTTGCACAGGGTCCGGGCCGCAGTGCGACCCACCAAAGATTCAGTTTATCAGGTCAAAGGTCAGAGGTCATAGGTCAAAGGCAGGTCAGAGGTCAAAGAAGGCTCTTCGCCAGCGTTTGGTACAGCTCGACGGCGGCATTCAGCTCGTCGATCGAGACGTGTTCTTCGTCGGTATGCGCCACGTGGATGGATCCAGGACCGGCAAGCAATGGTTTGCCCCAGTTCGTCAGAAGCGGCACGTCCGTCGTGTAGGGAAACACCGACGTGTCGAAGCCGGGAACGGTATGGAGCCTGACCGCTGGAATATCGAGCACCTGCTCGATCGCGACGAGCGCATCGACCACGCCGAGCGCCGCGCGAACGGGCGCCGCGTCACCGACGATGCGAAACAGGAGCTCCGCCGACGCGCTCGGTGACACGACGTTCGGGGCGACGCCGCCTTCGATCACGCCGACGGTGTAATGGGTGCGGCCGAGCAGTGCGTCTTCCGGAAACGTCAGGCCGCGGATCACCATCAATGCGTCCAAGAGCTTGTCGATCGCAGAGTCACCAAGCTCGGGAAACGCCGAGTGCGCCGCGCGGCCCTGCGCGCGCAACCGCACACGCAGCACGCCGCGGGTCGCGGAGCCGAGCCGATTTTCGGTCGGCTCGCCATTGACCAGGTACCGCACGCCGGGCACTGCCGCGTCGTTGGCCACGCGCGCGCCGTCACTGCCCCGCTCTTCGCCGACGACGAAGAGTAGTCCAATCCGGTCTTCTCCCGTGGCACGAAGCCGTTCGACCGCTGCGATCTGCGCCGCCAGGATGCCTTTCGCGTCGCACGACCCTCGTCCAAAGACGAATCCGCGCTCGACGCGGCTGGGGAAAAACGGAGGGACGCAGTCGAAATGCGTGGAGAACACAACCTCCGGCGACTGGTCGAGGCGCGCGAAGACGTTGAACCGATCGGCAGCGACCGGCTGCTGCACGACGCGGTAGCCGCGGTCGCGGAGAAATCGCGACAGCCACAGCCCGCACTGGCCTTCCTGGCCGGTCGTGGAATCGATGTCGACGAGGCTTCGTGTAATGGAAACGAGATCGACCGGATCGATCGTCACGCGCGCGCGGCCGCGCCGAGAAGCTTCAGCTTCTGCAGCACGGTCATGATTCTTTCGCGCGCGGCGGCACCGGGCGGGACGAGCGGCAGGCGATACACCTCTTCGAGGAGGCCCATCGCCGCCATGGCCGCCTTGAGCGGGATCGGGTTGGACTCGATGAAGTTCACCAGGATGAACGGCAGCAGCCAGTGATGCAGCCGCCGTGCCCCGGTGAAGTCACCCTTCTCGGCAAGCTCGATGATCTGCACCATCTCCGCCGGCGCGGCGTTGGATGCCACCGAGATCAACCCGCGCCCGCCGATCGCCATCACCGCCACCGCAATCGGATCGTCGCCGCTGAGGAGAACAAAGTCATCGGGAACCGACGCGATGATCTCGCTCATCTGCACGATGTTGCCCGACGCTTCCTTCACGCCGATGACGCCGCAACGAAGGTCAGCCAGCCGCGCAACCGTGTGCGCCTCGAGGTTGACGCCCGTGCGCGCCGGCACGTTGTACAGGATGATTGGCAGCGCCGTGCAATCGGCGATTTCCTTGTAATGCCGGAACAGGCCTTCCTGCGTCGGCTTGTTGTAATAGGGGGTCACTGAGAGCACGCCGTCGCAGCCGACACGCTCGAAATCCCGAACGAGCTCGACGACCTCGTTGGTGTCGTAGCCTCCGGCGCCAGCCAGCACTGGCACCGTGTGGTTGACCTCTTCGACGACCAGCTCGACGACCCGGCGCTTTTCAGCGCGGCTGAGCGTCGGCGCCTCGCCCGTCGTCCCGCACGGCGAGACGAAGTGCGCACCTGAATCGACCTGCCGGCGCACCAGGCGCTTGACCGCCGCCTCGTCGATGGAGCCGTCTTTCTTGAACGGCGTGACCAACGCGGTGCCCAGTCCGGTAAATCGCGTACGCATCAGCGGTCTCCCTGGCGAAGTACATCAGTCATCGAGAACCAACCACGCCGGCCTGGCAGCCACGTCGCCGCCAGCAGCGCACCGGCCGCGAAACCTTTTCGATCGCGCGCCGTGTGGGTCAACTCGATCGTATCCGAGAGGCCGTCGAATCCGATCGTATGAATGCCGGGAATGGCGCCGGCCCGGGTGGCCGAGACGTCGATCGGCCGGTCGTATCCCTCGCCTACCATTGTGTCGCGAAGCATCAGCGCGGTGCCCGACGGCGCATCGCGCTTGGCCGCGTGATGCGCCTCGTGAATCCATGCGCCGAAGCCCGCGTGCGGCTGCATCAGGCGCGCGGCTTCGGCCACCATCATCTGGAAGAGGTTCACGCCTATCGAAAAATTCGCGGCCGCCACCACGCCAAGTCCCGCGCGCTCCGCCTGCCCCTTCAGCTCGGCGGCGTGCGCCGACCAGCCGGTCGTCCCGATGACGACGGGCAGCTTGCGATCGACGTACTGTGAAAAATTCGAGCGCAGCGCATCGGCGGTTGAAAAATCAACGGCGACGTCGGCCGGCGCGCTCCAGTCGCCCCTGTCGACGTCGATGCGGCCAGACACCTCGCACCCGTGCGCCGACGCCAGTTCTTCGATGAGTTGCCCCATCTTTCCGTAGCCGACGATCAGGAGCTTCATGTGAAGAACTCCTCGTGCAGACGATGCATGGCGTGGGGAGATCCGCCTGACGCAAGACGACGGTGATGTTACGCCGCGACGCGGCCTGCGAGATCATCCTCAGCGGCACCTCTTCGAGCACGCGAATCACGCGGGCGCCGATTTCGGGCTCGTTGCGCAGCCTGTCTCCGACTGCGCACAGGAGCGCCATCTCGGGCTCGATCGCCACTTGCCCACACGCCGACAGCGCTTCGACAATCGCGTCGAGTTTGCGCCGGTCGTCCACGGTCACCGAGACGCTCACTTCCGACGTCGTCACGACGTCGACCGCCGTCTTGAAACGCTCGAACACTTCGAACACCTGACGCAGGAAGCCGTAGGAGTTCAGCATGCGGCTCGACGTGATGTCCACGACCGTCACGTCGCGCTTGGCGGCGAGACCCGTCAGCAGCGTCGGCGAATCCGCGGCGTGCGCGGTGATGATCGTACCTTGACCGTCGGGCTTTCGCGAGTTGAGGATTCGGACAGGAATGTCGCGCTCGACGGCCGGCAGGATCGTGCTCGGGTGGAGTACTTTCGCGCCGAAATACGCCAGCTCCGCGGCCTCGGAAAACGAGAGCTGTGACACAAGCCGCGGCGCCGGAACCAGGCGGGGGTCGGCGGTGAGCATGCCGTCCACGTCGGTCCAGATCTGAATCTCGTCGGCATCGAGCCCGGCGCCGACGAGCGCGCCTGAATAATCCGACCCTCCCCGTCCCAGTGTCGTCGTCGTCCCCTCGAGCGTGGCGCCGACGAACCCGCCGATGACGGGCACGCGGCCAGCCTCGAGGATGGAGAGCACCGATGCGCGGAGGGCGGCGTAGGTTTCGCGCAGCAGCGGCGCGGCCTGCATGAAGGAATCGTTGGTGATAATCACGCGACGCGCATCCACCCACTTCGTCTATGTAGGCCAGCAGCGGCATGCGCGCGGTGTCGGTGACGAGTGCCGTCGCGACGGCGCGGTGTCGCTCACGCAGCTGTTCGACGTGCGCCAGCGCGGCGTCGGTCCGCGATTCGCCGGCGTCGGCGGCAATCTCGAGCAGGCCATCGGTGACCTTGCTCATCGCCGACACGACGACCACCGGACCACGGCCGTCGCGCTCGCGCGCGGTACGAACGATCTCGATGAGACGCCGGATTGCGTCGGGATCGGCGACTGACGTGCCGCCGAACTTTTGAACAACCATGGGTAGCTTGGTCGCTAGGCTACTTAGCCACCTACCGTCGTCGCAGTTTGAGCGACGGCCTCAGAGACGCCCAGGATGATTCGGAGTACGCGGCGCAGCGGCTCGGCGGCGCCCCAGAGCAGCTGGTCGCCGACGGTGAAGGCCGAGAGGTACTGCGGTCCCATGGTGAGCTTGCGCAGCCGCCCAATCGGGACGCGCAGCGTGCCGGTGACGGCGGTCGGCGTGAGCTCGCGCAGCGAGGCGTCGCGCTGGTTCGGCACGACCTTCACCCATTCATGCGCACCGGCGAGCAGCGCTTCGATGTCGCCGAGCGGCACGTCGCGCGTCAGCTTCACGGTGAGGGCCTGGCTATGGCAGCGCATCGAGCCGATGCGCACGCACAAGCCGTCCATCGGGATCGGCGCATCCTGGTGGCCGAGAATCTTGTTGCCTTCGGCCTGCGCCTTCCACTCTTCCTTGCTCTGGCCGTTGCCGAGATCCGTGTAGATCCAGGGCAGCAGGCTTCCGGCAAGGGGATGTCCGAAGTGCTCGACGGGGAATGCCGGGCTGCGCATCGTGTCGGTCAGCGCGCGATCGATCTCGAGGATCGCCGACGCCGGATCGGCCAGGAGCCTGGCGGCCGAGGCGTTGAGCGCGCCCATCTGCGTGACGAGCTCGCGCATATTCTTCGCGCCCGCTCCCGACGCGGCCTGGTAGGTCATCACGCTCACCCACTCCACGAGGCCCGCGCGAAACAGGCCTGACATGGCCATGAGCATCAGGCTCACCGTGCAGTTGCCGCCAATGAAGTCGGTGACGCCGGCATCGAGCGCGGCGTCGATCACGCTGCGGTTGACCGGATCGAGCACGATCACGGCGTTGTCCTTCATGCGCAGGGTAGAGGCGGCGTCGATCCAGTAGCCGCGCCAGCCGGCCTCGCGCAGCCTCGGATAGACGTCAGTGGTGTAATCGCCGCCCTGGCAGGAAATCAGGACCTCGCAATCCGACAGGGCCTTCAGGTCGCGTGCGTCTTTGACGTGGGGGGCAGGCTTACCAATGGCGGGCGCCGACGTCCCGGTTTGCGTTGTCGAAAAGAAAATCGGGTCGATCAAGTCGAAGTCGCGCTCCTCGCGCATCCGCTGCACGAGCACCGAGCCGACCATGCCACGCCATCCAACGAGTCCTACCTGCATGGACTCAATATTATCAGGGCCTGTCGAGGTTGGTCAGCCGGATGGGGTTTTGTGGCGGATCAGCGAGGGTGGCGGCGGCGCTCGATCAAGACCTGGCGGTCGCCAGCGTGCGAGCTACGGACGTTTTCCTCGTGACGGCGGCTCAGCTCGCGAGCTTCGGCGCGCTCGCGATCGAAGGCTTTGATGATTTCGTCCGGCTTACGGTCCCGTGACCTGCGTTCCCCGTTTCTCACGTCAGGGGCCTCCTGGATCCCCAATTAGGGATGGAACTGCAATCGGCGCACCGTACTTTACGGACGGGAAGTCAGGGGGAAAAGCGGGAAGGGGGAAAGGGGGAAGGGCGGAACACTTCAGCTGTGTGCCGGTTCGGCGGCGCCGACAGAAACCAGGAATGCCGCGACTGACGTGGCAACGTCGTACACACCACCGACCACAAAGTGGCTTAGTTGTATCCCGTCGATGCTGCCGGCAATGGCGCGTGTAATCTTCAAACGCATTTTCTACCCCCTCACAGGCCGACCTGAGGGGGAGAACCAAGAAGCGTGCCCAGCCGTATCCGCGGGGCCTACCGGATCGCGGGCGCGGGCGCGACCTCCACGCCGGCAAGGCCGGCACGATCGAGAGACGACTTCACGAACCCCGACGCGCGAACGTCGGCGAGAAAGCGGTTCAATTCATCGACGCGCGCCGCTCCGCCCTTGTCGACGACGAGCGCCTGGCCGACCTCGAGGAAGTTGTCGGACAGCACGCGCACCTTCGGCGAGGTTCGCGCCAACTCCTCCATCCGCGTCCGGTTCGCCGCGAAGGCGTCGATCGTGCCCGAGAGGAGCATCGCCGCGAGCGCATCATTGGGCGGGACCTCGTCCATCACCTCGACGCGGGCGTTCTTTACGTTCGCGCTCACGTAGATTTGCTGACTGGCCCCCTTCGCCGCGCCGATCGTCATCCCCGCCCGATCGACGTCGGCCATCGTCCGCAGCGGTGAGTCCGCGCGGACGGCATACGCACTGGACGACAGTGAGTACGGCGCGGTGAAGTCGACCTGCGTGGCGCGCGCCGCTTCGATGGCGAGGAAACCGATGTCCACCGTGTGGGCCTTCACGCTCGCGAGCACGGCGCCGGCATCAGGCAGTGGCGTGATGACGTACGGCACGCCCAGCCGCCGCGCCAGCTCGCGCGTGAGGTCGGCAACCGGCCCCGTGACCGCGCCGGTCTTCGCGTCAACGCGACCCTGAACGGGATTGGACGCGATGAACGACGCGCGCAGCGTGCCGGTGGGCGCGAGATCGGCGGCAGGTGGCGCGGCAACGAGCCCGAGCAACACGAGAAACTGCAGCATGGTGTGAATCCTTCTATTCCGCTTTTTTGAACGCCGCGTCGCCCGTCGGCCCAGCCTCGGGACGCAGGCTGTGGAGATATTCGTAGACCGCCCCGAGATCCTCGCTCGTCATGCGCGCGAAGGCTTCCCACGGCATCGACGATCCGGCATGCTGCCGGCCGCCGCGCTGGAATCGAGCGATGAAGCTCTCGCGATCGGGAAACTTCATCAGGCTGCTTCCCTTCGCGGGCGTCAGGTTCGGCGTCCTGAACCACGTCGAGGGGTCCGCGCCAGGCAGCGGCATCGGCTCGAATTCCATCCCGCCCGAGAACTCCGGCCCCGTCGCAGCAAATGTCATCTGGTCGCGCGGAGTATGACAGCCAACGCAGTTGGTCACGTAGCGCGCCAGGTATTCGCCGCGCTCTCTCGTCACAGCCTGTGCAGGGGCCGTCAGGGGCGGATGAATGGCGGACCGCGGCTTGAACGTGGGTGCGAGACTCTTCACCACCTTGCCCATCAGCGTCCACCGATTCTCGGGAACAGGATTCGAGATCGGCTTCTGCGCGCGAAGGTACGAGATCACGGCGTCGAGATCGTCCTGACTGAGATCGCCGAACGGCATCAACGGCTCGAGGGTCGTCCGGCCATTCGGCCGCACGGACCACCGCATCATGCGGGCGACCTGCGCATCCGAATAGCGGCCGATGCCGGTGGCGGGGTCGGGAGTGAGGTTGGCGGAGTAGATCGTCCCGAGAGGGCCCAGCGCAATCTCGAGGCCGCCGGCGAGCGGCACCTTCTCACCGTCCGCAAGTTTGAGCAGCGCATCGCCGGGCCCATGACACTCGACGCAGTGCGCAGGACCGTAGACGAGATATTCGCCACGCGCGAGTACCGCTGGCTCGGTGCTGACATACACCTCGGGCAGGGGCGGCTCGTATACGCGGTCCCACGTCATCGCGACGTACACCGCCACGCCGGCCAGCAACACGACGACTCCTATTGCCAGCATTCCAAGCCATCGACGTATCCGCACGGCCATTCAGCAACCTCCCAGGATGCGGGTGGAATTCTAATAGAATTGACGAATGAGCCGTTGGCTGCTGGCGCTGACCGCTGGGATCTGGATTTCCGGCGCGCCCGCCGGCGCTCATCATTCGCTTTCCGACTACGACAGCTCCCGCCAGGTCACCATCGAAGGCGTCGTCGCTCAATACCAGTTCGTCAATCCGCATCCGTACGTCGTGCTGGATGTGAAAGACCGCGGCGGCACCGTGCAGCCGTGGAAGCTCGAAATGGACAACCGGTACGAGCTTTCCGACATCGGCGTGACGAAAGACACGTTCAAGTTCGGCGACCGCCTGGTCGTCTCGGGCAGTCCCGGCCACACGCAGCCGCGGATTCTCTACATCCGCAAGCTCGAACGCCCCGCGGACGGATTCGGCTACGAGCAGGTCGGCACGAGTCCGAGGCTTCGCAGCCGTCCGCGCTGATGCAGGCTGACCTGTTCACCGTCTTCAACTGGATTGAGAATACGCGCCTGAGCCTCTGGGTTCGGGAGGATCCCTCATTGTTGGCGTTTCCGGGGATGCTGATCCTGCACACGGTGGGGATGGCGTTCCTGGTGGGCACCAATGTCGCGGTCGATGCGCGCATTCTCGGCATCGCCCGCGGCGTGCCGCTCGCGTCGATGCGCCCCTTCTTCCGCGTGATGTGGATCGGCTTCTGGGTAAACGCCGTGTCGGGTACGGCGCTTCTCATCGCGTATCCCACGAAGGCGCTGACCAACCCCGTCTTCTATCTCAAGCTCACGCTCATTGCCGCGGGCCTCGTCCAGGCGCGATGGATCCTTCGCCACATTCCGCCGGAGGCCGGAGCCGGCGACGGCTGGACGGCCCGCGCCATGAAGGTGCGCGCGTCGCTCTCGCTCATGTGTTGGCTCAGCGCGGTCACGGCGGGGCGGCTGCTGGCGTACACCTACCATCACCTGATGGCGCACGAGGGGCCTTGATGGATAACGCGACGCTGCAACCGGTGTATCACTGGCTCTCGAGCCAGCCCACCGGGGACTGGATGCGGAACGTGCCATGGGCGTGGCCAATGTGCGAGTCGATCCATTTCATCGGCCTGTCGCTGCTCATTGGCACGGTGGGACTCTTCGATTTGCGCCTGCTCGGATTCGCACCGCGGGTCCCGATGGCGGCCTTCCACCGGCTGATCCCGATCGGCGTGTGCGGCTTCCTGATGAACCTCACCACCGGCTTCTGCTTCCTGACCGGCACGCCCGATCAGTACTTCCTGAACCGCGCGTTTCAATTCAAGATGATGTTTCTCGCCATCGCCGGCCTCAACATGGCGGCGTTTTACCTGACAATGTTCAGGAAGGTGCGTGAGCTGGGTCCTGGCGATCAGGCTCCGCTGCCGGCGCGGCTCATCGGCGGCGTCTCGCTGGCCGCCTGGATCGGCGTGATGACGTGCGGCCGGTTGCTGACGTTCTTCAGGCCGATCCTGTAAGGCTCTGGGCTTTGGGCCTAAAGCCTAGAAACCGTAGGTATAGACCGCCTTCACGGCGGCGTTTCGGTCGAGCGTCGTCAACTGCGGCCCGGTGTCCTGCCAGTTATTCAGCCACACGACGTAGATGTCGTTGCCCGGCTGCACGATCCAGCGGAAGCGGTACTGCCATCCGAGCACGCGGCTCACTGAATCGAACTGTATGTTGTTCGAGATCGAGATGAAGGGGTTGAGCTGCGTGTTGATGATGGCGCGCATCACCTTCGATGAGAAATGTCCTTGCGGAAGGTCGACCTTGTTGAACGTGGTAGTCAGCGTCGCCAGGATGCCGCGGCGCGGCCGCAGGTTGACGCTGCCCGAGATGTCGCGACGAGTGCCCGAATAGAATCCGCCGAACGTGTAGTTGGCGTTGCCGGAGATCTTGCGTTGGTTGGCCGTGTTGAAGCTGTAGTTGTAGCGGGTGAAGTTGTACTCCGTCCCTACCGGCAGCGTGATCCCGCCGCCGATGCGAAAGTCGGCCTGCAGGTGATCGTACGACCGCGTCACCCGGACCCCGATCGAGTCGCCCGAATGGAAGTCGAGATCGAGCAGCTGGAGTTGCACGTTGCGCTCGACCAGCTTGTTCTGCCAGTCATAGAAGACCTCGGGGAACGCCTGGAATCCCACCTGGCGGATCCACCGGTTGTTCTTCGGACGGGGCGCGAATCGCGCGAGCGTGTAGTACTTCTTGAAATCCACACGCTCGGCAAACCCGATCGCAGGGGCGAAGTTCCTGGCGAACTGCCGCGTGGCCACCTGGAGCCGCCATTTATCGTTGGGATAGTTCAGCCGCAGGCCCCAGCTCTCGTTGTCTGAACGCTTCACGCCGTCGGGTGTCTTGATGAAGAACCCGGTGAAGATCAGGTTCTGGTTGCCGCGGAAGCGGGCAGTCGAGAGCTGAAAATCAGCGCCGATCGAATGACGATCCAGCATCGTGGAGTTCCGTGTCGAGCGCCGCGTGTAGATGGCGCCCACGTACGACTCCCGAAGGAATTGCCGCTTCGGGCGCAGGACGAGGAAGTCTTCGCCGGCGGCGTCGGGTTGTTCGGCCGTGCGCACCTGCATCATGCCGACGTTGAAGCGGCCGACCTGCCCGCCAAGCTTGGCGCCGTAGTCGATCTTCTGCGGCTGCCCCCTGTCGGTGATCCCGATGCGCCTCGTGAAGAACGCGGTCAGGTCGTTGGAGGCCTCTCGGGAAAAATCGAAGTTGCCCTGCCCCTCGAGAAAGAAGTCGCGCTTCTCAGGAAAGAACAGCGGAAAGCGCGTGAGGTTCACCTGGCGATCGTCGACTTCGGTTTGCGCGAAGTCGGTGTTGATCGTGAGGTTCGCCTTCAACTGGGGCGTGACGCTGTAGAGAAAATCGAGACCGGTGTTTCCCTTGTAGGTCGATGCAGCGGCGCTCGTCGTGTCGCGGTAATTGCCGATGACGTACGGCTTGACGTCGAGGCCGCGCCCCTGGCTGACGTCGGTAAGGCCCTCGATGCGGCCCCCCGCGCCGAGGCTGTAGATGCCCTGGTTGCGGTCCCATCCCGACCAGAGGCTCTCTTCGTTCTTGCGACGGACGGTCCGCTGGAAATTCGCGCCCCATG
>WNGB01012709.1_pt1 | contig 12332 bp, 16 predicted proteins | sample 5400681 | NCBI WGS metagenome assembly WNGB01 (sample SAMN13153367, study PRJNA577476) | soil metagenome | isolation source: 115 cm soil or saprolite under grassland replicate 2 | place: USA:California | collected 2016-06-15 | reverse complement strand
GTGTCGCGCAACATGGAGGTCGCGCTCAAGCGCACCTGGGAAGCAACGCCGGACCCGAAGCTGGTGGTGGCGATCGGCGACTGCGGCTGTACCGGCGGAATTTTCGGCGAGAGCTACGCGAGCTGCGGCCGCGTTTCGAACGTGATCCCGGTGGACGTCGCCGTTCCCGGCTGCCCGCCCGCTCCCGTGGCCATCATGCAGGGCATCCTCACCGCGATCAGCACGGGCAAGCGGCGCTAGAGCGATGGAGCTTTCTCTCGCTTTCGTCGGCTGGTTCTTCACGCTGATCTGCGCCGGCGCGCTCGCCCTCGGAGCCGCGTTGATCGCGATCATGGCGCGCGCTGGAGATCTCGAGCGGCGCTACCTGAGCTACAGCATCTGGAACGACCTTCTGCTCGCCGCGATCTGGGTGCTCGGGCTCGCCGGGGGGATCGGCGTGCTGCGCCTTGCGCCCTGGGGGAGATACCTCGTCGAGCTGTTCTGCTGGGCGCTGATCGTGCTCGCACCGCTCTCGGCCGCCTCGCGCCTCTACGCGCTTCGGCGGCCCCAGCCCGATTCCCAGCCCGTGAACTGGCTGGGCGCGATCGGCGGGGTCACGCTGGTCCTCATCCCGATCCTTGCGATCTGCGCCGCGACCATCGTGACGCTGCGCGGCCCCGAGGCGATGAAAGCGTTTTCCTGAGACCTACGGCTTCAAGTAGGCGTAGCCCTCTTTCTGTTGCAAGTGCGTGATCTGTACGACGCCCGAGAGCATGAACTCAACGCCGAGGATGAATTGCTCTTTCTTCAGCTTACGGTTGCGCAGCGTGATCTCGCACACCTGGAACTTCACGCCCCTCGCCATCAGGTCCTGCACGCGCGCGTCGAAGGGTCCGAAGCGATCCTTGGCGCCTTCCATCAGGAAATCGACGCCATCGGCGTGCGTTCCAGTCCGCTGTCGAAATGGTAGACGACTTTTTCCTGCGCCCGCGCGCCCAAGGCGGCGAGCGAGAGCACCAGGAGAGCGAGCAGTTTCATGGCGGGGTTCACGGCGGACTCCTTTTCGCTTGAACGTAAATGACGCCTGATCACTTTACGCGAACCGCCCGTGATTGGAAAATCACCTTATGGCCAAGCATCTGAAAATCTCCGGGCGCGTCCAGGGCGTGGGATTCCGCTACTCGATGGCCGAGGAAGCCGAGCGGCTTGGCGTCACCGGCTGGGTGAGGAACCGCCGCGACGGCACCGTCGAGGCAGTCGTGGACGGCGCGCCCGACGCCGTGGATGCGATCCTCGCCTGGGCGCGCCGCGGGCCGCGCGGCGCGAGCGTGACCGGCGTCGAGGTCGCGGAAATCCCGGGAAGCTTCGAGCGTTTCGAGATGCGGCCGACCGAGTGAGCGCGCCGCCGGGGAACGGCTCAAGGACGCGGCGACAACGCAGCCCCCGCGCGATGACGCCCGGGCTTGCGGGACCGTCGCGAAGGTAGTAGATTCGTGGTATGAAAATCAAGACTTCCGTCACGCTCTCGGATGCGCTCCTCGCCGAAATCGACCGGCACGCCGGCAAGAGCGTGAACCGCTCCGAGTTTATCGAAACTGCGGTCCGCCGCTACCTCGCGGCGCTCGTGCGCAAGCAGCAGAACCTGCGCGACCTTGCGATCATCAACCGGCGTGCTGCACGGCTCAACCGCGAGGCCGCCGACGTGCTCGACTACCAGATTCCGCTTTGAAGCGGGGTGAGCTTTACCGCGTCAGGCATCCTTCGCGCCGCGACCCGAAGCGGTTCCGCGTATTCGTGGTGGCGAGTAGGCAAATACTCATCGAGTCGCGATTTTCGACCGTGATATGCGTTCCGGTGTACACCGCCTACGATGCTCTGGCGACGCAGGTTCCGGTGGGCATCGCCGAGGGGCTCGCTCATGAGAGCGCCATTCACTGCGACGAGGTGGTGAGCCTGCCGAAGTCCGCGCTCACCGATTACGTCGGTTCGCTTTCCCCTCAGAAGGTCGCCGCGCTCAACCGCGCCCTGCGCGTTGCGCTCGATCTGCCGGACTGAGGCTGCAGCCCCGTGCGGCTGAACCGCACTCATCTGACCTGTCGTTCACACGCTGCTTGATCGCGCTGGCACGCCTCCTGGCAGGCCTGCGCGGCGGGCGCCTCGGTCGTGGTGCGCCGGCATGATTTCATGCAATAGTTGAAGGCGCTTTTGCAGCCCGGCGCTTCGTCGGCTCCCGAGATGCCCTTATAGGCGTAGTAGCCCGCCGCCACGGCGACCGCGAGGATGACGAGCATTCCGAACGAGCTCCAGCCGCGCTGCGAACCTTCCATCACACGCGCTCAGTGCCGCCCGATCACCCCGCCTTGCGCCGCGCCTGCCCCGCTTCCCCGGAGCGAAGCCCGTCGAGGATCGCGAGCGCGCGCGCCATCGAGAAGTCGCGGGTTTCCCGATGAAAGGCTTTCACGTTGTCCGGCATCATGTAGCCGTGGAGCACACCCGGGAAAACGTGCAGCTCCAGGTTCTTCGTGCGCGAGGCCGCGCCGCGATAGGCATCGAGCACCTCGGCGGGCGCCTGGTGGTCCGCGTCGCCCCAGATGATGCACACCGGCCGAGTGAGGCCCTCGAGCTCCTTGATGTAGTCCAGCATCTGCGAGCCGTGGCAGGAGACGCCCGCGTCGTAGCCGAGGCGCTTGGGGCCGAGGATCGCGTAGGGACCGCCGTAGCAGAAACCGATCACCGCGGCGCGTCCGTTCGACTCGGGCAGCTTGCGCAGCCAAGCGAGCGCATCGGCGAGGTCGGCTTCGCCCGTCTTGATTTTTTCCAGGCGCGGCTGCGAGCGCTGCTTCGTACGGTCGTCGTCGCGCGACAGCGGCCCCGGAATCGTACGCCAGAACAGATCGGGCGCCGCCGCAATACAGCCGTGCGAGGCGAGCTCGTCGGCGATCGCGCGAATGTCCGCGTTGACCCCGTGCACCGCGGAAGCGAGCACGATCGCCGGAACCTTTCCGCCGGCGCGCGGCGTGGCGAGATAGCAATCGAATTCGCCGCCCTCGCTCGAGCGGACCCTGACGTTCTTGCCCGGCATGTCGCCTCCTCTGCTGCGTGCTGACTGGGTTGCATACCGTACCGCAGGGCGACAGGCTTGTCCAACCTCCCCGGGTGGCCGCGTATAATTGCTTTTCTTGTCATCCGCCACCAGTGAAAAGAAGGAGTTGATTCATGGGTACCAAATACAAGATCCTGATCATGGGCGCCTCTTACGGCTCGCTTCTCGGAACCAAGCTCGCGCTCGCGGGGCACTCGACGCATTTGATCTGCCTGCCCGCTGAAGCCGACCTGATCAACAAGGAAGGCGCGATCGTGCGCATGCCGGTCAAGGGCCGCGACGCGCTCGTCGAGATCAACTCGAAGAAGCTGCCGGGCAAGATTACTGCGGGCGGCACGGCCGGCGTCAAGCCGTCCGACTACGATCTGGTCGCGCTCGCGATGCAGGAGCCGCAGTACCGTTCGCCCGGCGTGCGCGAGCTGCTCGCCGCGGTGGCCAAGGCCAAGGTCCCCTGCATGTCGATCATGAACATGCCGCCGCTGCCTTACCTGAAGCGCATTCCGGGCCTCAATGCCGACGCCTGCAGGAGCTGCTATACCGACCCGAGCGTCTGGGACGCCTTCGACCCGAAGCTGATGACGCTGTGCAGCCCCGACCCGCAGGCTTTCCGACCGCCGGAGGAAAAAGTCAACGTGCTGCAGGTGAGGCTGCCGACCAACTTCAAGTCGGCGCGCTTCGATTCGAAAGCGCACACCGGGATCCTGAAGCAGCTCGAGTCGGACATCGAAGCGTCCCGGTTTGACGGGATCGAGCTGCCGGTCAAGCTCAAGGTGCACGACTCGGTCTTCGTGCCGCTCGCGAAATGGGCGATGCTCCTCGCCGGAAACTACCGCTGCGTGCAGAAAGACGGCGTGCGTCCCATCAAGGACGCCGTGCATAGCGACCTCGAAGCCTCGCGCGCTGTATACAACTGGGTGGTCAAGCTGTGCGTCTCCCTGGGCGCGGACGAGAAGGACATGGTGCCCTTCGAAAAATACGCCAATGCGGCGTTATCGCTCCTGACCCCGTCCTCCGCGGCGCGGGCGCTCGCCAACGGCGCCCCCAATATCGAACGCACCGACCGCCTGGTGCAGACCATCGCGGCACAAAAGGGCATGCGCTCCGATGAAGTCGATCGGACCGTCGCCCTGGTCGACGGCTGGCTGGAGAAAAACCGGAAGAAGGCGGCTTGAAAGGAGGCTGATCATGCATTTTTTTCAAATGAAAGACCTGTGTGGAAAGCAGCGCCTGCGGACGATGGGGATCGCGGGCCTCATCGCCGCAGCGTGCAGCTTCGGAACCGGGCCCGCGCTGGCCTGCGATGGTATTAAAGACAGCGTCAAGAAGACCGAACAAGGTTTCGGCGAGCTCCTCAAGGGCATCGGCCAGGAGGTGAAGAAAGCCGGCGAGGTGGCCGGCGTGTGGCCAAAGGCCAAGGAGGAGTCGAACCGTACCGGGAAGCAAACCGACAAGGGCAAAGAGGAACCCAAATAGCCCGGCGTACGGGACGTTTCTGCTCTGCGGCTGCGCGCGAGGGAGGCGCTCGGCCAACCCTACGACGCGTGTGGAGACGGCAGAGGCCGTTTTCTGAAACGACTGTCCTCCCGGTGCCATACTGTTTGCAGCCGCCGGGCGGGCACCGTTTCGAGGCGGGCGAAAGAGTTCACCCATGACGAGAAAACAACTTCAAAAGACGATCGACCGGATGGTTCGCCGGATCGTCGAGCGCTTTCACCCCGACCTGGTGATCCTCTTCGGCTCGCACGCGCGGGGGGCGGCGGGTCCCGACAGCGACGTCGACCTGCTGGTGGTGATGCCTGTCACCGGATCGAAACGCGCGAAACAACTCGAGGTCCGCCTGGCCGTGCACGAGTTCAAGCTGCCGAAGGACATCATCGTCACGACGCCGGAAGATTTCGAGTGGCGCAAGGAGATACCCGGCACGGTCGAACGGCCGGCGGCGCGCGAGGGAAGAGTGATCTATGAACGGGTCTGAGCGCACGCTCGCGGTCACCCGCGAATGGATGCGCAAGGCCGAAAACGATCTCACGAACGCGGCCCACACGCTCAAGCTGGGAGCGCGCGCACCGACCGACACGATTTGCTTTCACAGCCAGCAATGCGTCGAGAAGTACTTGAAAGCGCTGCTCGTATCGCGCGCGATCGACTTTCCCAAGACCCACGACGTGGAGAAGCTGATATCGCTGTTGCCGGCTGCGGCCCGCGTCGGGCTGGGCGCAGAGGAACAGGCGAGGCTGACCGAGTATGCGACCGGCGCGCGCTACCCCGGATGGGCCGAGATTCCGCTGGCCGAAGCCCGGCGGGCGGTGGCAATCGCACGCCGCGTGCGCAGGGAGATTCGCCGGAGGCTGCCGCGCGAGGTCCTGCGACGGAAGGCGCGTTGATTGAGCCCCTCGCTGGGCGCCGAGCTTGCGAAAATCAAGCCGTGGTCGAGTACCGAGGCCCATGGAAGTCGCGCTGAATAGGGGCAAGACTGCGCGCGGCAAAAAACGCTGGCGTCTTTGCCTGGCGCTCGTGCTCGCCGCCCTGGCGGCCTGCACCTCCCCGAGACCCCACAAGATCTCCACGGGTACGGCCGATATCGATTGCGGGGTCGACACGTCCCTAAAGGATGAGCGGTGCTTCGACCGCACGCCGGAAGTGTCCGCCGACCCGTCTTATACGCTGCATTTCGTCGAGTTCGATGACCAGGGCTGGCTGTACCCGGGTCCCAAGGACGATGGATATGTCCCCGAGATGGGCTCGGCGCACGGCCAGCTCGACCGCGCAGTGGAAGATGTCGCTTCGAGGCTGGCGAAGAACGAGCGCGTGCTCCTGCTCGTCTACGTTCACGGGTGGAAGCACGGCGCGGCGCACGACGACCGCGACGTGAAGCGCTTCCGCCAGATGCTGTCCGACGCGGCCCTCTTCGACGAGAAGGCCCGCGGGGGCGGCGCCGGGACCGCGCCTGCGAGGAGCGTCGTCGGCATCTACGTAGGCTGGCGCGGAGCAGGCCGGTTCTCCCGCTCGAACCCGCTCATCTACCTGACTTTCTGGACCAGAAAGAACGCCGCCCTGCACGTCTCCGAAGGCGCGCCGCGCGAGCTCTTTGCGCGCATTCGCGCCTTGCGCGAGCGCTGGAACTCGGGCGACGCGAGCCGGCCGAGGCTGCGGACCGTGGTTATGGGTCACAGCTTCGGCGGATGGGTGGTTTTCTCCGCGCTTTCGCCGGCTGTCCTCGAGTTGCTCGCGCAGAGGCTGGACGCAGCGGCCGCCGGCGACTCCGCGGAGGCCTGGCGACGGGCCCGTCTCAGAAGCGCCGCGGACATGGTGATACTCGTGAACCCGGCGTTCGAAGCGACCCGCTATCAGCCGATCCACGACCTCGCGCAGAGAGTGCGGCTGTCTGAATACGAGCCGCCCGCGCTGCTGCTTGTGACTTCCAGCGCAGACGCGGCGACCGGGACGGTGTTTCCCTTCGGCAGGTTCTTCAATACGCTGTTCCAGCGGCCCTTCGTATCGGACGAAGAAGCGTACGCCGCGATGCGCACCCCCGGTTTCGTCGAGCGCTACGTCACCCACAGCCTGAGCAGCGGCGGCGCGGATGCATCGAAATGCCGGGGCTGGCGGGGAGACCCCGGCGGCGAAGAAGAGAAGGCGCGGTCCGCGAGAATGCGGGAGAACGGGGCCCGCGAAAAACTGCGCCACGACGAATGGAGGGCCTACCTCGGCAACAACAAGTCGCTACCAGCGAAGTGGACCTGGCAATACTGCGGAGGAACGACCCTCCTCCACAAGGCATACGCACCGCACTCGCCCGTCTGGAACGTCGTCACCGACGGCACCGTCATCCCCAACCACAGCGACATCATGGGCGAGCCCCTGCACGCGTTCTTCCGCCAGCTCTACCTCGACCTTCCGCAGTGAGTTGCTCGCCGTGGCGCGGGTCCCGGTCGCCGGCGCGATGACATCAGTGTCTCGAATCGACCGAGGCTGTGTGAAAACTCGGATTTGTCGATAGTACGCAAGAACCGACTGCACAGAACGGCCCACAATCGACGATCGGCGCTTCGGGAGACATTTTGCAGCTCCCAAAAACCCGCGCGGTTGGAGTTTTCACACAGCCTCGACCCGAAGCGGACGTTCGCGCCAACATCGCCATTGAGCCGCGCCGATAGGCGTCGGCTCAAATGGCTAATTAGTCGGTTCTAAAAGGGTCCTCTGTCTGTCATGCCGTTACGAATCTCTCCAAGTAGCGACGCACTTGCAAAAGCCGATCCGGTGCAAGTTCTGGTTGCTTGAACCACAATATGTAGCCGATGAGTTCCGGGACGGCCAAAACCTTGACATGCGAGTTTTTTGGTGCGGAGGGGAGTTGGCCAGCACAGGCGACGATGCTCCGGACGCGTATCTTGCCAAATTGTCTCCGAAGTTGGTCGTAGCACAGGTAGGCAGCTCGTTGTGTCTGGTCAAAGGGGTCGTGATAGTCGCCAGATTCAACAAACTTCCGACTCCATCGTTTTGTCTCAATCACAAATACCCCAGCGGGAGTCAAAACGAGGTGATCGATTTGCGCGCTTCGCAGGGCGGCGCCATTGAAGTGAATGTAGCGCTCAGCACTCAGTCGGATGTCGCTGAAAACGGTGTACTCATCAGGCAGACGGGCTAGACTTGCGATCACGTCGAGTTCGGCTCTTGCTCCCACCAACTCAGCGGATTCACGCATCGTATCCAATCGACGAATGCTCGCCGATAGAGTAGCGGCGTACTGCCGTTCCTCATTATGCAATTGCGCAATAGCCATCTTGCAACCCCGGATTCGGAACCAGTTCAGAAATGAACGCCAGACTCCCTTCTCCGCATGCAATTCAACGATGCGGTTCTCCTTCCTCGCGACACTTTGTGCAATCTCCAACTTCTTTCGATCAACAGAGGGCTGATAGGTGGCACGAAGGTGGGCCAAGAGGGGTTCAACGTCATTGGGGTGGCGGATGTTGAGGCCGCATCGCTGGAGATTCTCGGCGATCTCGCGCCATGCCCCACTCTCACCTATGACTGTTGCCATTCTCTCTTCTTTCCTGCAAACCGCGAAATACGAGGGCGCGGGCGACGGCGCAGACGCTGCGAATTGGGAGTGCGTCGCCCGCTGAGCGTTTAAGTATGTCGAGAACTGACGGCTGCGCACCTAGTCAACACCGAGCCCTGCCTCGCGCGTGCGATTACCGCCTGAGCCATCCACGCTTCATTGCGAGAACGCGTCCAGGCCCGTGCGCGGCCGCAAAGAGAAGGCCCGCGGCAAACGTGAAATGATCGATGAAGGACCCGAACTCGGCCTGGTTTCCTGCCCAGTGTGAAGGCCCGTGGAACCCGAAGGCGAGAAACACCACGTAGGCTCCCGCCAAGAGCGCCGCTTCCGAAAAATACGCGCCGGTGAGGAAGCACGCGACGAGAGCGAGCTCGAACACCACCGCGAGCCAAGCCAGAAGCGTCGGCAGGGGGAAACCCGCCGTCGCGATGGCGCCCGCCGTTACGCTGATATCCATCAGCTTGAAACTCACCGCCATGATAAAGAGTGCAGCGAAGACCAGGCGTCCTACGAGGATCGCCGCCGTCGCCCATCCCGCCCCGTTCGTTTCTGTTGTCATGGTTCTCTCCCCTCGTTTCGAATCTCGAAGTCCGTTGGTTTTGCAGGCCTGGTCGGCCTTGGATGACGGATAGGATAATCAATTCTCCGGCGCGCCGCAGTCCAGTACTTGAAGCTGTCCTGATGCTCGCTTACGCCGAGGTCAACAGGCCGCTAAGCCATTCGTAGGGGCATCACTCAGTGGGATCCTGACGAAATTCAAATGTAAGCGCGAGCGGCAGCAACTGGCCCAGACTGTGTAAAAACGCGCAAAGATTTCGTAAACGAGCCCGTGGCGCCCTGTACCGCGCGATCAAGGCCGGTACGCCCACTGTGCAGGTGATTCGTCGAATCCGAGCGCGCGAATTGCTTTTTCGAAATAGACCCCCAGGACGGACGCTATGCGGCTGAAATTGTCTCGAATTGAGAACAAATAGGGCTCGCAAGCCCTGATCGCATCCATTAATCCGCCGATGCCCAACAACTTCATCACGCGCTTCAGGTTGTAGGCGAGCACGTGAAGACTCATCTCGGTACTCACCCGATCGAGGGTCTTCGTCAGGAAATGCGTTGCTCCCATCCAGGACTTGATTGTCCCGAACGGATGCTCGACGGTTTGGCGACGTACGCGCATCATTTCTGGGGCATGATCCAGTCGGCTTTGCATGGCTTCGAGTACCGCCTCGTGCTCCCAGCGTTTGACTCGCCGCTCCTTGCCAGTCGTGCATTGATCATGCAGCGCGCATCCGTGGCAACCCGAACTCCAATAACTGTGCAGCGTCATGCCGTGTTCGACAGACGCGAAACGCCATATCAGCCGTTGCCCCGCAGGGCAACGGTACTCATCGACATCCGCTTGATAGATGAAATCCTGCTTGCCGAAACGCCCCTCGGCCTTGCTGCCGGAGGTAAGCGGCTTCGGAACGATCACAGTGATACCGGCCTCATGGCACGCGAGGATCTCTTCGCCTTTGAAGTAACCCCGGTCTGCGACCGCGGTGAGTTCTTTCGTGCCGATCGCGGCGCGCGCTTGCTTAGCCATAGAGCTTAGCTGACTGCGGTCTATCCCGACATTGGTCACCTCATGCGCAACGATCAAATGGTGTTTCGCATCTACTGCTGTCTGCACGTTGTAGCCAACCATCCCGGTTCCACGCGTCTTCATCGAGCGGGCATCGGGATCGGTCAGGGAAATCTGCTTGTCCGGTGTTTCATTTAGCCGAACCTCGATGGCTTTGAGTTCCTGCATCTGTGCCTTCAGGGCCGCGATCTTGTCGTGTAGCCGCGCGGTCTTGGTTTGCGCAACCGAGGGCTCTTCCCGGTCCGCCGTGTCGAGCGCAGCGAGGTAGCGATCAATACTGGCCTCTAGTTCCTCCATGCGCCGCTGAATCTTTGCGCTGGTGAAGTTCCTGTCCCGGTTATTCACTGCCTTGAACTTGGCTCCGTCGATGGCCACCAGCGCCTCCGAGAGCAGACCGAGTTGCTGGCACAGCACCACAAACTGACGACAGACGCTGCGGATCGCCTTGCCGTTGTCTTTGCGGAAATTGGCAATCGTCTTGAAGTCAGGCATCAGCCGACCCGTCAGCCACATCAGCTCGACGTTACGTTGGGTCTCTCGCTCAAGGCGTCGGCTAGATTGAATGCGATTGAGGTAGCCGTAGATATAGATCTTCAGTAGAGCCGCGGGGTGATAAGCCGGCCGACCTGTTGCCAAGGGTTCGACGCCCTGAAACCCCAGCTTGCCAAGATCGAGTTCATCGACGAAGACATCGACCACACGAACTGGGTTGGTATCGGCAACATAGTCCTCCAGAAGTTCGGGCAACAAGATACCTTGAGTTCGGTCCTCGCCTTGTATGAAACGCTTCATCTGAGTGTCCCAACGTTTGCCGTGACATCAGTAACAACGTATACCGGTACATCCGCGTGCACATTGGGCGGGGGTTTTTACACAGTCTGGGCCGTTATCAGACGGTGGCTAGTTACAATCACGTTGACCCACGGCTACAGACCGGCCACGCTCCCCGCCCTACGGATACAGCACCTCCACATTCTCCGGCTTTAGCCACTCGTTCAGCGACTTCATCAACGCGTCATCCAAATTGACGCGCCAGCTGTCGCCGAGCTGCATCTCGACGCTCGCGCCGCCGTTGCGGTAGCACACCGCGACCGGGCACGGGCCGTTCCTGTAAGGCTCCAGCAAGCTCTTGAGGGTCGCCGACGCGGCAGCCCCCGCCTGCGAGACCTCGCCGTTCATTGACAACCGCACTCCGCGTGCAAACCGGCTGCGCGCGCCGGCGACGTCGTAGATCCGCTCGGCGGTGATGCGCGTAAACACCGCTTCGCCCTCCTCGCCCACGGAACGCCGCACGCTGCGCACCTTGGCTTCGGCCACGATGACCGCGTCCTCCTTGACGAGCTCGCGGTACTGGTCGAACACCTCGTTGTATACAGTGAGCTCCTGGGTGGCGGTGCCGTCCGAGAGGTTCACGATCACCATGCGCCCCTGCTGGGTCCTCTGAACCCTTACCGATTCCACCACCCCGGCGATCAACTGCGTGCGCATCCCGCCCTCGCTATCGGCCGAAGCCGCGAGGCTGCGCAGGCTCGTCCGGACGAAACTTCCGATCTCGGCGCGGTACGCGGTGAAGGGGTGCCCGGAGAGATAGAAGCCGAGCGCCGCCTTCTCCTCTCGCAGCCGCTGCGCCTCGGTCCACTGCGGCGCGGCGACGAGCGCGGGTTTCTGCCGCGATCCGCCCTCGCCCGCGCCGAAGAGGCTCACCTGTCTTGCGTTGCGCTCGGCCTGCTCCGCGGCCTCCAGCGCGATCCCCACCGAAGCGAGCAGGCTCGCGCGCTGCGCACGGTCGTTCGCGTCCAGGCAATCGAATGCTCCGGCGCGCACCAGCGCCTCGACCGTGCGGCGGTTGACGGCGCGCTTGTCGACGCGCTCGCAGAAGTCGAAGAGGTCACGAAACGGACCGCCCTCTTTCCGCGCCGCGAGGATCGCGGCGATCGCCGATTCGCCGGTGCCCTTCACCGCGCCCAGGCCGTAGCGGATCGTGCTTGCGTCCACCGGAACGAAGCGGTACTCGCCTGAGTTGATGTCGGGCGCGAGGACCTTGAGGCCGTTCCCGAGTGCGTCCTCGTGGAACTGGTGCACCTTGTCGGTGTCGTCCATCGCCGCGGAGAGGTTGGCCGCCATGAACGCCGCCGGATAGTGCGCCTTGAGATACGCGGTCTGGTAGGCGATGAGCGCGTAGGCAGCGGCGTGCGATCGGTTAAAACCGTAACCCGCAAACTTCTCCATCAGGTCAAAGAGCAGGATCGCCTTGGCACGCGGCAGATGGTTCTTCTCGGCGCCGGCGACGAACACGTCGCGCTGCTGCGCCATTTCCTTTGCGTCCTTCTTCCCCATCGCGCGGCGCAGGAGGTCGGCGCTTCCGAGCGAGTAGCCGCCGATCACCTGCGCGATCTGCATCACCTGCTCCTGGTACACCATGATCCCGTAGGTGGGTTTGAGGATCGGCTCCAGGCGCGGATCGAGATACTCGACCCGCTTGCCGTTCTTGCGCTCGACGAACTCGGGTATGAGCTCCATGGGACCCGGCCGATACAAGGCGACCAGCGCGATAATGTCTTCGAACC
>WNGB01011175.1_pt1 | contig 12332 bp, 12 predicted proteins | sample 5400681 | NCBI WGS metagenome assembly WNGB01 (sample SAMN13153367, study PRJNA577476) | soil metagenome | isolation source: 115 cm soil or saprolite under grassland replicate 2 | place: USA:California | collected 2016-06-15 | reverse complement strand
TCCGTCCGGAGGAGCTGAGGCTCGTTAAACCTCCCGGGGCGGTGCCCGCGAAGGCGGCCTCGCGTGCTCCGCGCGCGGGGCGGCCCCTCGCTCAGGTCACTCCGATCGCCCGGGCTCGGGCACGACGTACCGCAACCCCGCCCGAAAGCCAACAGCAGCGGTCACACATCGCGGAGCGCGCGAACTGACCCTGCACGTGCAGCCGACGCCCGGCACCGAGCGCGTCGAGAACGTCCGGCGTGACTCCATCGAGCCAGGGGGCAGGCCGATGGCGACCGAGGGTGACCAACGCGAACAGTCTCGTGACGCTATTCCACAACCTCCGTCTTGAGGCTCTCCACGAATCCGAGCACCTCGGACTTCTCCCGGGCTGGGACATTGAAGTGGTCGAGCGTGGCGTTCACGTGCCCAAGGAAGACCTGCCAGTCCTCCTCGATGATACCGAGGCCCCGGTGAGTCATCTTCATGTCGCGCCCCACGTAGTAAAGCGGACCGCCAGCGGAGGCGCACAGGAAATCGGTCAGTAGCTGTTTCTCGCGGCGTACGCCGTCTTCACTGCGATGCTTCCAGAACCTACCGAGCTGCGGGTCCGCTATCAGGCGGGGCAGCAGGTTGTCCGCCACAGCGGCGATCGCGTCGTACCCGCCCAGGCGCTGATAGAGTGTGTCGGCCATGTCATCCTCCTTAGTGCGCTGGACCCGTAAGATTGGATCCAGCCCTCTCACAGATATCGCGACTCATGGATCATTCGATGACCAGATCCGCCCGCGCCAGCAGCGACGGCGGAATCGTGAGGCCAAGGGTCTTCGCCTGCTGCGCCTCAGCGGCGAGCCGGGGCGGCGAGGACTCCGGCCAGGAAAGTCAGGAGGAAGCCGCGGTGGTCCACGGCGCGAAGGTAGGGCGGATGGTGCCGAAAGGCAACGTCCGTCGGCCGGCTCGACTTGCCCCTCAACCATCGGCTCCGGCCCAGCGGTCGCCAGCTTCGCGGGGCCAAGGGCACAAGCGCCTCGCCAGAATTCGTGTCGACGGGCTGCTCTTGATCCGCTCCATCACATCGACCACCTGAGGCCACGAGGCATGGCCGCAAGTAAAGCCTCCGCGAGGCTGGTGGTTGTTGACACCCTTTTCGGTCAGGGGGGTTCCAGGGACTGGAAGGTTCTTCACGGCAGGGCCGGTAGCTTCTGCCATCCTGGTTCTTCTCGACGACCGCGACCGTTTGGCCGTCATTCCCTGTTTTGCTTCTCTTAGTGGCGTTTTGGCGGCTTAGCACTGCGGCGGGCCGATCAGTGGGCTCGGGTCACTGCTAGCGGCATGCCTCTTGCCACGAGCAGGCAGCTGGTGCAGGCGGATGTGACACGTGTGCGCCTGCGCGCAGGTGAAAATTCGGATGAGAAGGGCGGAGTGTGTCATGGCGGACAACCCGTTCCCGCCCGCGTGCGCCAAGGGGCGGCGACTGCAGCCGATCGCCAGGATCGGCCTGTTGACCTTGGTGCTCCTGGCTCAACCGCATTCGGCCCAGCGCGTCTTGGCGGCACAGGCAGTTTCAGCGGGCGCCCCGAGTGCCTCGGGTGCGGAGGTGAATGCGCATGCTGACCGGACGGGATTCATCTGGCCGGTGCGGGGCCCCGTGATCTCACGTTTCGGCAGCCCCCGTCCCTTTGGCTGGCATCGCGGCGTAGACATCAAGGCCCCAGCGGGGACGCCGATCCGTGCCGCGGCGCCGGGCGCCGTGGTATTCAGCGGGCGCCAGTCCTCCTACGGGCGGATGATCACGATCGCTCACCCGAACGGGCTCAGCACGGTTTATGCGCACAACAGCGCCAACTTCGTCAAAGCGGGCGATCCAGTGAAGACCGGGACGGTCATCGGCGCCGTCGGGCGAACCGGGCGCGCCACCACCAACCACCTGCACTTCGAGATTCGTCGTCGGGACGTGGCGAAGAACCCACTCCCGTTGCTTCAGCCTCCGCAGCCTAGTCCCAGGTGGGTGAACCCGCACGACGTGAGGGCGGCGGTTCACGACGCGCCGACATCCAAGCCCAAGGTGGCGAGGACGAGTTCTACTGGCGGGTAACCTTCACCAGAGCAGGAGAGTAGATAGCATAAAACCTCGCGCCTGGAGCCCCGTCGTCATCCTCCTCGCTCGGGAGAAACGCCCCACTCCTCCTGTCCTTCGCCAGAACCTCGTCCGATCCGGTTGAGATCGCAAGAATGCCTGGAGCATGTGCTCGACAGGGTCCCGGGAGCCAGTGCTCAGATAGCCGACACGATAGACCTTTCCCGCCTGCTGCGCCCTGGCAGCGAGCGGTGCGGCGCCTGTGGGTGCACGGCGGCGCGCGTCGACATGGAAAAAGTTTTCCAGGCTTGTCCGGGAGGTCTCGGGCGTCCTAGACTCCGGCTCTGGCTAACTTCGGCCAGCCATACCGGGTGGGCATATGAACTTTCGCCCGCGTCCCCGTCGGCAACGAGTGGACCTGGCAACTGCGCGAAGACGACAGCAATGTCATCACGATCGCGGGAGCCCGGTTCTCGATGGTGGCGGCGGCGCGGCGCTTCGGCAGCGCTCGATTCCCGCCATCCGCCCGAGGGGCTCCCGACCCGCCGCGTCCGGCGATCACCTCTCAGGCGCAGATCTCGAGCGACGGCGCGGGAGGGAGGTGCCAATGAACAGCTATGCATTGCGCGTCATCGCAATCGCGGCGCTCGCCTCGGGCCCCATCCTCGCCGGGTGTCGCCCGGCTCTTGCCCCGGCCAGGGCGTCGGCTCCCGCCGGCGCTGCCTTACCGAGACCACCTTTCGTCCTGGCGCAGGCGCAACCGGCGCCGGCAGTCCCGGTAGCTCCCGCGCCCGCTCCAGAGCAGCCCATCGGCCTGCCGCGGGTGAGGGACTACGAGTTGATCCCGGAGTTGCGGGACATTTACTTCGATTTGGGCAAGGCGGTGATCAGGCCCGGCGACGTGAAGATCCTGGACGCGAACGCGGCGTGGCTGCGCGTCAATCCAGGCCACCTCGTACTGATCGAGGGGCACTGCGACAATCGGGGGGCCATGAATAGGAAAAATGAGTTCAACATGGATCTTGGGGAGCGGCGGGCGCAAGCCGCGATGAATCATCTCATCGCACAGGGCGTTCACCCGAGCCGCATTACCATCCTGAGCTATGGGGAAGAGCGGCCGCAGTGTACCGAGGAGAGCGAACGTTGCTGGGGCCAGAACCGGCGATCGCGCTTTCTCGTGAAGCCGCGCTAGCAGAGGAGCATGGTCATGCACGAAGAAGACAGCGGCGTTCCGGACGGTCCAGTGTCGCCGTGCGGGCACCGTAATCCACCGAGCGCTCACTTCTGTGATGTGTGCGGCGTCAAGTTGCCGATGCAATGTCCTCGTTGCCACGCGATCAACCGCAGACAGGCACACTTCTGCAGCAATTGCGGGATCGGTCTGGGCGACGTGCGACGAACGCACGCCGCTCCATCCATCGTTCCATTCGGCCCTTCGCCGGACAGCTCGCCTGCGACCGAGTCGGAGTCAGCTCCAGCCCCCCCCGAACCAACCGTACCGGCGAAACAGGCAGCGAACGAAGACAGGGATGGACCGGAGTCTTTTGACCCGCTTCCGTGGACGGCGGAGAGTGGCAAGGAGCTGGTCGCGGACGAGCCCGAGGACGCCGAGCGTCTCGAGCAGATGGTGCGATCCTTCCAGCGACGTCGGCGTACGCGACGTGCGTGGGTGGTGGGGACCGTGAGCGTGAGCATTGTGATCGGTTTCCTCGGCGCCGCTCTCGTCCGTACTCACATCGCGACGCCGAGCGCCAAGCCGCCGCCGTTCATCGACACTGACGCACAGGCGTCCATCGCCACCCGGGCTGCAGAGAGCGGGTCTGCGGCGATCGCCCAGAGCACGCCGGCGAGCACGGGCCCTCCCGACACGACCGTCCAGCCGGATCACCACGAGGGCTCGCCAGCTCCTGCCGCGCCGGAGAAGTCGCGGGCCGTCGCTCCGGCCCCCCCTCGCGCTGGCGGCGAGTTGACGTTCGTGGTGCCGGGCGAACCTCCGTCATATGACGCCCACCGGGAGGAGACGTTTGCCCTGATACATCCGGCGGCGCCGCACTACAATACCTTGCTCCGCATCGACCCGCTCGACCCGACGGGCACCCGGGTCGTCGGGGACCTGGCCACGTCGTGGACCGTCTCACCGGACAGGCGCACGTACGTTGTTAGGCTTCGTCGTGGGGTGAAGTTCCACGACGGCAGCGAGATGACCTCGCGGGACGTGCGCGCAACCTACGAGAAGATCATCAATCCCCCTCCGGGGATCACGTCGGCTCGCAAGGGCGAGTACCTCCAGATCGAGACCGTCCAGGCGCCCGAACCGTACATCGTCGCGTTCAAGCTCAAGTGGCCATCGCCCTCGTTCATCCACTCGCTGGCGTCGCCGTGGAACTGGATCTACAAGGCGGACATCCTCGAGCGCGATGTCCGCTGGTACGAGAAGAACATCATGGGTACGGGGCCGTTCGTCTTCGTCGAGCAGGTCAAGGGCTCGCACTGGGTCGGCCGACGGAACCCGGAGTACTGGGACCGCGGCAAGCCATATCTCGACGGCTACCAGGCGCTCTTCATCCGTGACGACGCCGCTCAGGCGTCTGCCATCCGCTCAGGGCGCGCCCACATCCAGTTCCGCGGCTTCTCGCCGGCGCAGCGAGACGACATCGTCCGTGCGCTCGGTGAGAAGATCACCGTGCAGGAGAGCCCGTGGAACTGCGGGCTCGTCGTCGCCATCAACCATGAGAAGGCGCCGTTTCACGATCCGCGCGTGCGCCGCGCCCTCTCGCTCGCGCTCGACCGCCACAGGGCCACCGGCGCGCTGTCGAAGACCGCCATCGTCCGGGAGGTCGCGGGCGCGCAGGTGCCGGGGTCTCCGTTCGCCATCCCGCCGGCGGAGCTGATGAAGCTCGCCGGTTACTGGCGGGACATCCGCGAATCACGGTCCGAGGCACGGCGCTTGCTGGCCGAGGCAGGCGTTCCCGATGGGTTCTCGTTCGTGCTCAAGAACCGCGACATCCCGATGCCCTACCAGCACATCGGCACATGGCTCGTGGACGACTGGCGGCGCATCGGGCTTAAGGTGCGCCACGAAATCCAGGACTCGGGCCAGTATTTCAAGGATCTCCGTGCCGGGAACTTCGAGCTCAGCACCGACTTTCAGTGCGGCTACGTGGTCGATCCCGACCTGGACCTCTACAAGTTCCAGTCCCGGGGCCGGAGCGACGCCAACTACGGCCGGTACACCGACCCCGTGCTGGACGACCTCTACGTCCGCCAGAGTCGCACGGTGGATCCCGACCAGCGCCGGCGATACATCCGCGCCTTCGAAAAGCGCCTCCTCGACGACGAGGCGCACTACATCTATACGCTCCAGTGGCACCGTATCGTGCCGCACAGTTCCCGCGTGCGCGGCTGGACGATAACGCCCAGCCACTACCTCAACAATCAGCTCGACACGGTGTGGCTGGCGGAGTAGCGGCGGGCTCGCGTCCAAACTCATCCGAGCGACCGTCGTGGCCCACTGCCACCTCGGCCTCGGCAGGCTCTATCGGCGCGTGGTCGAGCGCGGGCAGGCGCAGGAGCACCTCGTCACCGCCTCGGCGATGTACCGCGAGATGAGGCCGAGCTGCTAGGGTGATGGACCGCCGCCACTTCCTGCTGACCGCGCTGGCCGGTGCGCTCGCCGCGCGGCTTGCCGCAGAGGCACAGCCGGCGGGGCAGAGTGCGCGCATGTTGGCTATCTTGCTCTCTGCGCTTTTCCTGCTTGCGGTGACGCACGCCGGCCCCTCGGCCGCGCAGGACCGGCATTCCGCGCAGCGGGCGCGCATGGTGGCGGAAATCGCCGCGATGGCGCGCGAGACCGGCGGCGCCACCGGACGACCGAGTTTCAGCGAGGCGGTGATGACCGCGATGGGAAGAGTCCCGCGCCATCGGTTCGTGCCTTTCCTCCAGGAGGTCTTCGCCTACGAGAATCGCCCGCTCCCGATCGGTGAAGGCCAGACGATCTCGCAGCCTTTCCTTGTCGCGCTGATGACCGATCTGCTCGATCCGAAGCCCGGGGACACCGTGCTGGAAGTCGGCACGGGCTCGGGCTATCAGGCGGCGGTCCTCGCCGAACTCGTGGCGAAGGTCTACACGATCGAGATAGTCGAGCCGCTCGGAAGGCGGGCGATGCAGCTCATCGAGCAGCTCGGCTACCGCAACGCCCAGGTGCGCATCGGCGACGGCTACCACGGCTGGCCCGAAGCTGCGCCCTTCGATTCGATCGTAGTCACCGCGGCGCCGGCGGAAATCCCGAAGCCGCTGATCGACCAGCTCAAGCCCGGCGGGCGAATGGTGATCCCCGCGGGCGGATCCTACGACTCGCAGTATCTGCTGCTCGTGGAAAAACAGCCGGATGGCACCTCCACGACAAAGCGTACGCTGCCAGTGAGGTTCGTGCCCCTCACGAGAGATCGCGGGGCGAAACCGCGATGACACGGAGCGCCTCGGGCCTGGACGCCGTCACGGCCGGCGCAACACGCCCGGCGTGAGCTCGTTGAGCTCATCGCGGATCGCCCGTAGTTGCTGCTGCTCGAACTCGCCGACCCTGATGCCGCGCGACCGGTCGCCTTCACCATCTTGTAGCTGGGATGGTCGTCGGTATAGATCGTTTGGACATCTTTGCTCGTCGTCCATCGGCGGCTCGGCGTGAGAGCTGGCGTCGCTTGCTCGCGGAGATGTCAGACGACTCCACAAACTCGCCAGTGACCTGGTCCGGCTCAACGTCGAGATCATCGTGGGGCCTCAGCTTGAGGGCACTCGGCGAGGGCTCGTCGGTCCACGGCGGCCTCTCCGCTGCGTCGTCTTCGGTCGGAAGCGTTCGGATCCGGGCAAGGCTTTCGGCCATCTCTCGATCGGCGCGTTCAATGCCGCGGGCGAGGACGGCGGCAAAACGCTTCGCAACGGCGGTCGGGTCGCAGGGTCTCATGTCGTGTCGAGCCTCACACGCCGTCTCGCGACGCGCCCTGTCGGCTGGCACGGCGCACCACCCCGGGCGTTCGGTGAATCGCGCCGGTGTCATAGACCAACCTGAACGCCTCGCGGAGCTGCGTCCCATTCAGTGTCTGTCTGCGCTCCTCCGCTTCGATCAAGGCGTCGGTGACCGCGCGCTTCAATGCCCGCACCTTGAACAGGGCGCGCACGTAGTCCGCCACTGCTTGCGAATTCGTGACTCCGGGCTCGAACTCCTCGATCTCCACCATGATCCTCACGTTAGTCCACCGCCTCCGCCTGTCGGCCGTTGCGTTCGGCCTCTGGCTGCCCACCGCGCCAGCCTACCGCCCGATGGCAACGTCTCCCTGGGCACCTGGCATGCCAAAACGCTCCGCTCCATGATTCCGGGCACATCTCTGAGGTTCGGACTTCGTGGCAGGCGCCGAACGGTGAGACATTGATCACATGGAATGGTTAGGTTCTTGTCGGTCTCGGGCGCCTCAGCCAACGAGCCGATACGGTTGAGGGCGGTGCAGCGCTCACGTCGCAGCCGCGTAACAAAGAGGACACACGGTCATGCAGCTCGCTGATGCCTCGCGGCCCTGGCTGCTCACGCCGGCCATCCCTGAGCGGCAGAAGTGGCGATTGACCAGCGCTGTCATTCGCTCTATCGTCCCGACATGGACCATCGGCGTTTTCCGTGGGTGTCCTTGGGCGGCCTCGCCGCGCCGCTCGCCGCCGAGGCGCAATCGGAGCGAAAGTTCGCGCGCGCTCGGTTCCTCGTTATGGGGCGGCAATGACGAGCTCGTACTTTGTCGGTTGTTCCACCGGGATGTCGGCCGGTTTCGCTCCCTTGAGGATCTTGTCGACGTACCTTCCGACATTCCGCCAGATGAGCGACCAATTGAGCCAACCGCTCTGAAGGAGGTGCGTCATGACGTGGAGATCTCGCTGGTTGCGGGTGCCTCCCGCATGCCTCGTGGTCGTGGTTCTGTCTTGCGGCACGGCTGCTGCCGCCGACAGGACGAAGGTGGACCGGGCGACCAAGCAGGTCGAGCAGGGCGCAAAGCAGATCGGGCAGGGCAAAGTCGGCCCGGGCTTCAAGGAGATGTTCACGGGCATTGGCCACACGATCGTCGAGGGCGCCAAGTTCAGCGGCAACACGATGGGGGAGTTCTTCAAGAAGACGTTTGCCAGCTAGGTAGTTCAGGAGGAACTCGAAGACAAGGAATCGCGTCCACAATTCAAAGCGGGAACCCGCAACCAATGTAGAGACGAAGGGTTAGCGGTCGCCTCCGCTAGCCCTTCGGTCTGTCAACCTGCCGAACCTCCCGCCCTACCGTCCTGGGACTCGTTGACAGCATCCGTTCCCGGCTGGACACTGACTAAGGCCCCCGCCCGAGTTGTTCGGACGGATTTGTGGGTACCGTCCTAATCCCGCCGTCCGCACACGTCAGAGGTTCCCAAATGTTGAAGCGTATCCTCGTCGCGACTGACTTCTCAAGATCGGCCGATGTTGCGTGGCACTTCGCGGTTGACCTTGCGTCGGCTCAGGGCGCCGAACTGATCTTATTGCACGTCGCTATGCCGCCACCTTCGAGGGCGCCGCACGCCGCCCTGCGCGACCACCAGCGCAGTATTGCAAACGCGCAGCGCCATGTCGCTGAACGTGTTGGGCGCGCGACATCGCGGCGCGTAACGCCAAGTGGGCTGGTGGCGACCGGTGAGCCGGTGTCCGTCATCGTGACCACAGCAACCGCCAACGGGGCCGACCTGATCGTCGTCGGCTCTCATCGACTGGCCGACCCCACGGCGGTCTTGGTGGGCAGCGCTGCCGAGCGCCTCGTTCGCGCTGCGTCGTGCGCAGTGCTGGTGATGAAGACGGGCGACAGCGAAGCGGCCTGAAGACCACGGAGCGCGAGCCGCCGGGCTCTCTGACATCCCTGAGCGCGTATCGGCCCCGAGGAGCCGACGAGTGGGCCCACCATCCCGACATGGACCGCCGCCGCTTCCTGCTGACCTCCGCGACGCGGGGCGGCCGCGGTGCGGGCAGCTCGGGCGTAGGTCGTGTGCATCAGGCCCCCAGCGCTTGATGAACTTCATCCGCGCCAGGTACGTGACAGATGGCTCACGGCCGCGATGCTATCTCAGGAGCCGGGGGCGAGGCGCGCGGCCAGCGTTCGCAGGGCTCCGGGCTCGACGTCGGAAACCATCGCGTAGCCGAGATCGTCGCGCTGCCACAGCAGCGCGTTGAAGCCGCGCGTGGTGTCCGCGTAGGCGCGCACCGAGCCGACTGGCGTGAGACTATGCCGCGGCCAGCGCAGGCCGTCGGCGCGGAAGACGAAGAGCGAGATCGTGTGCAGCCGGTGGCCGTAGACCAGCACGGCCGCCTTGCGATCGAGGAAGTAGCCGACGGCGCCGCCCTGCAGCGGAAACTCCTCGTCGCCGCCGAACGGCACGACCGGCGCGAAGTCGAGCCGGCCGGCGAACCACGGACGGACCTGGTGGATCCCGCCGCTCTTGACCTCGAGCGGCTGCTGGGCGATCAACACGCGCACGTGGTCGTTCACCGCCTCGCCGACCAGCGTCGCCGCCGCCTCGCGCTCGGGACGCGTCACCAGCCGGTCCCACGCCACCGGCGCCGCGACGACCAGCGCGGCGGCGACCGCGAGGCCGGCGACCAGCGTGCGGAGCCGTCGCCGCCAGCGCACGGGCCGCGGAGTGGCCGGCGCCGGCCACTCCGCGCGGAGACGGCGCTTGAACGCCATCGACGCCGGATGCTGCGGCAGCCGCTCGAGGACCTCGCTCAGCGCCGCCTCCGCCTCGGCGGCGCGCGTGCACGCTGCGCAGGTCGCCAGGTGCCCGCGCACGTCAGCCACGAGCGCCGGCGCCAGGCTCCCCTGCTGCAGCGCGAGCAGATGCGGCCGACACGCCGTGCAGTCCATGCTCATCGCGCGTAGTCCTTGAGGTGCTGGCGCAGCGCCGCCCGGGCGCGAGCCAGCCGCGATTTCACCGTGCCCACCGCGCAGTCCATCACCTGCGCCACCTCGACCTCGGAGAGGCCCTCGAGATCCAGCAGGATCACCGTGCGCGCGTCCTCGGAGAGCCGCAGGAGCGCGGCTTCGATCTCGGCGGCGACGACGCCTCGCAGCCGCTCGAGCTCGAGGTCGTCGCGCAGCCACGTCTCATCGCCGACGTCCTGGCTCGACGGAATCACGGTGTCGAGCCCGCCCATGACCGGGCTGGCGCGGCGCCGGCGCACGTCGCTGATGAAGGTGTTCCGCAAGATGCGGAAGAGCCAGGCCTTGAGGTTCGTGCCCGGCGTGAACTGATCCGCCGCCCGCAAAGCCCGCGCGTAGGTCTCCTGCACGAGGTCCTCGGCCTCGCTCGCGTTGCCCGTCAGATAGCGTGCCAGGTTGTGCAGCCCGTCGGCGTAGGCGAGGGCCTCGCGTCCCAAGCCTCCAGGCTCCAGCCCGCCTGCTCCCGTCATCGTCGGCCATGGTACTGCGCGCCTCGCGCGGTGTCCCTCACCTACTGCTAACGCGCCGGGCGGCCGGTCGTTCCATCACCGCGGCCAGTGGTGCCCCGCGCTCCTCGCCTTGCTCGTGGCCCCAGACGGACGGAACGACGCGGGCAGTCGGGCGTTGGCAGAGATGAAAGCCATGAGAGGAGCGAGCAGTGAAGATGAGGAAGAGGGTATCGAAACGATCGAAGCGCACCGGTCTCGCCGTCGTCATGCTCGCGGCGGCCCTGCTGGCGGCGTCCCACGCACCGGCCGCCAGCCCGGCAGCCGTCGGCATCAAGGACTTCAAGTTCGCGCCGTCCCCACTCACGGTTACGGCGGGCGCCACCGTGACGTGGACGAATCACGACGAGGAGCCGCACACGATCACGTCCGCGTCGGGCGCGTTCAGCTCGGCCGGCCTCAGCAACGAGGAGACATTCACGCAGAGGTTTACCCGGCCGGGCACCTACGCATACTTCTGCGCACTGCACCCCCACATGAAGGCCACGGTGGTCGTTCGGTAGCTATTTCCCTCAGAGGGCAGGAGGACAACATGGATCGCATCGATCGTCGCGGGTTCCTGGAGTGCATGGCTTGGACGGGCACGGCGATCGTCTGGACAGCCGCCGGCGGTGTCCTCTCGTCGCGGCTGGCCGCGCCGGCGTCCGCTGCGGAGGCGCCGACGGGCGCCTTCAGCTTCGTGCAGATCAGCGACACGCATGTCGGCTTCAAGGGCCAGGCGAACAGCGACGCCGCGGCGACGCTCCAGCAGGTCATCGACCGCGTCAACGCGCTCCAGCCCCGCCCCGCCTTCGTGCTGCACACGGGCGATCAGACCCACGGTCAGAAGGCGGGCGCCTTCGACACCGTCGCCGAGCTGCTCAAGGGCGTGAAGACGGAGCGGGTCTTCTACGTTCCGGGCGAGCACGACGTCTTCCTCGACGGCGGCAAGGAGTACTTGAGCCGCTACGGCAAGGGCACCGTCGACGGCCGTGGCTGGCAGAGCTTCGACTACAAGGGCACCCACTTCGTGGGACTCGTCAACGTCCTCAAGTACAAGGGGGAAGGCATGGGGTCCCTCGGCCAGGAGCAGATCGAGTGGTTGGAGAAGGACGTCGGCGGGCTCTCGAGCAGCACGCCGATCGTCGTCTTCAGTCACGTCCCCCTCTGGGCGGTCTACCCGCAGTGGGGCTGGACCACCGAGGATGCCGAGCGTGCGCTCGGGTACCTGCGTCGCTTCGGGTCCGTCACCGTGCTCAACGGTCACATCCATCAGGTCGTGCAGAAGGTGGAGGGCACCGTATCGTTCCACACCGCGATGTCCACCGCGTTCCCGCAGCCGGCCCCCGGCAGCGCTCCCGCTCCGGGGCCGATGAAGATCCCAGAGGCGGAGGCGCGGCGGATGATCGGGGTCACCGAGGTCGCGTACGTGCCGGGCAAGCACCCTTTGGCGGTGGTCGACTCGACGCTCGGCTAGGCCTAGGGCCGCACGATCCGCTTGAGCATGATGCTCGACGGCGCCGATGCCCGCGCGCGAGGTGAGCTACTCCGGGCACACCACGCTGGCGGCCGCCCACGCCCTGCTTGAGGCCGGCGTGGGCGGCAGCCAACTCGTTCTCGCCACCGGCACCGGTCCTGTCGTGATCGAGGTGGAGCGCGAGGGTGGGCGCTCACTCATCTGGCAATCGCCGCCTACCGTGCTGCGGGCCGGCCGACCTGGATCTGTCGCCGCTCCTCGAGGCGCTTGGGCTCGCCCCGCGACGAAGTGGCCGGCTGGGCGCGGCCGAGCCTCACGCCCGAGTGCGA
>WNGB01011173.1_pt1 | contig 12332 bp, 10 predicted proteins | sample 5400681 | NCBI WGS metagenome assembly WNGB01 (sample SAMN13153367, study PRJNA577476) | soil metagenome | isolation source: 115 cm soil or saprolite under grassland replicate 2 | place: USA:California | collected 2016-06-15 | reverse complement strand
CGCGGTGGCGACTTCAAGCGCAGCACGGCACGCCGGGGACACTGGTACCTCCAGGTCATTGAGTTTCATGAGTCGCCTCCTTCTCGTGGGCTCTTAACCACGTCCAGCTGGTGCTCCGTATTGCATACGTGGCCGAACGGTCTGCCGTTCAGCGGCGCGCAGTCGAGAACGGTATAGCTGTCAGCACGAAATCACGCTCTAAAATGCCACCGATCTTGGAGCGCTATGCGCGTCCGCTGCAACGGCCGGTTGGGCGGTGGTTTTGACCGGCCTGCCTTCAGGCTTCCTGTTCTGGCCCACAAGCGTCGTGGTCGTAGAATTGCTCCGTCAAAATAAAACGTGGGTAATGGTATTAATCATACTGCTGCCCACAGATCAGTACGTGCATTACAATGCTCGATCACCATACGAATGCGGGTTTTATGCAATTCGAGATCTTTGCTAAAGGAGAGCGTTTTTCGCACCAGATTGGCACACCATTGCCGCAATGTGTTGTTCAATCGCTCGATATGATTGGTTTCACCGGCCTCTTTCGGCACTGGGCGGTGGCGTTTGGACGGAAGCACACACGGATAGGCACTCCACTCATCAGTGTAGATAATCGCGCGCTTCCGATAAGAAGCTGGCAGCGATTGCCACAATTCACGGCAGGTTTCGGCAGAACGGTCACCAAAGGCGAGACCAACGACTTTGCGGGTTTGGCGTTCAAGAGCCATCCATACCCAGATTTCGTCACCCTTTGAATTGACATACGACCATAATTCATCCATTTCAAGAATGGGGCGCTCAACAGATGGCGTTATGGTTTCGCCAATCGGTCGGAAGGTCTTTTTTTAGTCGTTTGATGATGGTTGATCGACTCATCCCGGTGAGACGGGCAATCCCGCGCTGGGAAACCCGCTCAAGATGCAATTTCTCGGCCAATGCTGCTTTGGCGGCGCGTTCACGAGCAGCATCGTCGGTAGTGGTATGGACTCCACAGGCTTTGCAGTGGTATTTTTGCCGTCCAGCCGCCGTCAGGCCATTTTTCTTGACATTGGTGCTGCCACATTTTTTACAACGAACTGTATGCATAATGCTCACCTGGTTCAAAGGACAACAGCAGTACGTATTATACCATTACCCTCGCGTGATTCATCAACGGGTGCCTTTGTTCTACCTACCCAATCGCCCGCAACTGCTGGTTGAGCAGCGCCACCAACTCGCCGGCAGTCGCGCCCTCACCGCCGGGAACCAGTGCTAAGGCGGGCAGTTGAGCCAGCTGGCGCAGCGCGATGTCGTAGTGGCGGCTCGCGTCGCGCAGCCGCCCCATCTGGCGCCAGATGTTGCCCATACCGATGAGCCCAGGCACAAAGCTGCGGTCAAGGTAAACCGTGCGCCGATAGGCCGTCAGGGCCGAATCGAGTGCCCCCTGATGCTCACAGATCTGCGCCAGCAAATAATGCACCTCGATACACAGGGAGTCGTACGCTAACGCTTGTTGGCAGTAGGTTTCGGCGCCCAGCCAATCGCCGCGGTCAGCGCATTGCCGGCCGAGCTTGATCAGCGCCGCGACCTCGACGCTGGAGATCAGGCGCAAGTCGGATGCACTACGACATTCATGTGGCGGATCGGGCAGTATCAGTGAAGTTGGCTCAGGCGCGCAGTCGCGTATCAACGCCGGTTGGGCCTCAAGCGCGCGCAATCGATCGGTCGGATTCTTGGGCGCGACCACTTTGACGGCCACGGGCGCGGGCGCGCTCCCAAGCTGATCGGCGGCCGGCGGTCGATGTGACTCAGACCCAGATCCGCACCAACCATTGAAAACGAACATTGCCGCGTCGAGCGGCTTGCGATAAACCACCGTATTCGGGAAGTTATGTACCTCGAACTGCTGGTACACACTGGCTTGCGGCTCGGAATGACCGACGATCAGCCAGCCACCGGGCGCAAGCGCACTGAAGAAGCGATCGACCACCTGCCGAGTGGTAGCCGCGTCAAAGTAGATTGTCACATTGCGGCAAACCAGCAGGTCGATCGCGCTCGTGCCATTGACGAGCGATGGATAGCATGGCTCCGCGAGATTCAGCTGGGCAAAGCTGACCTGCCGGCGAATCCCCGGGCGTAGACGCCAGCGGTTCTGTTCCTTGATCCAGAATCGCGCACGCACGTCATCCGGTGTCTCCCGGAACGACCAATCTCCATACAGCGCCTCGCGCGCGCGCTCCAAGAAGCGCGGATTGATGTCGGTAGCTAGAATGCTGACATGCCACAGTGGGTCGTCACGCAACAGGTCGCCGATCGTCATGGCCAGCGAGTATGGCTCCTCACCGGTCGCGCAGCCGGCACTCCAGACACGCAGCCCATGCGTGGTTGCCCGCCGCTCCAGGATGTCGGGGATGATCTGCTGCCGCAGCGCATCGAATTGTGGGCCATTGCGGAAAAAGTACGTCTCGCCGATCGTCAGGTGTACCAAAATCAGATTCCAGGCGCGCTCGTCGGACATGACATCCTTGTACAGTGCGTCGAAGCTCGCGTAGCTCCCCGCATGCACCGCTAGGCCAAGTCCATACACCAGATCGGTACGCTTGTGTTCAGGGTAATGGAGTCCTGCGCGCGCCAGCAGGAGATCACGAAAACGTAGATAGAGTTCGTCGCTACATTGTGATTCCATTGGTGCCACCTACTCCGCTAAGGTCGCGAACGGCACGTGCCAGATCCGCCAGCGGCGCCACACGCTCGACCGCGCCCAGCTCCACCGCGACTCGCGGCATGCCATACACCACGCAGCTCGCCTCATCTTGCGCCAGCGTGCGCCCACCGGCTGCCTTCAACGCCCGCAGCCCGCGCGCACCATCATCGCCCATGCCCGTCAGTATCACACCGATCGCGCGCCGGCCATAGACCGCCGCCACCGACTCGAACAGGATGTCCGCGCTTGGGCAATAACGGTCGGTCGGCTGAAGCGAGCGGCACGCGGCGTAGTCGCGCACGAAGACGCTCATATGCTGGTCGTCCGGCGCAAGGTAGATGTGTCCTGGCAGCAGCAGCTCGTTCGGCGCGGTAACATGTACTGGCAGCCGGGTGGTGGCGCTCAGCCATTCGGCCAGCGGGGCCACGAATCCGCGCGCGATGTGCTGCGCGAGCAGGATGGGCAGTGGAAAGTTGGAACCCAGGCCATTCAGCAGCTTCTGAACCGCGGCCGGCCCGCCGGTTGATGCTGCGATCGCAAGGATGCGCGCCGAACTGGTTATGGAACGGCTATCGGCATGCCCAGGCGGCACGGCAAGCTCCAGCGATTGAGCTGGAAGCTTGTCGGGACGGCGTGTCACCACCAGCACGTCGGCCATCAGGCGCATGGTGGTTAAAAAATTCGCGCGTTCGGATGTCTGGGTTGGATCGTCGCCGCCGCCCGGCTTGTGCACCACCGTGAGCGCGCCAGCCGCCAGCGCAGCCACCGTACGCTGCGACGCGTCGCTGGCGCTGCTGATCAGCACAATCGGTGTCGGGCAGGATTGCATAATCTGGCGCGTTGCCGCGTAGCCGTCTAGCCCCGGCATATGAATGTCCATCGCGATCACGTCAGGACGCAGGCGCCGCGCCTCAGCTACCGCCGCGTAACCATCTCCTGCCGTACCAGCGACATCCATCCCAGCGGCACGCAGCAGCCCGACCAATAGCTCGCGCTGCGCGCGCGAGTCCTCGGCAACTAACACCCGGATCGGTTGATTAGCAGCGCGTTTATGCATAGAACATCACTTGGCTGGGGTTATTCAACCCGTTGGCGACATATCAAAGGAAGTACTACGACGGTTCAATCAGCACGGCAACAGATTGTTCGACCGCAGCTTGCTGGCCCTCGGCGGCGAGCGCCGCGAGCACGGCCACATCGAGAAGGATCAACGCACCCTGCTCGCTATTGATGACACTATCAAGCAGCGGTGCCGCAAGGCCGCTCTGGAGCCGCGCCCGAGCAGCCCGAGAGAACGGTGCGACCCCGTTCACATGATCGACGAGCACGCCCAGCTTTGGCCGGGCGTGACCGACAACGATGATCTGATTGCTAAGCTCATACCGCGGTGCTTCGCCCACCAGCACGCGCCCATCCAGCACCGGCAGATAGTAGCCGCGCAAGTTCAACAGGCCGCATAGCGCCGGCGCCGCACCCGCAAGTGTAACTAAAGCAGGCAGCCGCACGACCTCGAGCACCGCCTCAAGTGGCAGGCCGTACTGCTGCGAACCAAGCCAAAAGCTCACGATTAGGGACGGAGATGCCGAACGTAGCACCATCGCTTCAGGTGTCAGCTCCATGATCTTCCTCATAACTCTCATCAGATAAGTTGCGCGATCGTCTCAATCAGTGTCCGCTGGTCGAACGCACGCTTGACGATATACGAATCGGCGCCAGCGGTGATGCCACGCTCACGATCGGCCGGCGTATCGAGCGAGGTCACCAGCACGACCGGAAGATGCCGGAAGCGTGGGTCGGCACGCACGGCACTGGTCAGCTCGAAGCCATTCAGACGCGGCATATCGACATCGCTGAGCAAGAGATCGCAGCCGCCATCCGCCGACAGCTGCTCCAACAATTGCAGTGCCTCGAATCCATCGGTCGCCAGCCGCACACGATACCCAGCCGCCTCCAAGATGTTCTTCTCAAGCGTACGTGTCGTGATCGAGTCGTCGGCCACCAGCACAGTGCGGATCTGGCGCGGAGCCACTTCAATCGAAGCAGCGGCGGTCGACCGCCGCGCCCCAAGCGCGGCCCGCAGCAGATCGGCTGCGTCGAGAATCGGCACCACACTACCGTCAGCGAGGATCGTCGCGCCAGCTATCAGCCGCACCTGCTGCAGCGGCGCGGGCAGCCGCTGCAGCATCAGCTCCTGCTCGCCCAGTACGGCATCGACGATACAGGCGGCCTGACGCTCGCCGCTACCCAGCAGTAGTGCCAGGGCGCTTTCGCCGGCACGCTCGGCCGGCTGCCCTTCGCCCAAGACATCGCACAAATGCAGCAGAGGAATCGGGCGGCCGGCGAGCACCAGCACCGCGCGCCCTTCCAACCGCTGGATGTCGTGCGGCCCGACCATCACGATCTGTTGCACGCCGTCGAGCGGCAGCGCATAGGTGATTGCGCCGGCACGTATCAACAGGCTGTTTGAACTCATCAGCGAGAGCGGCACGATTACCGTAAACTCACAGCCGGTGCCCGCAGTGGTTCGCACAGACACACGGCCGCGCATCCGCTCGACCTGTGCGCGAACAATGTCCAGACCAACGCCACGCCCGGATAATGTGCTGACCGCCTGACGCGTGGTGAAGCCGGTGGCGAAGATCAGGTCAGCCAGCTCAGCTTCACTCGTGCGCCCGAGCTCGGCCTCACTCAACAGCCCGTCGCTAAGCGCGCGCTGCCTGATCTGGTGTAGGTCAAGGCCGGCCCCGTCGTCCTCGATCCGCAGCGTGAGATATTCGCCACTGATTTCAGCGCGCAGGGCGATTCGGCCCTCGGGCGGCTTGCCGGCTGCCACGCGCGCTTGCGGGGGCTCGATTCCATGATCGACGGCGTTGCGCAGCAGGTGCAGGAGCGCCTCGCGCAGATGGTGCAGCACCTGCCGATCAGCCTCTGCGCCGCCGTCGTCGAGAACCAGCGCGACCTGCTTCTCGGTAGCGCGGGCCATCTCGCGCATCTGCAGGCGCAACGGCGTAAACAGGGTATTGAGCGGCAGCATGCGCGTGCGGCGAATCTGGTCATGCAAACGACCGGTAGCAGCGCTCAGGCGCGTATAATCCTCGGCCGTCTGGCGCGCGTAGGTTGCAAGACGGCTCTCCATCTCGCTGATTAGGGCGTTAGCCTGGCTCAAGGCATCGAGCAGATGCATCGTTTCACCGTCGTGATGACTCGGCGCAGCGAGCTGCGACTGCGCTTCGGGTGCACTCCTCGCATCTGCCAGATAGTGGACGATCGGCTGGAACGATGGTGCGCGCGCCTGGAGCCGACCAAGCGTGAGCTGAATCTGGCGCCAGGTGCGGTGCCAACCCGATAGCAGCTCGGCAAGCAATCCAATGTCGCGCACGCGTGCCCGCGCCGTGACGGCGCAGGTGAGCAACTCACCCGTCTCATTAAGCAGCTGATCAAGCGTCGCGGTAGCGAGCCGAATCACCGCCTGCTCCTCGCTGACGGGCACGAAAGACGACGGCTGAGCGGCATCCTGCCCATTCCGAGCCACGTGCCCCGCAGCCGCGGCTGTCGGCGCGGCGGCAAGCGGCGCTGTGCTTGGCAAGGAATGCCCATTTTGCTGTACCAGCGCTGGCAGCGCCACATGACCATCACGAATCTGGCCCAGCACGGTCAGAAGCGGTTGGTACGGCGCGAGATCGACCGGCTGCCCGGCGGCGACCTGGCGCATCAAGGCCCCAATCGCATCGAGCGCCGCGTAGATCGGGTCGCAGATATCGGATGAAAGTGCAAGCCGCTCCTGGCGTACCGCGCTGAAAAGATCTTCGAGCAGGTGGCACACCTGCTCGACCGCCGGCTGGCACGCCGCGCGTGCCGCACCCTTCAGGCTATGCGCCTCGCGGAAGAGCTGATCAAGCAGTGCCTGGCGCTTTGGGTGCGCGGGCGAACGCTCAAGCTCCAGCAGCAGTTCGCCAATCGCCTGCCGGTGCTCGGCCTGCTCTTCCTGGAAGGCCGCAAGAACCTGAGCTTTGATTTCGTCGTCAGTCAACATGCATGTTCCCTATAGCGATTTTCGGTCGGCAGTGACCCACAAGCTGTGTTGTTCATACCCACACACCAGACAGCGCTGTAGCCGTAAGGCCACTATCACACTGATATTAAGAGTCCGCGGTCACCAGCATTGTTGACGACCAAACGCGAATCGGCCAGTAACAGCGCAAGATCGAGCAGCACCGTTAGGCCACTATCGATTCCACGCACCCACGCACCCACTTGCCCCTCGGCCGACGAAAGCGCCGGCGACAGCTGCGTAGCACAACGCTGAATCTCGATCACTTCATCCGCTAGCAGCCCAACCTCCATCCCGCTGGCGCTGACGATCAGCAGCGCCGCGCCAGGACGCGGCGAAGCAACCGGAGATCCGAGCAGCGGCCGGATATCCAAGGCGACGAGCAGACGACCGCGCAGATTGATCAGCCCAAACACAAACGGCGGCGTACCGGGTAGTGGCGTATAGCCGGCCAGCGGCTGAACCTCGCGAACAAGCTGGGCTGAGACCCCATAACGGCCGTCGCCGATCTGGAAGATCAAGGTTGCTTCGCCGAGAATGGTATCCTCGGCCGTTTCCTGGTGGGCTAGCGCGCGCGCGCGCGCTTCTAGGATCTCCCACATAGCCGGAGTATCACGGAGTTGTCGCAGTTCCATATGCCTTATCACATCCGGCTCATGGCCGGCATCATATATCATACCCACTGGCCACACGCATACGTGTCGCCCGGCCTATTCTACGCCAAGGAAGCGACCGAGGTTGACTCATTTCGAAACCCTCTTATTGATCGGCATACACAGCTTCAGAACCAGCCCGTGTGTCTCCCGCGAGATCGTCACATCGCCAATCAGCAAGCGCGCCTCGGCCAGGTAGGAGGACTGTTCGATCTGCGCGAGCCCGCTGACTTCTGGGGTGGTAGCTGAAACGCACGAGATCTGAAGCACGGGTTGGGTGCCTTGACTCGCCACGACAATCGTAAACATTGTGCTCGGGCTGTTCAGGAGCAGCGCCCGTGCAATCACGCTTAGTGCAGTCGATATCTTGGCCTGCTCACAGAGCCCCATGCCGAGCACGCGCGCCAGCTGTCGAACCTCTTGGCGTAAGGTCACGACATCATATTCGGTCTGGACGCGCACGTTGCTAGAGTTTGCTGGAAAATGTACTGTCATCGCGACATCTCACAATACGCCAAGCTGACGCAGCGCTTCAACCAAATTTATTTCGGCAAATGAGTCTTTGGGAATATAATCGACTGCCCCGACCTGCAGGCCCGTGAGGGTGTCGCTGGCTGCGTCTCGCTGTGTCAGCATAATGATTGGAATGTGCTCGATCGTAGGATCCGATTTGATCGCGCGACAGACTGTATAGCCGTCGAGATCGGGCAGGTCGACGTCCAGCACGATCACGTCAGGGCAATTGGAGCGGGCTGCCTCCAGCCCGCTGATGCCATCGTGTGCAATCATTAGCTTCAGGCCGTAGCGGGCTAGCTCAAGCTGGATCCGCAACGCTTGGGTTCGGCTGTCTTCGACAAGTAAGATCTGGTTTGACATAAGAGCCTCGCTAGTATGGAAGAATGCTGAATGGTTCATTCGGTGGTGACACAAAATTCGGAACTGGCCGCCCTTGTGCGACCTACAGCTGGTACACTGAGATAGCCCGCTGGAGCGACTGCGCCAGGGAATGCAGATCCTGGCCGGCGCGCTCGGCCTGGCGTGTGCTCGCGAGCGCCTGCGTTGTCGCCTGCTGGATGCTCGTCATCGCCTGCCCGATCTGAACCATGCCGCTTGTCTGCTGTTGCGCCGCCGCCGCGATCTGTACGCTTGCCTGCGCGCCACTCTCCACCTCGGCCGCGATCCGGTGGATAACCTGCCCAGCCTGCCCGGCCAACCGACCTCCGACTTCGACGCCTTTGGTGCCTTCCTCGGTCACGAGTACTGCCGCGTTGGTCGCCTTCTGAATCTCGCCCAGGATCTGCTTCACCTGCCCGGTTGCGCCCTTGGAGCGCTCGGCCAGCTCGCGCACGTGCTGCGCCACCACCGCGAAACTCTTACCCTGCTCGCCGGCCCGCGCCGCCTCGATCGCCGCGTTGAGCGCCAACAGGTTGCTCTGGTCGGCCAACTCGTTGACGGTGGTGATGATCGCGCCAATCGCTTGGGTCTGCTCGGCCAGCGCCAGAATCGTCTGGGCGATGCTCTCGACGCGGATACGGATCTGGCCCATGCCGCTGACGGTCTCCTCGACCGCTTGGGTGCCCTGGCGGGCGACCTGCAAGGCAGCCTGGCTCTCCTGGGCGACCTGCGAGGCCTGCTGGGCGGTCTGGGCGGCGATCGCCTTGACCTCCTCGATCGTGGTGGTGGTCTGGGTCAGGGCGGCCAACTGCTCGGCGGCTGAGGCCGCCTGCTGGGTAGTGGCGGCCAGGATCTCAGCCGCCGCCGCCGCGATATTGGCATTGGCCTGCTGCATCTGGCTGGTCATGCGATGCAAATTCTCGACCATGTTATTGAGATTGCTACCAAGCAGAGACAATTCATCCTGATTATCATCAAACGAAAGGCGTACAGTCAAATTTCCTTGGGCCACTTCATGCGTGAATGCACTATAGGATCGCACAACCTGCTCAAGGTACTCCTTGGCCACCTTGGTAGCGCTGGCGGCGCGAAGCTCTTCATTGGCACGCTGCTGCTCTACGATCTGCGCACGGATCGTATCCGTCATTTGATTGAAGGCCAGTGCCAGAGCGCCGAGCTCGTCGTTGCGAAGGAGATCTACCCGGGCTGTCAAATCACCATTTGCCAGACGGCTGGTAGCCTCTCGGAGAGCCGTGATCGGGCGCATCAAGCGCATTGGAAAAACCACGCTCCAAACAGCTGCGATCGCCAGCGCAAGCGCGCCGGTCAACAGCAGTTGCCATTTTGTGCTCGTGACACGTTCCTGAAGCGCGGCCTCGGCATCAGCAGCTTTGGCTATCTTACTCGCCCCAATCGTCACTGACGTATCGGTCAGCAAGCGTATGCTATCTTTGAAGGGTACGAGGCCGGCATTGGCGGCTTGTGGCGTTGTGATACGGCCTTCTTCTACTCCACGGGTGATTTCCGAAAACCCCTGTGTATAATGTGCAGACTCCTCATGCCATTGACGAACCTGCTGCAGATCATCCATCGTAGTGGCGGCGGCAGCAAACGCCTCAATCGCGCCATCGAGCGCGGTGCTGGCCTGGCGCCACTTTGTCAAATAATCGGCGCGCGCATTCGGATCGGCGATATTCAGAAAGAAGTCTTTCTCGTATCGCCGGGCGAGCAGCGTCTGGGTTCCGACATCACTTGCCAAGCGACTCATCCGACCATCGATCTCGGTTGCCTGGTGGGCCGAGTCTTGAACGTGGCCCAGCCCCCACAGAGCCACGCCCAGAATCGTGACGGCCAGCGCCACGAGCAGACTAAACGCTCCGACAAGTTGGAATCGAACGCCCAAGCGGGTTCTAAACGGCGTGGACGAGCTCGTTAGCGACGACATATTGGCTCCCTTTCATGGGTCATTGTCGAGTAGATCGTTCGGTGTCTCACAACTGCATGACGGCGGCGCAGATCTGTTCGGCCGCACCATCTTGAGCTACGCTGGTTGGTGCATCCACTGTCTGTCGGGTAGGATTGCCGGCAGCCCTCAGATCGGGTGCTACGCGCTGCACAAAGTCTACCTTTAGGATAGTGCGCGTGCTATCCCGCGACCATGCGATCATGGAGGGTATTGTGGACCGGGGCAGGGGGAATGCTGTCGCGTGGGGTACTTCTATGCGTGCGTAGGGCTGCGATACTCTTTATGCGCTGTGAACGTACCATCGGTACTGCGAAAGGCAAAGCCGATTGTACCATCACGCCAGATATACCATGCTGGGAACAAACGGGGTTGCATCCCCGCTGCGCTCTGATTGCACCAGTAGCGCGTGTTCCACCAGGTCGGCCGCGGATGTGGTTTGGCATAGCCCATCCTTCCACCCAAATCAGAGATGCTGTGGGGAACTCCCACGCCCACTACACGCGCACGTGGGGAACCGTGCAAGCATGAGTACCACACGTTCACACAAGCGGAGATAGGCGAGCGGTTCCACTGAGCATTCCAGCGCGGCGCCTCACATTCCTGAGCCTCGGCGCTGGCGATCGATACCGCACATTATTGAATCCTAGCGATGCAGGGCCTTACAAAGCGTAATTGATCTGCTCATCCCAAAGATGGTTAAGCGAGAAGGGTGTCAGTCATTTTGAAATGATTGGCACCCTTCTTATTACGACAACGACAAGCTATCAGGGATGTCGTTTACGGCAATGTGCGATCTTGTACACGAGTCACTCCCTCAAGGTCAGCAGTCGCGAGCCTTACCGTTGACATGCTGCGCTAATGGGTGCATCGAAACCGACTATCGCTGCATCCTCGTCTGCTCAAGGCAAAACGATCAGTTCATCGCGTATGCCGCTGCAGCATAGGCCACTATACCCTGGCTGCTACCCTACCGCCCAAGCCGCCCGATCAGGGCCTCACCTATGCCCAGATGTTGACCGGCACGGATTCATGAGACAATTGACCAAGCCCCCCGGCACGAGTTCTTAGGACTCAACAGTGCGATATTATTCATGAGGCATTTCTATTGTTACCAAGGCCGATTGTGTTCCTCGCGCAAACGCTCGGTAGAGGTAGCGGCGAGGTGCAAGCGGAACTTCCTAGATAATCTTCCGGCGGCTCTCCAACGCCAAGCGATTCTCGAGGATACGCCTGGCGGCAAAGAGCCCCAGGTCGAGCGCATGCGGCCGGCCCAGAATCAGCTCGGCGGTATAGCGCCCTACCGCGTGGCACTGTTGGAAGCCGTGCCCCGAAAAGCCGTTCGCCAGGTAGAGACCTGGCAACTTGGGCCATTCTCCCAGGATGGCGTTGCCGTCGAAGGTATTGACCTCGTACAGGCCGGCCCAGCCGCCGCTGATCTTCAGCCGGTCGAAGCTGGGCATCACCTCGACCAACTCCGGCCAGATCAACTCCTCGAACCTCCGCCGCTCCCAGCTGAAGTCCTCGAGCCCAACCGGGTCGTCGGGAAACGACTGGCCGATCATAAACAGGCCACCGCCCTCGTGAATACAGTACAGTCCCGACGGCAAGAACAGCGCTGGCAGGATGCGCTCGGGCCGCGCCGCCAGCTCCACGGCGGTGACCTGGCGCTTCGTCGGGCTGATCGGCAGCGCCACCCCAACGGTCAGCGCGAGCTTGCCGGCCCACGGGCCGGCAGCGTTCACCACGATCGGAGCACTCAGGCGCTCGCCCGACGCCAGCGCCACCCCAGTAACGCGTTCGGCGTCGCGCGTTATTGCGGCCACTTCGGCCTCCATGAAGCGCGCTCCTAACGCGACCGCCTTCTTGCGATAGGCGTGCAGCACCGCCAGCGGTGACATCGTCCCATCCTGCCGGCCAAGCGTGCCACCGACGCAGCCGTCGAGGTTCTCGTACAACGGGTAGGCTGCTCGCACCTGCTCGGGGCTGAGCCACTCGACCTGGCCACCCAGGCTCTGCTGCAGCGCCAGGCCCGCGCGTGTCTCGTCATGGCTGGCCTCGTCAATCACGAACAGGTTACCCTGCTGGCGGAAGCCCGGG
>WNGB01025232.1_pt1 | contig 12334 bp, 8 predicted proteins | sample 5400681 | NCBI WGS metagenome assembly WNGB01 (sample SAMN13153367, study PRJNA577476) | soil metagenome | isolation source: 115 cm soil or saprolite under grassland replicate 2 | place: USA:California | collected 2016-06-15 | reverse complement strand
GGGTCTGAGGCGGACGAGGGAGGCTTCTGGCGGGCGCCGCTGGATTGGATGCCTGGCGGCACGATCGACATGGCGCTGCCCGATCTTCTGGCGCCGGAGGAGGCGCCGTCGCCTGAAGGGCTCGACGCCCGGATCGAGCCGGCCGCGCCGCCCGCGAGCGCAGACAGCCCGCCGGCCACGCCGCCCGCGAGCGCAGACAGCCCGCCGGCCACGCCGCCGGATGCGGAGACCGCGCGGTTCATCGCGCTGCTGCACACCCAGGGGCCGGCGTGGTTCAAAATGTGGTCGCTGGAGCTACAAGAGCAACCCGAGCGCCTGCCCGAGATTCTATCGGAGGTCACGGTCGATCCCATCGTGCTGGTGCTGGCCGACGATCCGCGGCGCCAGGAGGCGCTGGTGCGGGCGCTGCAAGCTGCCCCGGCCCAGTTGGCTGCCCTCGGCGCTCAGCCGGTCAAGCCAGCCGCTCAGGCGTCCGACCCCGCTGCCGAGCGGCCCGCCGATGGAGTGGACACGCCCGACTGGCTGGGGCTGCGCCAGAAGTGGAATGATGGAGGTGGCGCATGAGCGAGCTGTCGACGGCTCTGGACACCCTCAGCATGCCGGCGTCGCTGGTCGCGCTGCTGGTGATCGGCCTGGCATCTCTGCAGGTCGAGCGCTGGTGGACTCGCGCGCGCCGCCAGCGTGGGGTGCGGCCCGGCCCAGTCGCGTACGCGCTCGACGGTCTGTCCGTCCTGAGCGTGCTGCTGTGCGCTGCCGGGGTGCTTGCGCTGGTCTATAGCGCAGTCGTGGGGCTGCTGGCGCTGGCCGCCGGCGAACCCTGGGCGCTCGCCGGACTTGTGGCCGCCGGGATCTCCGTCGTGGCGGCGATCGTGCTGCTGCGGCGCCGCGCTGTGCGCGCTGCGGCGATGTCTACCACACCACAGCCGAGCTTGCCGGCAAGCTCGACAGAGGACCAGCCGGCAGACGCGCTCGTGCCGGCGATCTCTGGCCTCGGCTCCAGAAAGGCGCCGCCGGCAAGCGGGCCTGAGTCTGCGCCGGCGATGGCCACGCCCGGCAGCAGCTCTGCGCTCTCGCAGGCGGCGGGCGTGGCCTCCGCAGGTCTGGCGCAGCGCGTGCCGCTCGACTCGCCAGCCGCGCCCGGTGGCGTCGACGACCAGCCGCTCCCGTCCCTGGCGATGCTCCAGCAGCGCCGCACCCATGCGGCGTCGCCGCAGCCGCAGTCGTTCCTCGGCCTGGCGGAGCCCGGCTCACCCGTCAGGCCCGCCGCGAAGCCGCAAAAGCGGCGCGCCTCGCTCGTCCCGTCGCTGCTCCTGCTCGTCGTGGTCGGCGCGCTCGCCGGCGGCGGGCTGCTCTACCACGAGGAGATCGCCGGCTGGCTGGCCGGCGTGACTGCGCCAGCGGCCGGGGCCGCGCCGGCCGCTCTGACAGTGGCGGCGGGCCAGAGCGCCTCGGATGCGCAGGCCACCTCCGCGCCGGCGGCCCAGATCGAAACCAGGCGTGTGAGGAGCGACAGCCTGAACGTCCGCAGCGGGCCGGGCACCGATCAGCAGGTCGTGCTCGTGCTGGCGCGCGGTGCGACTGTCACGCTGCTGAACGAGACCAGGGATGTTCAAGGGACCACCTGGATCAAGGTGCGGGTCGGCGAGCAAGAGGGCTGGGTAAGCCAGAAGCTGCTGGAGTAGCGATCTGTGCTACAATGCCCGCCGCACGTGGCCAGCGAGCGCCGCGCCGACAGGGCAGCCCATGACACTCGCCAACCCTTTTACCGAACGCGGCCGCATCACCGATCCCGCGCACTTCGCGGGCCGGTGGAGCGAGCTTTCGCTGATCTTCGAGCGCCTGGAAGCCGGACGGCCGGTGCTGATCTCCGGGATGGCCGGCATCGGTAAGTCGTCGCTCCTCACGCACGTCGTCCAGTCGGCGACGGTGAACCTCGAGCTGCCTGAGCTGCGGGCCTACTACCTGGACATGCACGGCGCCGCCGAGGCCGACGAGATCTACCGCGTGGTCGCCCAGGCCCTGGGTCAGCGGGGCGAGACGCTGTCGGCGCTGGAGGTGGCGCTGGTCGGCGCCGGCGCTCCGGTGCTGCTCTGCCTGGACAATGCCGAGGAATCGCTCGCGGCAGGCTGGGGCGAGGGCATGCTGGAGGCGCTGGCGCGGGTGGCGCGCGGCAGCAGCCTGTTTCTGGTGGTGGCGATGAACGGCGCTCCTCCGCTGCTCAGTGAGCCTTTCGCCACGCTGCGGCTGGGTGCGCTGGCCCAGCCGGAGGTGCGCCTGCTGGCCGAAACCTACCTGGACGGCGCCGGGGTGACTTTTACCCCGGCCGAGATCCGCGAGCTGGCCGAGCTGAGCGGTGCGCACCCGGCCTACGTACAGCGGGCCGCGTTTCACCTGTTCAAGAGCAAGCTCGACCCGAGCTTCGACTGGCGGGCCGCCTACCGTGTCGAGGTCCGCGAGCGCCCGATCCCCGGCTCGCCGCTGCCGCCGGCGGTCTTCGAGGGCCAGCCCGGCGGGCGGGTCGAGCGATCCAGCTACGGCGAGACAGCCGATGCCCGGCCCGCTGGCGCGCCGCAGCAGATCCCGCTGCCCGAAGTCATGCCCGCGCTGCTGCTGCTGGTGCCGCTCCTGCTCGCGGCCCTGCTGTTCGTGGCCACCGGCAATCTGTATCTGGCGCTGGGCCTGGCCTCCATCGGCCTGGCCGCGGTTGTGCTCTGGCTGCGCCGCGCCTAAAGCAAGTACATGCCCACCACCAGCAGCACCATCACCACCGCAAGCGCCGCCGCGAAGGGCAGTGGGAAGGGCGGGTGGGGCTTCCTGGGCTTCGGGCGCCCGATCAGCGCGGGCAGGTCGATCCCCAGGTAGCCTGTATAGCCACGCAGCGCCCGCCGCAGCTCGGCTCGCGGTATGTAGCTCCAGTTCTCCTGCTCGATCGCCTGAAGAAATTCCCAGCGAATCTTGCACGCCCGCTCGACCTGGTGCAGCGTCAGCGCGCGGGCCAGCCGGGCCTCGCGGATGTGCTGGCCAAGGCGTACAGGCGGCGCGCTCGGGCCTGGCGGCGGGCTCTCAAGCGGCAGCGCATAGGCATCGCGCGGCTGTGGATCGGCTGGTGCTGTGAGATGCGGGTCGCTGCAGGGATTCGCGCGGACGAGGGCAGGACCGCTGTGGACAGCCGCGGAGCGGCGCAGCACTGCCTCGATTCGGGCGTGCAGCTGAGCCATGCTGAATGGCTTCGTGACGTAGTCGTCGGCGCCGGCGTCCAGGCCAGTGACGACGTCGGGGTCGGCGCTCTTGGCCGTGAGCAGGATCACCGGCACGGAGGAATAGGCGCGGATCTGGCGGCAGACCTCCCATCCGCTGATCCGCGGCATCATCACGTCGAGCAGCACTAGGTCGGGGCGCTCGGCCAGCAGGCGTTGCAGGGCTTGCACGCCATCCTGGATATAGCTGACCTGGTAGCCGAATCCGCCCAGCTGGTACAGCAGCAGCTTGCCGATCGCTGGCTCGTCGTCTACCACCATTATTCTGGTCGCCATGGCTCACCTCTCTTCTCTCGTCCTTGGTCAGACCTCCTGTATGCGGCACAGCGCTTGAATCGCGCTGTGCCGGATCGGCGCGGGCTGGGCATCTTCGGCGAGCCGGCTGATCGTAGCCCAGGCGCTCGCGCAATCGATCGCTTGAAGGGCGTCGATCGCGCGCAGCCGGAGCGCCATCCTGACATCCGCATCCTCGGCGAGCCGGCTGAGCGCCGGCGCTGCCTCGGCCCAGCGCAGGTGGCCGAGGGCCTCGACGGCCAGAGCCCGCAGCTGGTCGTCTTCATCTTCGGCGTCGGCGATCGTCATCAGTGCCGGCGCGGCGGCAGGGTCGCCGGCTAGTCGCTCGATCAGCCGCAAGCGCAGCGTGGCGGGCCAACCTTGCTCGACCAGCATTGCCAGGAGCTCCTCCCGCGGGGCGCCCGCTTCGATCAGGTGCTCCAGCGCGAGGAGCCGGAAAGGCAGCGCCCCGGCGTTGAGGTAGATGCGCAGCAGCGGGCGGTAGCCGTCGCCGCCGATCCGCAGTAGTGCGCCGGCGGCCTCGAGCCGCAGCGCGTGGTCGGCAGTGGGCTGCTGGGTGATGCGCACCAGCAGCGGCGCGACGCTGCCATCGCCGAGGTCGGCCATGGCCTCGATCGCGGCCTGGGCGACGGCGGAGGACTCGTCCTGGCAGTAGCGCAGCATCAGCGGCAGCGCCTCGTGGTCGCGCGCGCGGCCCTGGGTCCGCAGCGCACCGATCACGATCGGCGCGGGCTGGCGCTCGTGGCGCAGCAGCTCGCGCAGGAAGCGGCGCCCCTCGTCGCTCAGCTGCGCGGGCAGGTACTCGGCCGCCATCCCGCGCAGCACCGCATCTTCCTGCAGGTCGCCGATCACATGGATGAGTGTCGGCTCGGTGGCCGTGTCGTTCAGCAGGCCGAGCGCCAGCAGCGCCTGGGAGCGCAGGTGCATATCGCAGCCGTGGTCGGCGGCGAGCTGGCGCAGCGCCGGCAGCGCCGCCAGGGCGCCGCGCTGGCCAAGGCCTTCAGCCAGCGCGCCCCTGGTGAATGGATCGAGGTCTGCGCGCACGAGCGCGCGGCGCATCACTGTCTCGCCGGCCGGGTGATCGGTCAGCTGGCGTACGATCAGCCAGCGGGTCAGCGGGTTGGTCTCGGCGGTCTCGATCAGATAGCCGAGCGCCTCAGCGCTCTCTGGCCCTTCGATCTCAGCCAGCGCCGCGATCAGGTCTGTGGTTGCGCCGCCAGCCCCGTCGTCCAGGAGCGTCGACATGAGTGCCGCGCGGGCGGCGTTGCTGCCGATCGTGGCCAGGGCGCGCGCCGCCGCCGCGCGCACGCGGTCGGCCTCGCCGCCGAGGAACTCGGCCGGCGTGCTGGGCCGGGAATCCGGCGTGACGGTGGCGGCGAGTGTCCTGGCAAGCCGGCGCGCGATCGGCGGCGGGAGCGACGAATCGTCCAGGCAGGCCTCGACCGTCTGCTGGAGCAAGCGCTCGTCGAGTGCGCGGTGTAGCCGGTGAAGCGCCTCTGCGCCGAGCAGCTGGCCGAGCGTCTCACCGATCTCGGGATCGTCGAGCTGGCCGAGCGCGCGGACAGCCGCGAGCGTCAGCGTAACGTCGGACTCGGAGCGCTCGATCAGCCGCAGCAGGGCGGGGCCTGCCTCGCGGCTGGCGAGCGACCCCAGCCCGTCGCAGCAGCCCTCGATCAGCTCGGGCGCGGCCAGTGGTTCGTCGAGCAGCCGCAGCAGGTCGGGGAGCGCCGCGCGATAGCGGGCCGCGCCGAGCGCGCGCGCCGCGGCGCGGCGCAGCACGACGTGCATGTCGGCGTCGTTCAGAATGCCCGGCACGTGGGAGAGCCCGCCGGACTGCCGGCCAAGCGCCGCGAGCGCGGCCAGCCGCGCATAGAGCGGCAGCGTCTGGTCGCCGGCGCAGCGCTCCAACGCGCGGATCGCGCCCGGCAGATGGTCGCCGATCTGCTGGATCGCGTCGAGGCGTAGCTCCCAGGGGGCCGCACCGTCAGTCGCAGCGCGGCCAAGCGCGGTCAACGCGCGCTCGGGGTCGCGGCGGCCAAGCGCCGCCAGCGCGGCACGGCGGACGTCGGGACTCGCGTCGCCGGCGGCGCGCTCGATCACCGTCAGAGCGGTTGGCGCGTCGCTCTCGGCCAGCAGCGCCAGCGCGGCCAGGCGTGTTGTCGAGGCGTGCCGAGGATTCTCCAGCAGGGCCGTCGTCGCGCGAAGCTGTCGCCCTGCGCCTGCGCCGGACTCGGCCAGCGCGGCCAGCGCGCCAGCGGCGAGGGCCGGATCGAGCTGCTCGTGCGCGGCGGAGCAGAGCGCCCGGAGGTAGATCCAGCGCGCCAGCGCTCCCCGATCGGATGGCGGTGGCATAGTGATCTGATCGAGCTGGCCGCGCTCGACCAGCATATCCGCCAGCATCCACGCGAGCGGCTCCGGCGTCTCGGCGCCGGCGACCAGCCGGAGCGCGCCCGGCGCCGCCAGGTCGGGCGGGAGCAGTTCAAGCAGGCGGACCAGAAATTGCCGAAAAGGATCGCCGGCTGCGGCTGCCGCGAGGCATGTGTCGAGGACGGGCATACAGCCCGGCAGCAGCCGGGAGGCCTCGTCACGCTGACCAGGCGCACCCTGGCACGCCAGCCGGGCCAGCGCGCCGACCACGCGCAGCGTCCACGATGGATTGCGCGGGGTGCGCTCGCGCAGGCAGCGGCCAAGCGCCAGCGCATCGGCGGCGCGCGGCCGACCCGATCCCCAGAGCGCCGCGTAGAGCGGGGTCGGGTCGTCGAGCATCGTCGCCACCAGGAGCGCCATCTCGCTGCGCTCGGCCGGGTCGAGCCGGGTCAAGAGATCGTAGCGCCGCTCGGCGACGAGCTGGCGCGCGGCCAGGTAGCGGCGAGTCTGTGGATAGTCAAAGTACGGGACGCCGCCGGCGCTCAGCTCGACGAGCCCGGCGGGCGGCGCAGCCGGCCGCTCGCCGTAGGCCGCCAGCAGCTGCAGCTGTGCCACGGCCAACGATTGCGACAGCTGGCCGGGCTTCAGGCCGAGCGCGCCGGCCAGCGCCTGGGCGTAGAGCTCGGCGCGCGACCGTGGCAGGTTTGCCGCGGTCGCGCGCCACGCCAGCAGCGCGACGTCGAACAGCCGCTCGCTCAGCGGGTGCAGGGGCGCGGATGGCGCCAAAGCTTCCAGCAGCGGCACGCGGCAGGCCGCGGGCGCCAGGATCTCGACCCATTCCGCGACCCGCGCTGGCGAGGGCGGGACAACCGCGAGGGGCGTGAAGCACGGCCAGACCGGCTCGTCGATCGGGAGCGTGACCACCAGCCGGATCTCCAGGCCGGACTGCGCGATCTGGCAGAGCGTCTCACGCCACGCCGCGCGCCGCTCTGGTGGCAGATCGTCCCACCCGTGGATCAGCAGCAGGCCGTGAGCCGGTGGAGCGGTGGGATCGGGCGCGGAGCTGTGCCGGAACAGCGCTAGCGGGTCGCGGCCGTTCCGATGCTCGGATAGGTGGCCGGCGGGCTGAGCAAAGGGCGCCAGCAGGCGTTCGGGCGACGAGGCGCCATCGTCGATTCGCGGCAGCGCCAACAGCGCGGGCACGGGCTGCTCGTCGGCGGCCCAGCTGAGCGCCCACTGCTGCAGAGCCGGGCCTGCCAGGGTGATATGCTGTGCCAACCGCAGCGCCTGTCCCAGGCCGCAGGGCGCGCCGCGTGCGTCGACGACATCGAGGGGGAGATCGGCCAGCGGTGGTAGCAGCCGAAGGGCGAGGTCCTGGCTGATCTCCTGCGCGAGCTTGCGGCGGTAGGTATGCAGGTCGTTCTGATGGCGAAAACGTGCGACGACATTGACGGTGACCATAACTTTCTCCACGCATGATCAGGCGAGCCGTACTCCACCAGGACATGGTCCCACGCGGGCTAAGTCGCGGCAAGGCATGGAAATTACATCGCCATTACAGCGTCTCGGGGGCCAGGGGTCAGGGGTCGGGCGTCGGGAGGCAGGGGCCAGGTTTCAAGCCTCTAGCCTCTAGCCTCTCGACATTTGCGGCCTGCGGCTTCTGTAGTAGACTGTGACACATGCGCATCCTGTATCTCAACCCTTTTCACGGCGGCTCGCACGCGGCGGTGGCCGAGGGCTACGCGCGTCGCAGCCGGCATGACATAACGCTGCTGACACTATCGATCGCCGGCGGGTGGCGCTGGCGCATGCGCGGCGCGGCGGTGACGCTGGCGCGCATGCTGCGCGAGAACGTGAGGCAAGCAGACAAGGAGACAAGGAGACAAGGAGCACATACAATCGATCTCCCGATCTCCCGGTTTCCCGATCTCCCGGTCTCCCGGTCTCGCGGCCTCCCGGTCTGGCTTCGACCTGATCCTGGCGACCGACATGCTGGACCTGGCGACATTCCTGGGGCTGACACGCGACCTGACCGCCGGCGTGCCGGTGGCGCTGTACTTTCACGAGAACCAGCTCACCTACCCGCTGCCGCCCGGCCGCGCGCGCGATCTGGCGTTTCCGTGGATCAACTACACCGGCGCGCTGGCCGCCGACACGATCTTCTTCAACTCGGCCTTTCACCGGCGCGCGTTTCTGGAGGCGCTGCGCACGCGCCAGGAGCAGATCCGCTTTGTCCAGGTGCGCCACGAGGAGGCGGCCGCCTTCGCCGCGTGCGGCTACGCGAAGTACACCGGCCGGCTGGGCGTCTGTGTGGCGACGTCCGGGCCGGGCGGCATCCACCTGCTGAACGGGCTCTACGACGCCAAGTGCGACGGCGCGCCGGTGCTGGCGATCACCGGCCACACCTTTCACGACTTGATCGGCACCAGCTACCAGCAGGACGTCGACCTCGACAAGCTGTATATCGACGTGGCGGCCTACAACCAGCGCGTGATGGGGCCAGCCCACATGGTCAACGTCGTCGGCGAGGCAGTGAAGACAGCGCTGGGCCGCGGCACCGTGGCCCACATCACGATCCCGAAGGACATCCAGGACTGGACCGACTCCGACTCGAAGCGCTCGGCTGCCAACGTTCCCAAGCACAGCGTCGACCTGTTCGCGGTGACGCACCCGCTGCCGCCGCAGCAGTCGCTCCAGCGCGCGGCCGACCTGATCAACGCCGGCTCGAAGGTCGCGATCCTGGCCGGCCGCGGCGCGCTGGGCTGCCGCGACGAGCTGATCATGCTTTCGGGCAACCTGGCGACGATGGCCAATGGCCTGCCCTACAGCATCGGCGCGGCGGTGGCCTACCCCGGCCGCCAGGTGGTCGCGATCGTCGGCGACGGCGGCTTCACGATGCTGATGGGCGAGGTCGCGACGCTGGTGAAGTACAAGCTGCCGGTCAAGATCATCCTCGTGAAGAACGGGGTACGTCGGGCAGGCCGGCGCCTATTCGGGCGTAAGCGCGGCGTTGCTCGCGGGCGCTGGCGCGCTGCTTGCTGCTAGCGGTGGCGTGGGGCTGGCGGAGGCTGAGAGGCGGACATTAATTAGTTGAAGGTGCAAGCGCAATGGAACACCAGCAACCGGACGACATTCTACACGACATCGAGTCGACGCGCGCCGCGCTGGGCGAGAAGCTCGACCAGCTCGACGCCAGGGTCCATCAGGCGGTCGACCCGCGGCACTACGTGGCGCGGCGCCCGTGGGAGCTGCTGGGAGGTGCGGTGGCGCTGGGGTTCCTGCTCGGCCTCTGGCGCCGTGCGCCCGCCGCGCCGGAATACCTGCCCGACATGGTCGACAGGCGCCTGCGACCCAATCGCGCGCGCGACCTGCTCAAGCTGGTCGCGCTCGCGACGCTGATCAGCTTCGTGCGCGACTACGTGCGCATGCGTGGGGCGCGGGGGATGGCATCGAGCGCAGTCGTCAGTTGTAACTAGCCAAGCGTCAGTAGCACTGGCGCACTGCCTGCCCCATCAGCATGATCATTATTTAAGCGAGCCGGTAGTGGGGTAGGGGTGTGGGGGCGGGGCTGCGCCCCGCCCCCACCACGGATTGTCAAGTCGCCAGAAACCTTGTCCAAAGCAGTCGAAGATCCCCAATAGCGGCACTCCTGGCGGATCGAGCTTTGCTACATGCGGGCCGCATCGGTTTGTCCGACGAGCAAGGGAGCAGGAACGTGCTGGGGTTACGAATCGTGGATGCGATCGCGCCGCAGGGCTGGCTCGATCGACTCAGCCAGGGGCTTCAGAAGGCCGTCCAGAGCTCGTTCGCGGCTGGCGGCACGGCGGGCCAGCAGGCCGCGGATCTGCTGCATGGGACGCCGCTCGGCCATCCGCTCTACCCGGCGGTGACCGATATCCCCGTCGGCGCGTGGACGGTGGCGCTGGTGCTCGACGTGCTCGAGGCCGCGGCCGACCGCGATGACCTCGCTCCCGGCGCCGACGTCGCGATCGGCGTGGGGCTGGCCGGCGCGCTTGGGGCGGCCGCCACCGGCCTGACCGACTGGAAGGAGCTTGACACCAAGCCGCTGCAGTGGACGGCGGTGCTGGCTGACGCGGAGCTGCCCGAGGGCGAGCTGCGGCGCGTCGAGATCGGCGATCGCGCGATCGTGCTGGCGCGCCAGCACAGGCAGATCTACGCGCTGGCCGAGCCCTGCTCGCACCTGGGTGGGCCGCTGGCCGACGGCATGCTTGAGGATGGCTGCGTGGTCTGCCCCTGGCACTGCTCGCGCTTCGAGCTGGCCACCGGCGAGCCGATCGACGGCCCGGCCGCCATCCCGCAGCCGTGCTTCGCGACGCGGGTGCGCGACGGGCGGATCGAGGTGCAGGCGGGAGCGGAGGGCGGGTAGGCCGGCGCAGGGCGCAGGGCGCAAGTCGCAAGCTGCGATTGAAACCGGAACCGGCGCCCAGGGCGCCGGGCGCTCTGTGGGCGACACGAAGTATGAGAAGGCGCTGCGCCATCCGCTCAAGCAAACTTTGGAATCTTGGCGTCTTGGTGCCTTGGTGGTTATTCGACCAATTACTTTCTTGATGTCTTGGTGTCTTGGTGGTTTTCCAAGGGCTTCTCAAGCTGAACGTCGCAGGCTGTAGCTGAAACTGGAGCCTGCGACCTGCGACCTGACGGTGTGGTAGAAGTCGATGGCGCAGATCTTTCACCCCAGCACGAATACGATTGCCAAGGCGACGATCTTCGGCGCCGTGTTCGTGCTGGCCGGCCTGCTCGCGCTCGGCTGGTTCTACGTGCGCTCGGCCTGGGCGACCGGGGTCAATATGCCGGTGCAGCAGCCGGTGCCGTTCAGCCACCAGCATCACGTCGCCGGGCTCGGGATCGACTGCCGCTACTGCCACACGAGCGTCGAGACCTCGTCCTCCGCCGGGATCCCGCCGACGTACACGTGCATGTCGTGCCACTCGCAGATCTGGAGCGACAGCCCCACGCTCAAGCCGGTGCGCGACAGCCTGGCAAACGGGCAGCCGATCGAGTGGCAGCGGGTGCACAACCTGCCCGACTACGTGTACTTCGACCACAGCATTCATGTCGCCAAGGGCGTGGGCTGCGTGACCTGCCACGGGCGCGTCGACCAGATGCCGCTGACCTGGAAGACCCAGACGCTGCACATGGAGTGGTGCCTGGGCTGCCACCGCGAGCCGGAGAAGTACATCCGGCCGCGCGAGCAGGTCTTCAATATGGATTGGCAGCCGTCCGAGGATCAGCTTGCGCTCGGGCGCCGGCTGGTGCAGCAGTACAACATCCTGCCGGTCGAGCAGCTCACGAGCTGCTCGACATGCCATCGTTAGAGATTGGAGCTTGGAGATGAGAGATGAGAGGCTGGGCCGGCTCATCGCCAATCTCTCATCTTCAATCTCAATTGCCGCTGATGACAAACGAACAAGACAATCAGCCGCTCGACCTCGTCGCGCTGCGCGCCCGCCTGGAGGGCGCCAGCGGGCGGCAATACTGGCGCAGCCTGCAGGAGCTTGCCGACACGCATGAGTTTCGCGAGTTCCTGCATCGCGAGTTTCCGCGTGGCGCGGCCGAGCTGAAGGACGCCGTCAGCCGGCGCACGTTTCTGAAGCTGATGGGCGCGTCGCTGGCGCTGGCCGGGCTGAGCGGCTGCGGGCGGCCGCAGCAGTCGATCGTGCCCTACGTGCGGCAGCCGGAGGAGATCGTCCCCGGCCGGCCGCTGTTCTACGCCACGGCCCTGACGCTCGACGGCTACGCCACCGGCGTGCTGGTGCGCAGCAACGAGGGCCGGCCGACCAAGATCGAAGGCAACCCGCGCCACCCCGCCAGCCTGGGCGCCAGCGACGCGATCACGCAGGCGTCGATCCTCACGCTCTACGACCCGGACCGCTCGCAGGCGGTGATCAACGTCGGGCGGATCAGCACCTGGGATGCCTTCTTCACCCAGCTGACCGGCCAGCTCCAGGGTTCGGGCGCGGCCAGCGCCGGCCTGCGGCTGCTGACCGGCACCGTCACCTCGCCGACGCTGGCGGCGCAGATCCAGGCGCTGCTGGCGAAGTACCCCGGCGCGCAGTGGCACCAGTACCAGCCGGTCGGGCGCGACAGCTCGCTCGAGGGCGCGCGCCTGGCCTTCGGCCAGCCGGTCAACACGCTCTACCGCTTCGACCAGGCCGCCGCGATTCTGTCGCTCGACGCCGACTTTCTGATAGAGCGCCCGGGCAGCCTGCGCTACGCGCGCGACTTCATAAGCGGCCGGCTGGTGCGCGACGGGCAGAAGGCGATGAACCGGCTGTACGTGGTCGAGAGCACGCCGACGATCACCGGCGCGATGGCCGACCACCGGCTGCCCCTGAAGGCTGGGGCGGTCGAGGCCTTCGCGCGCGCGCTGGCGCAGGCGCTGGGCGTCGGCGACG
>WNGB01024624.1_pt2 | contig 12334 bp, 11 predicted proteins | sample 5400681 | NCBI WGS metagenome assembly WNGB01 (sample SAMN13153367, study PRJNA577476) | soil metagenome | isolation source: 115 cm soil or saprolite under grassland replicate 2 | place: USA:California | collected 2016-06-15 | reverse complement strand
TAGGCGATCACGGTGAACTCGCCGAATTCAGTGGGAAGCCGCGCTTCGGCCACCCGGTGGACCAGCCGCTCGGTGCGAAGCCGGTAGGCCACCAGGTGCGCGACGGTGATGAAGGTCAGGCCGTGCTCCCGCGCGACGATCTCCAGCTGCGGGCGCCGTGCCATGGAGCCGTCGGGATTGAGGATCTCGCAGATGACGCCTGCCGGCACCAACCCGGCAAGGCGGGCGAGGTCGACGCTGGCTTCGGTCTGACCGACCCGCTGCAGCACGCCGCCCGGGCGCGCCCGCAACGGGAAGATGTGCCCCGGCCGCCGCAGGTCGGTCGGCACGGTGGCGGGGTTGATGGCGACGTGGATGGTCGTGGCCCGATCGCTAGCGGAGATACCGGTGGTGACCCCGAACCGCCGCTCCGCATCGACGCTGATGGTAAACGCGGTTGCCTGGTCCTCGGTGTTGCGGTCGGTCATCTGGGGCAGGCCGAGCTGATCGCAGCGCTCACCGGTGAGCGCGAGACAGATCAACCCCCGCCCGTGCAGGGTCATAAAGTTGATCGTCTCCGGCGTGACCAGCTCCGCGGCGCAGACGAGGTCGCCTTCGTTCTCGCGATCTTCGTCGTCCGCCACGATGACGATCTTGCCGTTTTTCAGGTCGTCGATGGCCTGTTCGATCGTACCGAAGGTCATAGACCGGAAACTGCGTGAACAGTGAACAGTAAGCAGTAAACAGGTAGCTCCGGTGATACACGGAAGCGCCTGTTCACTGTTCACCGTTCACTGTTTACGCTCCTCCATGAAGGCCCGCACGTACTTCCCAATCGTATCCCCCTCGAGATGCACTTCATCGCCCGGCACGCGCTCCCCGAGAGTCGTATGCTGTAAGGTAAACGGGATCAATGAGACCTGGATCACACCGGTGGTGGGCATCGCGTTGACCGTGAGGCTTACCCCATCGACCGTGATCGACCCCAGCGGGACTGACACCGCCACGACCTCTCCTGGTGCCCGAATATCGACCAGCCGTGCGTCGTCCCGGTCCGACGCCCGTTCGACCAGCCCGACCCCATCGACATGCCCCTGCACCAGATGACCGCCCAGCCGGTCGCCCACCCGTAGGGCTCGCTCCAGGTTCACACGGCGTCCCACGGCGTAGCGGATGAACCCGGTGCGCTCGAGCGAGGTGGCAATCACGTGCACACCGAAGCGACCGCCGCGTGCATCCGTCACGGTGAGGCAGGCCCCGTCCACCGCCACGCTCTCGCCCGGACCAAGATCGTCGTAGGGAGCTTCGATCACGAGCTCGAGCCCGCCGCTGTCCCGCCGGGCTTCGACGACACGCCCGATCGCAGTCACGATGCCGGTGAACATCAGGTCCGATCCACCACTACCAGCATGTCCTCGCCGAGCGGCCGGCGCTCCACGACGCGCCAGCGGGACGCCTCGGCGATGGAGGGCGATGTGAGACCCCTGACCGCGGAGACGCCCCGGTCGCCCAGCCAGAGCGGCGCCTGAATCCAGTGGAAGCGGTCTACCAGCCCGGCTTCGAGCAACGCGCCCGCCAGCCGGCCGCCGCCCTCGACCAGGAGCGCGGTGATTCCGGCAGCCCGAAGCTGCCGGAGCGCGGCTGCCAGGTCACCGGCGCGAACCACTGTGAGCCCCAGCGCTTCGAGCGCTCCGGCCCGCTCCACGGACGCGTCCAGGGCAGCGATCACGAACGTCCGAGCCTCGGCGCTCCCGCGGACCAAGCCCAGGCTCTCGGGCAGCTCGAGCCGGCGGTCGAACACGATGCGCGCGGGCGGCTGTCGCACGTCCACGGCGCCGCGCACACTCAGCCGCGGGTCGTCCGCTCGGGCCGTGGCCAGACCCACCGCAATGCCATCGAACCCGGCCCGCAGCCAGTGCACGTATTCGCGCGCCTCCGGTCCCGAGACCCAGCGCGAGCGCCCGGCGTAGTCCGCAATGCGGAAGTCCAGGCTGGTGGCCAGCTTGAGCGCAACATACGGACGCGACGGCTCCCGCACGAGGTGAAGGAACGCGGCGTTCTGCCGGGCCGCTTGCTCGGCCATGAGCCCGATCTCCACCTCGACCCCCGATGCCCGCAGCCGCTCGGCGCCCCCGGCCGCGACCGGATTGGGATCGGCCAGGGCGATGACCACCCGGCGGATGCCGGCGCGAAGGATGGCCTCGGAGCAGGCCGGTTGCTTACCCTGGTGATTGCAGGGCTCCAACGTCGACACCAGGGTGGCGCCGCGGGCCCGGGCAGCCGCCGCGGCCAGGGCCGCCGGCTCGGCATGCGGCCCGCCGAACTCGGCGTGAAACCCCTCGCCCACCGGCTCGCCACCAGCCAGCACGACCGCCCCCACCATCGGATTGGGATGGACCCGCCCCCAGCCCCGCCAGGCGAGATCCAGCGCGCGCCGCATCGCTTCGTGATCGTTCACGGGCTACAGACCGACGGTCAGTCCCACCGCCGCGAAGAAGCGCCCTCCCGAGGGATCGAAATCGGCGAACGTGGTGACCAGGTGCTGGTCCTTTCCCAGCTGGTATCCGGCCTCACCCACCAGCTTAACGTAGCGGAAGCCCAGACCCGCGTTGACGAAGCCCATGGTCCGGGAGCTGGCCAGGTCGAGCTCGATCGCCTGCTCGGGGATGGCCGTGATCGGGTTGCGAAACTGCACCTGCGCGTGCCCAGTGTAGTGATCCCAGCCGATCCCTCCGGCAAGGCTGGCCAGCCCGAATCGCTTGGTCACGACGGCGCGCAGATTGGTGGCATTGAGATCGGTGGCAAACGACTGATTGGCACCCGCCCCGAGGTCCCCGTAGCGCAGCTCGGGAATGTCCCGGTACATCACGCTGACGGCGATCGCCGGCGTGGCCGGCGTTTCGCGCACAATCCCGACCCGGCCCCCGAATCCGAGCCCGAGAGCGACGCTACCGATGCGCCGCGCACTCGAAGCCACCCCGAAGTTGTCGATCTGGTTGATGGGAAGGAGCTGCGCCGAACCCAGAAAATCGAGCGCCAAGAGCCCGGCTCGAGTGCCGCCGAAAAGGCCCACAGCCGTCTCGATGACCGGCGAGGGAAAGAACAGCTTGTCGCCCGGGCCCACCGTGGTGGTGGTCCCGTCGTAGTCGAGGTCGGGGAGCACGACGCGAGTCGCGTTCACCCGGGCGCTGACGTACACGTGGCCGAACCCGCCGAGCCCGTCGGTGGCGCCCAGGACCGGGGCGCCACCGCTCGTGAGCAGGCCCAGCACCGGATGGAAGCCGCGGGCGGCGTCGAGCACCGCGTTGCAGAGATTGAAAGGGCGGCTCTCTCCCGCATACGTCTGACACTCGGGATTCTGAGCTTGGACCGGCGCGACTACCACGGCCAGCGCCAACCCAGCGGTCGGCAGCAGCAACCGGCGGGGGATCGCCGCGATCAGCGGGCGAACCGCACGGCGCGCGGCCCCCGGCTGATCTCACCGATGATCCAGGTATCCACGCCAGCCGCGGCCGCCGCGCTCTGCACGGCCACGACGGCCGGCGGCGGCAGCACGGCGATGAAGCCGACGCCCAGGTTAAAGACGTCCCGCATCTCGTCCCAGTCGATCGCGCCCCCCTGCTGCAAGACGTGAAAGAGCGGTGGCACATCCCAGGAGCTCGGATCGACGCGGGCCTGGCACCCCTCGGGCAGAATCCGGATCAGGTTCCCCGCGATGCCGCCCCCAGTGATGTGGGCCAGACCGTGGACCTGGGACAGGACCGGCGTTATTGCGCGAGAGTAGCTTCGATGCACCGCGAGGAGGGCGTCCGCGACGGTCTGGCCAGTATCGCCGAGTCGGTCGTCGACCCTGAGCTTCAGACGGTCGAAGATGACTCGGCGCGCCAGGGAATAGCCGTTGGTGTGGAGGCCGGTCGACGGATAGGCCAGCAACAGGTCGCCCGGCACGATCCGATCGCCGTGTAGCGCCTGATCCTCCTCCACCACTCCGATGATCGTACCCGCGAGATCGAACGTGCCCGGCTGGTAAAGTCCTGGCATCTGGGCCGTTTCGCCGCCTGCCAGCGGCATCGAGTGGGCCCGGCACGCGCGGGCAACGCCCTCGACGATCCCGGCGGTCTGCTCGACCGAGAGCGCCGCGCCAGCCACGTAGTCCATGAACGCGAGCGGCCGGGCGCCATGCACCAGGATGTCGTTCACGCTGTGATTGACCAGGTCTTCGCCTACGCTGTCGAAGCGGCCGGCCTCGAGCGCCACCAGGACTTTGGTGCCGACCCCGTCGGTGCTGAGCACCAGCACGGGTTTGCGCATGCCGGGCGGGACCCGGACCATGCCGCCGAACGCACCGATATCGCCCAGCGAGAGCTGCGTCCGGGTGGACGCAACCAGGCGGCCAATGCGCTCCTTGGCGCCTTCCGCGGCGGCGAGATCGACCCCGGCCGCCGCGTACCGCCCGCCTGCCCCCCCGCCCGCCTGCCCGCGCGTCATGGCACCAGCTCGGCCAGGGCAACGTGGGTGAGGTCACGGAAGGTCCGCACCCGGCGCTGCACGTCGATCAGCGTGACCCCCTCGAAACCCCGGATCCCGAAGTGGGAGACCGCGTACGACCCCATGGCGGCGCCGTACACCATCGCCGAGCGAATGCTCTCCTCCGAGATCGAGTCGATCCGCGCGAGGTAGCCCATGAACCCGCCCGCGAACGCGTCGCCGGCGCCAGTGGGGTCGAACACCTCCTCCAGGGGGAACGCCGGGGCGTAGAACGTCCGGCCTGGCTCCATGAGCATCGCGCCGTGCTCGCCCTGCTTGACCACCACGCGCTTGGGCCCATGGGCCAGGATCCAGCGCCCGGCCCGGTGGATGTTCCAGTCGCTCGAGAGCTCGCGGGCCTCGCTGTCCTTCACCATCAGCACGTCCACCCGCTCGAGCAGCGCCATCACCGCGTCCTTCTTCCACTTGATCCAGTAGTTCATGGTGTCGCACACGACCAACTTGGGCCGGGCGATCTGCTCCAGCACGCCGAGCTGGAGCTCGGGATCGATGTTGCCGAGAAAGAGATAGCCGGCCGAGCGAAACGAGTCCGGCAGCTTGGGACGGAACTCGGCGAACACGCCGAGCCGGGTCTCCAGCGTCTCGCGGCTCTGGAGATCGTAGGAGTACTTGCCCTTCCAGCGGAAACTCTCCCCCTCGGCTCGCTCGACCCCGCTCCAGTCGATGCCGCGCGCGCTGAGGCGCTCCAGCTCGGCCCAGGGATAATCGCGTCCAACCACCCCCACCACCTTCACCGGGCTCAGCAGCGACCCGGCGACGCTGAAGAAGACGGCGGAGCCGCCCAGAGCGTCCGCCGTTTCCCCAAACGGAGTAAACACCGAATCCAGCGCGATGCTGCCGACCACGAGAAGGCCCATCAGCTTACATCCGGTCCGGGGCGGAGATGCCGAGAATCGCGAGGGCGTTGGCGAGCACGGTGCGGGCCGCCCGGGCGAGCAGCAGGCGAGCCTGTTCGGTGGCCGCGCCCTCCGGCGCGCCGACCGCCCGGGTATGGTGATACCAGCCATGGACCGAGGTGGCCAGCTGCTGGAGATAGTTCGTGATCCGATGCGGGGCGCGCTCGCGGGCGGCCTTCTCGACGACTTCCCGGAAGATCACCAGCTCCTTGAGCAGTTCCTCGTCCTCCGGGGCCGGCAACGCAGCCGGATCGAGCCTTCCCGTCACCGCATCCGGCGCCTGGCCCGCTGTGCGGAAGATCCCGCTCAGGCGAGCATGCGCCATCTGCACGTAGAAGACCGGATTTTCGTCGGTCTGCTGCTTGGCAAGCTCCACGTCGAACACCAGCTGGGAGTCGCCCGGGCGCATGAGGAAGAAGTAGCGCGCGGCGTCGGCGCCGACCTCGTCGATCAGGTCGCGCAAGGTGACGAACTCGCCGGACCGCTTGGACATTTTGACCTCTTCGCCGCCGCGCACCACCTTCACCAGCTGGAGTAGCGCGACATCGAAGAAGTCGGGCGGATAGCCGAGCGCGGACAGCACCGAGCGCATCCGGGGGACGTAGCCGTGGTGGTCGGCGCCCCAGACGTCGATCACGCGGTCGAAGCCGCGGCTCCGTTTGTCGACGTGATACGCGATGTCGGGGACGAGGTACGTGAGCGACGCGTCGGTCTTGCGCAGCACCCGATCCTTGTCGTCGCCGAACTGGGTGGTGCGGAGCCAGAGCGCTCCGTCCCGCTCGTAGGTGAGTCCCTTCTCCCCTAGCAGCACCAGCGCTTCGTCGACCATGCCCCGCTGGTAGAGCGATTGCTCCGACGTGAAGACGTCGAACCGGACGCCAAAATCAGCCAGGTCGCGGTCCTGCTCCTCGCGCTGCATCCGAAGCGCGAGCGCGCAGCATTGCCGCACGCCCTCCTCGGCCGGCAGGTCGGCGAAGTCGCGCCCCTTCTCCCGGAGCACCTGCTCGGCTGCCTCGGCCAGATAGAGGCCGTGATAGCCGCCTTCCGGGATCTCCGCTTCCCGGCCCAGGGCCTCCTGCACCCGGGCCCACAGCGACCAGGCGAGCTTGTCGATCTGCACACCCGCATCGTTGATGTAGAACTCGCGAGTGACCGCATGCCCGGTCCACTCCAGCAGGGATGCGAGGGCATCGCCGTAGGCCGCGCCCCGGCCGTGGCCCACGTGGAGCGGTCCGGTCGGGTTGGCGGAGACGAACTCCACGTTGACCCGAAGTCCGACGCCGAACTCGCTCTGCCCGTAGGCGCCGCCGCGCTCGAGGATCTGGGCGACCACGGAGGCGAGCTGATCTTCCGCCAGCCAGAAGTTGATGAACCCAGGGCCGGCGATCTCTACTCTCGAGACCAGACCGTCGGGGAGCTGCAGCTCGGCCGCTACGCGCTCGGCCACCTGGCGAGGCTTGGTCTTTTCCAGCTTGGCGAGGACCATGCCCAGATTGGTTGCCAGATCGCCGTGACCGGCGTCGCGCGGGCGCTCGAGCACGAACTCGATCCCGGGATGACCCAAGCGCTCGGCGACCCGCGCGAGCTCTGCCCTGAGCAGAGCGCTCACTCAGCAGCCTTCTTGGTCTTCGGCTTGGCCTCGGACGGCTTGTCGGCCTTGGGCGGCGGCGACGCCTCCTTCGCGTCGCCCTTGGGAGGCGAGGATTCCCCGCCCTTCTCGCCCTCCGGCGCCTTGCGGGGGCCCTTGCCATCCTTGCCATAGTCCGTGATGTAGAAGCCGCTGCCCCGGACGACCAGGCCGGCCCCGCCGGAGATCTTGCGGGTGGCCAGCTTGCCGCAGACCGGGCACTTGGCTCGCGGCTTCTCGGTCATCTTCTGGAATTTCTCGAAGACGTGCCCGGCAGGGCACTCGTACTCATAGGTCGGCATGGGTGCTCGCGTTGTCTAACTGAAACCAGCCGACATTAGGTTGGCACAGATCTTTTCCGGGAGTGACCTGGTGTCGATTGAGGAACGTCTCCGCCCCCCTCCCGCAGTCCGCAGCCGAGGGCCGGAGCTCCCGCTTGATCTCCCCGCCACCGCGCGGGCGTTGCGGGAGGAGCCCCATCCGGCCAAGGACGGACATCGCCAGATCGGGCTCCTGCATCGGGAGCACCTGCGGGTAGTGCTCTTTGCGTTCGACCCGGGCGGCTGGTTACGCGAACATCGCGCGCCCGGGCTGGTCACCATTCACGTCCTGTCGGGCCGGCTCCGGGTGGCGACGGCCACGTCGGCCCACGAGCTCACAGCTGGACAGGTGCTGGTGCTGGAGCGGGACGTGCCTCACGACGTCGAAGCGCCGGAGCAAAGCGATATGCTGCTGACCGTGCACCTGGACGGGGAGGGAAGCGGGGTCCCCTGATCCTCACGCGGCAGGCCGGTACACGCCCCACGCTTCCCGCAGCGTATCGCTTATTTCGCCCAGAGTAGCACGGGCCCGGACCGCCTCGATGATGGGCGGCATCAGCGGGGCGGTCCCTCGGGCGGCCTGCCCGACCGCAGTGAGGGCGCGCTCCACCGCCGGGCCGTCCCGAGCGGCTCGTACGGCAGTTACCCTGGCGCGCTGCCGGGCCTCGAGCTCCGGAAAGTTGGGGGCGATGATGGCCGGCGGCCGGGAGTCGTCGGTGAAGCGGTTGACGCCGACCACGGTCAGCTCGCCGGCCTCCTGAGCTTGCTGGAGCGCGTAAGCGCTGCGCGCGATAGCCTCCTGGAGAAAGCCCCGCTCGATCGCGGCGGCCGAGCCCCCCAGCCGATCGACCTCCTCCACCAACGCTTGCGCTTCGCGCTCGATCCGGTCGGTAAGCGACTCGACATACCAGCTGCCGCCCAGCGGATCTACCACCGCTGCGACGCCGCTCTCGTAGCCGAGCACCTGCTGGGTGCGGAGCGCCAGGGTCGCCGATTCTTCGCTGGGGAGCGTCAGTGCTTCATCGAACCCGTTGGTATGCAGCGACTGGGTACCGCCCAGCACCGCCGCCAGCGCCTGGTAGGCCACCCGCACGATGTTGTTCATCGGCTGCTGGGCCTGCAGCGTCACGCCACCGGTCTGGGTATGGAACCGCAGCCGGCAGGTGGCGTCATCGGCGCCGAACCGTTCGCGCACCAGCCGGGCCCACAGCCGGCGGGCCGCCCGGAACTTGGCCGCTTCCTCGAACAGGTCGTTGTGGCTGGCAAAGAAGAAGGAGAGCCGGGAGCCGAACGCGTTCACCGAGAGACCCGCGGCCACCGCGACTTTCACGTACTCGAGCGCGTTGGCCAGAGTGAACCCGACCTCCTGAACTGCGGTCGCGCCGGCCTCCCGCATGTGATAGCCGCTGATCGAGATGGGGTTGAAGCTCAGCCCCTCCTCGGCGACGAAGCGGAAGATGTCGGCCACCAGACGGAGCGACGGCCGGGCCGGGTAGATGTAGGTGCCCCGCGCGACGTACTCCTTGAGTACGTCGTTTTGGACGGTTCCGGTGAGCTTGGTGCGCGGCACGCCCTGCTCTTCGCCCACCACCACGTACATGGCGAGCAGGATCGCGGCTGTTGCGTTGATGGTCATGGAGGTGGACACCCGCTCGAGCGGGATCTCGCGGAACAAAGCCGCCAGGTCCTCCACCGTGGCGATCGCCACCCCGACCCGGCCCACCTCGCCGGCCGCCATCGGGTGATCCGAGTCGTATCCCATCTGGGTGGGCAGATCGAACGCGACCGACAAACCCATCTGCCCCGCCGCAAGCAGCTTCCGGAAGCGCTGGTTGGTCTCTTCGGCGGTCCCGAAACCGGCGTACTGGCGCATGGTCCAGAGCCGGCTGGTGTACATCGAGGGGTAGACCCCGCGGGTGAAAGGGTACGATCCCGGCTCCCCGAGATCGCGCTCGGGGTTCCCGGTCCAATCGCCGGGCCGATAGACCTTCTTCACAGGGCGGGGGTGGAAACCGGCTCGGGGGAGCGGCCCGCAGCCCGGCGGAGGGTGTCGGCCACGAAGCCCACGTCCTCGCGCGACCCGATGACGAGCGGCGTGCGCTGATGGAGAGCCTGCGGGACGATGTCGAGAATGCGGTTCACCCCGTCGGTGGCCGAACCCTCCGCCTGCTCGGCGATGAACGCCATGGGACTCGCCTCGTAGAGCAAGCGGAGCTTGCCGTTTGGGTTCTTGGTATCGCCCGGGTAGAGAAAGATGCCGCCGGCGATGAGGTTGCGGTGGAAGTCCGCCACCAGCGAGCCGGCGTAGCGGCTGTTCTTGGGCTTCATGATGTCCGGCATGTCCCCCTTGAGCCCCCACACAGCGGTCTGAAAGCCCTTGTCCCACCGGCCGAAGTTGGACTCGTTCACGCTGTAGTAGGTGCCCACTCGCGGCGTCACGATGCGTGGATGGGAGAGTAGAAACTCGCCGATGGTCGGGTCGAGCGTGAACCCGTGGGCGCCCTCGCCGGTGGTGTAGACCATCATGGTGCTCGAGCCGTACATCACGTATCCGGCCGCAACCTGCTTGCAGCCAGGCTGGAGCACGTCCCGGACGGTGCCGCGCACGTCGAGGCTCACCCGCCGGTAGATGCTGAAGATGGTGCCGACCGCAGCATTGACGTCGATGTTGGAGGAACCGTCGAGCGGGTCGAACAGGACCGCGTACTTGCCCAGGGGGAACTCGGGCGGGATCGGGATGATGTCTTCGTCCTCCTCGGAGCCCATCACGCAGACGCGCCCGGTGTGCTTGAGCGAGTTCTTGATGGTCTCGTTGGCGAAGACGTCGAGCTTCTGCTGTTCTTCGCCCTGCACGTTGCGCTGGCCGATGCTGCCCAGAATGTTGACCAGGCCCGCCCGGCGGATGGCGGCGGCAATGATCTTGGCCGCGAGCGCGATGTCATAGAGGAGGTTGGAGAGCTCGCCGGTGGCCTCCGGGTACCTGCTCTCCTGCTCCAGGATGAAGGCCTCGATGGTGGTGACCGGAGAATGGTTATGTAGCACGGCAAGCTCCCAGGTTTGAAACTGCGTAAACGGTGAACTGTGAACGGTGAACGGGGGCTCCGCTGTAGCATGAGCCTCCCGTTTACCGTTTACGCAGTTCATAGACTTCGTTCCGTCCCTTGCTGCGTACCCTCATCGTCGCTCCATCTGTCGTCACGTTCACCGCTCCGTCCCGGTCGGTGCGCCACAGATCCACCCGGTGTGCCCGGAGCCGAGCCAGCGTCTGCGCCGCCGGGTGTCCGTAGTTGTTACGGCCGACCGAGATCACCGCCGCGCGCGGGGTCAGCTCGTCGAGCCACCGATCGCCGGTTGCGCCGCGGCTTCCGTGGTGGCCGACCTTGAGCAGCGCGACATGGCCGACCCGGCCCCGGATCCAGTCCTCCGCGAGGAGTCCCGCATCGCCGGGGAAGAGGGCGCGAAACCCGCGGTACTCCACCAGGAGGATCAGCGAGTCCTCGTTCAGGTCGTCGCCCAGACCGGGCCACCCCCGATCCAATGACGAGACCGGTGCGAAACCGATCGAGGACGGCGGCGGCGCCGCCGACGTGATCGGCGTGAGCGTGGGAGACGATCAACGCCGATACTGCCGGTGCGCTCTGTCGCGCGAGGAAGGGGACCACGACCCGTTGACCCGCATCCCCGCGCTCCGTCCTGGGGCCCGCATCGATCACTACGAAGCGGCCGTGGGGCGTGCGGAGAACCGCACCATCCCCCTGCCCCACATCGAGAAAATGTAACGCGAGGGTGCCGCTCTCGTCAGGCGCGCGCGCCGCCAGATCAACGGCAAGAGGGGCCCAGAGAGCGAGCACTCCGGCCCAGGCCCAGCGACGGATCCCTTCGGCCAGGGTCGTGCGCCCGCGCATGCCCCAGAGCAGCACGGCCAGCGCCGCAACCCAGGGCAGCGCGGCGGCGGGCGCGGCCTCGGTGATGAGATGGCCGCCTGGCACGGCGGCACCGGCCAAGGCAAGCAGCTCGAGCCCGTGCAACGCGAGGCCGGATCCAGCCGCGAAGGAGGCGGCGAGCCCGGGCCAGAAGGGATGGATCAGCAGACTGGCGAATACGCCTGGTACTGCGAGGGCGGCCAGGGGGATCGCGGCGAAATTGAAGGCGATGCCCACCATGGCAACGGTCCCGAGGGCCGCGGCGGTCAGCGGCGCGGTGGCGAGTGTAGCCCCGACCGACGAGCTGAGGCAGCGCCATCCCAGAGCCGGACCGAGCACCCGATCGCTCCAGCGGGTACAGGTAGTGGCGCCCCACAGGGCCGCAGCCGAGAGCCAGCTGCCCAGATCGGCGATGGCCCACGGGTCGACCAGCAGCACGGTCAGACAGGTACAGGCGAGCAACGGGTCGGCCTGCACATTCCGCTGCCGGACCCGGCACCAGGCGAGCGCCGCCGCGAGCGCGGCGGCGCGGGTGGCGGGCGCGGGCCATCCCAGCAGGGCGACGTATCCGGTCGCGACGGCAGCCGCCAGCAGCATTGCTCGCACCGGCGGGGCCCGGAGCAGACGCGCGACCAGCACCACCCAGGCCGCGATGAGCCCGACGTGAAACCCCGAGATCGACAGCAGGTGCACCAGCCCCGAGTAGGCGAAGGCGTCGCGCAAGCGGGGATCGAGATCGGCCCGACGCCCGACGATAAGCGCCTCCACTATCGGCGCGCGGATCCCGTAGAGCTGCCGGATCGCACGCGCGGTTGCGCTGCGGAGCCGCTCTCCGGATCCCGGGTTGCTCCTCTGCACGTCGGCCCGGGCCACCAGCAAGGTCCCGCCGGCTCGGCCGGTCCAGAGCGGTTGCCGGATCCAGCGGGCCTCGACGGACAGCTGCGTGCCGGCATCGGCGGGACGCCCGAGCGGCCAGCGGGCGGTCACCTCTCCGGTGCAGCCGGCGCGAAGCGGCAGCGCCAGCACTCGGCCCCCTGTCTG
>WNGB01022996.1_pt1 | contig 12334 bp, 11 predicted proteins | sample 5400681 | NCBI WGS metagenome assembly WNGB01 (sample SAMN13153367, study PRJNA577476) | soil metagenome | isolation source: 115 cm soil or saprolite under grassland replicate 2 | place: USA:California | collected 2016-06-15 | reverse complement strand
CGCCGTTACCGGCTGCGCGTCGCCAACGTCTTTCACGCCGGCGACGGCAATCTGCATCCGCTCATCCTCTACGACGCCAACGAGGCCGGCGAGCTCGAACGCGCCGAGGCGTTCGGGGCCGACATCCTGCGGCTGTGCGTGGAGGTCGGCGGCGTGCTGACCGGCGAGCACGGGGTCGGCGTCGAGAAGCGCGACCTGATGCCGGTGATGTTCGATGAGGTCGATCTCGCCCAGCAGCAGCGGCTCAAATGCGCCTTCGACGACAAGGGCCTGCTCAATCCCGGCAAGGTCTTTCCGACGCTGCACCGCTGCGCCGAGCTCGGCCGCATGCATGTCCACGCCGGCAAGGTGGCGTTCCCGGACATTCCGCGCTTCTGACGTTGCCGCCGATGACCGACACCATCAGGCCCCGCTCCCCCAAGGAAGTCGAGGACGCCGTGCAGTGGGCGCTCGGCAAGGGCCGGGCGCTCGAGCTCGTCGGCAATGCCAGCAAGCGTGCGCTGGGCCGGCCGGCGCAGACCGACCTCACGCTCGATCTCTCCGGGCTGCGCGGCGTCACCCTCTACGAGCCCGAGGAACTGGTGCTGCAGGCCCGCGCCGGCACGCCGCTGTTCGAGATCGAGGCGTTCCTGGCCTCGAAGAGCCAGCACCTTGCCTTCGAGCCGATGGACTACGGCCCGCTGCTCGGCAGCGTGTCCAATCGCGGCTCGATCGGCGGCGCGCTCGCCGCCAATCTGTCCGGTCCGCGCCGGATCACCGCGGGGGCGGCGCGCGATCACTTCCTCGGGTTCTCCGCGGTGTCCGGCCGCGGTGAAACCTTCAAGTCCGGCGGGCGCGTCGTCAAGAACGTCACCGGCTACGACCTCTGCAAGCTCATGGCCGGCTCCTGGGGCACCTTGGCGGCGCTGACCTCGGTGACGGTGAAGACGCTGCCGCGACCGGAGACGCAGACGGCCGTCTATGTGCTCGGCCTCGACGAGGCCACCGCGGTGCGCGCGATGACGACTGCGCTGGCAACCATATGCGACGTATCGGGCGCCGCGCACCTGCCGGCTGCGGTCGCGGCACGCATTCCGCTCGGAGAGGCGGTGGGCGCCGGCCGCTCGGTCACGCTCTTGCGGCTCGAAGGCTTCGCGCCCTCGGTCACCCATCGCAAGACGGCGCTGTTGGCGGCGATGAAGCCGTTCGGCGATCTGCAGGTCAGCGACGATGCCGTTTCGCGCAATTTCTGGCGCGCAATCCGCGACGTCACGCCCTTCGCGGCGACGCGCGGCACCGCAGATCGCCCGGTGTGGCGGGTCGTGACCGCGCCCGCCAAAGGCGCCGAGCTTGCGCATGCGATCACCGCGCAGGTCCCCGCCGAGGTGCTTTACGACTGGGCCGGCGGGCTCCTCTGGGTCATGCCGGAGGCCTCCGAGGACGCCGGCGCCGCGCTCATTCGGGGCGCGGTCGTCGCCTGCGGCGGGCAGGCAACGCTGGTGCGCGCTCCGGCCGCCGTGCGCGCGAGCGTCAACGTGTTCGAGCCGCAGGACGCCGGGCTCGCCGCGTTGACCCGGCGCGTGAAGCAGGGCTTCGATCCCAAGGGCGTGCTCAACCCGGGCCGGATGTGGGCAGGGGTCTAGACGTCAGTACTCGAATTTGACGTACGTCACGTCCTTGCCGCTGCGCTCCGTCGTGGTCAGCATATTGCCTTCCCGCTTGATCTTCAGGGCCAACGGCTGCCGTCCGTCGAGTTGGACGTGCATCGTCTCGCCCTCGATGCGATAGGGGCCCTTGCTCGTTTCGAAGGGAACCGAGAGCTGTGCGTTGTCGCCGCGCCCATAGCGCTGCACCGCCGGCACGCCGGTCTTGTGCATGTAGGTCCAGTCCCCGACGATCGGATGCGCGCCGGCATGGGCGACGCCAACCCGCGTCATCACCATGGGCGGGCCGGCGTCGCCCTGGTCGATGGTGAGCTTGTCGCCGTCGATCGTAAACTCACGGGCAATCAGGCTCGACAGCGGGGGTCCATCCGGGCCCCCAGACGTCATTTTGATCTTGTTTCCAGCGATCTCGTACTTGAGGTCGATGAGCGCGCCGAAGGTCAAGGCCGCCTCGGTAGCGGTGAAAGTCAATTGGTAGCCCAGGCCGCCCCGGCTGCGGACTGCCGCCGACCAGAGTCCGGTCACGTCGATGGCCGCGACGGCGCGCACGCCGCCGAGCCAGAGTAGTCCGAGCGCAATCAGCGCACGCCGTTCCATGTTAACCGGCATGAGTGGCCTCCTGTGTCGCGCGTCCGCGCGGTGATCTGATGATTAGTCAGGTGGCCTATGAACATGGTTCAAGGGACTTAGATTACGATTGGGTTAGTTGGCCGCGCGACCGTTCCATGCAAGCGCGGCGCGAAACAGGGCTTCGATCCCAAGAGGGGCTCAACCCGGGCCGATGTGGGCCGACGGCTAGCGATCAAAGCTGCCGATGGCCCAGCGTCCATAACCAGTGGTCCGTCATCAGAAACGGGCCGCCGAGGCTGTACTGATCACTGATTACTGACTACTGATTCCCGGCATGCAGACCCTGTTCACCCTCGCCCAGCTCGCCGACCCGCAGATCGCGGAGTCGGAGAAGATCCTGCGCACCTGCGTGCATTGCGGCTTCTGCACCGCCACCTGCCCGACCTACGTGCTGCTCGGCGACGAGCTCGATTCGCCGCGCGGGCGCATCTACCTGATCAAGGACATGCTGGAGAACGAGGCCGCCCCGACCGCCGAGGTGGTGACCCACATCGACCGCTGCCTGTCGTGCCTCGCCTGCATGACCACCTGCCCCTCCGGCGTGCACTACATGCACTTGGTCAATCACGCCCGCGCCGTGATCGAGAAGGGCTACCGGCGGCCGCGCCTCGACCGCCTGATGCGTTCGCTGCTCGCCTCCGTCCTGCCCGACAATGCCCGGCTGCGCCGAGCGCTGTGGCTTGCGGTCTTCGCCAAGCCCTTCCGCGGCCTGCTGGAGGCTCTGCGGCTCAAGAGCGTCGCCGCCATGCTGCAGCTTGCGCCGCGCTGGCTGCCGCGCCGCAGCGTCACCGAGCGGCCGCAGGTGTTCCCGGCGCAGGGGCCCCGCAAGGCGCGGGTCGCGCTCCTGCCAGGCTGCGTCACGCCCGTGGTCACCCCATCGATCCTGGACGCGGCGGTCCGCGTGCTGACCCGCCACGGCGTCGAGGTGGTGGTGCCGCAAGGGCAGGGGTGCTGCGGCGGCATCGTCCATCACATGGGGCGCGAGCACGAGGCCCTGGAGGCCGCCCGCCGCAATGTCACGGTCTGGACCGAGGCGGCGGAGCCGTTCGACGCCATCCTGGTCACCGCCTCGGGCTGCGGCACGACCCTCAAGGATTACGGTTTCATGCTGCGCACCGACCCGGACCACGCGCGCGAGGCCGCCCGCGTCTCCGCGCTGGCCATGGACATCTGCGAGTATCTGTCGCGGTCAGGCCTCATTCCGGCCGCTGTGCCGAACGGCAAAGTGGTCGCCTATCACGCCGCCTGCTCGCTCCAGCACGGGCAGAAAATCACGCGCGAGCCGAAAGAATTGCTTTCCAAGTCGGGCTTCGTGGTCAAAGATGTACCCGAGGGACATCTGTGCTGCGGCTCGGCCGGAACCTACAACATTCTGCAGCCGGACATCGCGAAAAGGTTGCGCGCGCGCAAAGTCGAGCATATCGAGAAGCTAGAGCCCGACGTGATCGCCGCCGGCAATGTCGGATGCATCAGGCAGATCGCGACGGGCACAGCGATCCCGGTCGTCCATCCGGTCGAGCTGATCGATTGGGCGACGGGGGGCAAGGTGCCGCCGGCATTGCACGGGCGAGTACGAGTAGCAGCGCCGGTATGAGTATTGGGACATTGGCCGAAACGATCGGGAGGTCGATCATGGCGAAGAAGTCGAAGAAGGCGAAGTCGAAGACTAAGAAGGCGAAGAAGGGCAAGAAAGTCGTCGCGGCGAAGAAGAAAAAGAAAGCTGCGAAGGCCGCGAAGAAGGCCGCTCCGAAGAAGAAGGCCGCCCGCAAGGCGAAGCCGAAGGCGGCGGCGCCCGCGCCGGCCCCTGAGCCGGCTCCGGCGCCAGCTCCGTCCACGCCGTCCTGGATGACTCCGGGCAGCGGTACCGGAACCGGCTCGTAGGTCGCGCTCCCATCCCGGAGACTTCGGCCGCCGTGTTGCAGCGTAGCGACGCGACGGCGGCCGGCGCCCACGCGACGAACCGCGTTCGGGCAGGCGTCCCTCCGCCGCCGGGCGAGGGACCAGCGGAGCAAATCGCTCCCTTTCGGCAGCGGCTGCGAGCGGTAGCCCGCTCCCTGCGGGCTCCATCTCTCTCTGCGGCACCGCATCAAGATTGGCATCGGCCGACCAAGGGGCCGCCGGGCCGCATTGCATCGGCTCGGCCGGCCCAATAGCATTGCCGCATCGGGAACGACGGCCGCGGGCCGCAATCCTTTACCCATCACTCTCGCGCGGACGAGGTGCGTTATGCCGGCCACTTACAACATCCTGATCATGGGCGCGGCCTACGGGTCGCTCTTGGCCTCGAAGATCCTGTTCGGCGGCCACCGAATTCATCACGTGTGCTTGCCGGCGGAGGCCGACCTGATCAACGCCGAGGGTTTTCGTGTGCGCCTGCCGGTCAAGGGTCGCAAGGACGCGGTCGAGCTCGATTCGCGCAAGCTTCCCGGCAAGGTCACTGCCGGCGGAGCGGCCGGCGTGAATCCGAAGGACTACGACCTGATCGGGCTCGCCATGCAGGAGCCGCAGTACCGCTCGCCCGGCGTGCGCGAGCTGCTCGACGCGGTGGCGAAATCGCGCGTGCCCTGCATGTCGATCATGAACATGCCGCCACTGCCTTACGTGAAGCGCATTCCCGGCCTGAACCACGATCTGCTCAAGCCCGCCTACACCGATCCCACTGTATGGGACAGCTTCGATCCCGGCTCGATCACGCTCTGCAGCCCAGACCCGCAGGCGATTCGCCCGCCGGACGAGAAGGTCAACGTGCTGATGGTCACGCTGCCGACCAACTTCAAGGTCGCGCGCTTCGACAGCGACAAGTCGACCGCGATCCTACGCCAGCTCGAGCAGGAGATCGACGCGGTGCGCTACGACACGCCGGAAGGCAAGATCGAGCTGCCGGTGAAGCTGCGCGTGCATGATTCGATCTTCGTGCCGCTGGCCAAGTGGTCGATGCTGCTCGCCGGCAACTATCGCTGCATCACCAAGGACGGCATGCGGACGGCCCAGGAAGCGGTGCACTCGGACATCGAGACCTCGCGGTCGGTCTACAATTTCGTGTTCGATCTCTGCGTCAAGATCGGCGCCAAGCCGGAGGATCTCGTGCCGTTCGAGAAATACGCCGCGGCCGCGCAGAGCCTCACGCGCCCGGCCTCGGCGGCGCGCGCGCTGCAGAACGGCGCCCCAAACATCGAGCGCGCCGACAAGCTTGTTCAGCTCATTGCCAAGCAGAAGGGCATGAGCCATCCGGCGATCGATGCGCAGGTCGCGCTGGTCGACGCCCGGCTCGAAGCGAATCGCAAGAAGGCGGCAGCGTAGCGAAGCGAAGCGAAGCGAAGCCCCGCCCGCAGCGGGTTCGAGCCGCGCCGCCCAGGCATAACCGCGGCACGCGACCCAGCCTGCGACTCGGCTCCAGCGCCCCCATCTTCGGCCCGAAATAGGCGTCGCCCGGCGCCAGAGCCTGTGGATGACTCGCCCGCCGCGGCCGATTTTTTACCCAGCGGATACGTCCTGCAGCCCGAAATTGTGATGCATTTACAACAGTCGGATTCTTTCCGCCGCGAAACACCGGAATCGCCCAAAAATGCAGCACTTGCTGCGGGTTTCGACTTGCTCGGATTTCTTAGATTGTTGTTAATTTCCAGCGACGGGACGGTTATTGCGGCGATCGGATCAGGGTGATCGTAACGACGCCGAAGTGGCCGCAAGCAGCGCCCTCCGGGGGGCGGTATTTGAGAGAAGGGGCTGAACAATGAAAAAGCTTGTTATGTCAGTTGTCGTGGCCGGGCTCCTCGGGGCGACCTCCGCCCTGGCCGCGGACATGCCGGTCAAGGCGAGGCCGGCGCCCGCGCCAGTGAGCCCGTGGGACATCGCCTTCGGCGGCGCGCTGATGTCGGACTACAACTTCCGCGGCATCTCGCAGTCCGACCGCGGCCCCTCGGTCACGGCTTATATGGAAACCCGCTACAACGTGAATGCGAACTTCCAGCTCTATGCCGGCAGCCAATACTGGGCCGTCGACCTCCCCACGCATCCGACCTGCGAATGCGACTTCTACGGCGGCTTCCGGCCGACCGTCGGTCCGCTCGCGTTCGATTTCGGCTTCATCTACTACTGGTATCCGCGCGAGCGGCAGGTGTTCCTGAACGCCGCCGGCGCCGCGACCTTCGTGGTCACCGCCACGCCGTGGACCGTCAACGACACCGACTACTGGGAAGTCTACGGCAAGGTCTCCTGGGATATCGTGAAGGACCGGTTCTCGGTTGGCGCCAACGTGTACTATTCGCCTGACTGGCTCGGCTCCGGCGCCTACGGCCTCTATGCTTCCGGCACCGCCAAGGTCACCCTGCCGTCATTCACGTTCCCGATCTTCGGAGCGGGCAAGGAGATCGGCTGGTACATCAACGGTGAAGTCGGCCACTACTCGCTCGGCACCACCGACCCGATCCTTGGCTCGGTCAACCTTCCCGATTACTGGACCTGGAACGTCGGCGTCGCCTTCACCTACAGCGTCTTTACCTTGGACTTCCGCTACTACGACACCGATGCCACCAAGACGGAGTGCTTCGTGATCACGGGCGACCTCCGCGGTCTGACTGGCGGCACGAACATCCCCGGCCAGTCGAAGTGGTGCAATTCGGCCTTCGTCGTCAGCTCCAAGTTTGACCTGACCGCTTTGGCCAACCTCAAGTAAGGCAATCGATCAGCCCTTTCTGCGGGCGGCGGCTCCGAGCGAGCGGCCGCCCGTTTCTTTTTGGGCGGGGTCGGCCACGCAATGGCGCTGGAGAGGACACGGGGTACGCTGGTACAGTAATTGCTTGACCAAAGACCGCATGTCGACGCGCCGCATCGCCCTCGGTGTCATCGCCGGCGCGGTCGGCGGCGCCGTCGCGATCGGGGCAATGCAACTGATCTCCGACTACGCAGCCTTCCCGCTGATGTTCGTGCCGTTCGCCACCTCGATCGTCCTGGTGATGGGCACCCCCGCGATGGAGCCCTCGCAGCCGCGGGCGCTGGTCGGCGGCCACCTCATCGCCACCCTCGTCGGCCTTCTGATCGTCAAACTGGTCGGGTCCTCGGAGTGGGCCGCCGCCTGCGCGGTCGGGCTTTCGATGGTGGCGATGTATTTAACGCGCACGTTCCATCCGCCGGCCGGCATCGATCCGCTGATCGTGGTGGTCTACGACAAGTCCTGGGACTTCTTCCTGGCCCCAGTGGCGCTCGGCGCCTGTCTCTTGGCGGCCTTCGCCTTCGCCTGGCACAACCTCGCGGCGCGCGGCTCCTGGCCTCAGCGCTGGTGGTGACCCCTTTTTGGCCCGCCTTGGCGCCGGTTCCGCCTTCCTCGGTCCGGCGGGCCTTGCCGGGCGCCTCTGAGCCGCGCTCGGGGCGGTCGCCGACCGCGACCAAAGGAGACTTGTGCAATCTGTGCGCGTCTGGTCAAATTACCTCTACAATCCCTGGAATACCGGGGACCTATCGGCGGTTAGTGCCCACGAAGCGGTCCCTGAAGGCCGCCGAACACGCCTGGGAGGGCGACCATGTCCATCGAGAAATCCCGTACGACCAAGACCGCGTCGCGCCGCAAGTTCCTGCTCGCGGCCGGCGTCACCGGTGCCGCTGCGGTCGCCATGCCGCAGGTTTCGCGCGCCCAGACCACAACCTGGAAATACCAGTCGACTTGGCCGACCAAGGACATCTTCCACGAGTTCGCCGTGGACTATGCCAAGAAGGTCAACGACATGTCGGGCGGCCGCCTCAAGCTCGACGTGCTTGCCGCCGGCGCCGTCGTGCCCGCCTTCCAGATGGCGGACGCGGTGCATTCGGGCATCCTCGAGGGCGGCCACGGCGTGTGCGCCTACTGGTACGGCAAGCACAAGGCCTATTCGCTGTTCGGCACCCCGCCGTCCTTCGGCTGGGACGCCCAGAGCATGCTCGCGTGGTTCTACGCCGGCGGCGGCGAGGCGCTCTACAAGGAGCTCGTCAACGACATTCTCAAGCTCAACCTGGTCGGGTTCCTCTACTTCCCGATGCCGACCCAGCCGCTCGGCTGGTTCAAGAAGGAGATCAAGAGCGGCGACGACTTCAGAGGGATGAAGTATCGCACCGTCGGGCTCTCGGCCGACGTATTCAAGGAGATGGGCGCGTCCGTGACCATCCTGCCGGGCGGCGAGATCGTGCCGGCCATGGACCGTGGCCTGCTCGACGCCGCCGAGTTCAACAACCCGTCGTCCGACATCCTGCTCGGCTTCCCGGACGTCTCGAAGTTCTACATGATGGGCAGCCACCATCAGCAGGTGGAGTGCTTCGAGGTCATCTTCAACAAGGCCAAGTTCGACGCGCTCGCACCCGAGCTCAAGTCGATCCTGCGCAACGCTGCCCACGCCGCCTCGGCCGACCAGATCTTCACCGCCCACGACCGCTATTCGAAGGACCTCGAAGAGATCAAGAAGCGCAACGTGCAGGTCTTCCACACCGGCGAGGCGGTGCTCAACGCGCAGCTCGCAGCCTGGGACAGGGTGCTGACCGAGCAGAGCAAGGAGCCGTTCTTCAAGAAGGTGATCGACGCGCAGAAGGCCTGGGTGAAGCGCACCCAGCCCTATATCACGGTCAACAACCTGACCTCCGCCGAGCTCGCGGTGGCGTACAAGCACTTCTTCGGCTGATACTGAGTCATGGCCGCCGCGCGCAGGCGCGGCGGCCCTCGTCGTCCGATAGCTCGGGTCGGGGGGCCCGATCGCCAATGCTCGATGCTCTGCTCGATCCTATCTTCGGTCTGATCGGGGGTCCCAAGCAGCTCCCGCTTTACCTGTTTCTCTTGCCAATTCCGATCCTCCTCTGGCTGTTCTGGGCCGAGTTCCGCACGGCAGCCAGCCGGGACAGCTCGCGTGGCGAACAGCTGCTTCACCTCATCGATGGCCTCAACTCGGCGATCGGCAAGACCTATGGCTGGTGCATCGTCATCCTGACTTTCACCACCAGCTACGAGGTGTTCGCCCGCTACGTGTTCGGGGCGCCGACCGAGTGGGCGTTCGACGCGAGCTACATGCTCTACGGCGCGCTGTTCATGATGGCCGGCGCCTATGCGCTGGCCCGCAACGCGCACGTGCGCGGCGACTTCATCTACCGGGCCTGGCCGCCGCGGCGGCAGGCGACCATGGATCTCGTGCTTTATTTCCTCTTCTTCTTTCCCGGGATGCTGGCGTTCGTCTATGCCGGCTTCGGGTTTGCAGAACTGTCCCGGCGGATGAACGAGCACTCCTCGGCGAGCCCCAACGGCCCGATCGTCTGGCCGTTCAAGTGGCTCATCGTGATCGTGGGCTGCCTCATGGTGATCCAGGGTCTCGTCGAGGTCGCCCGCTGCATCATGTGCATCCGGTCCGGCGAGTGGCCGCAACGCCTGCATGACGTCGAGGAGCTCGAGAAGGTCATCCTCGAACAGGCTGAACAGCAAAAGGCCGAGGGCCAGGTCCAGCCCGAATTGCCGAAGGGAGCCGTCTGATGCTGGGCCTGAGTAATCCCGAACTCGGCGTGCTGATGCTCGCGCTGTTCGTTGTCTTCATCATGTTCGGCTTTCCCATCGCCTTCACCTTGATGGCGCTCGGCGTGTTCTTCGGCTACTTCGCGATGGGGGACCTGATCTTCCACCTGTTGGTGCAGCGTTCCTACTCGGTGATGACGAATGACGTGCTGATTTCGATCCCCCTGTTCGTCTTCATGGGCTACATCGTCGAGCGCGCCAACATTCTTGACCGGCTGTTCCGCTCGCTCCAGCTCGCGGCTGGCCCGATCCCGGCCTCGCTCGCGCTCGCTACGCTCGCCACCTGCGCGATCTTCGCCACTGCGACCGGCATCGTCGGTGCCTGCGTCACCCTGATGGGCCTGCTGGCTTTTCCGGCCATGCTGCGCGCCGGCTACGACGTCAAGATCGCGGCCGGCGTGGTCTGTGCCGGCGGCTGCCTCGGCATCCTCATTCCGCCGAGCGTGATGCTCATTCTTTATGGTGCGACCGCCGGCGTGTCGGTGGTCAAGCTCTACGCCGGCGCGTTCTTCCCCGGGATCATGCTGGCCAGCCTCTACATGCTCTACACCATCATCATGTCACTACTGAACCCGAAGCTCGCGCCCAGGCTGCCGCCGGAGGAGCGCAACGTTCCCTACATCGACATCTTCTGGGCGCTGGTCACGTCGTTCGCGCCGTTGGCCGGGCTTATCGGCGCGGCGCTCGGGTCGATCATCTTCGGGCTCGCCACGCCATCGGAAGCCGCCGCCATGGGCTCGCTCGGCGCGCTCCTGCTTGCGGTCGCCTATGGCGCCGACTACTCCAAGCGGCGCAATGTCTTGCTGGTGCAGGTCTATGGCGTGCTGATATGCCTGTTCCTGCTCTATCTGATCATTTGCGGGTTCACTGCGCTCGACGTCGATCGCCGAGTCGTCGCTGTGGCGTTGTTTGCGACGCTGTTTGTGGGCCTCGCGCTCCTTCCTGGCACGCACTTTTCGCTCAATCAGCTCAAGGAGTCGGTGTTCCTGACCGCCCGCACCACCGCCATGGTGTGCTGGCTGTTCATCGGCTCGTTCACCTTCTCAGCCGTGTTTGCCTATCTCGGCGGCCACGAGCCGATCGAGAAGTTCGTGCTGGCGCTGAATCTGAACCAGACCGGCTTCATGATCCTGGCCCAGTTCATCATCTTCCTTCTCGGCTGGCCGCTGGAATGGACCGAGATCATCGTCATCTTCATGCCGATCTTCCTGCCGCTGTTGAAGACCTTCGACGTCGATCCGCTGTTCTTCGGGCTGCTGGTGGCGCTCAACATCCAGACCTCGTTCCTGTCGCCGCCGGTCGCCATGGCGCCGTTCTATCTCAAGGGCGTGGCGCCGGCCTGGGTCAACATCAATGACATCTTCCGCGGCGTGATGCCCTATATGCTGATCGTGATCGTCTCGATGGTCATGCTCTACACGTTCCCGCAGATCGGCTTGTGGCTGCCGAACCAGCTCTACCGCTGAGGCTCGCATGGTCCTGCTGATCACCGGTACCGCCGTGTTCCTGCTCACCGGGTTCGTGTTCTGGTATTGCCTGCCGCGCGGCGGCGAGACCCATCGCTTCGTCGGCACCGAATGGGAACCCTACGTCGGCGTCGCGTTCTGCGCGGCGGTCGCATTGGCATTGACCATGATGCTGTCGGGCACGATCAATCTCGTCACCGGCGGATAGAAGCTCCCCGCTCAGCGCGCAGCCGTCAATACGGTCTCGATCGCCGACGCCGGCTTGCGCAGCTCCGGGTCCGCGTGCCAGCCGAGGACCGCCAGCATCACAAAGAACCCGATCACATAGGCGACCGCGACGTGCCAGCCGTGGCGCAGCCACAAGCCGACCGATTTCGCCTCCGGATACATGTTGGACAGCGCGACGCCGGCCGACGAGCCGAACCAGATCATCGAACCGCCGAAGCCGACCGCATACGCGAGATAGCCCCAGTCGTAGCCGCCCTGCTTCAGCGCCAGCGCGGTGAGCGGGATGTTGTCGAACACCGCCGATACGAAGCCCAGGCCCATCGCGGTCTGCCAGCTCGCGGCCGGCAGCGTCTCGACCGGCATCATCGAGGCGCAGGTGACCAGCGCCAAGAGGAAGATCGTGCCCTTGAAGGTCTCCGGCATCACCTCCCAGTCCGGCCGCCGCACCGGCGCGGCCAGCAGGATCACCGCCCAGACCGCGAGCCCGATCACCGGCACCGCGTCGAGCAGCTCGGGAAACTTCACGTTCGCGATCACGTTGGCCGCGAGCGCCGCGATCAGGATGGCGGCGACGATGGCGAGCCGCACCCACTCGATCCGCAAACCGCGCGGCGCGTCCTTGACGATTGGCGAATGGCGATGCTGCTGCAGCGCCGCCGGCACGCCGAAGATCAGCAGCGCCACCGCCGCCGCGGTATAGGCCTCCAGCACGCTGAGCGGGCTGACGCCCGCGATCCACATCATCGTCGTGGTGGTGTCGCCGACCACGCTGCCGGCGCCCCCCGCGTTCGACGCCGCCACGATCGCGGCCAGATAGCCGATATGGACCTTGCCGCGAAACACGTGGC
>WNGB01011165.1_pt1 | contig 12334 bp, 3 predicted proteins | sample 5400681 | NCBI WGS metagenome assembly WNGB01 (sample SAMN13153367, study PRJNA577476) | soil metagenome | isolation source: 115 cm soil or saprolite under grassland replicate 2 | place: USA:California | collected 2016-06-15 | reverse complement strand
CAGGGCTGTCGCTGCCCGAGCCCCAGTAGAGCCCTACGACTTGGCTGTCTGAGACCACCACCGATCCGGAGTCGCCTCGTTCGCCGAACACGATCGACGTCGGGAAATCTGCCCTGACCTGGAACTGCAGCTTGAAGCGTCGCATCGTCGTCAACCCCCCAAGACCATCGGGCACCGGAGGCAGCCGGGGATAGTCCACTGGTACGGAAAGCTGGAAGCCGCAGACGATCCCGAACGTCTGGCCCGTCGATCGCCCTCGCTTCGTGACGAGCATTCCGGGAGTGGGCGCGGCTGTCCCGAAGACGGGCCCGATGTCGACCACGGTGCCGACGGAACTGACCTCGAGCAGGCACACGGCGGCGTCCACGAAACCGCTCAGGGTCGTCTCGGGATACGCCCAATGGTCGAGTGTTCCCAAGCGATCTCCCGGCAACGGGCCGAGGATCGAGGGCTCGGGCTGCAAGATCTCGTCGCCGACACTCCGGTTGGCGTCCACACACAGAACGTGGAAGTTGCTGATCCCGTACCGGATCTCGGGATCGGCGGCATCGGTCACGATCGCTCCGAGGGTGCCCGCGATGGCCCCCGACGGCGACGACGCGAATCTTCCGGGGGACACCGAGACACCGCCTTCGACCGGGCGGGCTCGCGACGTGTCGGGCAGCGTGACACTCTGGCTGATGTCGAACATCCGCTGCATGATCACCGCCGGGAATGGGAAGAGGTCGGCGGCAGCCTGGACCTCGGGCGGCACCGCCTCGATGTCGGCGACGAAGATCCGCAGGGCCAGATCGTCGGGATCCGGGTTGTCCTCGTCGCGGAGTCCGAAGTCGATTCCGGTGATCATGCCCGAGTCGAGCAGCGGGTCCTCCAGCGCGTTCTTGGCGTCGATCAGTTCTTGCGGTATCTCCATCTGCCCTCCTCGATGTCGTCCACTGAGCGGGCCGACGCCCTGACGCCGCCCATATTGACAGCGGCCCGCCCCGCCGGGCAAGGTCAGCATCCCAGGCGTTAGGGAGGAAACGATGGACGAGGACACACTCCTCGTCATCCGCCCGAGCGATCTGGCAACCCTGCGGATGGCCTCGGTCAACCTCGAAGGCTCCGGCGACCAACTCCGCCGCAGCACCGCCGGGGAGCCGGCCGGAATCATCATCCAGCTGCCGCCCCAGCACTTTCGCGAGCACCCGCAGTTCGCCCAGGACACCCTGCTCGACATCGCGGCCGCCGCCCCGACGACGCTGCTCTTCCTGCTGCCGGACGACATCGACGAACTGGTGATCGGCGACGGCGGTCTGCTTGGCCTGTGCGAGCGGCTGGACGTCTCCGTCGGCAGCACCATTGCGGTTCCCGCCCGCGCGACGCTGGCACCACTCAACGCACACTGGCGGATGGGCGGAGACCCCGAGCTGCTCTCCGGTCGGGGCTCGCTGTGGCGGGCCAAGCTCGACGCACCCGTACGCGAGGGCACGCTCCGCGCCCGGCTCAAGCTGACCGACATCGCCGACGCGGAGTTCCCGGTGTGGGACGTGATCCCGTCGGTCGCCGACCTGCAGCAGCGGCGGGGCGGGGTGATGGAGGCCAGTCGGTTCGACTTCTCACCGATCGGCGCCTCGGTCCGGATGCATGGGCCGGTCGACTTCCACAACGACGAGATCACTCCCGACCTGCAGGTCTTGCTCGACAGCTACCAGCACGACATCGACTTCGGCCGGGACAGCCGGGTGCAGGTGGTCAGCGAGGGGCACCTGTCCAGCGGCCACCCCGCCAGCCTGATCCGGCTCCGCCGCCGGATCTTCGTCGGCGGCAGTCCGGACATCGGCTTCGCCCAGGACGAGTCGGTGGCCTTCCTGGAGACGATCAACACCGTCGTGGTCAGAAACCCGGTGCTGGCGGTCGACCAGCTGGTCGCTGCGTACGGCGGCCCGGCCCGGGACATGCCGTTCCGGACCCTCCGATTGCTCACCACGTACGCGTCCGGGATCGACGACCCGCCGATCAACGCCAACGGCGGTCCGTTCTGGGTCGAGGCGGGCCGCGAACCCCTGCCGTTCGCGCTGCAGGGCATCGACTGGGCCGGCAACGTGATCGACTTCTCGCTGCCGCTGGTCTTCATCCCTGGCGAGCGACGCTTCGACGACGCCTTCTCCCAGACCTTCAACCGATTCGGTGTCGCGCGGCACACGGCCGGAACCGGCTCCGTCTCGATCGCGCTGGTCGCCCCCGAGACGCCGGCCGCCGCCGGGGTCGCACCGCTCACCGTCGACTCGATCGTCCTCGGGGTCCAGCGGCCAATGGCGGGAGCCGGCGGCCCGCCGGTGCTGCCGGTCCTGTCCTCGATGAGGGTGGTGGTCGACGCCGCCACCCACTTCGCCGGGGTGAAGTCCTCGGTCGAGGCCGTCTGGCATGACGCGTACCGGTCCTCCGGCCTGGATGCCGCAGCGAACAAGCTCGGCAGCTACCTCAGCCTGCCCAACCCGCTGCCGATCAAGTTCGGCGACCCGCGGCATATCGGCGGCCTGGCCAAGCCGGACATGCAGGTCGCCGCATTGTCAGTGCTCAAGGGTGCGGTGCCGGCCGGCTTCGACGGCGCTGTCCCGAACGCCGACCTGATCAAGCGGCAGTTCAGCGCGGCCAAGGTGCTGGGCATGATCTCGTTGACCGACATCGTCGACTTCGGCACGCTGGGCGCGCCGGAGCTGACCGAGAAGATCACCAAGGAGCAAGCCGAGCTGAGCTACGTCTTCGCCGCGCGGATCAAGGGCGAGGGCAACAACTCGGTGCTGCAGCCCGACGGCGAGTCGGCGCTCACGCTGACTGCGCACACCGTCCGGCGGTTCGCCGACGGCGCGACCACCGCCACGATCACCGGCACGCTCAGCAACGTCGCGATCAAGATCGCCGGCATAGTCACCCTGAAGTTCCGCGAACTGAAGTTCAGCGCCAACCCGGGATCGACCCCGACGATCGACCCGCAGGGGCTCAGCCTGAGCTTCGCCGGCGACCTCGCCTTCCTACAGAAGCTGAGCGACGCACTGGACGAGCTCGGCCTCGGAGGGCTGATCGTCCGGGTCGGCACCGACCGGATCACCGCTGGCTTCAAGGTGACGTTGCCGGCGCTGGCGATGGGCATGTTCTCACTGACCAACCTGTCTGTCAGCGCGCAGCTCACCGTGCCGTTCAACGGCGACCCGGTGGAGTTCACCTTTGCCGTCGCGGAGCGCTTCAAGCCGTTCTCGGTCGTGGTCTCCCTCTTCACCGGCGGCGGTTTCTTCGCGCTCACCATGACCAGCCGCGGGGTGGACCGGGTCGAGGCGGCGCTGGAGTTCGGCGGCTCGATGCAATTCGACCTGGTGGTGGCCAGTGGCGGCCTGTCGGTGATGGCCGGCATCTACTTCCGGCTGGACGGCGACGGCGTCACCCTCGGCGGCTACGTGCGGGCCAGCGGTCAGCTCACCGTGCTGGGCATCATCACCATCTCGGCCGACTTCTTCATGCAGATCAGCTACCAGGAATCGACGGGGAAGGCGATCGGCGAGGCCAGCCTGACCCTGGGCATCAAGGTGCTCTTCTTCTCCAAGTCGGTGACGCTGCGGGTGGAGCGCAGGTTCTCCGCGCTCAGCGGCGACCCCACCTTCACCGACTGCTACGAGCTGGAGGACTGGGAGGCGTACTGCGATGCCTTCGGCTGACAGTCTCCGGCTGACCGTCAAGTGGGTGCTGCTGCCCAACGGCATCTCCGCCGACGGCAGCGAACTGCTCTTCTCCGCGTACGCGGCGCTCGCCCTGACCGGCGACGACGTCGGCGGCGGGCCGACGCTGGCCGACTTCCCGGACCTGCTGAACTGGCCGAGCACCATCGGCGGGATCGACTTCGGCGTGGAGTTCGACGGCAGCGGGCAGCGGCGCCCGGCCCGGCTGCTGCCGGGTGACCGCTCGACCACCGTCTGGCAGACGGTGTTCGGCCCGACGACCACGGTGGTTCCGTACGAGCCGGAGAACATGACCGGCCGGCCGGTGATGACGTACTCCGCGATCCCGGTGCTGGCCAGCCTGCGCCACTCGTACGCGCGGCTGGTGGTCGACTCGATCAGCGATCTGCAGCTGATCGCACCGTTCGCGCCGACCCTGGCCGCGGAGGACCGGCCGTTCGCCGACGTCGCGACCGCACTGCAACAGCCGGTGCTCCGCTCGCTGATGGGCGGCGGCGAAACCCGGGCGAGCATGCTGCGGACCCTCGTCGGCGGCGCCCGGACCCGCGCGGGCAGCCCGACCGGGATGGTCGAGATGCTGCCGCAGGGCGAGTCGGCCTCGGACGAAGTGGTCCGCGCGGTCGCCTTCCACACCGCGCAGAGACCGCCGCCGGCCGCGGAGCCGACGCCTGAGCAGCTGGCCGCCGACCGGCAGGCGCTGCAGGACTCGGTCGACTTCCACAAGATCATCTCCAGCCTGAACGAGCATCCGGCGCTGCTTCGCCGGCTGGGCATCGTGGTCGACCTCGCAGTGCCACGGACGGCGACGAACCGGACCTCCGGCACAGTGCGGCTGCTACCGCAGTGGACCAGCGCGTTCCCCGATGCCCGCTCGACCAAGGCGGACCGGCCGTTGTGGATCGCCTGGCGGCTCGACCCCGCCGCGGCGCTGCCATTCATGGTCGCCGCACCCCGACTGCCCGGTGTGCTCGACATCGGCACGCGGACAGCGTTCTCGGTGCACCCGATGGCGCTGGACAGTGCGGTGCTGCAGACCGTGGCCATGGTTTCCGCACTGCCGCCCGGTGGTGAGCGCAGTGCGCCGCCCGCGTTGCGCAGCGGGGGGCTCACCCTGATCCAGGAGGGCCGCGACCAGGCCACCCACGACGACCTGACCGCGGCGGTGCAGGACGGTCGTGGCGCCAGCCCGACCGCGGCGTTGCAGGCCCACGACGTGACCCGCGGCTACCGGCTCGACGTGTTCGACGCCGAGACCGGGGTGTGGCGCAGCCTGCACGCCCGCCGCGTGACGTACGCGAAGGACGACACGCCGCTGATCGACCCGGTCCTCGACGAGGGCTCGCACCATCCCAGTGCGACAGGACCTTCGGTGCCGGCGGGCGGCGAGCCGGCCGCGAATGCGCCGATCTTCCTGCACGAGTCGTTCGTGCGCTGGGACGGCTGGAGCCTGTCAGCGCCGCGGCCGGGCCGCAGTCTCGGTGTCGACCCGAGCGGACCCGATCCGGCGCGCCCGGAGACCATGCCGCAGCACACCACGAACGACCCACTGACCCAGGCCGGGCTGCGGATCGAGACCGGGGTGCAACGGCGCAGCCTGCCGCGATTGCGGTTCGGGCGGCGCTACCGGGTCCGGGTCCGGACCGTCGATCTGGCCGGCAACGGTCTGGATCTCGCCGCCGCCAGTGCACTGTGGGCCCGTCCGACGGTGACCCTGTCGAACGGGCAGCCGGCCGCGCCGGACGTGCTGGCCAGCGGGGAGATCCGGTTCTCCCGGTTCGAGCCGGTGCCGCCGCCGGTGATCATCCAGCGCAATCCGGAGCGGCAGAGTGCCCACCGGTTGGTGCTGCGCACCTTCACCGACGACCCGGCGCTGGAGGTGACGAGCGCCGAGTGCCGGTTGTACGCGCCGAAGGGCACGGTCGAACTGGCGGAGTGGCACGGCATGTTCGACACCGCGATCGGCTCCGGCGATGCCGCGAAGGTCCGGGCCAGCTTCGACGTGGCCGCCCGGGAGAGTGGCGTGCTGCCGGATGCCGGCGCCGACGAACTGCCATACCTGCCCGATCCACTGGCCATCGGGGTGGCGATCGCCGGCGGGCCGGAGCTGGACGCCGGCCTCACGCAGGCAATCAAGTGGATCGGCCCGAGCTGGGACCGGCCGCGGCCGATCACCCTGCGGCTGCTGGTCAATGACGAGCTGTCCCCGGATCCGCTGGACACCGACCAGGACGAGTCGTTGATCACCGCCAAGCTGGATCCCGCCCGGTCGGCCAAGCTGAGGATCAGCTCCGCGATTCCCCGCGGGACGCCATTCGGGTTGATGGACTGGCTGGGCGAGGACACGGTCGACGCCGAACTGGACGAGGACACGCGCCGGCAACTGCGCCGGGCGATCGACAACGGCCGGCACGTGATGTTCACCCCCTGGGAGGATCTGGAGGTGTTGCACGCGGTGCAGCGGCCGTTGGAGGCGCCGGACCTGGACCCCGCGGAGACGCCGGTCGTACGCAAGCCGGGCGACACGACGCTCAGGCCCAACTGCACGCTGATCCGGGAGCCGTTCAGCACCTCGACGCTGACCTTGCAGGCGAGCTGGACCGACCTGGTGGACGACCCGGCGGTGCGCTTCGAGCCGCCCGCCGTCGGTGAGCGGATGCCGTGGCTGCGGCCGGTGATCACGGTCGTCGGCAGTACCCCACTCGAAGCGCCGGAACGGACCAGCGGCGCGGAGCTGCTGATTCGGCGTACGGACCTCTACTTCGGCGGGTCGTCCATGCCGGCACTGCAGTTCTCCGACACCCGGCATCGCGAGGTGACCTGCACGGTGACCGCGCTGAGCCGGTTCGTCGGCGAGTTCCCCGAGCTGGCCGACCGGCCGGACGCGTTCACGGTGACCGGCGCTCCGGCGGTCGCGATCGCGCCGAGCACCGCCCGGCCGCCGGCGCCCACGGTCGCTGACGTGGTTCCCCTGGTCAGTACCGGCCCGGTCTCGGTGCCCGACGGCCGCGTCGACCGGGAGGGCGGCTGGCTGCGGATCTGGCTTGAGCGGCCGTGGTTCGCCAGCGGGGCCGGCGAGCTGCTCGGCGTCGTGCTGCTGGACCGGACGCCCACCGGCCCGGCCGATCCGATGTACGACTACGTCAGCCTGGCAGGTCGGGATGCGGCGCACGGCACCGTGTTCATCAACGGCGTACGCCCGGACAACATGGTGGATCCGGTCGCCATCGAGCGCGGCGTGATCCTGCCGGAATGCCTCGCCCGGCTCAGCGGCCAGGCGGAGCGGGTCAGCGTGGCTCTGTTCGTGCCGGAGTTCGACTTCGTCAGCCAGCGCTGGTACGCCGACGTTCGGATCGACCTGTTCGGCTACTTCCCGATGGTCCGGCTCGCGGTGGTGCGCTACCAGCCGACCTCGGTGGCGAACGACAACCCGGCGCAGTCTGCGCACCACTACTTCGTCTCTCCGGTCGTACTACTGGATCCGATCCCGCTCTTCCCGCGCCGCCGGCTGAACATCAAGAAAGTGATCAAGCCGACGCATGTGCTGCTGCAGCTTGAGCTGAGCGGACCGACATACACCGAGGTCATGGCGCTGACCGGCGAGCCGACCCGCAAGGCGCCCGCGCTGTCTCGGGTGACCGCCCGGCCGCAGTCGCGGATCCCGGTCGAGCTGGCCGGCGGCGGCGAGCACTGGCTGAACGGCCCGGAGATCCGCTTCAAGCGGGACGACCCCAGCAAGCCGTGGCGGCTGCACTTGGAGGACGACAAGCTCCGCGAACTTGGTCCCGAGGTAGAGCGGATCCTGGTGGTCGAGGAGGACCACGTGCCGACCGATTCCGCCGTGCCGAGCGGAGCCGAGTTCACGCCCCGCACCATCTTTGCCGCAGTCGTCGAAGGGCCATTCTTCTGAGAGCTGGGCAACACCGGATCCGGATCAACGACCTGGTTCAACCAAACATCTGCCACGCAGGTGGTGTCCGGCTGGAACCGGCGAAGGACGGCTGGTCATTCCAACGCCGGGCCAAGCGCCATGTTCAGTCCTGCTGACGTGGCATCGTCGGTGCTGATGGCGCGGTGGACTTACCCGTATGGGTGACTTCTGGTCGGGGTTCGACAGGAATTCCTGGATACGTGCCTTGACCGCGTCGGGCAGCATCGTGTTGATCACCACGGCAGCCTTGCTGAATAGGGAACCCGCCGACGACGCGCCGTTTGCCGCGCCGCAGCGCGTGGTAGGCCTGGCGGGCGACGGCGTCCGGGTCGCTCTTCCTGGCCCGGCCGAGCACCGTGTCCGACATCCCGGCGCGGGCGAAGAAGGGAGTCTCGACCGGTCCGGGCATCAGGGACGTGACAGTCACCAGTAATCCGCGCAGTTCGGTCTGCAGGCCCTCGGCGAAGGACTTGAGGAACGACTTCGACGCGTTGTTGTATGTCGTTTGGTACGGGCCTGGCATGGCGGCGACCAAGGAAGAGGTGATCAGGACCCGACCCTTCCCACGCCTGGCCATGTCGGAAACGATGAGTTTGGCCAGGTGCACAGTGCCGAGCACGTTCAGCCGGATGACGTCCAGGTGCGCCTCTAGATCGGTTTCGACAAACGAGCCACCACCCACCCCGATTCCGGCGTTGAGCGCAGCCACGTCGAGCGGACGACCATGGGTGGTGACCTGCCCCCATAGGTGGTCGACACCAGCGGACGTGCGCAGGTTGGCCCGCACGAGCAGTACGTCGGTGCCGAAAGCAACGCTTAGATCCCGTCGTGACCGGGACCACTGCTCAGATGGGTGCGCACCTCTTGCACCAGCCCCACCGTCTGTCGTGGGCAGTCGACGATGTTCGCCCAGACCGACGGGCCTTTGCGACGGCGAGGCTGTGGTAGAGCCGCACGACCGCCTCAGCGGCGTGGTGGCGGAGGGTGAAGGTGTCGATCGCGGTCTGAAGGTCCATATCGCGCTCGTCAACGAGGAGCGGCTGGTCTGCGGCGGTCAACCCGACCGCGGCCAGAAAGTCGTCCCGCAACGCCGATCTCTCTCACTTGGCGTCGTCGGTGCCCCGGCGTCGGTGAGCATGGCAATGCGGGAACGGAAGTAGGCATGCGGGTCGGAGCCGAAGAACTCGTCGTCAAGTAGCTGGGCTCGACTCGTGCTGAGAGCGGGGCCGTCGGGAGGACTCATCACCCGGCGAATTCTGCGCCATCGGCCACCGCGAGTTGGACGGATTCTCGAGGGTGGCAACGGCAGTGGGCGTCCGCCGCTGTCGCCCTGAGTGTCGACCGAGGCCCCAAAGCAGACCGGCTGCCCCTTCGCGAACAGGGATCCCCCTTTCGGACCTGTGCTTGGAGACAGCCGCGGCGAGGAAGTGCAGAAAGCATCGAAGTCGTACCTCCGCGTTGTCGCCAAGGTTGCCGTCACGTAGGCCCGCCATCGACAGGCCTGCCGAGTACTGCCTGCAGTTGACGTCGGCTCGGCGGCGCTCGATCGGTAGGACGTGACATCAATTGTGACGCGAAACGACGTCAACCAGGCGTAGGTAAGGCGGCCAGAGGGGTTCGCCGGGAGAGACCCGACGCCTGAAGTGGCCAGATTGGCCGCGGACCGCTGCATTCCTAAACCCTGACTGATCAGCCCGGCGCCGATGCCGACGAGCACCAAGAACAAGCAGGAAGGGTGCGGCCTGATGACGAATTTCCCCACTCCGTCAGGTTGCGCCTGCGGGCGCCCGCTCCGCTCACGTCCTCGTCGCCAACCGGACAAGTTCGCCGTGCACGAAACGGCAACATGCCGTCACGGGCTACCGTCTACCGCCCGCCCGGCGGCGGCAACTTCAGGATCACTACTCGTCCAGTTGCTGGAGCCTGACGGCCCCTCGATCGCCTGCGGCAGCCAGTCCGTCAACGATTCGGTGGTAATGACTCTTGACTTGTCCGGCGATGACGCCAGAGCGTCGAAGATCAGTCAGCCATTCCTCGAGGAGCCAGAGATGGTTCGCGATCAGGTCGAATCGACCGTCGATGAGCGTTTCGATCCAGGCCAGGGCGACGGTCGTCTGCCATTCGATTGGGGCGCTTCTCGCGAACTTGATGACGGCATCGACTGCCTTGGGTTCCCATCGCGCCAGGCTGAGCCAGCGCGGAGCAAGTTCGACGATGGCTTCGGGTTGGATCCAGCCCTCACGGCACCGGGCGAGCGTCCCGTCGATGTTTGAATCCCACGACCTCGCGCTGGGAGTGGGGAGCAGAGCCGAGGTTAGGTAGTCGAACCAGTGGTGTTGAGAACGCAGGGTGGCGCCGTCGCCCACGGCGTCGAGGGCAACATCCAGGGCCCAGGGCCAGAATTCGGACATCGACGCACGCAGCCCATCGTCGTAGGTGAACACCCTCGCGAAGCCGTCGAAGAGTTGGTGCAGAGCGTTTGCATCCTGAGCGAACGCCTCGATGTGGCGCCTTCCGGGTTCGCTATCACCGTCCACGGTGATTTTCACCATGCGACGAGCGATCGGCTCGTGTGTGAGGTCTGCATGGTGGTCGTAATCCTCCTTCCACCAATGGGCGAGACCTCTGCAGTGTGCGTCCCAGAGCGGGGTCCATAGGTCCCTGACGGGACCATGGAGACACGCAACGCGGCGGGCGTCGACCATGCAGGCCAACGGCATGCGGAGTCGATTGACCAGTAGCTCGTCGGCGGCGACGGCAGGAAGAGACTCGTGAAACGGCTGCGGTAGTGGATCGGGCTCCCGCTTCTGAGTGTCTTGGTTCCATGGCCCCAGCCTGCAGTCGATTAGGCCGGTCGTGGCAGCCACCCACGCCGGTCCGTGCCTGAGGCATTGGCCGGTTTCTTCGTCGAGGTCGCAGGGGGCTGCCCACACCGTCTCGCAGCCTTTGACGTAGATCGCGCGTACCTCGTCGAAAAGACTCGTCGCTAGAAATCGCAGGCAGTCCTTGACGCGCGAACGGTCTAGGTTCAGGTCGTCGAACGGTGCAAGAAGAAGTAGCGGCGTGGCGGCCGCGGCCGCTCGGTCGGCGCCCATAGGGAACATCGATTCGTGGTAGCTCATCCCATCGATCTGGGGATTCTCTGCAGCCCACATGACCGCTTCGGCAGCCCAGGTCAGGTCGGATCGATCCACGCTCACGAATCCAACGGCGTGCGCCCGCACGGCTGCTGCGGCGACAGCTACAAGGGGATTCTCTGGCCATGGAAATCCGCGAGGAACTGACTCGCCTTCTTCCAAGTGGCGGGCAGTAGCAAGATCCTTCTTGAGGTTATCGAGAGGCCACTTCCCGGGATCATCGTTGTAGCGCCCGTAGCGGTTCTGGAGTTCGTACAACGTGCTAACTGTCTGTAACTCTTGGTTGCCGGGCGCGAGAACCTGCTCAATCTCTTCGGGGCGCTCGAACTCGATAAGTACCCCTTCCTCGGTCTGGCTCGCCCGGTAGTTGTCAATCCGGAATTGTGCGGCCCATCCCTCAATCATGGCAATGTACTCGTTCTCGCCGGGTGCACCCGTGAGCTTGTCCCGTGCGTTCTCAATGAGACGTGTGCCGACGTCCTCAAGTTGCGCGAGCCGCTGATCGTCGCCCCGGACGCGCGCGTTGAGCACCATGGCGGCGACCGTCTGATGTGGTGTGTGTCCCCGGCGTTCACTGCCAACGAGCTTGTCTGCATCGGCGTCGCGCACATGGAAGTACTCACTCGTAACGCGAGACGTTTCCAAGTGCCAAATCTCAGGATGTGTGAGGAACGGGTCAAGAAGGTCGCCGGTCTCCTCAGGGTGTCGTGTCAGGAATCCGACAAGCAGACCAGGTACAGCGAGGTTGTGGCAGTCGCGAAGAAGTAGCTCGATGATGGTTCGAACAGGGAAGTGCAGATTCTCCACCAGGTGGTCGATGAACCGTTCCAGTGCGAGAAGTGCACTCATGCATGCGTATGGGCCGACGCTTGTACCGCGATACCACCCCCAGACGTGCGCGTCGCCAATGTAGCGACGGACTCTGACGGTCGGCACCTCAAATTCGGCCCCGGCTGGCTCGTGGAGATCGTGAGACTCGTCGGGATCGTGAGTGCCGGCTCCGAAGCTTGCGGACTGTTCGACTCTGAACCTGGCAGCGTGGTCGAGCATTCGATTGATGAACGCGATGGCGTCGGCTGGAATCGTATTCAAGAGCCGGAAGAACGGGCCGTAGTACCAAGCGGCAGAAGGGAACCCGAAACCGGGGCCAAGCCCATGTTTGAAGTCTCGGATACCGTCATCGAGGGAGTGACCGCCGATGCCCCAGCGGCCGGGAGGCTCCGGCTTCTGGATGTAGTAGGCCTCCGTAAGGTCGAGGAGTAGTCCAGGCCGTGCGGCTGACATGCTGACCCCCACCGAGACCGATTCGATCGCGTCGTGGAGGTGGCCGGGACGCTCCGAAGCAACCTTGCGGAGCCACGCCTCCGCTCGGTCGTCGATGTCTGGCCCTAAAGAGGCGAGTGCCTCAACAGTGAAGTCGTTGTTGAGTGCTGGGTCACCGTCGAGGATGATGTCGCGGATTTCTTGGCGAAGAGGATCTGGCTGTGGACGGGAGCTCGCCATTCCGCGCAGCCAAGCCAGGACGAGGTCCTGGATGACTTCGTGAACGGTTCGAT
>WNGB01011164.1_pt1 | contig 12334 bp, 14 predicted proteins | sample 5400681 | NCBI WGS metagenome assembly WNGB01 (sample SAMN13153367, study PRJNA577476) | soil metagenome | isolation source: 115 cm soil or saprolite under grassland replicate 2 | place: USA:California | collected 2016-06-15 | reverse complement strand
ACCATCGATGTCGGTCCGCAAGCGCTCAAGCTCTCCGCGAGCAGCAGCTCGCGCGGCCGGCCACCGCCGAGGGCCACCTCTTCCCCGCTCCGTCGGGCGCGCCCTTCGACGGCGACAACTTCTTCGCGCGCGTTTTCAAGCCGGCCGCGTGCCACGCCGGGATGCCCGAGCTCACCTTCCACGTCCTGCGCCACACGGGCGCCTCCCTCATGATCGCCGCCGGCTGCCACGTCAAGGTGATCGCCGAGCAGATGGGCCACTCGGACGGCGGCGCGCTCATCCTGAAGCGCTACGGGCACCTCTACAAAGGCGCCCGCCGTCAGGCGGCGATCGCGCTGGAATCGCACGTTTTCAAGGCGCCTCGGGATTCTGCTGTACGGAGGACGTACGGTGAACAGCAGCTCTGGTAACTACTCCGGCAACAGAAAAGCCCCGATGTGCGGGGCTTTCAAGAGAGCGGATGATGGGACTCGAACCCACGACCTTCTGCATGGCAAGCAGACGCTCTAGCCAACTGAGCTACATCCGCGCGCGGCCAGTATAGCCTCAGTTTTCGGCGTCTAACGCCTCGTTGACCAGGCGGTCGGCCAGCTCGTTGTGGGCGCGGCGGACGGCTGTGTAGCGCACGCGGCGGAACCGGCGCTCCAGGTCCGATGCCTCTTCCCAGAGCACTCGGAGCGCCTCGTTCTTGACCCGGTACTCGCCGTCCATCTGCTTGACGAGGAGCTCCGAGTCGGACACGACCTCCAGCTCGTCGACGCCGAGCTCGGCTGCCTTCTCCATCCCGGCGACCAAGCCTCGGTACTCGGCGACATTGTTCGTCGCGCGACCGATCGCCTCGCCGTGAGCCGCCAGGACGTGCCCGTCCTCGGTCTCCAGGACGTAGCCGAATGCGGCCGGGCCCGGGTTGCCGCGCGCGCCGCCGTCGGTCGAGAGTCTCGCCTTCAAAGCTCCCGGGCTACGCGCCGGGCTTGACGTTGTCGATCTGCGCCTTCTGCAGCCTGCCGCTGTAGTCGACGTAGATCGACTTCCACTCCGTGAAGACGTCGAGCGCCGCCTGGCCGGCCTCGCGGTGGCCGTTGCCCGTGTCCTTCGTCCCGCCGAACGGCAGGTGCACCTCGGCGCCGATCGTGCCCGCGTTGATGTACGTGATCCCCGCCTGGAGGTCGCGCATCGCGCGGAAGGCCTTGTTCACATCGCGCGTGAAGATCGAGGACGAGAGGCCGAACCTGATCCCGTTCGAGACGCGGATCGCCTCGTCGAAGTCCTTGACGCGGATCAGCGCGGTGGTCGGCCCGAAGATCTCCTCCTGCGCGATCCGCATCTGCGGATCGACATCGCCGAAGATCGTCGGCGTGTAGTAGAAGCCCTTGTCGAGCCCGTTGCCCGTCGCCACCTCGCCGCCGGTGAGGAGCTTCGCACCCTCGCCCTTCCCGATCTCCGTGTACGAGTGGATCTTCTCGAGCGAGAGCTTGTTGATCACCGGGCCGACGTCGGTGTCGTCGTCCCAGCCCACCCCGAGCCGCAACCGCTCGGCCGCCCCGACGAGCCGCGACTGCACCTCCTCGTAGACACCCTCCTGGACGATCACCCGCGACGCCGCCGTGCAGCGCTGCCCTGACGTGCCGAACGCCGACCAGACGATCCCTTCGACCGCGAGATCGAGATCCGCGTCGTCGAGGACGATGATCGCGTTCTTGCCGCCCAGCTCGAGATGGATGTGCTTCAGCCCTTCGGCGGCGTTGCGCATCACCTCCACCCCGGTCTCGCGCGAGCCGGTCAGCGTGATCACGCGCACGTCGGGGTGGCGGACGAGCCGGTCGCCGACCGCGCCGCCGCCGCCGTGGACGATGTTGATCGCGCCGTCCGGCAGGCCCGCCTCGACCAGCAGCTCGACGAAGCGCTCGCCGAGCAGCGGCGTGTCCGTCGCCGGCTTGAACACGATCGTGTTCCCGCAGACGAGCGCGGGCGCGATCTTCCACGAGGGAATCGCGATCGGGAAGTTCCAGGGCGTGATCACGCCGACGACGCCGATCGGGGCGCGCACGCTCATGTTGAACTTGTCCCGCAGCTCGGACGGCGTCGTCTGCCCGAACAGCCGGCGGCCCTCGCCGGCCATGTAGAGGCTCATGTCGATCGCCTCCTGCACGTCCCCGCCGGCCTCGGCCTTGACCTTGCCCATCTCCCGCGTCATCAGGTCGGTGAGGTCGTCCTTCTGGTCGGTCAGGAGGTTCGCGAAGCGGTAGAGCACCTGGCCCCGCTCGGGCGCAGGGACGAGGCGCCACTCGTCCCAGGCGGCCTTCGCCGCGGCGACTGCATGGTCGACGTCCTCGGCGCTCGAGCGTGGGAAGACGCCGAGCGTCTCGCCGGTCGCGGGGCTGATCGTCTCGAACGTCTCGCCGCTGGCGGCTTCGACCCATTCGCCGCCGATGTAGTTCTGGAAGGTCTTCGTCCCCGTCAGGGCCACGCCGGGAGTCTATTCAGACGGGGTCTCCGGAAACGTGCCCGGGATGCGCTGGCGCCGGCGGTCGCGGATCTGCCGCTGGTTCTCGAACTCGCCGGCGGGCCTCCCCCGGCGCCGGTCGTTCCCCTGGCGCCGGTCCACGATCACGGTCACGTTCGGGTTGTCCTTGTAGTACTCGACCATCTTGTCGTAGAGCTCGTCTTCCAGCTCCGGCGGGATCACGCAGTAGATCATTGCCATCTCAGTCTAGGCGGGATGCGGGATCGCGCTAGATCTGTGGGGTCACACGCGCGCGATCGCGGGAACCAATCTTCCGTCGTCCTCGATGTGCGCGTTCCAGCGCTGGTAGGCCGGCTCGAGCTCGGACAGCTCGTGCCCCCGCTCCGCCAGCCGCACCTGCTGGGCCGACTCCGGGCTGACGCGGTACTGGTACCAGGAGATGTCCCACGCGACGGTGACGACGAGCTCGCCGCTCACGCCGGACAGGGGGACGATGCTGGCGCGCGGCTCGCCCAGGCTCTTTGCAATCCCGCCGACCGTTCGCCGGTAGTCGCTCGAGTTGAAGATGTCGGCGGCCTCGACCATCTGGAGCTCCGGCCGGGACAGGCGGCGGAGGATCGGCTCCGCGACGACCGGCTCCGCCGCCGCAGACCGGCCCGTGTCGAAGAGCGACGCGACGATTCCACGCCGGCGCCGGCGCGCCTGCGTCGGCACCGTGGGGGAGGTCGGACTTCCCTCCTTCAGCCAGCCATGCTCGATCGCGGTTTCCTGGCAGAGGGGGCAAACGTCGACGAAGTCCTCGCCGTTCGGCGCAAAACGGACAGCCCGCTCGCCGAGGAGGAGTGACCGCTCGCAGATCGCGCACGTGCGCTTCTCGGTGTGTCTGACCAGCTGCGCCACGGGTCCGACTGTAGCCCACGCAGACAGGCAGCCGGATGCTACGGTCTTTTGCATGTGTGTTTTACATGTAGGTGTCGGATGAGGCCGCGCGGCGGCCGCGGCGCACGCTGCCGGCGGATGGTCGGCCCGGGTCACTGGGGTGTCCGCGCGCGCGTCGAGCGGTTCAGCGAGCCGGCGGTTCTCCTCCTGCTGCGCGAGCGCCCGGCGCACGGTTACGAGCTGCTCGAAGCGCTGCCCTCCCTGACGGGCGAGGCGCGCGTCGACATGGGCAACCTCTACCGGATCCTACGCGCGCTCGAGGAGGACGGCCTCGTCGCCTCGGAGTGGCAGGCGGACGCCCCCGGCCCCGCGAAGCGCACCTACGAGCTCACCGACACCGGGCGCCGCCTCCTCGACGAGTGGGCGAACGCGCTGACGCGTTCGCGTGAGCGGATCGAACTCTTTCTCGACCGATATCGCGAAGGGAGGTGACCATGCACCACGGACGTAGACGACATCACCGGGGCCTCGGCCGACGCTGGTACGAGCGCGAGAACGTCCTCGAGCGGCTGGAGAACTACCAGCGCGACCTCGAGCAGGAGCTCGCGGACGTCTCGGACCTGATCCAGCGGATCAAGGCCGGCGAACAGCCGGCTCCGGAGACCCAGCCCCAGAGCGTCTAGCTCAACACAAGCCTCGCCGGCGCGCCGGAGCGGCCGCGCCGGCGTGTCGCTTGTGGAGAAAGTGTTGCACTCTAGGCACGGCTGGGACGCGTCCCCCACGGCCACGGCTAGGGACTGTCCCCTTGTGGGTCCTTTGTTACAGAGTTGGCACAGGTCGTTCGGAGCCGTTCGGATCTGATGCGAACCGGCGCGCCTAGACCTTGGCCTCTTCGCGCTCCTTCTTGGTCTCCTCGATGATCTTCTGCGCGATGTGCGCCGGGACTTCCTCGTAGCGGAGGAAGCTCATGTGGTAGTCGCCCCGGCCGCCGGTCATCGAGGTCAGCGCCTGCGAGTACGTGAGGATCTCGGCCATCGGCACCTCGGCCTTGATCGTGGTCATCCCGCCCTGCGGCTCCATCCCCTGCAGCCGGCCGCGACGCGAGTTGAGGTCGCCGTTCACCGCACCCACCGCCTCGTCCGGAGTCGTCACCTCGACCTCCATGATCGGCTCGAGCAGGACGGGATCCGCGTTCTCGTAGGCCTGCTTGAACGCCATCGAGCCGGCGATCTTGAACGCCATCTCCGACGAGTCGACCGAGTGGTACGACCCGTCGACGAGTTGCACCCGCACTCCCTGCACCGGCGCGCCCGCGAGCTCGCCGTGCTGCATCGCTTCCTGGATCCCCTTGTCGACCGCCGGACGGAAGCTCTGCGGGATCACGCCGCCGACGATCTTGTCGACGAACTCGTAGCCCTGGTGTCCCTCCAGCGGCTCGAGCACGATCTGGCAGTCCCCGAACTGCCCGCGGCCGCCGGTCTGCTTCTTGTAACGGCCCTGGGCGCGCGCCTCGCGGCGGATCGTCTCGAGGTAGGGAACCCGCGGCTGCTGGAGGTCGACCTCGACGTTGAAGCGGCTCTTCAGGCGAGAGACCGCCACCTCGACGTGCATCTGCGAGAGCCCCGAGAGCAGCTGCTCGCCGGTCTGCGGGTCGCGGCGGAGCTGGATCGTCGGATCCTCCTCGGCGAGCCGCCGGAGTCCTGTCGCCATCTTTTCCTCGTCGCCCTTCGCCTTCGGCGTGACGGCGAAGCTCATCACGGGCTCCGGGAAGCCGATCTCTGGCAGCTCGACCGGCTCTTCGTGGTCGAGGAGGAGGTCGCCGGTGGCGACGTCCTTCAGCTTCGCGACCGCGCCGATGTCGCCCGTGGACAGGTCCGGCGTCTGCGTGTGCTCCTTGCCCTGGAGCGTGAGCACCGCGCCGATCCGCTCCTTGCCGTGCGTGCGGGGATTGACGAGGTTCGTGTCGGACGAGATCGTCCCGTGCAGGACGCGGAAGACGTTGATCCGGCCGGCGAAGGGGTCGGCCACCGTTTTGAAGACGAAGGCGGCGGTGGTCGTGTTCGGAATCTCGATCGGCTCGCCCTTCTTGGCCGGTGAGGGCACGCCCTCGACGAGCAGGTCGAGCAACGCCGTCGTGCCGAGGTTCTTGGTGGCGACACCACACGCGACCGGGAAGACCTCGCCGCGCGTGACCGCGTCCTTGAGCGCGTGCGCGACCTCCTCGGTCGAGAGCTCCTGGCCGTCGAGGTAGCGCTCCATCAGACCCTCGTCTGTCTCGACGACCGAGTCGAGGAGCTTTTCGCGGTACTCCTGGACCTGCGCATCCATCTCCGCCGGAATCTCGGTGGGCCCGCTCTCCCGCTGGCCGCCGGGATCCTTGTAGGCGCACATGTGCAGGAGGTCGACGATCCCCGTCAGCTCGTGCTCGGCGCCGATCGGCAGATGGACGGCGACACACCGGTCCGAGAGCTGCGCGCGCAGCGCCTCGAGCACCCGGAAGAAGTCGGCGCGCTCGCGGTCGAGCATGTTCAGGGCGATCACGCGTGAGAGGCCGAGATCGTCGGCGCGTTTCCAGAGCCGGGTCGTCTGCACCTCGACGCCCATCACCGCGCTGACGGCGAAGAGCGCCCCCTCGACGACGCGGAGCGCCGCGATCGCGTCGCCCTGGAAGCCGGCGTCGCCGGGCGTGTCGATCAGGTTGATCTTCCGCTCCTGCCAGTCGAGCGTGCAGAGTGACGCGGCGAGCGACATCTGCCGCTTCTGCTCGTCCTCGTCCCAGTCGCTGACGGTGGAGCCGGACTCGACGGTGCCGAGCCGGTTCGTCGCGCCCGCCTGGAAGAGCATCGCTTCGACGAGGGACGTCTTCCCCGTTCCGCGGTGCCCGACGACGGCGACGTTGCGGATCTTCCCCGGCTCGACTGCCATGCCACTCCTTCCCTGCGTTGGTTTCTGCGGCGCGTAGAGTATCCCGGTGGAGTACGCGGTCGCCCTCCCGACCGGCGGCGAGTGCGGCGATCCGGCGTTCCTGCTCGAGCTGGCCGAGCTGGCGGAGAACGCAGGCTGGGACGGCGTCTTTCTCGAGGACTACATCTGCTACCAGGGCGACCCCGCGAATCCCACGTGCGACACGTGGACCGCGCTCGCCGCGATCGCTGTGCGCACGAAGCGCGTCATGCTCGGAATCGAGGTGGTCGCACTGACGCGGCGCCGGCCGTGGAAGGTCGCGCGCGAGACGGCGACTATCGACCGGCTCTCGGCAGGTCGCTTCATCGTCGGGGTCGGGATCGGCGACCAGGGCGATCCCGGCTATACGCACTTCGGCGAGGAGCTCGACGCGCACGTTCGGGCCGAGCTGCTCGATGAGGGCCTTGCCATTCTCGACGGCCTCTGGCGCGGCGACCCGTTCTCGTTCCAGGGGAAGCACTTCCGCTTCGACGAGGTCACGTTCCTGCCGCGGCCGGTTCAGGTGCCGCGAATTCCGATCTGGATCGGCGGCGGCTACCCGAATCCGCGGGCGATCGAGCGCGCGCTGCGGTGGGATGGCTCGTGCATGTACCGCCGGGAGGGCGGGCCGCTTCGCGGCGAGGACGTGCGCGACCTTCGGCGCCGCGCCGGCGACCGCAAGTGGACGCAGGCCGTCGGGGGCTGGCCGAGGCGTGACGACCTCGACGAAGAGCTCGAGCACCGGCGCGAGGTCGCCGAAGCGGGAGCCGATTGGTGGGTCGAGTGGGTCGAGCCCGCGGATCGTAAGGCGATGCGACCCGCGGTCGCACGCGGGCCTCTCCGCGTGGAGTAGCTCTAGCTCTCGAGCGAGGCGCGGGTCGTCGACCCGGAAAGACGTGCCTTGAGGCGGAGGACGGCCTTCGTGTGCAGCTGGGAGACGCGCGACTCGGTGACGCCCAGGACCTCGCCGATCTCGCGCAGGGTCAGCTCCTCGTAGTAGTAGAGGGTGACGACGAGCTTCTCGCGTTCGGGCAGCCGGGCGATCGCCTCGCCGATCGCCTCCTTCATCTCGGTCTCGGACAGGGAGCCCTGCGGATCGGGAGCCTCGGTGTCCTCGATCGTGTCGATCAGGGCGATCTGGTCGCCGCCGCCCCCGGTGTTGACCGTCCAGAGCTCGTCGAGGGCGCCGATCGAGGAGCGGGAGATGTCCGTCAGGCTGTCCTCGAGCTCCTCGGTGGTGATCCCGACCTTGGCGGCGATCTCCTCATCGGTGGGTGCACGGTGGAGCTTGCGCTCGAGCTCGGCGATGGCCCGCTCGATGTCGCGGGCGCGGGCGCGAACGGAGCGAGGCACCCAGTCCATCGCCCGGAGCTCGTCGATGATCGAGCCTTTGATCCGCGCGATCGCGTAAGTCTCGAACTTGACGTCGCGGTCCGGGTCGTAGCGCTCGATCGCGCCGATCAGGCCGAGCAGGCCGTACGAGATCAGGTCGTCGTCGTCGACGTGCGCCGGCAGGCCGGAGCCGAGCCGCCCGGCGACGTACTTCACCAGCGGTGCGTACGTGAGGATCAGCCGGTCGCGGAGGGCCTTTTCCCCGGGCTTCGCCTTGTACTGCCGCCAGAGGCTTTGGGTGTCCTCGACCTCGGCCACGGCGTAGAGGATATGCCTTGCTTCGGCCTACCTCAGCGCGCGTACCGCCATCGTCGCGAGCCAGAAGGCGAGCGCAGCCGCTGCGACGGCCACGATCCAGCGCCCAGCGGCTCCGCCTGCTCCGCGCGCAGCCTCGAACGCAACGCCCGCGAGCGCGAGCGCAAGCAGCGTGAACAGCGCGCCGAGCGCGCGCCGATTACTGCTCGTCCTCGATGGACTCGTCTGACTCGTCCGGCTCGTCGGGCTCGCCCTCGTCCTCGCTGTACCGCTTGCCCGCCTGCTCGTCGAGGGCGTCCTGATCGTGCCCCTGCTCCTGCGGCTCGAGATTCTCCTGTTCTTGTTCGCTCATACGCGGGAGGATTCCAGAAAGACGGCGGCTACAATCCTGCACAACCCAGGGGCGTAGCTCAGTTGGTAGAGCGGCGGTCTCCAAAACCGTAGGTCGCAGGTTCGAATCCTGTCGCCCCTGTCGCCTGTTCGAGCCGAAACCCTCGTGCGTGCGGGGGTTTTGGCGTCCAGCGTGAAGTAAGGGGAGACCATGACCACACTCGAGAACCGGCCGAACACCGCGCTCCTCGTCGTCGACGTGCAGAACGGCGTCGTCGAGGGGGCTCCCGAGCGCGACGCGGTCGTCGCGAACGTCGGCAGCCTTGTCGAGAAGGCTCGGCGGGAACGGGTCCCCGTTGTCTGGGTCCAGCACTCCGACGAGCAGCTTGCGAGGGGGAGCGACGAGTGGCGGATCGTCCCCGAGCTGACTCGGGGCGACGACGATCCGCTCGTCGAGAAGAACTACGGCGACTCCTTCGAGGACACCACCCTTGAGACCGTGCTGTCGGGCCTCGGAGTCGGGCGACTCGTCGTCGTCGGCGCACAGACCGATGCGTGCATCCGCTCGACGCTCCACGGCGCGCTCGTCAGGGGGTACGACGCGACCCTTGTCAGCGACGCCCACACGACCGAGGACCAGACGGCATGGGGGGCGCCGCCGCCGGACCAGGTCATCGCGCACACGAACCTGTACTGGACCTACCAGACGGCGCCGGGGCGGACGGCCGGGACGGTCGAGACCAAGAATGTCGACTTCGGCGGCACGTCCTGAAGCCTGTGCGACGCGGACGGGAACGCCTCTGGATGGCACCGGGTCAGGTCGTCGGGCCTGGGTGAGCGGTGCCCGCAGGGCGGATGGCTGTCGCCTGCTGGTCGACCGGGTCCGCCGGCCTACCGCCACGTCTTCACCAGCAACGCCGAACGCGCTTGGCTTCGCCAAGGCAGCGCGGGGTGCTCGTGAGACGCCGGCCGGTTACCCGATGTGCGGCTCGGTCGAGGACAGGCCGTGCTGGATGCGGACGTCCACGCGCCGGCCGCTTTGGCCTTGGGTCATGGCCTACTCAGGGGCTGCGGTGAGTGGCTTGGTGACAGCCTCCAGCGACCTGCCCTCGGCGTTGATGCCGATCAGCAGCTCGACGACCCCACCCAGGATCATGATCCCAGCGCCGACCAGGTAGCCGATGAACAGGCCGGTGCGGCTGGAGCCGTTGCCGATCAGCCACCCGTAGAACGCCGGGCCCATCGCGCCGAAGATCGTGCCCGATGGTGAAGAACACCGCGATCGCCTCCGACCGGATCTCGATCGGCCAGGTCTCGCTCACCATGAGGTAGGCCGCGCTCGCCCCCGCGGAGGCGAAGAAGAAGATGACGACCCATACGAACGTCTGCGAGTTGGCGGTCAAAGTTCCTCTGCGTCGGCGCCTGCTCAAAGCTGACCGGGCGTCGGTCCTTCACGTCCACCACGGTCTGTTGCTCAACCCCTATCCGCCTGGTGGCGGATAGGGGTTGAGTGTCGGGGGGTCGAGCATGCCATCATCTTCATCCAGGGTTCATCCAGGGGTGGAGGTCGGCGCGGGCTGTCGGGCGGTCAGAACAAAGGACAGCCCGCCCATGACCACGGCCGCCACCGCGGTGAACCCGTAGATGGTCGGAAGGCCGACGCCGGCGTCCTGGAGGGGGCCCGCTCCGAACGCGGCGACGCCGTAGCCGAGCTGGTAGAAGGCGATCACGCCGCCGGCCACCGAGGCCGACATCACCACGAGCTGCTCCTGGCCGAAGCTGATGGTCAGTGGCAACAGTGCCGAGCAGCCCAGGCCGGCGAGCCCGAACGTGAGCACGCCCAGTGCGGGTGTGCCGTGAGGGAGCAGCGCGATCGCGACGAGGGCACCGGCCAGCACGAACGGCAGGACATGGTAGGTGTTCCTCGTCGGGAGCCACTTCTCGATGCGCGCGAACAGCACTCGACCAACGGTGACCATGGCCCAGAAGGTGGTGAGGGCGATCGAGGCCAGCGTGGCGGACGCCCCGAGCTGCCTGGTCATATCGAGCTGTGCCCAGTTGCCGTTCATGGTCTCGCAGATGCCGTACAGGACGGCGAAGGCGGCAAAGATCCAGAACCGGGAGGGGACGGCGGTCCTCGCCCCACCCGCAGCGGCCGCCCGCGCCCCGGCGCGCAGCGGCATCGGCAAGCTCACCGCTAGCAACAGAGCGAGCAGGACGGCCGACATCACGGGGAGTCCCCACCAGAATCCGAGGCCAACGAAGACCGCGACGAACACCGGGGCCAATGCCGTCCCGAGCCCCAGGAGCGCATTGAGGGCCAGGACGGAACGATCGACCGCGGCGGGGTGGAACACCGCGGTGAAGATGTTGAGCGCGGGCGCCGCCAGGCCGAAGCCCACCCCGAGGCACGCCGTGGCCGCCAGCAGCAACCCGTAGGCCAGCGTCTGGTCGCTGGTGAAGAACTGGCTGACGACGAGCAGGATCATCGAGGCCAGATCGGCCACCAATCCGGCCAGGTAGACGCGCTTGGTGCCGAATCGGCGGGCCAGGCTCCCACCAAGCACGGACGCGACGATCGCCGTGAGGACCTGCGGCAGGAACAGCGTCCCGTACTGTGTGCTGGACAGGTCGTACTGCTCGGGGTCGGTGAAGATCGTGCTGGCCGCCGGGAAGGTCACCAGCACGATTCCCTGCACCAGCCCGGCGGCGTAGACGGCGTTCGCTTCCCTTCTGGTTGCCATACGCTCCTCGGTTGCAGCTCGGCGATCCCAGACGATCAAGTCACAGCGGCCTCGGGTGTGCATCATGCCAATTGGATGATGCGCCCGCCCCGCTGGACTCTCACCCAAAGGGGACGACGCGAGCTCGGCGGTAACTGCCACGCCAAGCGGCTGATCCGCCAGCTGGAGCGGCTGGGACGAGGATGAGATAGCCGCGCGGCGCGCCGCCTGCCACCCAGGGCAAGGCCGAGCCGACCAACTATTGGCTGTCGGACCTGCCCGAGGCACCCCCTGGTGGAGCAGTTCCTCGACACTTGGCTCGAGACCGTCAGGCCCTCAGTCGCCGCCTCGACCTGGACGCCCTATGAGGGTCTTCTTCGGCTCCACGCGTTGCCGTCCATTGGCAGGCTCCGGCTCAGCAGGCTCGGAGCGTTCAACCTGGAGCAGCTCTACTCGGGGCGCATCAAGGCGGGGTTGTCGCCGACCACGGTGCTGCAACTGCATCGGGTGCTGCACCACGCCCTCCGAGACGCGGTGCGATGGAGCCTGGTCCCGCGCAACGTCTCCGAGCTGGTCAGCCCACCGCGACGGGCCAGCTACGAGTTCCGGGTGCTTTCCTCCGAGCAGGCACGAACCTTCCTCCAAGCCGTCAAGGGCGACCGGCTGGAGGCGCTCTACGTCCTGGCGATCACCACCGGCATGCGCGAACTGGTGTTCCCGAACTCGGTGGGGAGACCGATCAACGTTTCCAACTTCCTGCCGCGCGACTTCTACCCGCTGCTCAAGCCGGCCGGTCTCCCTCGTATGCGCTTCCACGACCTGCGCCACAGCGCGGCGACGCTGCTGCTGGAGCTGAGGATCCATCCCAAGGTGGTCAGTGAGATGCTCGGGCACAGTCAGATCGGCATCACGTTGGACCTCTACTCCCATGTAACCGCTACGATGCAGCAGCAAGCGGTGGCGGCCCTCGATGGCCTCTTCGGCGACCAGCTCGGCCTGCAACATGGTGGTCAAGATGGTGGTCAGGTGGAGATCGAATGACCTTAAGCCGCAGCTAGGGCCCGTAGCTCAGTCGGTCAGAGCAGCGGACTCATAACTCAGCCTGAGCGGTCCGCCGAGGTCCATGCGCGTTCATCGCCGCAGGTAGGACGGGGTGACGCGTCCATCGAGGTCTACACGGAGCTGTGGAAGTCCAGCCCGTTGGTGGTCAAGTTGGCGGTCAGCGTCACCGGAGTCGGACCGCTTCGCTTGGCTTGAGAGCGAGAGCCTCCTGCGCGATGAAGCCACGGAAATGCACGCGAGCTTCTCGTGACGTTAGTCCCATCACAACCCGGCCATCCGGCTCGTG
>WNGB01026311.1_pt1 | contig 12336 bp, 19 predicted proteins | sample 5400681 | NCBI WGS metagenome assembly WNGB01 (sample SAMN13153367, study PRJNA577476) | soil metagenome | isolation source: 115 cm soil or saprolite under grassland replicate 2 | place: USA:California | collected 2016-06-15 | reverse complement strand
CTCGCCGGCGACGTGATCGGCTTCGCTCTGCGCTGGGACGGCCAGGAGCATGGCGTGCTTTGGATCTCCGGCGATACGGTTCTCTACGACGGAGTGCGTAGGGTGGCCGACCGCCTCCGGGTCGACACGGCACTCCTGCATCTCGGGGGCGTCCGCTTTCCGGTCACCGGTCCCATCCGCTACACGATGACCGCCAAGGACGCTGTCGAACTCTGCCGACTCATCAACCCGCGCACCGCCATCCCCATCCACTACGAGGGCTGGAAACACTTCCAGCAAGGCCGAGAGGCGATCGAGCGCGAGTTCGCGCGTGCGCCACAAGACATACGCCGACGCATTCGTTGGCTGCCTCTCGGTGTCGAGGTGGACCTCCCCGATTGAGCGGCGGCGCCGCCGTAAACAGCAGGATGATCCCTGGCGCCGGACCTGCACAAGTTCACCGCGGTGATCAGTCGCATGCACATTCGCCGTTGTGTGTTTTGCGAACAGACAACAGCTCGCAGGTACGAGACGGGTACATCAGATCGTGCACGCGCGGGCACGCGCGGGCACGGCAGACATGTCGCTAAGGCAAGATTTGCAGGAGACACGTGATCGCGGGTGCTCGGCCGTGCACGCCAGTACCGATGGTAAGGAGGGGGTCGACGGTTCGAGTCCGTCAGAGGGCTCTGGGAAGTCGCTGCTAATCAGGCCCTTCTGTTAGCCGTGGTCGGGCTGGCTTTGGGCTTAACGTCCACCGAGCGTCCACCACCCGCCGTGCACGCCTTCCGCGCGGACTGGAAAACGAGTCGCTGTGCGGCTTTTGCGGGCCTCCGGTTCGACGTCCACCCAGCGTCCACCGCCCGCTCGAGCGCGAGCGCATCCAGGAGCGAGACGGCGTGCTGGTAGCTGTCGACTGCGAGGTGGCCGTAGTGGAGATCGATCATCGCGATGCTCGTGCCCATGAACCGCGAGAGCGCGAAGACCGGCACGCCTGCACGCAGCGCGAAGGTGGCGTAAGTGTGGCGCAGGTCGTAGAGGTCGCGCAGCGGCTCGATCCCGACGCTTTTCTGAACCGGCTTCCAATGGCGGCGGTTGAAATTGCGAAAGTCCAAGTGGCCGCCGCGCGCGTTTGGGAAGAGCAGCGGGCTACGTTCGCGCGGCCGAAGCTGGTCGAGCGCCTCGAGCGCGATCGCCTGCAGCGGAACCGCGCGTCTGCTCAGCCGCGTCTTGGTGCGCTTGACACGTCCGTTCGCATACGCCCGTCTGATCTGGACGACACCGGTCGCACGATCGACTTCGTCCTGTTCGAGCGCGAACAGCTCCGAGGGTCGAAGCCCGGTCGCGGCCGCGAACACGACCATCGGCCCGAACATCGGCCCGAGCCGCTCGGCAACCGAGCGAATCTGCGCCCAGGACTCGAACGGCCGCTGCTCCCGGCAGCGCCGGGCGGGATTCGGCACCCCGCGCTTGGCCGGGTTCTCATCGATCAGCTTCCAGGCAACCGCCCGATTCAGCACCTGCCGGAGCGCCTGCGTCGCCTCGAAGCGATGCCCTTCCGGAACGGTCAGCCGCCACGCACAGACCTGCTCCGGCGAGAGCTCGACAAGGCGCACCTCTCCTAGCTCGGCGGTCGCCTTCCCCAGCAGCCAGCGCAGCTTCGCGACCGTGACGCGTTCACCTTGATGCGCGTCCAGGTACTCCTCGGCCCACTCGCCGGGCGTCAGCGTCACCGCACGGCGGCCGGGCAGGAGCCGGCCCAGCTTGTTCTGAAGCGCCCGCTGCGCCTCAGCCTTGCTGCTGAACCCGCCCACCTGCAGCCTCGCCGAACCGCGGCCTGCAACGCGATAGCGGTAGGCCCACAACGGCTCCCCATCCGCACACCTCCCCTTCAGCTTGAACACCTGACCCTGCTGGATCACCTCGGAACCTCCTCGATCGAGAACGAGATCGAGGAATCACACCCGCGCCGCGACGATGACCACCCCGCTCACAGAGAGGGTGTCGACGGTTGGCGTCCGTCAGAGGGCTCTGCACGAGCGCCGGAAATCGGCGCTCTCTTTGGTTCAGCTGGACTTGCTCCTCGTCCAACGTGCCGTTGGTATGGAGCCGCTCAAGGAGCTTTCACGATCCGAGCAGCATCGACGTGGAGTGCGCTGAAGGATCATGCGTGAAGCCCGGTGCCGTCAGTGCCAGCCGATCTGCCTCGTCAACCGCCTGTCGTGCTTTCGCTCGCGCCCCGGCCCAGCACTCGTGGTCGGTTGCGACGACTCTTCCGGTGACGCAAGGCTGGCACGTCCTGGAAGGTTCGTCCGCGTTACCGCCGACTCCACGAGGAGCTCGTCCGCGAGGCTGGCGAAGGCTCGCCGTCGATCGGTGGGCTATCGGGCGCCGACACGGCTCGACTTCCGTTCGCTCTGGCCAACTCGGATCGGCTCTCGTGTGGCTGTTGCAGTGTTCGTGTGCCCCACCCGTCGAGGGCGAGCACGATCAGACCGAGCTCGCGGCCGCGCTCTGTCAGTTCGTAGAGCGCCGAACCTGCCGGCGGTGGCAGGAGTCGCCGGCGAGCGACCTCGGCCTGTTGGAGCTCAAGGAGGCGGGCCGCGAGCACGTTCGTCGAGATCCCCGCCAGGCGCCGGAGCAGATCGGTGTACCGCTGCGGGCCGAGAGCCAGCTCCCGGACGACCTGCAGCGCCCACCGCTTGCCGACAAGGTCGAAAGCGTCAGCGATGTTGGTGGTCATTCGGGCTCCAGCTCATTCCGGGACTGTCGACACAGGTCGGTTCAGGTGCCCGCCTCTGAGGGCGCTGGAATGGCGCCCTCGATCTGGTCCCGCCGGCTGCGGCGCAGAAGAACCGCGGTGGTGGGCAGCGCGAGCAGCGCAATCGCTCCGCAGACCCAGAACGCCCACTGAAAACCGCCGGTGAGCGCGGCGTTCGTCGCATGACCGTCGGCGAGCAGCGTCTTCGTGTGTGCGGCGGCGACGGTGGAGGCGATCGCGACGCCGATCGCACCGCCGAGCTGCTGCGAGGTGTTGAGCAGGCCGGAGGCGACCCCCGCCTCGCGCTCGGCGATACCGGCGAGGCCGCCGATCGAGACCGCGACGAAGCTGAAGCCGCCGCCGGCGCCGGCGATGAAGAACGGGCCGGCCAGCGAGCCCCAAAAGTGCCCGTGCTCAGGCACCTGAGCCGCCCAGAGAACGCCGCCGCCCACCAGTGTCATCCCCACCGCCAGCACCGGCCCGAGCGAGATGCGGGTGACGAGCTTCTGCGACAGCCCCGCCACTGCGAGCGAGGTGAGCGTGGTGGCCAGCCACGCGGTACCCGCCTGGAGCGCCGAGTAGCCAAGCACCTGCTGCATGTACAGGGTGCCGACGAAGATGAAGCCGAAGAAGCTGCCACCGACCAGCAGCCCGACCGCATTCGCCACCGCCAACGTCCGCAGCCGGAAGAGCCGAAGCGGCATCAGCGGCGCCTCGACCCGCGACTCGACCACCAAGAAGGCGATCAGCAACACCGCGGAGGCGACGAGCAGCGCTACCGTGCGCGCAGCTGACCAACCGACCTGCGGTGCCTCCGAGATCGCGTACACGAGGAGGAGCAGCGACCCGGTCACGGTCAACGCTCCGAGCGGGTCGAAACGCCGCCGGGCGCCGACGAGGCGGCTCTCGGGCACGATCCGCCGGGCGAGAAGCAGCGCCGTCACGCCGATCGGCACGTTGATGAAGAAGATGTACTCCCAGCCGACGTAGCGGGTGACAAGCCCACCGGCGATCAGTCCCACAGTGGCGCCGATGGCGCCGATGCCGCCCCAGATCCCGAGTGCCCTGTTGCGCTCTGCACCCTCGCTGAACATGTTCGTCACGATCGAGAGCGCCGCCGGCAAAACGACCGCCGCCCCCAGCCCCTGCAGCCCGCGCATCACGATCAGAAAGCCGTCGCTGGTCGCGAGCCCCGCGCCGAGCGACGCGACGGTGAAGAGCGCGAGCCCGATCATGAAGATCCGACGACGTCCCAGCAGGTCCGCGGCGCGCCCGCCGAGGAGCAGGAAGCCCCCGAAGGTCAGCCCGTACGCGGTCACCACCCACTGCAGGTTCGATTCCGAGAAATCCAGCTCGCGCCCGATCGTCGGGAGCGCAACGTTCACGATCGTGACATCGACGATCGTCATGAAGAAGGACACCGCCAGCAATGCGAACGCGCGCCAGCGGTGAACCTCTGTGCTCGACGCCGTGGTCATCGCAAACTCCTTTGCTGGTAGCGATCCGCTACGTCGTCGAGCTCGCGCGCGACCGCCGCGACCGGATCGGGGTCGGTGACGGCGAGCTGGATCGGCGCGAAGCGGGGATCGGTGATGCTGGCCACGTTGCGCACGGCGGCGTAGACCTTCCTGGCGCCGCGGGCGAGCAGCGCGTCCGCGAACGCCTTGCCGATCCCGCGCTTGGCGCCCGTGACGACCGAGACGGTCCCTGTGATCTGCATGAGTGGCCTCCTAGCCGTCGAATCTGGATGACGTGCTCAGTCAGTTGCTTCACGAAACTATGATCCTGGACGATACCAGATGGCGGTTGCGTCACGCAACTGAGACCCGCTACCATTGCGGCATGCTGAACCGTGACTACGAAGGCCAGAACTGCTCGATCGCGCGAGCTCTCGAGGTCGTCGGCGAGCGCTGGACGCTGCTGATCATCCGCGACGTCTTGCTCGGTCTGCACCGCTTCGACGAATTCCAGGAGAGCCTTGGCATCGCCCGCAACGTCCTCACTGACCGGCTCAACCGTCTCGTCGACGAAGGCGTGCTGGAGCGGGTCCTCTACAGCGAGCGCCCAGAGCGGTACGAGTACCAGCTGACGAAGAAGGGTCTCGACCTGAACATCGCGCTCACCGCGCTTCGCCAGTGGGGCGATGACTACCTGAGCGAAAAGCCGCCGCGCCTCCAGCTCCGCAAGGTCGACAAGAAGCCGGTCGTTGCCGCGATCGTCCCGAAGGGCACCAAGTCGCTCCGCACCGACGAGATCGAGACCCTCCCCGGGCCGGGCGCAACGACGGGTCGCGCCCGAAGGAAGAAATAGCTTCGCAGGAATAGGCCGGCTCGACAGGCCGTTGAGGGTTGCATGAAGCAACCTTCATACAACACAGACGCCACGTATCCGCCGCGGCTGTACCTGCTGCCGTCGCTCGCGCCTCCTCGCCGGACGTTGTCGCCTCGCATCGGCTACGCAGTGGCCGCGCTGGTGGTCGGCCTCGGCCTCTTCGCCTCGGTGACGCCCTCGCCGCTCTATCGCACCTACAGCGTCCTCTGGCACTTCTCGCCCCTGACGTTGACGCTGATCTACGCGACCTATGCCTTCGGCGTACTCGCGTCCTTGTTACTCGCCGGTGGTGTCTCCGACGATGTCGGCCGCCGGCCGGTCCTGCTCGTAGCCCTCGGCGCGCTGATGGCGTCGAGCGTGCTGTTCATGGTCGCCGAATCGGCCGCCTGGCTGTTCGTCGCCCGCGGCTTGCAGGGTCTCGCGACCGGCGCAGCCTTGAGCGCGGCCAGCGCCGCTCTGCTCGATCTGCACCCGAACCGCGACCCCGCCGGCGTCGGCCTCACGACCGCGACCGCAGCTGCTGGCGGCATCGGTCTCGGCGTGCTCGTCTCGTCAGTGCTCGTCGAGCTGGGAACCTTGCCCCGCGTCCTGCCCTACGTAGTGCTGTTCGTCCTCTTCGCGGTCGCCTTTGCCGGCGCCTACTGGATGCCGGAGCCGATCGAGAAGCGTGGCCGCTTCCGCCTCACGGCCGAGCGCCCACGCGTCCCGGCTGTCGTGCGCCGTCCGTTCTTGCTGGCCGCTCTGGCGGTGCTCTCCTCATGGTCAATCGGTGGCCTCTTCTTCTCGCTCGGCCCGCAGCTGGCCGCTCATCTCTTCAACTCGAGCAACGTGATCGTCTCCGGCAGCGGCATCGTGGCACTCGCCGGTGCGGCTGTCGTTGCCCAGCTGCTGACCGCGCGCACCGCGCCGTGGATCGGCGCCGGCGTCGGCTCGATCGCACTCGCCGCCGGAATGGTGCTGATCGTCTTCGCTGCCGCCCGCGACTCGAGCGCCGCCTACCTGGCCGGCTCGATCCTCGGCGGCGCCGGCTTCGGCGCCGCCTTCCTCGGCGGCCTGCGCGCGCTCGCCGCAGCGATCCCGCAGCACGAGCGCGCGGCAGTGATGTCGGCCTTCTACGTCGCCGCCTACACCTCCCTCTCCCTGCCGGCCGTCCTCGCCGGCGTCGTCGTCGCACACGTCGCGTTGCCCACGACCTTCGAGCTCTTTGGCGGCGTCGTCGCCGCGATCGCTCTGATCGTCGCCTTCGAAGCCTGGCGCACCCGTCCTACCCCGCAGCTCGCTGCCTAGCCGATGACAACCGGTCGGCGACATGAGCTCGTCCGGCTCGTCGAGCAGATCCAGACGCTCACGCGCGAGCTCCAGAACCTCCGGCGGCATGAGGTCGAGACGCCGGAGGTCGACGCCAAGGAACGCACGCTCGAGCCGCTCCGTCGGCAACTCGCGGCCGTCGCGCAGCGCTCGGCAACCGACGAGCTCGGGAACGCCGCATGACCACCGCGGCGATCGGCTCGTCGAGCATTCGCACCGTTGTCCGGCTCGGTTCCTGGCTGTCCGTGCGGCATTCACTCCGAATCGAGGCAGCCGCCGCTCTCAGCCTGTATGGGCTCTACGAGCTCGCACGCGGCCTGGTCGGCGCGGACACCGCAGAAGCCGAGGGGCACGCCCACCGGCTCGTTGCGCTCGAGCGTTCGCTGCATCTCTTCGTCGAGGCGAACGTGCAGCGCGCCGTTCAGACCCTCCCCGGTGTCACCAGCCTGCTCGGCGTCGCCTACCTGATCCTTCACCTGACCGTCACGGCCGGCGTGCTGCTCTGGCTGCACCGGCGCCGCCCGGACGCCTTCCCGTTCGTCCGCACCGCACTGCTGCTCGCGAGCGGACTCGCCCTCGTCGGCTTCGCTGTAAGTTGCGTCAAACAACTCACTCACTTCAAGGAGACCGAGTATGTCCAAGACAATCCTGATCACCGGCACCAGCAGCGGCTTCGGCCGTGACACGGCGGAGACCCTGCGCCGCGCCGGCCACACTGTGTACGCCTCAATGCGCGCCGCGGAGGGCAAGAACCGCGAGGCCGCCGAGGCCCTGCGCAAGCTCGGCATCAAAACCGTGGAGCTAGACGTCAGCGACGACGCGTCCGTCGAAGCAGGTGTCAAGAACGTGCTGGCGGAGGCCGGCAACATCGATGTGCTCGTCAACAACGCCGGTATCGCCTCGACCGGCGTAACCGAAGCCTTCACGACGGAGCAGGCGAAGGCGATCTTCGACACCAATGTCATCGGGCTCCTTCGCGTCACCCGCGCCGTGCTCCCCTCCATGCGACAGCAGCACGACGGCCTGATCATCAACATCGGCTCGATCCTCGGCCGCGTCACGTTCCCCTTCGTCGGCATCTACGGCGCGAGCAAGTTCGCGGTCGAAGCGCTGACCGACAGCCTCCGCTACGAAGTCTCGCAGCTCGGCGTCGAGGTCGTGGCGGTGCAGCCGAGCGGATACCCGACCAACTTTTTCCCCAACATTCAGACGCCCGCCCGCATCGAAGTCACCGAGTCCTATGGCGAGGTCGGTCACATCCCCGACGCCATGGTCACGTCCTTGACAGCGACGTTCGAGGGCAAGGACGCCCCAAATCCGCACGACGTCGCGGAGGCGATCGTCAAGCTCGTCGGTCAAGCCAAGGGCAGCCGGGCTGTCCGCACCGTCGTCGGCGCGCCGTTCGGCTCCGACCAGGCGAACGAAGACGTCGCGCCCGTGCAAGCCAAGGTGGTCGAGGCCCTCGGCCTCAGCCACCTCGAAAAAGTCGCCTGATCAACCACCAAACGAAAGGAAGTCGTCATGCCCAGTCCCACCATTGTTCTCGTTCACGGCGCGTTCGGAGACGCGTCCAGCTGGCGGCCCGTGTTCGACCGGCTCGTCCGCGACGGTCACACCGTTCTCGCGCCGCCGAACCCGCTGCGCGGGCTCCCCTACGACGTTTCCCACATCTCGTCGGTTATCGACCAGATCGACGGGCCCGTCGTCCTCGTCGGCCACTCGTACGGCGGTGCTGTGATCACGGTCGCCGGCAGCTCGGAGAAGGTCACCGGGCTCGTGTACGTCGCCGGCGTCGCGCCCGACGAGGGCGAGTCGGTCAACGACCTCCAGGCGCGCTTCCCGTCGCTCGCGATGGGCCCACTCGTGCGCCCGGTCTCGTTGGCCGACGGCAGCGTGGAAGCATCGATCGACCCCGCACGGTTCCACGATGTCTTCTGCGCCGACGTCTCGGACGCCGACGCTGCATTCATGGCGATCTCGCAACGCCCCGTCTCGGCCACGGCGTTCGACGACCCCGCGACCACCGCTGCCTGGCGGACGAAGCCGTCCTGGGCGGTGTTCGGGACTGCGGACTACCCGGTCGCTCCGGAGCTGCACCGCTTCTCCTACGACCGCGCCGGATCCACGGTCACCGAGGTCGAAGGCGCCTCCCACTTCCTGATGCTGTCGCAGCCGGACATCGTCGCCGGCGTCATTCGCGAAGCCGTAATCGCAAGCGCGGTCCAGGTAGCGGCGTGAAGAACATCGGCGTCCCGACCCCGTCGCCCGACGCGGGGTCGAGACGCCATGGGGCGTCGCAAAGAAAGGAGGACAGCATGGAGTTCCTGGTCGAGTTCGAGTTCGAGGTCCCCGCCGGCACCCCTGACGCGGAGGTGGAGCAGCACCAGCGCGCCGAGTCAGCCGCCGCGAACAAGCTCGCTGAGGATGGACATCTCGTGCGGCTCTGGAGGCGGCCGCTCGTCGGCGACGGAACGACCGCGATCGGGCTGTACCACGCCGACAGCCAGGCCGAACTCGACGGTCTGCTCGCCGCCCTGCCCCTGGCCGACTGGCTGCGTATCACCACGACGCCGCTCGAGGCGCACCCAAACGATCCAGCGACGGCCGCTCGATGAGCGCCCTGCTGCCCGACCCTTCCCTGACGCGGGCCTACCGCCTCGAAGCCACCCTGGGCCAACCGCTCGACCTCGGCGACCTCGCCCAGGGCCGCCGGCGGATCGTGCCGCTGACCGGCGGGACCTTCGGCGGCGCCGAGCTCAACGGGACACTGCTCCCCGGTGTCAGCGCCGATTGGCAGATCGTCCTCCCCGACGGCACCGCCCTCGGCGACATCCGCTACACGCTCCAGACCGACGACGGCGATCTGCTCTACGTCCAGTCCCGTGGCGTGCGTCACGGAAGCGCCGACGTGCTCGCCCGCCTCGCCCGCGGCGAGGACGTCGACCCGAGCCAATACACCTTCCGGACCTCAACCCAGATCGAGACCGCCGCCCCCGCACTCGACTGGCTGAACAAAGGCGTCTTGGCGCGAGCCACGGAGGGCGTCATCAGCCTCGACATCGCCCGCGTCCTGCTCGAACCTGATTCGTTCATCGCGACCGCGGTCTATGAGGACGGTGCTGCTCTCGAAAGACAGGAGTCACGTCCGGAGGTGCACAAGGTGGTGGCGATGCTGCCGGAATCGCTGGCTGCGCCGCTCGAGCGAACGATCTTCGACGCCTCGCTCGACCCGGCGCTCGTCTAGCTCGACGGCCTCTGGACCTTGTCGCAACCGCACCCAGATCAGAGGAGAAGCACCATGCGCACGAGCCTCAAATCAGCAAGGAGCCCGGATAGCTCCGCCGGGGCATTCGAATCCGAACGCCGAGAGTTGGCGCGCCGCTCCAGTGCCGGCGTCGAGGTGACGCTCAACTGGCACCCCACTCTCGACGAACTAACCGTCTGCGTCCGCGACCGGCGCCACGGCGCCTACTTCGAGATCCGCCCCCAGCGCCACCTGGCACTCGACGTCTACAACCACCCCTACGCCTACGCCGACTTCGCGCACGTGCCCGAGAAGGAGAACCGGCTGGCCGCCTAGATCCATGTGGTGATGGCAGAACCTCCCGTGAGACAGACAATCCCGATGAAGAAGGAGAACAGGATGGCGTCCATTGCACAGCCGGCACACCTACCTGCCCCGAAGCACCACCGCCGCGAGGAGATCGGCCGCGGGCTCGAAAGGCAGCTGTGGATGCTCGGGGTGCAGCTGCTGGGCGAGGGAGCACACTGATGGCGGCCGTCTCGCGCGGATTCCGCGGCCGTCGCCCTGCGGACGTGGATCCGGCGCGCGTCCCACCCGGCCAGTACGTCACGGCGGACTTCCCCGTCCTCTCCGCCGGGCCGACGCCGCACACCTCGCTCGAGCTGTGGGACTTCTCGATCATCGGCGAGTTGGAGGAGCCGCGCCGCTGGACCTGGGCGGAGTTCCGTGCCCTGCCGAGCGAGGAGATCACCCGCGACATCCACTGCGTGACCAAGTGGTCGAAGCTCGACACGGTCTGGCAAGGCGTCTCGGTCGACACGCTCCTCGCCGGGATCGAAACGTCAGCCGAGTACGTGACCCAGTACTCGGACGGCGGCTACACGACCAACCTGCCGCTCGAGGACATCACAGCCGGCAAGGCCTGGGTGGTCTTCGCCTACGCAGGTCAACCGCTCGAGCCCGAGCACGGCGGCCCCGCGCGCATGCTCGTCCCGCACCACTACTTCTGGAAGAGCGCCAAGTGGGTACGCGGCCTCCGGCTCCACTCGACCGACGAGCCCGGCTTCTGGGAGACAAACGGCTACCACAACTACGGCGACCCATGGCAGGAACAGCGCTACTCGGGCGACTGACCTGGCAGCTCGCGGAGCTCGTCGAGGTCGTCGTCGAGACGCCTCGCGTCAAGACGATCGTCTTCGACGTGCCCAGCTGGCCCGGCCACCGGGCCGGCCAGCACGTCGATGTTCGGTTGACGGCAGAGGACGGCTATCAGGCGGAGCGAAGCTACTCGATCGCCTCGGCGCCCGACGGCGCTCGCGTCGCGCTCACCGTCCAGAGGCTCGAGGACGGCGAGGTCTCCCCCTACCTGACCGACGAGCTCCGGGCGGGCGACAAGATCGAGCTGCGCGGCCCGATCGGCGGCTACTTCGTCTGGGAGCCATCCTCCGAGGGCGGGCCGCTCATGCTCGTGGCCGGCGGATCGGGCATCGTGCCACTGATGGCGATGATCCGAACGCGCGCAGCCGCCGGCGACGACACCGAGACGCGCTTGCTGTATTCCTCACGCAGCCCACCCGGGTGGACGAGCTACGCGCGCCGCGTCGACGCCGACATGCTGGCCGAGGTCGCGCCCAGACCAGCCGAGCAGCCGCGTTTCTTCACCTGCGGGCCGACGCCGTTCGTCGAGGCCGTGGCCGAGGCGCTCGTGCAGCTCGGACACGAGGCGCGAGCGATCAAGACCGAACGCTTCGGACCCACCGGACGGTGACATGGACGAGCTGATGCTGGACGGCAACGCGATCGCGGGTCTCCTCCAAGAGCTGTTCGCGGTCGAGATGACAACCGCGATCGGGACCTGTGACGACTGTGGTGCGGCCGGGCCGGTTGGGGCCGCGCACCTCTACCGCGGCGCCGGCATCGTCCTCTGCTGCCCACACTGCGACAACGTGCTCGCAAAGATCGTCAAGAATCATTCGCGGGTCTGGATCGACTTCACCGGAATCCGCACTCTGGAAGTCACCGTCTAGCCTGGCACGCGTACGGGCTTCCATCGATGAACTGGCGGATCAGCGCTAATCTCGGCCGACGCACACATGCGGGCGTCAAGGCCAGCGGTTGGTTGTGGCAGATCACCCGCGGGGATCAGATTGCGACCGTACTGATCGAGATAAGTGCGCGCGCGCAGTCGAGTGATCCGTTGCATCTGCCCGACGACACTCGCCGAGCGCTCGAGACGGACGGAAGAACCGAGCTACTCAAGATCCTCGACTGGGACGAGCCGCCGCACGTGATCCGATGCGGCTCCACCGGCTGCTCGATCAGACGGCACTCGGCGTTACAACTCGACCACCACTGCTGACGAGTGCGATCCGGCCTTACCGGACCGCCGATGAATCTCCACGAGGTCATTGTGGTGATCAGTCCCATCCATCCTCTGCGTTCTCTGTTGTGAGAACAGACAACAAGCCGCGGACACAAAACGGACACATCAGAAACGACACGCGCGACGTCTCGCGACGCACCTCGACCGCCCGCAACGGCCTGATTTGCAGGAGAAACTGTGTCGCGAGTGATCGCGCGTGCACGCGCGTGACGATGGTAAGGAATGCCATGAAGAAGGGCCTCCTCAGTGACACGCTCCGGCCTGTCGACTGGGGGCTATCGAGAGGAGGCCAGTTGCAATGTTGTACGCCGGTTTGGATCTCAGCCGCAA
>WNGB01011157.1_pt1 | contig 12337 bp, 13 predicted proteins | sample 5400681 | NCBI WGS metagenome assembly WNGB01 (sample SAMN13153367, study PRJNA577476) | soil metagenome | isolation source: 115 cm soil or saprolite under grassland replicate 2 | place: USA:California | collected 2016-06-15 | reverse complement strand
GTTCCAGGCCGTCAAACTTGGCGACGCCAACTAGTAATTCAGAGTTAAAAGTTAAGAGTTTAGAATTTACCTCAGCCTAACTCTTAACTCTTAACTCTTAACTCTATGACTGAACACAACGCCGAACACTTTATCGTGGCCTCCGGCTTGGTCAAGATCTTCCAGGTCGCCGGCCTCGAAGTCGTGGCCTTGCAGGGGCTCGATCTTGAGGTCGCACGCGGCGAGATCCTGGCGCTCATAGGGCCGTCCGGCTCCGGCAAGTCGACGCTGCTCAACGCGCTCGGCGGGCTTGATCGCCCTTCGGCTGGCCGGCTTGAGGTCGACGGCCAGAACCTGCTCAAGTTCAGCCCGGCTGAGCTGACCACCTACCGCCGCGAGCAGGTCGGCTTCGTCTGGCAACAGACCGCGCGGAACCTGCTGCCATACCTAAGCGCGCGCCTGAACGTCGAGTTGCTGATGACGCTGGCCAGCCGCGGCTGGCGGGGTGCCCCCTGGGCCCGGCGCGCCTGGGCCTCAGAGCTGCTCGACGCCGTCGAGATGACCGAGCACGCTGGTCAGAAGCCGCCACAACTCTCCGGCGGACAGCAGCAGCGCATCTCGATCGCCTGCGCGCTGGCCAATAAGCCCCAGATCCTGCTGGCCGACGAGCCGACCGGCGAGGTCGATTGGCCGACCGCGCAGCTGATCCTGACGCTGCTGCGCGACCTGCGCGAGCGCTACGGCCTGACGATCGTGCTTGTGACCCACGACCCGCGCGTGGCCGAGTGGGCCGACCGCGTGATCGCCATCCGCGACGGCCGCACCAGCACCGAGACTGTACGGACAACCGACGACCGACGACCGGCAAGAAGAGCCTTCGGTGGTCGGTGGTCAGCGGTCGGTGGTCGAGGAACTTGTGGTGCTCGACAGCGCCGGCCGCCTCCAGCTTCCGGGCGACCAGCGCGCGGTTGCCGGTATCAAGCGGCGCGCGCGCGTCGAGCTGGTCGATGGCGGCATCCTGATCCGGCCAGGCGACGACGAGCGCATCGGCATGGGCGTGGCCGGCGAGGCCTCTGAAGGTAACGAGGGGGATGACTCCTCTTATGCCAGCCTCTACAGCGCGGACCCGCCGGCGCTGTACGGGAACGGGCGAGTGAAGGGGAAATGGTGGCTGTGGCGGCGAGCAAAACAACAGTAGTTGTCAGTCGCCAGTCGTCAGGTGTCAGTGCGGCCACCTGACGACTGGCGACTGATAACCGAAAACGCTATGGAAGACAAAAACATTGTCATCGACATTCAGGGCGTGGAGCGGACCTTTGCCGCAGGCGATCGCCGGGTCAAGGCGCTGCGCGGCGTCGACATGCAGGTTCAGCGCGGCGCGCTGGTGGTGCTGATGGGGCCGAGCGGCAGCGGCAAGACCACGTTGCTAAACATCGTCGGCGGGCTGGACCAGCCGACCAGCGGTGCGGTCATAGTCGATGACCGGCGGCTGAACGACATGGGCGGCGCGGAGCTGGCGGCCATGCGGCGGCGGATCGGCTTCATCTTCCAGAGTTTCGCGCTCATGCCCACCGCCTCGGCCTACGAGAACGTAGAGTTGGGGCTGCGGCTCTCGGGCGGTGTGCTGCGCAAGGAGTGGGACGCGCGGGTGCGCCGCTGTCTGGGTGCTGTCGGGCTAAGCGCCTGGATGGACCACCGGCCCTATGAGATGAGCGGCGGCCAGCAGCAGCGCGTGGCGATCGCCCGCGCGCTTGCCATCCGCCCGCGGATCATCCTGGCCGACGAGCCGACCGGCGACCTCGACAGCAAGACCGGGCAGCAGATCCTCAGCTTGCTGCGCGCCCTGGCCGACCACGAGGGTGTCACGCTGCTCGTGGCGACCCACGACCCGGCCGCGGCCGAGTTCGCCACTGATCGTTACCAGCTCCGCGACGGTCAAATCGTCGAACGCGAACTGCGACATATCGGAGTGACGCGTGGCGTCATCCGGCGCGCCGCCGGCATCCAACCACGCGCATAAGCGCAAGAATCGACCTTCCGATTCTTGAAAATTCGCGGCACAATGCACCATGCACTAGGGTGAAAGGGATCATCATGGCCCGTAGCGACGATATGTATAGCCAGGCGGCAGTCTGCTGTCAAGCCGGCGCTCGGCAGCCAGAGCATCTGCACGTCTCACGTGGCCGCCCTGGCACCCGCGCTCCACACATGATTCTGGAGCGCAAGGGCAAACGGTTGTGCACCTGCGACCTGTTTGGCGAGCACTTCGTGCTGTTGACTGGTGCAGACGGCGCCGCCTAGCGCGACGTCGCTTTGCAAGTGGCAAATCGGCTAGGTGTGGAGCTTGGTGCACGGCGTATCGGCGCTGGAGGCGACCTGGAGGATGTGGACGGGCGTTGGCCATCGATTCGCTAGCAGGAGGGAAACTTTATGACCAGGGATGCTACTACCGAATTGGACCTGACCTATTCCGACGGCATCGCCGCGGCGCGGACGATGATTGCGCTTGAAGGTAATGCGGCCGCACTCCAGCGCCGGCTTCCAAGCGGTTGGGAGCTGGCCCCGTACGCCGGGGATGACCTGCGCGGAACCTCGCTCAGAGGCGCAAACATGCTTGTCCTGTTTCATGAGGTCTAGGCCGTCAGAACCCATGACGGCCAGTCGGCGGGCCTGCCGCAGCTGAGCTACATCGCCTTCATCTCGCAGGCCCGCAACCAGGCGAGCGGCGCGCTGGCACATTTCCACTGGTTTCTCTACACCGAGGATGAGGCCGGCGTTCCGGGCAAGTACCGCGACGGCAAGCTCGCCCACATTACGCGCTCGCAAACCTTCAGCAAGGAGCGGCGCGGCGAGACCGAGGTCCGTGAGAGCTTCTCGGCCGTGGCCGACAGCGGTGAGATTCATCTGTCGCTGGTCTATGTGCAAGGCGGCATGCTGATTTGGGCGACTGCCGACACACCGAACCTGCCGCTCTACGCCGCGAAGGATTCAAGCATCGTGCGCTGGTACCAAGTGGACGAAGTGATGAACATCGTGCGTAGCGACCCGTTGAAGGTCGATCGCGTAAGTGAGATCAGCCTCAAGGTGCGGGGTGAGCTGGAGGATGTGTTCGACGGGAACGAGCGCATCGTCGCCGTGGTGATCGAGCGGCCGTATATGTGTCAGGTGTATGTTCCATAAAGGCGCTAGTCATTGGAGGGGGTATTGGCGGATTTGCGACAGCGCTCAGCCTGCACGCCGTCGGCATCGATTGCCAGGTGTTCGAGCAGTCGCGCAATTGGTGAACTCGGCGTCGGCATGAACCTGCTCCCACATGCAGAACGGGCTTCTGGCGTCGGTGGGGCTAGAGCTCGCGCAGCTTGTGGTTGTGTGTCTGTGGGCCTCGACCTTTATCGTCACCAAGCATGCCTTCGCCGAGCTGTCTCCGCTGGCCTTCACCTTCGTGCGCTTTGGGCTGATGATCACGCTGGCCTTCGCGGTGCTGGCCGCACGCGGGCGGCCCTGGCGCATCGCTGGGCGCGACCTGCCGCACTTCGCGCTGGCCGGGCTGACCGGCTACACCTTCTACCAGCTTGGCTTCGTCCTGGGATTGGAGCGCACCTCGCCGTTCGCCAGCTCGCTGCTGATCGCGATGGTGCCGCTGTTCACACTGGTCATTCTGGCGGCACGCGGCGAGCGAGCGCCGGCGCGCGGCTTCATAGGCCTGGCGATTGCGCTCATAGGCGTGGTGATCTTCCTGGCCGACCAATGGCAGCGCGGTGCATCCGCCAAGAACTCAGTCCATTGCTCTACCCACGCGAGGTTACGGAGTTCTGCCAGCAGCGCGGCATCATCGTCGAGGCGTACAGCCCGCTTACGCGGGCAGCGTCTAAACGACCCGAATCTCGTCGCCATCGCACGGTAGTATAGAAAGACATCTGCACAGATTGGATTTCGGATCAAGCCGCCCTGCGTGGCTTGCTAACTCAAATCCGTGATTTGGTCGACTCCGTTTGTCCATTCAACGTTTTGATCCGCGTCGCAGGAAGAAACGGGAGAACAGGAATATATTTGGTGTCAGCGCCCTCATCACAATTGTCATCAGAATGAAATCCATGAATCATAGAGACACTAAAAGGTTTGAAATATGAAAGGCGTGAAATTATGACAACTTTTGTCGAAACGATCAGGAAGAGTCGCGTAAGACTTGAATGGGTATGGTTATTTCTTGCATCAGGATTGTTATTAGTTGCCAATGGCGCGAACACGATCGGGCTGGCCGCGTGGCTAACACCATTATTTCTGCTGCGCTTCGTCCGTCAGCAACGGCTCTGGCTCGGCTTATCCATAGCCTTTGTGCTGCTTGCAGTCACGTTTGCGATACAGTTCCGCGGCATGGTGCCGATGACAGGCATCGCTTATTTTGCGTTCAACGCGATGTTCGGCCTCATCCTCGTTATTCCTTACTTATTTGACCGGTTCTTGACGCCACGTTTGACTGGTTTGGCCGCGACGTTGGTCTTTCCCTTTGCTTGGGCGGGGATGGACTATTTGACCTCGTTCACTATCGGCGGCAGCTGGGGCTCCATTGCTTATTCGCAATACGGAAATCTGCCGCTGCTGCAATTGCTGTCAGTTACGGGAATGTGGGGAATTACCTTCCTTATTGGCTGGTTCGCCAGCATCGGCAATTTGGTGTGGGAAGATGGCATTGTATCTGTGCGAGCTCGTCAGTCAGCCGCTATTTATGGTTCTATCCTGATTGGCGTTATCCTAGCGGGTGGGGCGCGCATGGCGTTCTTCCCGCCCGCATCGGAAACCATACGCGTGGCGGGATTGGTGCGCAACGATGTGGATCCGGCACTGCGATCCGGAATCAAGCATGTGCGCGAAAAAAAAGCGATAGCCGAGGAGGTTGCGCAGTTCCGCGACTGGTCTAGAAGCGTCAGCGAACATTTGCTGACCCGCGCCGAGCGCGAGGCTGAGGCTGGTGCTAAAATCATCTTGTGGGGTGAGGCAAATATCGTTGTCTTCAAGGAGGACGAGGAGGCATTGCTCGCACGAGGCCGCGCCTTGGCCGCCAAGCATAAGATTTATCTCGGCATGGCGATCGTGAGCTTCCATCAGGACAAGGATCCCGCTGGCGAGAACAAAATCGTGCTGATTACGCCTGAAGGTCAAGTGGCTTGGGAATATTTCAAAACACACCCCGTGCCGGGTCCCGAAGCTCAGGTTTCCATCAAGGGCGACGGCAAATTGCGCAGCCTAGATACGCCGTACGGGCGGCTCAGCGCCGCGATCTGTTTCGATTTCGATTTTCCGCAATTGTTACAGCAAGCAGGCACGCTGAACGCCGATACCATGCTCAGCCCGTCTAGCGATTGGATCGCGATCGATCCTTGGCACACCGTCATGGCAAGTTATCGCGGCATCGAACAGGGTTTCAATCAAGTGCGTCCGACCAGCGATGGGCTGTCAGCCGCGTATGATTATCAGGGGCGGACTCTGGCGGTCTTGGATCATTTCCGAGCAACTAATCGCAATATGATCGTTCAGATGCCGACCAAAGGAGTGCCCACGCTTTATGCCCGACTTGGAGATTGGTTCGCGTGGTTGTCGCTTTTAGGCCTGGCGGTTTTGGTGGCCATCACCGGTTGGAGCAACTCCCAATCCATTCATGCCCACCCCAGACGCCATTGATCAGGCGTTTATCGCCGAGGCCAACCGCGTGCTCAGTACGGCCGTGGAACTCATCCGTGTCCTGATTGGCGCGCATCAGGGCGCGGTTGCCATCATTGTAGAGCGCGATTGGCAGGCGGTCCACAAGTTTTTCTCCTTGTCGGAGAAGTACGCATCCTGGGCCGACTATCGCACACCAGCCCAAGGTGTCGGCATTCACGCCTGGATGCTCGAGTACAATCGACCGATACGCTTGACACAGGCGGAACTGGAAGCCCATCCGGCCTGGCTTGGCTTTGGCAGCCAAGCCGGCGCGCACCCGCCCATGCGTGGCTGGTTAGCGGCGCCGATTGTGGACCGCAACGGCACGAATTGGGGGCTGCTGCAACTCTCAGATAAGTATGAGGGTGAGTTTAGTGCCGAGGACGAGAAACAGTTTGTGGCCTTTGCAGAGCTGATGTCGACACATCTGGAAGCGCTGTGGGATTTGCGCACTAGCCGCAAGCAGCAGCAGACCACACAACCGTAATCAGGGTGCCAGCACTATGTGGGAGGGTTGAAAGGACGCGGGAACAGGGTGCAGGAGAACGGTTATCCGGCACCGCACCCACCAGTTCCCGTGCGCATCGGCTCAGACCCGGCGCCCGCGCCGGGGGGTGCGTAGGTTGAATGTTGACAGAAGATCGCTACGCTTTCAACCGTGTCGTTCACAGTAGCTTTCATCCTGCATACTGCGGTGGCAGAGGCTTGGATTCGCGCCACCAGGAGGCGTAACCCTCGCAGGGTCGGTGCTGCGCCAGCCCTATGATCACGCAAACCAATTGCATACCACAAATGGGTATGACCATCAGCCTGAGCGGGTATTTGTTCTCTGCGGTGCGAAACGTGGAACGTGATACCAGAGGAGAAATGATCATGGTAGAGAACAATAACACCCAGACTCCACAGCAGCTACCTGCTCCGGATCCTGAGCTCAAGCGCCTTGCTCCATTGGTCGGCACGTGGAAAACAATCGATCACACCCAGGACAGCGTGCTCGGTCCGGGCGTGGCGGTCGAAAGCACCGAAACCTACGACTGGTTCGAGGGCAACTACTTCCTGGTGAGCGCCTGGGTCACCGTCTTCGGCGACGCTCCGCCACAAAAGGGGGTCATGCACTGGGGCTACGACGCGGCGACCAAGAAGTTCTGCACGCACTTCTTCGACAACCAGGGGCCCTTTGATGATGCCGGCAGTAGGTATGAAGGAGTAGTTGCTGGCGGCAAGTTGACGTTCACAGGCCCTGCCCGCTTCCAGTATGAGCTGGACGGCGACGGCAAGATTAAGGTGAATCCCGACGGCGCCATCACCGTCGTCTGGTGGCTGCGCGACGAGAACGGAGCATGGAAGCCTTGGATGAACAACACGTTTACCAAGATGAAGTAGGCAGCGGTTAAGCAGTCAGCGCAGACAGTAGCGCGGCGCATGGTCCGACCAGGCTCTAACATGATAAGGATTGGCTGCGCCGCGCTCACGCTGCTTTCTCGACGGGCTATGGACGCAAGAAGATAGGAAGTCAGTCGATTGGACAACCCACAGCAAGCTGTTGTGGAGGGCTCATATCACACTTTTCGCCGAGAGCAGAATGGGCCACGCGCCGAGAAGTGAGCACGAGCCAGACAGCGAGGAGAATGGTATGAATTCCACGCGTCGCTCGACCTTCTGCCGATGAATGCAGCCCGTACTACTCGACCTATATCCAGCTTGTGCCGGATGGCGACATTTCGCCCACAGTAAATGCGGTGTAGTAGCAGCCGGACAGGAAAGGAGCAAGCCAAGAACGATTAGTATCTGGAAGGTCTGACCGGGTTAAGGTAGAATGGACGACATCACACCAGACCGTGTTCCACCGCAAAGCGGGTGGCGACAGCACGCGATGAGGTGCCGAGCTTGCGATAGATGCCGCTGAGGTGCGTGTTCACTGTACGCGGGCTGATGACGAGCTGCGCAGCCACCTGGGCGTTGGTCAAACCCTGTGCGACACAGCACAGCACCTCGACCTCGCGCGTGGTCAGGCCGGCTGGATACGGCGATTGGGCGCTCGGGGTGATCGCCGACTCTGCTGCAGCGCCAAGCGCCAATGCCTCCGCAATTGCCTGCTCCAATGGCAAAGCCTGCCCCGCTGCCCACGCCCGATCGAACGTCACATCGTCCAGGTGCGCACGTGCCGCCGCCATAGAACAGTCGTAGTCTGATCGAACCATCGGTTCCAGCACATGGTTACTAGCCAACAAGAGCTCGGCGACCGCTCCAAGCAATCGCACCGCTTGTACATACTCACTTATGGCACTTGCGATAGCCGCGAGCCCTACAAGGCTCAGGGCAATGGTCCTGGTGCGCCCCAGTTCCTGTGCCATAACCAGACTCTCTGTGAACAGCGCGGCTGCGTGTGACGTTGCACCCTGCTGGAGAGCGACATAGCCCTGTTCTTGCAGCATCCCCGCCAGGACAGCCTTGCGTCCGAGCCGCCGCCACACTCTCTCGCTCTCCCGGTAATAGGCGATCGCTCGCTCGAATTTCCCTTCATATCGCGCGATTGCGCCGAGGCTGGACATAGCCAACGCGATGCCATCGGCATGGCGCAGCTCGTGTGCCAGGGCCAGGCATGTGTCGTACAGTGCAGCGGCGCGCCGCAGGTCGCCCTGGCACTCCGCGACCCATCCCATCCCATGAAGCGCCCAGAACATCCCATGCCGATGGCCGATGGCGCGCGACAGCGCCAGTTCTTCGTCGTAAGAGGCCAGCGCGCCGGTATAATCACCCTGAGCCATGGCCAGGTAGGCGAGGTCGTGCAGAACACTCGCGATCTGGCGCTGATCCCCAAGCTCACCGAACAGTTGGCGGCTCGCTTCAAACCGTTGTCGCGCCGCTGCGAGGTCGTTGCGCATATAATCGACCCAGCCCAGCACCACGAGCGCGAGCGCCATTGCGGCCCGATCACCTAGAGTGTCTGCCAACGTCCAACTCGCTTCGCCCCACGCCGCCACCTGGGTGTAATCGTCCTGCAGCCGCGCAAGCTCAGCGGCGCACGCCTGCGCGCGGGCCACAAGAACAGACCTCTGATCGTTGCTACGTGCGATGGTGGCGTGTAGCCATCGCCGCCCTTCACTCAAATGGCCGCGGACTTTCCAGAAGGGATAGAGTGCGATCGCAAGTCGTAGTCCCGTCGTGCTGTCCCCCGCATCCGTCAGGCTCCATGTGAGGGCAGCGCGGAAGTTCTCGTGATTCGTTTCTAGCCGATCTGCAATCATGTGGTCGGGATGCTGGAGCCACGGCTGTGTTTCCTCGGCGTAGCGTAGGTAGTAGTCGGCGTGCCGGCGGCGCACCAGCGCCGCTTCGCCCGCCGCTTCGAGGTGCTCCAGCGCAAATGAGCGCAGGGTCTCCAGCATGCTGAAACGTGTCTCGCCATCAGCGGCGGTCGTCTGCTGCACCAGATTGTGGTCGACCAACGCCGCTATGCGATCCAGGAAGCTGAGGGGATGCGCTATGCTCGTCTGGGCGTTGTGACCGACGGCGCGTTGGAGCGTGTCCGGCTCGCTGCAGACCACCTCGGCGGCCGCAAGCGTGCAGCCGCCGGCAAACACGCCCAGCCGGCGAAACAGCGCCTGCGCGTCGGTGTCCAGCAGATCATAGCTCCACGCAACAGCCCTGCGCAGCGACCGATGGCGGCCCGTGATGTCGAGCGCGCCACCATGCAACAGATCGAGACGTTGATCGAGGCGGTCGAGCAACGCGTGTGAGGAGAGGACGTTGACGCGCGCGGCAGCGAGTTCGATCGCCAGCGGCAAGCCATCGAGGCGAATACAAATCTCGGCGATCGTCCGAAGCTGTGCCGCATCCAGCGGAAGATCATAGTTCACGGCCTTGGCGCGCTGGACGAACAGAGTCACCGCAGGGGATTTCGCAAGCGATTCAGTGGCGGCATCATGGTGCAGGTCGGGCAGCGCGAGCGGCGCCACCGTGAACGTATGCTCGCCGCTCAGATGGAGCACCGTTCGACTAGTGACCAGCACTTTCAGATTGGGGGCGACCTCAAGCAGGCGCGCGATGGCCGGCCCAGCCGCATAGACCTGCTCGAAGTTGTCCAGTAGGAGCAACGTCTGTGCGTCGCGCAGGGAGCCGATCAGTGTCTCAAGCCATGACTGCGAACCAGACTCACTGAGGCCCATCGCCGTCGCGACCGCTGGGATGACCCGATCGGCGTCGTGAAGGGCGGCCAACTCGACGAAGCACACACCGTCGCGAAACGTGCCGGCAACGCTCGCCGCCACATGAGTCGCCAGGCGCGTCTTGCCAACGCCAGGTGGGCCGACGAGCGTCAGGAGGCGCACATCGTCGCGGCGCAGCAGCGCACAGACCGTCGTAGCAGCATCGGCGCGACCGATCAGTGGGGTCGCCGGCACCGGGAGTGGATGGAATTTGAACAGCAGGTGCTTGGTGTCCAGCAACGTGGCTGATAGCTCGAGCGCAGGCGGAACCACCGGCAGCCGCCCGCGCGCGAAATCCAGGAACGCGCGCTGCGCAGCCTCTGGCACGCCGAGCTCGAGCGCGAGACGCTCGGCCAACTGCCGCGATGGGCGTAAGCGATCGGCCTCAAGCTTGCGGATCGTCTCGGCGCTACAGTCAGCACGGTCGGCCAGCGTGCGCTGGGTCAGGTCAAGCGTGGTGCGGCGAGAGCGGAGCCAGGGCCCAAAAGATAGCTTTGCTCCTCTGATGGGTCCTTGCGACGTCTCAGCGAGCAACAGTGGAGACGTTGTCCCGCTTTTTATCCCGGTCATGCTCCCACTCCACTCTACGCTAGTTCACCTGCGCGCTATCATACAGGTAAGACGTATGGAGTGGATAGAAGGTGGCAGCGCTTGCCACGCGACGTCTGTGGGTTCGCAACGGGCAAAGCATACCACATGCCACCGAAGCTGGCAGGGGTGTGTCGGAACGCTGCGAGCAGCCCGCAGCATGTCCAGATCCCAGTGTGTCCCGTGGAAAAACACGTATCCTCAACAGGTACGTCTGACGATGCATGACACGCGACAGCTTGCTAGAATCAGCGACTAAGCACCAGCGTGTGTATCGATCAAAGGGATCAGTGGAGCAGCGTTGCTCGAGGTAATCCCAAAACCGCTATCAACACCACCTGCGGCACGGTCGTCGACGAGCAAGATCCCCCGAAATCGGCGTTTCTCCTTTCGCGTTAGCTCAAACATAGGGCGTTCTTGGGGAAAAGCTGTGTCATAGCTCATCGAGCTCATGACGCTAGCCGACCCTAAGTATTGCGCAGCAGTGCGTCAGAGCAAGACTGCTGGACGAAATGCTGATTCACCTCATGCCGGTGCTCCTCAGGGAAGGTATCCGGCTGTTCGAGCATATCGGCGCCAAGCAGCTTGAACTGGAAAGCACCAGTCGCAGGGAGACATGGCCATGACAAAGACCAACGTTAACCACCAAGTGCAACAACTGCTCGAGCAGCTGGTATCGACCGACCAGGAGACCGGGATTCAGGTGGCGGCCTATCTCGACGGTCAGCTCGTCGTCGACGCCTGGGCCGGCCTGGCCGATCCCGAGAGGGGCCGGCCGATGGACGGTGACACGCTGATCAACGTCTGGTCTGCTGGCAAGGGTGTCGCGGCAACGACCATCCACGCGCTCGTCGAGCGTGGCGTGCTGGAGTACGACGCCCCGCTCACGCGGTACTGGCCGGAGTACGGGGCGAACGGCAAGGAGCGCACCACCGTCGCCCATGTTCTCAGCCACTCGGCTGGCGTGCCCCAGCTCCCGCCTGATGCCATACCCGAGCAGGTCACCAACGTCGCGGCGATGGCCGGTTGGATTGCCCAACAGGCGCCCCTCTGGGAGCCCGGCACGCGCACCGGCTACCACGGCTTCACCTTCGGCATCCTCGTCGACGAGCTTGTGCGTCGCGCGACCGGGCAGAGCTTCGATGACGTTACCCGCGACTTGGTCACCGGTCCGCTGGGCATCGCCGACTCGCTCGTCTTCTCCGTGACGGAACGGCATCGTGATCGGTTGGCCGTGCTCGTTGACGAGAAGGGGGCCGAGGAAGCGCTCCGGTCGATCCCCGCCGACTCGCCGCTGCTGCTCATGGGCCCACCTGCCGTGTGGCCTCAGGCGAGTCTGGGCAACCGGCTCGACTTCCAGACCGCTAGCATTCCCTCAGGGGTGACGACGACCGCCCGCGCTCTCGCCCGCCTGTACGCCGCCCTAAGCACGGGCGGGGAGCTCGGCGGTGTCCGGATCCTGGCGCGCGAGACGCTGGCCAGAGCGACGGCCCTACAGACCGCTGACGTCGACCAGATCGTTGGCTTCCCGTACCCCAAGGCACTGGGCTACAACCTGGGCTCGGCCGGTCCATCGCTGCTGGGCGGGCCGACTGGCTTCGGCTACCCCGGCGCCGGCGGCAACCTCAGTTACGCCGAGCCGGAGTTCAGGTTCGCGATCGCCATCGCCAAGAACCGGATGACGCAGGCGTGGCCCAGCGCCGTTGAGGCCGAGGTTCGTGAGGCACTCGGGCTGCCAACGGCGCCGTCTGCCTAGTAGACGCGCGAAACATTCAGCCGCCGACCGTGACCGTGGCTCCGAGCCGCTGGCTGCCAAGCAGCCCATTGCCACAGGTCGGCGCGGCCCAGTTGGGCAAGGACGAGAT
>WNGB01011153.1_pt1 | contig 12337 bp, 14 predicted proteins | sample 5400681 | NCBI WGS metagenome assembly WNGB01 (sample SAMN13153367, study PRJNA577476) | soil metagenome | isolation source: 115 cm soil or saprolite under grassland replicate 2 | place: USA:California | collected 2016-06-15 | reverse complement strand
GAGCGCGTACTAATAGACATCAATCAAAATATCATCGCTTTCTCAAACCAAATAGACGGCGGCCACAAACAGTTTATTGAGCTTGTTAAGGGCATGTCACTGGCGCAGGACCGCGCCGAACGCTGGAGCCAGGCGGCGTTGGCGGCATGCACGGCAATACGCGCACGCCGCATGGCCATCTTGCAGTAAGCCGGTGGGCGCTTGACGAAAAAACGGGAAAGCTCGTCTACATCAAACATCTCCCGGAATCATTGCTCCCGCGCAATCGTGAAGGGCAGGATGGAACAAAGCGATTTTCAATGGGAAAGATTGCAGAGTTTTTTGCACGCTCCTTGAACCTCAGGCGAAAACCTGTGCGCTTTGTTCAGGTGCAAGACCGCGAAAGTTGTATCGAAATATCCCGGTCGGTACTGTCTCCTCAGGCGTTGATGCTGCGCGAGCCAACGCCTGAGGAGCGCGTCGTCGGACGATGGATCGAGGCGGAACTCACTCTCGGGCGTGCGGTAGGTGAAGGAGTCAGCGGGCGAGAGGACCTAACTAGAGAGTGTATCGAATTGAGGGGTCTCGTGGCCGAGCTTGACGCGGTGGCTCGCGCTCAAGGCGCGAGACCAGCGGCCGGGTATGTCGAACCAGAAAGGCTGGAAGAGTTGATCAGAGGCAACCTTGGAACACTCAGGGTTAACGTCTTTACCGAACGACCGCAGGGGCAGGCAGAGAAGTATGTCGAGAGGATAATTGGAGAACCGAGGACCAGTGCAGCTAAAGAGATTTTAGCGGTTCCGCCGGCTCTCAAGCCGGGCGAGGTCAAAGTTCCATTCTCGACTCCCCAGGTAATCAGGGAGCCATCGCCAGCGAACGCAGCGCCGGTGAAATTCACCCGCCCGCGGGAGGACGCACGAGACAAGGTCGAAGTCACGCCGAGAGTTGCGACGACAACACTCGCGAAGATGCGCAGTCACATAGTTCTAAGCCGAAGCCCCGACGCAGCAATCGACAAAGCTAGTGAGGCGCGTGAAACTATCAAAGGGCATGAGGCTGGAACTCAGCAAATAAGCACTAAGCAAGGAGCACAATCAGTTGAGCGGCTTGCCAAGCTCACCTTGCCAATGCCCACTATCCCGTCGGCTCGTACGGAACGCGCTCCAGTGGATGCGGATAATTCCGCTGGAAAGCTCGCGGCCACGAAGGAGCCTCTAAAGGAGACTCGCCTAAACGATGAAGAGCTTGGCCGTCTGGCCCACAGCGTGCGGTTGAACCGTCTCTACATGGAACGCGAACGCGACGTTCTTGCGGCGGTCACTAGTACGGAAGTCGGGCAACTACAATCAAACGGGGATCGCGATAGCGCCAAGACCGGGGCAGCGCTAGAACCACCATATTCCTTCGAGTCGAGGGTGCGCGAGTCGATCCTCTTGGACAACATTTATGACGATGCCCGACAGAAGCGTAACATCCCGAGCCAGCGGCTTAACGACACTCAAGAGAACTTGCTCAAAGGACGCGAATCATGGCAGGTGACGCAGCTCAAGAATTCCTTACCTGGCGAGATGGAGTACGCTAAAGAACAACTACTTTCTGTTGCGCCACTTGCTAATCCGAGCCGAGTCAAAATGTACAATAAGTATCAGGAGGAGCAACGTGCTTTAGCCGTTCTTGCCCGAGATCGTGAGAAACAACCAACTGCGTTCCGCGATAGTGAACGGCCTACAGCAGAAACCTTAGAGCATGATTCGCATTCAACCATCATAGCCGCCTTACCGGGAAAAGAAGCCGCACCATCGCAGGCACTGGTCGAGCAGGCCATTGAGCTGATCCTATAAATTCACGGTTTGGGACCCGGAATTCCTACAGGCGACAAGCTCGACGAAGTAGGAGCAAGCAAGCAGTATGCAAGGTCATATTTATTTTCGGCATTCCGATCTCTTTGGACAAAGGCCGCATCTTGCCACCTTGAAGACAAAGCTGCGCCAGTTCAAGTTATCAGATGTGCTTTTCACGCTATCTAGGATCAATGTCCTGCTTGGTCGCCAGAGAATGCTTGGTGATGGAAGTGAGAGCCAGCGAAGGTTAGAGGAAGTGCTTCGAGCAAACTATATAGCGCCTGATTTGTTGAAGGCCTTAGACGAGCGTCCGATTTTCTTCCGGCAATCAATACTCAATCTACTACGTTTGTGCATTTTGCTGTGCAGCGAAGAAGCGTTGGTTATGACTAAAGGGAAGACCCCAGGCGGCTATGAACTCGGTGGGTGTTGCCTAATGATGAATGACCACCTCGTCTCGCCCAAAGAGGAGCGACGAGCTGGCGAAGGCACTGATATCAAACAGCGAAGGCATATCGGATTGCAGATGGCGCCCATGATTGAACTCTACAACCCACCCAGGCTCGAACAAGCAGTCGTGCGTGCAGAGATTATCCTTTCTGAAATCCTAAACTCCCAAGAAATGAAAGCGCATGCAATGCAGGAGCTTAAAGGGTTTGATATTGCCAGTGGCTTCCTCGGGGCCACAGGCCTTTCACTCGACATCTATAGGGAGATGATTATCTCGGTAATCTCATCCTTGCTTGCCCGGACTTATGAGGAACTCCTCGAGAATCCGAATCTCTTCATGTTCCGGCGCTATGAGTTCTTCAAAGAGAGTCTGGTTCACCAGAAGGATTTCGACAGCTACTTGTCTCTCGACGGCATAAATCTTCATGAGGCTAAGACCCTCTTCAGCCAAACAGACCAAAAACTGCTGAGGCAGTTCGACTACGTGAAGTTCCGCTCGCGGCCACTGCTTGAACTAGCAGGTGACATGATCGTGTGTGCCGACCTTTGTTTCCTAGTTGAGAAACTTAGTTCTGGAATCTATTGGACGATTGTGGACAGTCTCAACGCGCGAGCACTTCGCGATCCTGGCTATCGATGGATGTGGTACGATTTTCTGCTTGAGCACTTCCCTCAGTTTAGAAAGCGGAAAGACGAAGAGCTAAATAACAGGTTCGGGGCAATAATGGACCGGGGCACACGAAACCTTTTCGGTAACTGCGATTAATTCGGATGAATTTCTATGTCAGTGACACTCACGCGCTGTTGTAGTACCTCATCAATTCACCGGCGCTCGGGGTAAATGCTCGTCTCGCCTTCGATGAAGCCGACGCCGGCCAAGCCTTGATCTACATACCTGCCATCGTCATAGCTGAACTCTACTACCTGAATGAGAAGAAAGGCCGGCCACTCGACTTCCGGACGAAATATGCGCGCCTGGCCCACAGCAAGCAGTTTGTCTTGCTGCCCTTCTTCCCATCCCACACGCTCGACTTCGATGCATGTAGTGCGGTGACGGAAATGCACGACCGGATGATCGCCGCCGATGCGCGGCGGACCAAGGCGACGCTACTCACTCGCGATACGCAGATCACGAGCAGCGGAGTAGTCGCAACGATGTGGTAAAGTTTCGTTCGGTCGGCTGCTGCACTTTTGGTCTGGTCCCGTTTGATTATGGCGAATGATCACTACATCCCGCGGTTTTATCTTCGGAATTTTGAGATTCCTAGGCGACCCGGTTGGATTTATCTTTACAGGCGTGGACGTAAGCCGACCGCGTTGGGGATTAAGAGTGTGGCCTCCCACCCGGATTACTATACTCTCAAGTTTCCTCAGGTGGATATTCCGCAAAATGCGCCGGATGAATTTCTTAAGAGAGTGGAATCTGCCGCAGCACCGATTATCACGGACCTGTTAACGGCGCCTAGACTTGAACTCTCTCAAGGTGCGGTGATGATTGTTTCAATGTTCGCGGGATTCTTAGCGGCGAGAACACCCATGGCACGACAGAGAGCGTTGAACGTTCATCTCGCCATGCGAAAGAAATTGCTGAAAGACTTGGCTGAAGACCCCGAAGAATACAAAAGAATTGTGGCCGAGTTGAACTTGGCAAAAACGAAGAAAGAAGCTGAGGTTATCCGTCAAGGCTTCTTGAACGTTGAGAAGAGTATCGTAATGAGTTACGCGGGTGATGTTGAGGATTTCTCTCTGAAGAAGTCTTTCATCACCGGTGAATTGCTTGCGAGCATACTTTTCCAGAAATACTGGGTGTTGGTCGAGGCTCCTGCTCCGTTGATGTTTGTGACATCCGATAATCCGTTTGTCACTCTGGTTCCAGAACCGTATATTCCCGGAATGGAAGTGAGCCCGATAAACGCCGAATGTCTACTTCCGATCAGCCCCCAACGTGCTCTGCTCTTTTCGAACAAGATCAAGGGAAGCAGTTTGTACAAAGTGAGGAAGGAGCGAATGACCACGTGGGTAAAGCAAATCATCTCACTCGGGTATGAGAATGTGTTTGCAAGTGTTGACTCAGAGCATTTCCAAGAGGAGTTTGAGAGGATCCCCGCAGACGAAATAACAAAGATCCCGCTAGACGGTCTGCCGAACGTGCTGACTATGATGAAGGAGTCAGATGGAGGATGAAAAGCTTTAAGAGCTATTCCGACTCCTTAATCCTTTTCAATCGTTCTTCAACCCACGCCCTAGAAACTGTAGCCAGCTCGTCCTTGGTAACTTCTTCCTCATACAAGCGCCCAGTGTCGTATGCACGGTGGCCAGTTGGTTCCGTGAGTCCCGTCGCATAAAACACTACGGATATGAGTTCGACCTTTTCGACAAAATCCAGCACCGACTCAAACTGAAACCAATCGAAGATCTTATTCTTTTCTTCACCCGCCTCCCGGTACTTAACTTCCCAGAGGAAGAAGACGGATATTGACTGGGCTTCCATAATTCACCTCAAACAATCAATCTCTCTGAGGAGAGAGCCAAGCTCTAAGACGAATATACTTGCTTTCGAAAATGAAATCATCTCATGGCACGAGCCGATCACCGATGGTGCAATTAGGGATCAACCGTTTTAGCGCAGACATTCCGTTAACAGTGGTTTGTTCCGGGCTCAGACCTAGCCCTCTAAGTTTCGTCAGATTCCCTAAGGGTATAAAATCCGTATCAACAATCTGAGTATCCCTAAGATTGAGCCATTCAAGGGCGTCCATTCCCTTGAGGTACTCCAATCCAGCGGAAGTGATCTTTGCAGCCGAAAGGACTAATGTTTTTAGCTTCGACATTCCTTGAATATGCATTAACCCCGCGTCAGTGACCGCCGTTCCTGCCAAATCGAGCGACTCAAGTTCCTTTCAAATCTTGGCACGAGGCTAACCCAGCATCGGTTACCTTGGTGTAGCTCAAATTAAGGGCCCGCAGTGAGGTCACACGGGAAACATCAACAATCCCGACATCTCCTACTTCAGTATCGGCAAGTGACAACTGTTCGAGTGCTGGTAAGCGCGAGAGCTGTCGCGCCCCGTCGTCAGAGATCAAAGTCTTTTCGAGGTCAAGCAATCGTAATCTAGTCATTTCGTGTAGATGACTCAAAGCTTTGTCACTTATTCGAGTGAACGAGAGGTCCAACCATTGGAGAGCGACCAACTTCTTGATATTCGCCACACTGTTGTCGGTAGTCCCGGGTGATCCGAAAAGGAGCTTGCGTAAGCCCGTCAAATTGGCGATGTGAACCAACTCCTCTTCCTCGAAATTTGCGCTACCCGAGGACAGCGCCTGCAAATCATTTGGTCCGAGAACGGTAAAGAAGGAGAAGTCTTTCGCCCCCTCATCATTGACGGTAAGCCACAAATCCTTGTTTTCTGGAATCCTGATGTGTCCCCTCGCCTCTCCCAAGTATTTCCCGGAGGTATACCCGTACAAGTCATCAAACTTGGTGTCTTCTGAGTCGTACACATCGAGCGATCCTACGGAACGATCCATCGGGAAATAGACATCGCGCGGTCGGAGGAGGTCCAATCCTCGTTGGAGAAGTTTAGTGGATCTGTTCGTTAGGCCGCGATTCCCAGCAGGAACAAGACCCGCTTCATTAGAATTCTTCTCTTCACTCACAGGCTTGCCCTCGTTCGCATGATAGCTTCCAAACGGTCGCGCGCATCATCGATCTGCCTTTCCACTTGCGCGGCCATCTCCGCCAAAAGATCTCGCCCTTGCACTTCGGCGCCATCGACCTTTGACTTCAGCCTGTGAAGATCAGACTGCTCAACCGATTCACACTCTTTCTCAATGGCCTTTAGGCGTTGCTCTACCTGAGCAATCTTGCGAATGACGCGAATGAGTTCGGCGCCGACGCCTTCACCTTTGACGGATTCAGGACTGCTCTCCCATTCATTCAGAATCGCGCGCAATGCTTCTTCGTCGCCTTCTTCATATGCCTTGTTGACTCTCGCCATTAGACTGTGACGGCGCGCTTTCTCGACTGCGTCCAGAACTGTATCTGGATGAACGAGTCGGGCCAGTTCCCGATATAACTTCTTGAGCGCCTCAGAAGGCGCGAATTTGCGTGTTGGTTCATCTTCGTTCGCAGCAGACTCGGTCGCTTGCGCTGATTCTTCCGCCTGAGTCCGGGCCTGTTCAGCTTGCGCGCGCGCCTTCTCACTATTGGGATTGAGATCTGCCTTTGCCTCAGCAATCTGCGCTTCGATCTCATCAAGTTCCGTGTAGCGGAGACCAACAATTCTCAGGTATCGCGCCTCGAACTCGCGCAGTTCTGCTTGCAGCGTCGCGAATTCAAGCTCGCGTTGAGCGAGAATCGCTTCGAGCGGCGAAAGTTCGGCACGCTTCTTCGCCAACTCGCTGTCTTCGGGGGTCGGTCGCTTGAACGGAAGGGCTTTTGTCGCGGCAGGATCGAACGTGGCTAACGCAGCCAGATCGTTCCAGAACTCGGTGACCGAGCCGTATCTCTGACCAACTTCGTGAGCGGTCGCTCGTCTCAGAACTTTCACGCACTCTTGTACCCAAGGTTGCGCGGACGCAGAAGAGGGAAGCGCAGTGATCGACTTCCCTGCAAACTCCAGAGGGAGCCTGCCACACAAAACTGTGAAGCAGCATTTTGCAAGAGCATAGATATCGGCCGACGCGGTGAGTTTTCCAAATTCTTCGGCGGTCAGGCTCGGCGAATGTTCGGGAGCCGAATAGACTGGCGTCCCAACACGCGTAATTGGCGAGTACTCCGCACCGTTTGTTTTTGCGACTCCGAAATCCGCGATCTTGATTGTTCGCCAGTCGGCGCTCAGCAGCAGATTCTCCGGCTTAAGATCGCGATGAATAACACCGCAGACGTGTGCGTGGGCCAGCCCGTCGCAAATCTGCTTGAAATAGTAAAGCGTCTCAGCAAGACCAAGCTTCTGTTCCGGCCTTGTGCGATTGTGTTCCATCAGATCGCCGCCAGCCATGAATTCGAGCACTATGAAACTAAAGTCTCGGCCTGAGCGATCTTCGCTCTCGCCTTGATCCAGAATGGAAACGATGTTCGCGTGTCGAATCCCGTCGAGGATCACGGCTTCACTCTGAAACTTCTCACCGAGCATTTGCTCAAGCTCGGGCGGGGCAGTTCCTTGTAACTGGCTGTTCAGAGCTTTGATGACAACATTGTTTCCACTGTCACGATCGCGAGCAACAAACACCTCGGCGTAACTGCCGGAGCTAATCCGACCTTTAATCTCATAGCGATCCTTGAGGACTGCTCGCTGTAGGTTGAGTTCAAACATTGCTCGGGTTGCTTGGATCTAACTTCATTCCGTTTTGAATGCTCCGAGAACGTATGGCTGCGCTCGCTCTATGTCAAGTATTGAATGAAGTGACGCTTAAGCACGATTCGGACGGTCATCCTATAGTCGGGCATTCCGTAACCAGGCGACGTGCGCGCCATCAAGAAGCGATGGCATGCGCGCCTCGCATTACTCGCTTCGCTAACGCCCCCGCTGGGGCGGGCGCTTTGTTTTTGAAGCGAGTCTTAGAATTCCCGTGAGGTTTATTTAGGCGCTTCACACTATCAACAAACGCCGGTAGCCTTCGCTGCGGAGGCCGTCAAGGGTCTGCGCTCGCTCGCCAAGCCTCGCTCCGATGAACGCCGCAAACTACAAAACAGTTCGCGTCGCCCTTGACTGCCTTCCTCGCTTCGGCTGGAAGGTCCATAAGGGAAGCTGCCGCTCCCCGTTTGAAAACGGCGCCGGACAATCTCTTATTCAAACCGGGTTTTTTGTCCAACGATTGGGGAGAGGCCTAGACGTTGTCGCTGCGAAGAATCTCCTTAATCTTCCGTTCAGTAAATGTTGTCGGATTTGGCCGCCGAGTGGGTAGGAAGTCTTGTGCTATACTTTCGACCATGAAGCAGCAAGAACTAATAGAGAAAATCAAGCGACTTCCTCAGGATCGGGTCGCTGAAGTTGAGGATTTTGTGGACTCCCTGGCGTGGCGTGAACATAGTAGCAATCGAGAGAGTCTTCACCAGGCACTCACTGATTACGCCATTCAACACGCGGGGACGGATTCCGACCTCGATCCCGAGCTTGAAGCCGCCGCGACCGATCACTTGCTCAAACAAGCTACCGAACAATGAAACGGGGCGAAGTCTACTGGGCCGATCTCGCTCCTCGTTCAGGATCCGAGCAACAGGGCCGGCGTCCCGTTGTTGTAATCTCACACGACGCTTTTAATAAGACGCAAAGCTGGCGATCGATCATCGTTGTCCCGCTTTCCACTTCCGTCGCCCAAGCCGGGCGCGGGCCTTCCGCTGTGTTGCTCTCACAAGGCACAGCCGGTCTCGGTAAAGAGAGTGTCGCGCTCTGTCATCAGGTGACCACTCTAGATCGCTCCAAGCTCACCCAACGAATTGGCGAATTGAATTCAACGGAGCTGAGCCAGGTCGAAGTTGGCCTCAAAGCTGCAATGGACTTGCAGTAGCTTTGGGTAACTTGAGGCTGGCCTGGAGATTGATTCCTGGCGCACCGACTCATCCTAGTAGAGGGCATTTCTTTCTTGCCTCAGAAGGTCAAATGTTATCTTCATTTCCACCGGCGGTGCGTAGAACAGGTTGCGAAGAGTGTCCACTGCGGGGAGCATTCATCCTTAATAAAAGACGAAGAGGCACCCTCAAGGTTTTACACAAGCAGCTTAACGTCACCCACTCTGGCGGCTCAATTGACTATCCCCGAGTTTATCTGTATAACGGAGACCTCCTTGGTAGTGAAAACAAATCCCCGGCCTCACTACGCATAATTTCTTCAACTGAAGCTGCTTTGACATGTGTTACCTTACCGGCTCATACACAGGCGGAAGGAGTACAGTTAAACGCTGTAGTCTTGGCAGCTTCCCTTGCCAAGAAGGAATAATCATCATGACACGCTTGAGAAAGCTACTGACGTTAACTTTATTCTGTATCGGCCTAGGGTGCTCCGTTACCGTGTTTGTGACCCAGGCGCACAGGCAGAATGTGCCGACCGTAGTGCTTCAGGCTTCGGAGCGCGTGCTCGAAGAGGTGCCCTCCATTACTGGCATAACATGGTCTGCTAAAGATAATTTGCTCTACAGTGTCAGTGCCACCAATCCCGGGCTGTATGCCTATGAGCCAGAGAGTAAGACGGCGAAACAGGTTGGTGCTTTAACCCTTAATGGCGGGTCGGTTGCGGCCGCTCCTTCCGGTGATGTTTATGTCTCGGTCGGTGAGTCGGGCGTGCTTGCACTAAGTCAGGCCAAACCGGCGGTCAAGCGCGTCGCTAATCGTAGCTGGCATACTTTGGCCTTGCTTGCCGATGACAGCATCGTCGTTTCTCCCTCAGACGATAATAGCCTCTTCAGCACGTTCAAAAGCCCTGGCGGCCCGGTAAAGAGAATCGGCCGGAAAAAAGAGTTTGTCGTAAAAGGCACAGCGCAGAACGAATTCTTTAATCAAGGTGTCGTAGCCGTCAACCAAGTGGACAACACGATCTATTACGTGTTCACTCATGCCCTGGTGCCGACGGTGCAGCGCTTCAACAAGGAGGGCGAGTTATTGTCAGAGTTCGAGGTTCAGGGCGCAGCCATTGACCTTCAGGCCGGTCTGACCAAACAGATTCTGCGGGCCAAAGAGGGTGAGAACTGCGCCGGCGGGTATACCGTGATAACCTCCGCCACGGTGGATCCCACGACGGGCCACCTCTGGCTCGGCATGAACGGCTCGTCTAAGCATGGGACTGTCTACGAGTACAGTCCCGAAGGGACGAAGCTTAAGGAGTATGCTTTTCTTCTCAAACAGCCTTCAGACTTAGGCGACATTATTACCGGAATCAACGGCCTTGTGGTGCGCGCCCCATTTATTTATGTCCTCACGTCGCAGGGGGCGGTTTACAAGTTCAACCTTGAAGACGATGTATCGGCCAAACTCCGTGCCCTGCGCGCTGAACTAAATGACGGACGGGCAAAAACGCCTGCGGTCACGCAGATGGTCAAATACGTTCGTTCCTTCTGGACGCCGGACCCTTCTCCGCTGGCGTTATTGCAACTGCCTTGTCCACAAGAGCAGCCGCTGACCTGTGTGGTCAACTGCAGGCCCAATACTTCGCCGGCCCAGCGCAATTGCGGGGTAGACGCCCAACTCGGCCGCTGGGCTTGGGATGTCTTTCTTGTAACCGGTCAATAGTTGCCAGTGATGACTTGAAAGTGAGATTACCCCAATCCGGACGGACGCGCGGGACTGAGCGTCTGAAGCAAAGAGGGGAAGGGCGAGAGTCTGACTCTCGCCCTTTCAGTGTCCTCCTTTACTTACTTGCTCGCTGATTCATCCTCGGCGCACTCCAGAGCGTTCGATTAAGAATGAAGTCGACGGCTCGCTCGCGGCGCTGGCCGCCGTCACGATCAGGCGCGCACCTCCCTTCAATGCTCGAAGCCAGCCCTTCAGGTACGGTGCTGAGTTGTCGAGCGTGCTTTCGATCCCCGCCTCCCCACAAAGGAACGCGCTGCCCATTTCGGCTACGAGTTCCTCTCGCGAGTAGTCGGCGGAGCCGAACTTGGCAAGTCTACTGCCACGCACCAATGCTCGCGACTTGGAGTGAGTGGCCCAGATTTAGAGTGCTCCACAAGTGTTCCAAGAAATTGAGCACTTCTGGTGATGGCGTTAAAAAGAAGTTGCGAAGATTGTCCACTGTGGGGAGCCAAAATCTCTTAGCAAAGTAAAAAGAAAAGGCCACTGATGAGAGTGGCCTTTAGTCTTTTGTGACGTAATCCCTGGCCCCTTTACTTCTGAGCTTGAAAATTCTGTTTCGTGGTCTACGACCTGGAAAGACCCAAAAAACCTTACTTGATCCATTCTGAGCCTACCCTAAAGTCCCGCAGCCACGCGCCGATGGCATCAACGAGGAAATACAAACCCAGGGCCACCAGAAAGATTGCGAACAGAAGAATGACCCATGATGACTTGCCGCGCGCTTTATAGGTTCTAAGCGTGGTCCACGCAGCACCACCTAACAGAATTATGCCTGCCAACATCTCCAGTATTCGCATGAGCCGTTTTCATCCTTTAGCTATGGTAACCGTGGTAACCCGTAACCCTTTGTTGCCGGAGTCCCAGAATCCCATCAACACCTCGTCCCATAAAGCTTGTGACGTAATTTGTGACGTAACCCTGCAATAGCGCACAGAATACCATGCAATAACACGACGTGACATTGGGCGCGTGAGCAGCTCGCAAGTTGAGGGAGTTGTTAGCGTTAGGTGTTACACGGTGGCACGCATAGCAAAGCGCGGTACTTCTGTTAACCGGAGGGTTGTAAGTTCAAGTCTTACCTGCGGAGCCAAACTTCCATTAGGGAATAGCCACCCTCGCGGTGGCTATTTCTTGCCCGGCACTCGCATAGCTTTGCCGTCATTCCTTCAGGCCGTCTGGCCAAGGCTCGCGGCCATTTCATCACAAACCGATTGTGCAGATTCTGAAGATGTTCTAAATGGTCGAGTTCATCCGATCCACGCGTAGGCCTGCGAGTTAGAATCGCGGACGCCTGAGCGTGGGACGAAACTTGGCGTAGCATGAGAAACCTAAAACCCAATCCTCCAATACCGGCTCTTCATCTGGTTCAAGAATTCAAGCAAGACTGTCGGGGCACTTAGACAAGCCGTGAGTCGCTCCAGTTGCGTTCCCCCCACTCCAGGGGTCTACTATCAAGCGGAAATATTATGTCTCTTGAGCCAATAGTATTATCAGCAAGGCTGGCCTGCGTCTCAACTAGAGTCAGACGTTATGTGGGCGGCAGGCCACCGAGCGATCACAAATCCCGTCTCACCGCCATGAGTTTTGTAGAAGATCTTGCTTGTTATGACTGAAGACGCCGCTTACGACTACGAGATCACCGATTCCGCAATTCCGATCTGGCAAAGGCGCTGGCTGCGCCTGGCATTTATCTGGGGAATCTGGACCTTCATCGGCATCGTTTTTACTTTTCAGGGCTACTTCACTTCCTATCGCTCTGAACGCCCCATGCCCTTCACGG
>WNGB01026444.1_pt1 | contig 12339 bp, 9 predicted proteins | sample 5400681 | NCBI WGS metagenome assembly WNGB01 (sample SAMN13153367, study PRJNA577476) | soil metagenome | isolation source: 115 cm soil or saprolite under grassland replicate 2 | place: USA:California | collected 2016-06-15 | reverse complement strand
TGGTTCTGGATCACGTCACGGGCCGCGCCAATGCCGTCGTAGTACCCCGCCCGGCCGCCGATGCCGATGTCCTCGGCCATCGTGATCTGCACGTGGTCGACGTAGTTGTTGTTCCAGACCGGCTCGAACATGGCGTTGGCGAACCGCAGCGCCAGCATGTTCTGCACGGTCTCCTTGCCGAGGTAGTGGTCGATCCGGAACACCGCCTGCGGCGGGAACACCTCCTCGACCACCCGGTTCAGCTCCCGGGCGCTGGCCAGGTCGTGCCCGAACGGCTTCTCCACCACGACCCGGCGCCAGGTGCCGGGGATCTCGTCGGCCAGCCCGTGCTCGGCCAGCTGCCGAACCACCTGCGGGAACAGCCCCGGCGGGATCGACAGGTAGAACGCGTGGTTGCCGCCGGTGCCGCGCGCGGTGTCCAGGTCGTCCACCGTCTCGCGGAGCCGCTTGAACGCCTCGTCGTCGGTCAGGTCACCGGGCACGAACCGGAACCCCCGGGACAACTGCTGCCACACCTCCTCGCGGAACGGCGTGCGCGCGTACTCCTTCACCGAGTCGTGCACGACCTTCGCGAAGTCCTGGTGGCTGTAGTCGCGACGCGCGAACCCGACGAGCGCGAACCCGGGCGGCAGCAGCCCGCGGTTGGCCAGGTCGTACACCGCGGGCATCAGCTTCTTGCGGGCCAGGTCGCCGGTGACGCCGAAGATCACCAGGCTGCAGGGACCCGCGATCCGCGGCAGCCGCCGGTCCTGCGGATCCCGCAGTGGGTTGACCGGGCCTGCCGGCACCTCCTCGCCGAGCTCGGTCACCCGGCGCCTCCTCCCTGCGACAGAGCCTGTACGACGGCCGCGAAGCCCGCCGGGTCGGTGACGTGCAGCCGCAGCACCGGCCGGCCGAGGCCAGCGAGCACGCTCGCGTCACCGGCGGCCTGCGCGGCGATCAGCGTGCCGAAGGTGAACGGCCGGTCCGGGATCTCCACGTCCTCACGTGCGGCCGAGGTGATCTGGACGAAGGCGCCGACCTTCGGGCCGCCCTTGTGGTACTGCCCGGTGGAGTGCAGGAACCGCGGTCCCCAGCCGAACGTGGTCGGCCGCTCGGTGCGCAGCGAGATCGCGGTGCGCACGGCCGGAAGGTCCCCGGCGGCGACCGGGTCGGTGTACGCCATCACGGCGACGTAGCCGCGCGGGTCGAGGGTCTTGTAGAGCGCGTCGACCGCACCGGCCAGTGTGTCGACACCGTCCAGCAGGCCTTCGGAGCCGCGCACCTCGATGGCTCCGTCGGTGAACGCCGGCGGCTCCGGCTCGGGCTGCGCGTCGAGCAGCCCGCGAGCCGCCTTCTTCGCGCTCTCCACGTCCGGCTGGTCGAACGGGTTGATCCCGAGCAGCCGGCCCGCGACCGCCGTCGCGGTCTCCCAGAGCAGGAGCTGCGCGCCGAGCGATCCGGTCACGCCGACCCACGGCTCGCCGACGCCCTCGGCCGTGTCGATCGCGCCGAGCGCGGCCACGGTCACGTCACCCGCGGGCCACTTCACCTCGGGGGCGTCCGGGCCGCTGACGACGACCGGCAGCACGCCGGTGTCGTTCTTGCCGGTGCTCTCCGCGATCAGCTGCTCGGCCCAGTCCGCGAACCCGGTGATCCCCGACCCGAGGTCGACGATCGCGAGCTTGTCGCGGTTCTCGTCCGCGGCCATCGCGGCGCCGAGCACCAGGGCCGGGTTGCCGGCGCTGTCCGCCGCGACGACCGGCATGGCCGCCTCGGCCTCGTCCAGCAGCTCGGCGATGTCCGCCCCGGCCAGGCCGGACGGGACCAGACCGAACGCGGTGAGCGCCGAGTACCGCCCGCCGACCTTCGGGTCGGCGACGAAGACCTTGCGGTAGCCGTCCTTCTCCGCCAGCTCGGCCAGCGGCGAACCGGGGTCGGTCACCACCACGATCCGGCTCGCCGCGTCGATCCCGGCGGCCTCGACCGCCGCGATGAACGCGCGCCGCTGCGAGTCGGTCTCCACCGTGCCGCCGGACTTGCTCGACACCACCACGACCGTGCGGGCCAGGTCGCCGTCCAGCGCCCGCCGGATCACCGCCGGGTCGGTGGAGTCGAGCACGGTCAGCTCGACACCCGCCGTCCGGGTGATCACCTCCGGCGCCAGCGACGAGCCGCCCATCCCGCACAGCACGACCCGGTCGACACCCTCGGACCGCAACGCGGCCTGCAGCGCCTCGATCTCGGCCAGCAGCGGCCGCGACGAGGTCGGCAGACCGGTCCAGCTCAACCGGATCGACGCCTCGGGCTCCGCCTCCGGGCCCCACAGCGTCGCGTCCAGCGCGGCGATCCTCGACGCGACCTTGTCGGCGACCAGCTGCGCGACCGCGCCGGCGTGGTCGGCCCCGTGCACCCGCACGCTCAGCTCGCTCACTGCTGGGCACCCTTCAGCGCGCCGGTCACGGTGTCGAGCAACTCGTTCCAGGACGCCTCGAACTTCGACACGCCCTCGTCCTCCAGCACCCGCACCACGTCGTCGTACGAGATGCCGAGCTTCTCCAGCCCGTCGATCACCTCGCGCGCCTCGTCGTACCGGCCCTTGACCGTGTCGCCGGTGACCTCGCCGTGGTCGGCGAAGGCCTCGATCGTTGCCTGCGGCATCGTGTTGACGACACCGGCGGTGACCAGCTGGTCGACGTACAGGGTGTCGGGGTACGACGGGTCCTTGGTGCCGGTTGACGCCCACAGCGGGCGCTGCGGCTTCGCGCCGGCGGTCTCGAGCTCGCGCCAGCGGTCGGAGGAAAAGACCTCCTCGTACGCCTCGAAGGCGAGCCGGGCGTTCGCGACAGCCGCCTTGCCGCGCAGAACCTCCGCCTCGGGGGTGCCGAGCTGGTCGAGCCGCTTGTCGACCTCGGTGTCCACCCGGCTGACGAAGAACGACGCGACGCTGCCGATCCTGGTCAGGTCGTGGCCGTTGTCGGCGGCCTGCTCGAGACCGGTGAGGAACGCGTCCATCACGGCCCGGTAGCGCTCCAGCGAGAAGATCAGCGTGACGTTGACGCTGATGCCCTCGGACAGCGTCGCGGTGATCGCCGGCAGGCCCTGCTGCGTCGCGGGGATCTTGATGAACAGGTTCTCCCGGTCGACGATGCTCCACAGGTCCTTCGCCTCGTCGATGGTCGCCTCGGTCTTGCGGGCCAGCCGGGGGTCGACCTCGATCGAGACGCGGCCGTCCACGCCGTCGGTGTCGTCGTACACGGGCTGCAGCACGTCGCAGCCGTTGCGGACGTCGTCGGTCGTGATGATCCGGACCGCCTCCTCGGTGGAGACGCCCCGCCCGGCCAGCTCGGCGACCTGGGCGGCGTAGTCATCGGCGTCCGAGAGTGCCTTGGCGAAGATCGTCGGGTTCGACGTGACCCCGCTGACGTGCAGGTCGTGCACCATCGCTTGCAGCCCGCCGCTGGTGAGCCGTTCGCGGGAGAGATCGTCGAGCCAGATCGACACACCGGCGTCGGCGAGTGCTTGCAGTCGGTCGTTCATGTCCCACGCCCTTCGTTTCTTCTGTTGTCGCCGGTACGTCCGGGTCACTCCCCGTGCGGGTTCGCCATCAGCGCTTCCTCGTCGCCCACGGTCACCGGTCCGGACGGACGGCGGTGGACCGGCGGGGCGGCACCGCCGAGCCGACCGGCGGCCGCGATGCTCTCCTCGGCGGCCGTGACGACCGCCTCGGCGGTGATGCCGAACTCGCGGTAGAGGGTCTTGAAGTCGGCCGAGGCACCGAAGTGCTCGATGCCGACATGGCGGCCGGCATCGCCGATCACGTCGTGCCAGCCCATCGACACGCCGGCCTCGACCGAGACGCGTGCCTTCACCGCCGGCGGGATGACCGAGTCGCGGTACTCGGCGTCCTGCTCGTCGAACCACTCCTCGCACGGCATCGACACGACCCGGGCCCAGATGCCCTTCTCCGCCAGCGTCCTGCGCGCCTCGACGGCGAGCTGGACCTCCGAGCCGGTGCCGATCAGGATCACGTCCGGCTCGCCTCCCTCGGCGTCGACCAGCACGTAGGCGCCCTTCGCGGCCTCGTCGGCCGGGGCGAAGCCGTCGGTCCCGCGCGGGAACGTCGGTACGTTCTGCCGGGTCAGCGCCAGGCCGGCCGGGCGGTCGGTGTGGCCGAGGATCGTCCGCCAGGCAGCGACGGTCTCGTTGGCGTCCGCGGGGCGGACCACGTCGAGGCCGGGGATCGCGCGCAGCGCGGCGAGGTGCTCGACCGGCTGGTGCGTCGGGCCGTCCTCGCCGAGGCCGATCGAGTCGTGCGTCCACACGTAGGTGACCGGCAGCTCCATGAGCGCGGCCAGCCGCACGCTGGGCCGCATGTAGTCGCTGAACACCAGGAAGGTGCCGCCGTAGACCCGGGTGCCGCCGTGCAGCGCGATGCCGTTCATGATCGCGCCCATCGCGTGCTCGCGGATGCCGAAGTGCAGCACCCGGCCGTACCAGCCGCCGGGGAACTCCTTGGTCGCGTGCTCCGGCGGGATGAACGACGGCTCGCCCTTCGGCGTGGTGTTGTTCGACTCGGCCAGGTCCGCCGACCCGCCCCACAGCTCGGGCAGCACCGGCGCGATCGCGCCGAGCACCTCGCCGGACGCCTTGCGGGTGGCCAGGCCCTTCTCGTCCGCCTCGTACGACGGGAGCGCGTCGGTCCAGCCGGCCGGCAGCTCACGCTTGGCCATCCGGTCGTACAGGTCCTTGCGCTCGCCGGCGGCGTCCGCCCACGCGTCGTACCGCTTCGCCCACTCGTCCTGCGCGGTCCTGCCGCGGTCGAGCGCCTTCCGGGTGTGCTCGATGACCTCGATGGCGACCTCGAAGGTCTTGTCCGGGTCGAACCCGAGGACCTTCTTGGTGGCCGCGACCTCGTCGGCACCGAGCGCCGAGCCGTGCGCCTTGCCGGTGTTCTGCGCGTTCGGTGCCGGCCAGGCGATGATCGTGCGGAGCTGGATGAAGCTCGGCCGGGTGGTCTCCGACCGCGCCGCGTTCAGCGCGTCGTACAGGGCCTGGACGTTCTCCTCGTAGGCGCTGCCGCCGTTCGTCCAGTCGATCCGCTGCACGTGCCAGCCGTACGCCTCGTAGCGGGCCGCGACGTCCTCGGAGAACGCGATCGCGGTGTCGTCCTCGATGGAGATCTTGTTGTCGTCGTACAGCACGGTGAGGTTGCCGAGCTTCTGGTGCCCGGCCAGCGAGGAGGCCTCCGCCGCCGGGCGCGGCGTCCGGGTCGATCAGGCCGCGCTCGCGGCGGGCCGCCATCGCCATCCCGACCGCGTTGCCGACACCCTGCCCGAGCGGGCCGGTCGTCGTCTCCACGCCCTTGGTGTGCGCGTGCTCCGGGTGGCCCGGGGTCAGGCTGCCCCAGGTGCGCAGCGACTGCAGGTCGTCGAGCTCGAGGCCGTAGCCGGCCAGGTACAGCTGGATGTAGAGGGTGAGGCTGCTGTGCCCGGCGGACAGCACGAACCGGTCCCGGCCCGGCCAGTGCGAGTCGGCCGGGTTGTGCCGCATCACCTTCTGGAACAGCAGGTACGCCGCGGGCGCCAGGCTCATCGCGGTACCGGGGTGACCGTTGCCGGTCTTCTGCACGGCGTCCATCGCGAGCACCCGGACGGTGTCGACGGCACGCTGGTCGAGCTCGGTCCAGTCCAGCTTCGGGTAGGTGTTGTCCGTCACGCCGTCGGCGCTCCTCTCGATGGCTGTTGCGTCTGTCGGGCCTGTACCGGCCCGGTACCCGCAGCAGGGTCGCCGTACGCCGCGTGGCCCCGGACCGCACCCCCGTGCGTCCACCGGAAGCGAGCCTACTCGCCCGCGCGCGACGGCTGGGCGGGTGTGCTCGCCAGGTGATCGCCGGGTGCTCGGCGGCGTGCTCGGCGGCGTGCTCGGCGGGTGGCCGGCGGGTGGCCGGTGGGAGCTCGGCGGGTGTGATCCGATCGGCGCCGGGTCCGGTGCCGATGCGGGCTCGGCTGGTCGTATGCTGTTGTGCCGTACATCGCCGGTCCTCGCCGGCGTCCCCTGCCGACCTGAGGTGTTCGTGACGACCGTCGACCCGCGCCCTGCCGTGACGACGTCGTCGCCAGCGGTCCCGGCCGTGTCGCTGCGGCACATGGTCTCGGCGTACGTCGGGCTCACCAAGCCGCGCATCATAGAGCTGCTGCTGATCACCACGGTGCCGGTGATGTTCCTCGCGGCCGACGGCGTCCCCGGGCTGCGGCTGGTCGCGGCGACCCTGCTCGGCGGGGTGCTGGCCTCGGGGTCGGCGAACACGATCAACTGCGTGCTGGACCGCGACATCGACGAGCAGATGCGCCGGACCCGGCGGCGGCCGCTGCCGCGGCACGCGGTCAGCCCGCGCTCGGCGCTCGTGTTCGGCGTGGTGCTCGGTGTGCTCGCGACACTGGAGCTCGGGTTCTGGGTGAACTGGCTGTCGTCCCTGCTGGCGCTGGCGGCGAACCTGTTCTACGTCTTCGGCTACACGATGGTGCTGAAGCGGCGCACCGTGCAGAACATCGTCTGGGGCGGGATCGCCGGCTGCTTCCCGACGCTGATCGGGTGGACGTCCGTGACGGGCCGGCTGGCGTGGACGCCGTTCGTGCTGTTCCTCGTGGTGTTCTTCTGGACACCGCCGCACACCTGGACGCTGGCGATGCGGTACCGCGAGGACTACGCGTCGGTCGACGTACCGATGCTGCCGGTGGTCGCGTCCTCGGAGGCCACGGCCCGGCAGATCCTGGCGTACTCCGTCGTGATGGTGGCGACGTCGCTGGCCCTGTGGCCGGTGGCCGGGACCGGCTGGGTCTACCCGCTGGCCGCCGCCGCGCTCGGCGCCGTCTTCCTCCGCGAGGCCGGCGCCCTCCTGGCCCGCACCCGCACCGGCGCCGAGGGCGCGGCCCTGATCCCGATGCGCCTGTTCCACTACTCCAACATCTACCTCGCCCTGCTCTTCGTAGCGGCCGCCGCGGATCCGTTGCTCCACTAACGCCAGGGTCGCTGCGGCGAAGCGGGCGCCCGTACGACGACCTGCCGCGGCTGGGACCGAGTTCCGTGACGCCTTCCGGGCATCGTCAGAGCTACCTGGTTGCAACCTGAGGGACGCCATGAATCACGCGTGGGGCGACAGAACCGGGTAGGTCGGAACCGTTCCATGGCTAGCAGGTTCTGGGGGAGCTACCGCTTCGCGTGGCGCCTACCTCGTTGCAACATGCGGGCCGCCATGGAAGTCGAGGGGTGGCCTGGAAGCCGGTAGCCGGTTGTCCACAGTGGCCGAAGACGTTCCGGCTGAGCGGCGAAATCCGCGGCATGTTCCAGGCGTGAACAACAAGCTCAAGAATCTGGCGAGCCGGCGTGGCGGCTGGTTCAGCAGACGAGAAGCGCTCGCATGCGGCTACACCGACTCGGAGATTCGCCAACGCGTGCTGGAGGGCAGGTGGATCAGACTGTGTCGCGGCGCTTACGCCGAGAAGGGCGGCGCCGATGAGAAGAAGCCGAAATGGGAGCGCGAGCGGCTGCACCATGTCCTGGTCGCGCAGGCGATCCAGGACCGACTGGGCAAGCGGGTCGCGATCAGCCACCAGACGGCGACGGCGGCGTATGGTCTGCCGACCTGGGGACTCGACCTGTCCAAGGTCCACGTCACGCGGCTGGCCGGGCATGGCCGCTCGGATCGCGAGGTCGTGCAGCATGCAGGCCGGCTAGTGGAGGCCGACCTGTCCAGCACGGCCGGCGGCCTGGCGACGTCGGTCGCCCGCTCGGTCGCCGACGCGGCCCGGCTGACGTCGTACGAGAGCGCTGTGGTCGTCGCGTACGCCGCCTTGCAGCGTCGGCTGGTGACTTCAGAGCAGCTGAGTGCGGAACTCGCCGCAGTCGGCGGACGGATCGGCGCGAGTACGGCGATCAAGGCGCTGCGGTTCGCCGACGCCCGGGCCGAGTCGCCGGGGGAGTCCCGGTTGCGGGTGCTGCTCGCCGACCACGGATTCCCGCTGCCGACGCTGCAGGCGCAGTTGAGCACTGCCACTGGGGAGTTCGTGGCGCGGGTCGATTTCCTGTTCGACGACGCGAAGGTGGTCATCGAGTTCGACGGCGAGAGCAAGTACGGCGAGGACGGCGCCGAGGTCGTGGCGGAGAAGTGGCGCGAGGATCGGATCCGGGAGCTCGGCTACGTCGTCGTCCGCGTCTCCTGGTCCGACCTGGCGACGCCGGAGAAGACTGCCGAACGGGTGCGGGCGGCATTCGAGCGAGCGGCTCGCCGGCGGTAGCGGCCGAGGGTTGGCTGCCGGCTTCCATCGCGTGCCGGGTGTTGCAACACGAGGGCGAGCACGAAGTCGGGCAGCCGTCATGCAATCCGGTGGCGAGATGGGTCGCGTGGCGTGACAGGGGTTCCGCGGTCAGGTGGCGGGGGTGCCGCGTTCGCCGTAGACGGCGGTGACCAGGGCGATGAGAGTGGCGGCCAGGAGCATGTGGAGGAGGACGGCGAGGATCGGGAGGCCGGTGAAGTACTGGACGAAACCGACGGCGGCCTGGGACAGCTCGGTGGCCATGAGCCAGGTGGCGAGCTGGCGCAGGGTGCGGGAGGTGGCGGTGACGCGGGTGGCGATGACCAGGGCTACCGAGATGCCGAGCAGGGCGAAGACGGCGTCGGCGTGGACCTGGCTGATCACCTCGGGGTCGAAGCCGGTGCGGTGCGCGTCGGTGTCGCCGGCGTGCGGGCCGGAGCCGGTCACCACGGTGCCGAGCAGCACGGTGGTCCAGACGGCGGCGACGGCGGCGACGGCGAGGGCGCGGACGACCGGGGGAGTGTGCGGGTAGGGGCTGGTGCGGGACCGGCGCATCAGCGACACGGTGAGGGTGATGATGCCCATCGAGAGGAGGAAGTGCGCGGAGACCGTCCACGGGTTCAGGCCGGTGCGGACGGTGATGCCGCCGAGGACGGCCTGTGCCGGGATGCCGAGTGCGGCCGCGGTCGCCAGGCGGCGCAGGTCGCGGCGGACGGGGCGGTACCGCCAGGCGACCAGCCAGGTGCCGATCGCGATCACCGCGACGACGAAGCCGAGCATCCGGTTGCCGAACTCGATGGCGCCGTGGATGCCGAGGGCGGCGTGCGGGGTGTACGACGCGTCGGTGCAGCGTGGCCAGGTCGGGCAGCCGAGGCCGGAGTCGGTCAGCCGGACCAGGCCGCCGGTACCGACGATCACCAGGTTCGCGATGACCGACGCCCAGCCCCAGCGTCGTACGAGGTCCAGCGAGGGCTGGCGAACGAACCGCCAGATGCCTCGGACCTGCTCAGCCGCCGGAGCCGAAGCCGGCGACGTGCCGGCGCCGGATGCCGGATCGGCGTCGGCTGCCGTGCTGGTCGTGGTGGTGGGGCCCGTCGCCGGGTCCGAACCGACGGGGGTTCCGGAGTCTGGCGAGGTACCTGAGGTTTGTGAGGAGGTCATCATTCCCACCGGAAGGTACGGGAGGTGAGGTAGCCGAGGACGCCGGCCCAGAGTGCGAGGGCGGTGGCGCCGGCCCAGGGCATCATGCCGTCCACCGTGGCGGTCGCCATCGAGCTGGACAGCGCGGCGGTCGGGACGAGCTTGACGAACGACTGCATGGCCGGCGGGTACTCGCTGACCGGGGTCAGCACGGCACCGCCGACGAGCAGCAGGAGGTACAGCAGGTTCGCCGCGGCCAGCGTCGCCTCGGCGCGCAGCGTGCCGGCCATCAGCAGGCCGAGTGAGGCGAACGCCGCCGTCCCGGTGACGACCGTCGCGACGACGCCGATGACGGTGGCGGCGCCGGGGTGCGGGTGCCAGCCGAGCGCGTACGCCGTCGCGATGAGCACCGCGAACTGGCCGAGCTGGACCACCAGCACCGCGCTGACCTTGCCGGCCATCAGCCCGGTCCGCGACAGGGGGGACGCGCCGAGCCGCTTGATCACGCCGTACCGCCGCTCGAACCCGGTCGCGATCGCCAATGAGGTGAACGACGAGGACAGCACCGCGAGCGACAGCACCCGTGGCACCACCAGGTCGATCCGCCGGACCGCGACGGTGAACTCGCCGAGCGGCAACCGGTCACCCAGCGGCGTCGCGCCGAGCAGGAGCAGCAGGCCGAGCGGGATGACCAGCGCGAGCAGCAGCTGCTCGCCGTTGCGGAGCAGCAGCCGCAGCTCCATCGACGCGTGCGCGAGCACCTTGTTCAGCGACGGCGCGGAGCCGGGCCGGGGCGACAGCTCGGTGGTGCTCACTTGCCCTCCCGGCGGCGGGTCGGTGCGGTGATCCGCAGGAAGACGTCCTCGAGCTTGTCGGTGCCGTCCTTGGTCAGCGCGGCCGGCGAGCCGGACACGACCAGGCGACCCGCGGAGATCATGTGGATCATGTCGGACAGTTGCTCGGCCTCGTCCATCGCGTGCGTGGTGAGCACCACGGTGACGCCGTCGTCGCGCAGGTCGCGGATCAGCTGCCAGATCTCCCGGCGGCCGTGCGGGTCCAGCCCGGTGGTCGGCTCGTCCAGGAACGCGACCTCGGGCCGGCCGACGATCGCCAGCGCGAACGACAGCCGCTGCTTCTGCCCGCCGGACAGCCGGCGGTACGGCGTCTTCCCGCACGAGCCGAGATCGAGCCGGTCTTCCAGCAGGCCGATGTCGAGCGGATGCGCGTGCAGGCGGGCGACGTACCGGAGCATCTCGACGGCGCGCACGCCGGACCACGCTCCGCCCTCCTGCAGCATCACGCCGATCCGGGGCATCAGCCGGCTGTGGTCGGCGCGCGGGTCCATGCCGAGCACCCGGACCTGTCCGGAGTCCGGACGACGGTACCCCTCGCACGTCTCGACGGTGGTGGTCTTGCCCGCGCCGTTCGGACCCAGCACGGACGTCACCGTGCCGGTGTCGATGGTGAGGCTCAACCCGTCCACGGCACGCTTCGCGCCGTAACGTACGACGAGCTGATCGATCTCCACGGCAACGGCCACGTCCGGCAGTGTAGGAAACGACCCCGCGTGACGTCGCTCACGCCCCACCTGTGGCGCGCTCAGTGGGTAAGGATGCCCTTATTTGAAGGGCCAGCCGAATTACGCGACACTGGCGTTGTGAAAACTCGTGAGCCAGACCACAGGGTGCCTGAGCGCGCTCCGGTCTCGCGCGACGAGTCGACGCGTGACCGGGTCGCCCGGTCGATCCTGACCAACGGGCCGTCCAGCGCCGCCGCGCTCGCCGACCGCCTCGACCTGACGCCGGCGGCGGTACGACGCCACCTGGACCACCTGCTCGCCGACGGCCTGGTCGAGTCCCGTGAGGAGCGGGTCTACGGACCCCGCGGCCGCGGCCGCCCGGCCAAGGTCTTCGCGCTCACCGACAGCGGCCGGGACGCGTTCTACCAGGCGTACGACGACCTGGCCGTGACCGCGCTCCGGTTCATCGCCGAGTCCGGGGGCGAGGAGGCCGTCGCGGCCTTCGCCCGCCGCCGGGTCGCCGACCTGGAGGAGCGCTACCGCGACCTGGTCGCCGCCGCGCCGGCCGAGCGCAAGCCCGAGGTGCTGGCCCAGGCGCTCACCACCGACGGCTACGCGGCCTCGACGCTGGACGCGGCCGCCGGCGCGCAGCTGTGCCAGCACCACTGCCCGGTCGCGCACGTGGCCACGCAGTTCCCGCAGCTGTGCGAGGCCGAGACCGAGGTCTTCGCCCGGCTGCTCGGCAAGCACGTCCAGCGACTCGCCACCATCGCCCATGGCGACGGTGTCTGCACCACGCACATCCCGGGCCCGCCGCGTGACGGCAAGCCCGGTTCGCCCCCCGATAACCGACGCAGCAACGATGCGAGGAACGCACGATGACGCAAACCGCTCATCCGGAGCTGGAAGGCCTCGGCAGCTACAAGTTCGGCTGGGCCGACAGCGACGCCGCCGGTGCCGTTGCGCAGCGCGGGCTCAACGAGGCCGTGGTCCGCAACATCTCCGGCCTGAAGAACGAGCCGGAGTGGATGCTCGACCTGCGGCTGAAGGGCCTGAAGCTCTTCGACCGCAAGCCGATGCCGTCCTGGGGCGCGGACCTGAGCGACATCGACTTCGACAACATCAAGTACTTCGTGCGCTCCACGGAGAAGCAGGCGGCGAGCTGGGACGAGCTGCCCGAGGACATCAAGAACACCTACGACAAGCTGGGCATCCCGGAGGCGGAGAAGCAGCGGCTGGTCGCCGGTGTCGCGGCGCAGTACGAGTCCGAGGTCGTCTACCACAAGATCCGTGAGGACCTCGAGGAGCAGGGCGTCATCTTCCTCGACACCGACACCGGTCTGAAGGAGCACCCGGAGATCTTCAAGGAGTACTTCGGCTCCGTCA
>WNGB01023119.1_pt1 | contig 12340 bp, 10 predicted proteins | sample 5400681 | NCBI WGS metagenome assembly WNGB01 (sample SAMN13153367, study PRJNA577476) | soil metagenome | isolation source: 115 cm soil or saprolite under grassland replicate 2 | place: USA:California | collected 2016-06-15 | reverse complement strand
GGATATGGAGTTCATGTCGTAGAGTGTATCGCCAGCTTCCAGGCGAACCTTTTTGAGGCTCGGCATCAAGAGCACACGAACGTCAGGTGGAAGGGCAACTAACACCCCGTTCTCGTTGGGAGTCGAATTTAATAACATATCGCTGTCCCAATTTACGTATTCTCCCGCCTCAACGGATTAGTGGCCCCGAGTGATTCTGTGCTCAATTCATATTGAAGTGAGAGAATGCTGAGTGGAACCTCGCTGCGACCACATTCGATGAATAAAGCCAATAAAGTTGATCCACAATTTGAGTCGCAGACGCGCGGCCATATCGGCGCCAAGGTGAAAAATTCCGTGAATGGAGGAACGGGCGCAAAAACGCCGCATTTGTGCGCCGCCAGCGATAACGGCGACGTGGCGAGCAGAACGGCGGCACATGTCAGCAGGAAAATAATCACCGCTCGGGCCGTGTTTCGATGAAACGGCCTGGCGCCACTTATCCAGCGCATCCCGGCAAAACTAAAACGAGATTCGGGCGCCGAATTGAATCTGGCGGCCGGGCGTCGCAACATCTGTGATGACGCCGAAGCATCGGCGCGCCCGCAGCTTTTTACTCAGCTTCGCGGCTCGGATTGTCCCCGTAGCCAGGAGTACACATCCTCGACCAGGATAAAAATCGCGCCGCCTGCCTCGCTTGAGTCTTTGGTCTTCGATGCCTTCAGACGACCGGCTCTAATTTCGCTGCGAACAGACTCAGTTGAAGCCCCGATCTGTTCCGCCACTTCTCTTGGGCGAAGGGCGATTCTGTTAGCGGGCGCCGCGCGTGCCTTCAGCAGTAGGGAGTATTGGAATTCGTGTCTTACAGTGAGAGCGCGTTGTAGGCTGACCAGGAACGCATCGGGGTCTCGTAGAATAGCGGTGAACGACTTGCCATCATGGTACGTTGCCTCAAGCACGACGCGTTCCATGGCGGAGTCCCACGCAGCGCTAATGCTTCTGACTTCTCCTTCCTTCACCTGCTTTGCCGGTGGTATGTAAGGTGGATTCCGTGGGTTCCACGGGCGGTCTCCTTTGCCACCCACAGTCAAGAGATTTCCGAGAGCCTGCATGGCAATCTCTCGATCCAGAGCGGCGGCGCGTTGCCGCTCTCGCATCTCGGCCAACGCCTTTTCGTGATCGGCATCGGATTTCATTGTTGTCTCCTTTTCTATTGACCCGATTGTTTGGACGACATTATTGCCGCTCTTTCTTTCGATCCAACCTTTGACCAGGCTGTACGTAACAACGCGACGACGATTGTGCTCGCCGCCCACGCGAATGACTTCGGCTTCGACAGCGTGGCCCCCAGTGACGAGGTCTTTGGCCGCATCATCCGCTGTGTATCGGTCTGTGTACTCGTCAAAAATCTCGAACTCGTTATTGCGCTTGTAGCGAACCATCACACGGAATGGCCCATCAGGTTGAGTTGGATCGAGTGCGTTGATTTCGCTCATATTGGTTTTATGGTTGATGCGGTGAATTGTTCTTATGCGGGTTGTAATTGAGGCGCTCCGCTTCGATCAGGTCGATGGCGGATTCTATCGCCGCGAGAGTGACCAGCAACTCGTGATTGACGTTCTCCGCGCCGACCCGCTTAACGAGAGCCTGCCCGTCGGCCAGCTGGCGCTGGAGATAGGAGACGGTCATTCGACCCGTTGCCACGGACGCAAGAAATCCGGCGATCAGAGCTTTACCTTCGGTCATAGTTGCCTACCTTCCTGGGCCGAATATGTCATCGAGGTTTATCGGTTCTGGATATGCCATCAGTTAATCTCCGTGTCGGTTAGTCGTCGTCGGCCACCCTGTTGCCAGACGTCGCTGTCTGGCTTCGTAGTGGTTGGTAATGACACCGTTCGGGCAAAGGCCGCTGTCTGTGTAAAGATCTTCGGCCGGCCAAAAGTCATTACACTGGGGGCAGCGGGACATCTCGCTAGGTTCGATCTCGGAGCTTTCAACTACATTCGCCGCAGCGTCACGAATGGGGCGTCTGCTTACAGAGACGCGCAGGTTGTGATTTGCCGGCATCCAGACTTCAAGTCCGGCGACCATTGTCCTGGCCCGCTCTATGGTGATCATCTCTATGCCGACATCACCAATGAAAATTGACCGGCGGAGAGAGAGTAGGGGGGGCACTATTGTGAGCTTGCGGCGCCCCGGTTTGACAGATTGCTCGTCAAACCGGGGCGCCGCAAGTTCACGTTGAATGAGTGGTCCTACTTGCCGGTCACTGGCGCGTGAGGCGCACGCTGCTGAGCATGAGCGGTTAGGCCATGGGGGTGTTGGCGATATTTCAAGCGCAGATCTCCTGACAGCTTACTCATTCCTTCGTTTCCATCGCTGCCACCAAGTCTGTGTATCCGTTGCGAAAGAACCCAGCGCTAGATCATCGCGCCATTTTTTCACCCACTCGCGCCAAGCTTTCCCGCTTGCGGCGGACCGCAAAGCTGCCAAGCAAGCTTGTGCCGCATCCGAAGTGGCGTTAGGTCCACACAATTTCGCCGGGGAAGCTGCTGCCAACAAAGCATCCGCTAATGGCCGCGACGATGATAACTTTCGCAGGAACTCAACCGTTAGCCTCACATCACCTAATAACGCCTGAACCACTTTCTCCCCCGCACGCTCCCACAGCGCCGCGCACGCCTTTGTTCCTATAGGCAAGGCATCCTTTCCGGCCTCGTCACGCCCATTTCTTACCCCATCCAAAAAGGCATTGAGAACACCAATTTCTTCCCATCGCCTCGAATGAAGACAATCCGCCAACCAGCCCGCGTAGGCGCTTGCGGGCGAGATGCGGGGAAACTCGCCATCGCCGAGATCGAAGACCAAGTAATTCTCCCGCCGTGAGGGCACTTCCTCTCGCGACCGAACCGTGGCTAACGTGAAAAAAGATCGAAGGTGGTGTGATTCGTAGAAGTGTGTGGCAAACGTCAGCCGCAGCCGCTCCTCTGTCGCCATCGACGCATATACTCCCCGCAATACGCCTTCCGCCAGCGTCTCATCGCCAATGAGCAGCACCGTCTTCTCCCCGCCATCAACCGCCGCCGCGGTCAGGTTCGCCAAAAGCTCCGGTTTGATTCCTTCGAAGCCGTGGAAGTCTATTCCAGAAGGCGCGATCTCAACCGCGAGCGGCGGCAGAGCGCGCGGCGACATATCAAAGCTTCCTTCGGCCATCTTCTCGCCCAATCGGGCGGCTTCGAGAATAGCAAACGGATCGGCTCCCGCCGTCAGCAAGTCGTCACGGCTGAAGACGAGGTGATAAGTAAGATAATTCCCCTCGCGCCCCAATGAATCCGTTCCCCAGTCAACAGTTCGTCCAAGGGCGAATCTGCCCGACGGCAAGCGGAAGATTGTCTGTTTGACGGGAAAGTCCCTGGCCGCGCGCCGTTCGCGGCTGAGAGCATAAAACGCGGCGTCCTCCAATGCCCGCAGATCTTCCGTCCCGGTCAGCTCCTCGGTCACTCCGACGGTCTGAAACCCGCCCTTTCGCCGGGGGTCGTAACCGCGTTCGACGCTGCTGAAAAGATGTTGAAGCGCTTTGATAATTGGCATACCTACATCACTCCTGCCGCGCGGAAAATCCAAAAGAGCGGATCACGGACGCGGAACGGTTCGGGGTCCCGCGTCAGGCGCAAGCTACCGTCAACCTGAATCGGCGGATGTCCCAGCGAAGACAGGGCGCAGAAGCGCGTATTGTCGGGAAGCGCGTTGACAAGGTTATGCGCCTGACGAGCCGGGTCTGTCCACCAATTTCGCAACATCGTGGCAAGGCTGTCCATCTGCTCAAGGTACCTGGGGAGTTCCAAGTGCGACGGCGTCTCATCGGGCCAGAGATCGTTAATTATCCCGGCCCACCAATCGTCACGATTGCGCAGCTCATCCATTTTGGTGAGCGTGATGATGATGTTTTTCTTCCTGCCGCCCCGCGCGATGCGATAAACCAGATCAACCAACTCCGCCGCCGACAAGGCATTGAAGTCCGGATGGGTCGGATCGAAAAGGAAGATCAGGTCGTGAGCGGTGGTCACATACGGCGCATATTCGGACGTCAGTCTGTCATCATTGAAAACCTCACCTGCGACATCATAAAAAATAAGCCGGATGCTCCGTCGCCTTTGACGATTGGCGTGAGGGATTCCCTTGAATTCCAAAATTGCAGGCTCGGGCTTGTTACGCGGGTTGGCAGTCGGCAGCGCACCTCCATGAAGGATCTTCGCATTGCCGTAAAAGAGTTTGCTGGCCTCTTCGTTCAGCGCCCGGACGGAGTAGGGCTGCCCTCCATCCCGAAAGCTTCTGGAGAGGGCAAAGAAGCTGTCCCAAAACAAGCCCGCCAGAAAGGTGCTTTTCCCATGGCCCGGATACCCGATCGTGGCGATGGTTCGTTCTTTGGCTTCTTTTGGTGTGAAAAAGGGCATAGGCTTGTATCATTTGGCATCTAAGCGGCGAAGAGCATCGCAAAACTCGCAATGGTAGCTTTCGTGATACTTACGATCAGCGTCCTCCAGCGGAGGTACGCCAGATTGATCGCCGATTTCTCCCAATGCTGCCGCCGCCAGTCGGCGGACACGCAAACGGCGGTGCTTGAGCGCAGCGATCAATCCGGGCAACGCAGGCGTACCGACCTTGACCAGCGCTCGTGTCGCGGCTTTGATCACGTCGGGATCATCGTCCTCAAGCGCGGCGATGAGCGCAGGCATAGCAGAGGCATCGCCGATTTCACCCAACCCGATTGCTGCCGCTTCGCGGACGTATGAAATACTGACGCTCGGCGAAGGGCCGTCCAATCCTCTGAATGCTCCAAAGGGCTTATGAAATTCGCTGTCTTCTCCATAGAATCCATGGACATCAAGGTTGTTACGTACATCAAGGTGGATAACCTTGCCCAAGAACGCTGCCAGCCGTTCTTGGGCAAGGTTATCCACCTTGCCCAAGAACGCTGCCAGCCGTTCCTTCATACTCGAACGATCATTGTTAAGCGCGGCGATCATTGCGGGCACGGCAGATTTGTCGCCAATTTTCCCCAACGCCTTCGCCGTCTGCTCGCGTACCTTCCACTGTGGGTCATTGAGTACGGCAATCAGCGCGGGCGTGGCCGATGAATCGCCGATCTCACCCAGAGCCTTTGCGGCCTGCCATCGCACCATCGGATCGCCGTCTTTGAGCGCGGCAATCAGCGCGGGCACAGCAGGCCTGCCAATGTCGATCAAAGTTTCCGCCTCACCGAGGTTGATCACAACACTCGCCACCGAGCCGCTCTCCCCGAGGGCAGTAATCAGCATAGCAAGAGCGGGCTGACCGATCCTGACCAACGCCGCCGCCGCACAAAAGCGACTGCCCACATCGCGACCTTTCAATACGGCAATCAGAGCGGGCACAGCAGGTTTACCAATCCTGACCAAAACCTCTGCCGCTTCATCACGTGTGGTTTCGTTTAGAAGCGCTGCAATCAGCGCGGGCACAGCCCGGTCATAACCGATATTTCCCAACCCCTCTGTGGCTTCTTTTCGCTCGTTCGGATCGTTCTCCTTGAGCGCGGAAATCAGCGCTCCAATCGGGGGAGAGGCAATTTCCCTCACGGCCACCGCCTTTGTCTGCGCTCGCTGAAAGAGGAACTCCGCTTCCGCAACCCCTGATCTGACTCCGCCAAATCGTGCGTCCAGAACGGCCTTCACTACAGAGTTCGCCTCAGCTTGCCGAACACAAACGTTGATCTTCCGTCGTTGCGCCTCTGTCAGTTTTGTTTGATTGATGAAGCGGTCGGCGGCTTCCCCCCACTCCAACGCAAGTCCCTTCGGTTCACTTGCCGTCTGGTCCAGCCAGATGGATTCCATTTCCCACAAGGCATGCGTACGCGAGGGCCGCAGTGCCTCGCCCCTGAAAGTACTCAGGTTCAAGACAAAGGCCAACTGCGCGCCGTCGTCGTAAACATAGCCCTTGCCACCGAGTGATCGGGACTCCTGACCACGGATGGCCCGGCACAGCAGTTCGGAATCGGCGGATCGTAAGGTGGCCAGCACGCGGACTCGCCGCTGGTGGTAAATCGCGGGATCACAGTTCCCTTGGCATTGTTTGCAATACGCTCTCAACCCACCTGCATCGGCAGATAGCACTGACTGCCGGCAATGTGGGCATGTTTGAGTCTGATTCCCAATGGTGTAGCGGGGGATTTCTGCCCAACATTCGCCGCAAGCAAAATCGAAGTCTCCAAAGTGCAGACAGTTAGGACAAAGGAAGCGATTGTTGAGCGGCCACCCCCTTTTCAACAGAGAGGATCTCGCTCGGTTCCTAAACAATGTTAACCTTGTGCTGGTCGGAGTCATTAAAATACCCTCTATCATCAAATCCAGCTTCGTTTGTATTGACGCCTGCTATCTGCGATTTCCCCTCATTATTGTCCAAAGTTTGTCACAAAGCAGCCATCCAAAGATCAGTCTAAAGAGGAGCAATCCATATATCGTATTATGGAGACAATCAGGTATAAGCGACAACTACAAGCCGGATTGTTGAGCGGATCAGCCTCGATCCGCAGTCAGTACCAGCCAATCCGGCCAGAGGTCAAGCCGCAGAATGTCGTCTTCAGTGATCAGAAACGCATTGTAAATACTCCGGAAAGTAAGTATTTGTGAGTTTGACTCGCCGCGGAGGCGCGGTGAAATGAGCAAGAAATTACGGTCCGGCCTTTGCTGATCAAGCAATCTCGCATAGGATCAGCAGTAATGCCCAAATCTGATCCTATCCCCAAAACAGATCCAGCAGAAATTGAACGGCTGATCGAACGGCTCCGGCAGTCCAACCTTGAGCAGCGTGATTTGGAGTTAGTAGAACGATTGCTGCAAACGGTGCTTTCTCTGGTGCGGTTACTTCAACAGAAAAATGCCTCACTCAAGCGGCTTAAGCGATTGATCTTCGGGCCAGGCTCGGACCGGCGGATCGGAACGAGAAGCGATTCTGCGAGTTCACCAGAAGATAAGAAAAGGGATTCCCAGACCGATTCGAATCCACAGCCAGGCCCCGATGCCAGTTCGCAAACTTTACAATTGTCATCAAATCAGAAATCGAAACGCCGTGGACACGGGCGAATGGCGTCATCTGTATACACAGGTGCGAAGATCGTGATTTGTCCGCATCCCACCCTCAAGGCGAGCGACAGCTGCCCTGATCCCTATTGCCAGGGGCGTCTTTACGATACAAAAGAGCCGGCAATTTTCATTCAGCTCACAGGCCAGGCACTGGTAGGTGCGACCAAGTACGAACAAGAAGTCCTCCGATGTACGAGCTGTCAGGAACGTTTCACGGCATCGTTGCCGGCAGATGTCGCGAGAGAGAAGTACGATGCGACCTGCGATGTATCGCTCGCAATAAAAAGGGGGGGCCCTCAACCAACTTCGCCAAGACCTTCGAGATTGACCGGGATTCCGTCAGTCGGTGCCCAAAGGCCAGGAAGTGGCAGCGTGGCTTCGGCTAAAGCGTGTCCCTTCGGCAGAATGGCGTCGGCACAGGTTTTGTCATGGCCGACGCCATTCTGCCGAAGGGACACGAGGAAGCGGACTGAATCAAAGTCATTGCGGCGGTAACCAAGTTTCTGGCGGAGCCATTCCCAAGCGGTAACGAGAAAAATGGGCGGCTTGAAAACATGCGGGCGGGGAGCCCATGAATCCCATGGAGATTGCAATGCCATCGCCATACCCAAGCGCTGCATGTGCAAGACGACCCGCAAAATGTCCGAGTTGGTTTTGGATGTGGGCTGAACCAGGATTACTCTCGAAATTCGATGACGCCGGAGATAGTCCACACTCGGAAAGTCGGACGCTGTAACGAAAGAGCGATTGTCGAACCAGCCCGGTTCACCGGGGAACCCGCGGCGATTCGCATCGAGCACAAAGACCGGCGGGGCCTCTTCGGATAACGGGAGCGAAGCCAGTTCCTTAGTTGTAGCGCAAATTGCAGTGAGGATCGAGGACATATCGACCACCACGGGTGGGCTGCCGGAGTCGGTACGCCATTGTGGGCCGAACTCTGACATCTCGCGGTAGTCCGCATTCGGGCAGGCATTGTACACTAACACGGGCCGATAACCAGCGCGCGCCATGGCGATACCGGCCGATACGCCTTCAGCACCCGGCAGATCGACGATGATCGCCGCGTCGGCGCATAGCGGGATTCGCCAATCTTGAATCACATAATCGTCACGCTCGTGAGCCGGGGGCCTGAGAAAGGGAAACACGACCGGTTTCACCCACTGTGTCCAAGGCGAATTGTCCGGGCGCCAGATCTCATAGATGGAATCATTCGTCATGAGCAGCGCTCAGTTCGGTCGATGAGAAGCGGCGCTTCAAGAGCAGCGCCGTCGGTTACTTGGTGGGCAGATAGGCGGACGTAAGCGCCGGCTGCCCGTCCCCTGACTACAAATACTCCGACGCACGGGAACACTGGGCCGCGGCTTGTTTCCAATGGTATGGTAGTGAACCTCCGCTGTGCAACCCACTCAGATGCCCTGCGCTGGGCAGTCCGGATTGCCTGTTCCCGCTCTTTGCGCGGCAGATCGCCCACTATGAGCACACGGTCACCGGTGTTGGAGTAGCAGGCCTTGAGCACCCAGGAATCCCAGCCTGAAGAGATTTCACGCGGGTCGCGGCACTCGGGCACGAGGGCATGCCATGTCGGGCAGATTTTTGAATCACTAAGTAGCAGTGGAAAGCGCTTGCTCTCTGATATGGCCGAAATAGTCGGATTGAACACTGGAACGTCCCGGCTCTCCAGAAGACGGCGCCATCGGGTATGGGATGAAAGCGCGCACAGCCACTCGATCTGATAGAAACGAATAATCGCAGAAACGGCAACACCCGACCCGGATAACCTACAGCCGCCTGTCTGAGTCCACTCGAGTGCGGCAGGGGTCTGGATCAAGCTCGATGCGATTCTACGGGCTGCGAGTTCAGTGCGAAAAGTGCGGAGCACCTGCTGATCTTCGAGGTAGCCGGGCGCGCTCAGAAGAGCGACGTGTCCCCTCGCCGTGATCGATTCGATAGCCCGGCCCCAAGCTTCCAAAGGCGAATCCGGGCAGTCCAGGCTGCTGTAGAGGGGGCGATATAGCTGGGGTAATGAGGCGCCCTCTCGCCATCCGCCTGGCACATCGGAATTGACTTCGGACACGCGCCAGCCAGACTCTGTGTAGTGAAAATCGAATCGCATTACTCGCAGATTTGAGGTTGCAGAACCGGCAGAGCGTCTAAGGATTTCACGGAGCTTTCGAGGGACGCCGATTTCTGACAAGTCGCGCGAGCTATCCAGAGTGCGGGCTTCCATTTGCTTAGTCTCGGCTGCCAAGGCTTCTGCGGCGGCGCAGATGCGATCCCATTCGCTGCCCCGCATCACTAGCGGATGCTCGCAGAGGACACTGACATCCCCGACTTGCGTATCCCATTTGTTAAAGCGCAGGTGTAGTTGACGCTCGATGGCGCGCAGAGCGTGGCGCAACTGGCGGAATCAGTCAACATTACTTTGTACTTCAATTCCTGTGTCGGAAGGAAGTATTCTCCGCCAGGCCGGGCTAAGCGAGCAAGGCCTTACGGTTCTTGCTACAGATTCGAGCCCAATACAAGTACTGAGCTGAAAGATCCTTTCTTTTCAATCACCTAGTTCTGGGGCGTTGTTTTCTGCGCGTTTGCTAAAAGAACCCCTCATTCAAAAAGCGTTGTTTTTTGTCCGTTTGCTAAACAAACCCCATCAGCCGGAAGTGGATGATGCCGATCAGGAACTGGAAAGCGGCGCTGCAACAATTTGCGATCCTCTACGAAGATCGCTTACCGTTAGAGGCGCTAGGCGTCTCTAAAACTTAATCGTGATGAATTCCGATTACACAAAAATTCTGACACGCTCGAACCAGGTATTGTGGCAAGAACTGAAGCGCAGGATCAGCGGGCCATACACTGCTTGAATCTCGTTGTTACAGTATTCGCATACCACTCTGTAGTGCGTTTTTGGGATAACTTGTCGCTTTGAAGTTGTATATCCGGTATACTCGCCTTAACTACATTATTATATTTGGATGAGTACAACTGGCAGATTGTCTTGTAAGTTGATGTCTCAATGAATGATTCCTCTTTTCCTTGTTTAAAATCGTCAAGGATCTGATCTTTATCGAGCTGTTTCGCAAGCGTCGCGCAGGCTGCTTCATAGCTCTTTGAGGAATTGATCGAACCGCTGCGATATATCAACAAGTCGCCATCAAGCGATAATTGCCGCCCGGAAAGTCTGGCTAGCATCTCTTGAAATCCGGCATTGCGGCTGGCGTATTGACCTGCGTTGTAGTCGGCGAATCTATATATCAAGTCGGGATATTCCGCTTTGTAATCCAGGAGATGTGCGGTCCCGAAGAATACCCCCCCCTCCCTTGAGTATAGGTATTCCCTTAGGTTTTCTTTCTCAATGTCTTTCTTTTCGGCATATTCCCTTGCATAAAATATAGACACCTGCATTGATCCCAATGTGGATATCAAATGGTCAATATCCTGGCCGACAATCTGGAGAACCGAATCGCCACCCCATTCTTCGAGAATAAACTCCTGAAACCATCTCTCGAGATCTCTTTCTGTTCTTATTGAGTTTATATTTCGTCGAAATGTTTGATTATTGGAGGCGCGCATACCGAGTCTTATTTTTATCAACTGACCTATCACTAGCTTGCTCGTTGCTTTGTCAAGCCGTTTCTTTAATATGCTGGTAATGCCTGGAACCACGGGGTCCGGATTAAAAGAGCTTTCTTGTTCTATGATAGAAATTACGGCGCAAACATTACTCTTACTTACATCCAACTTGAGTCGCTCTAGTGATGAATGGATCTCCCTTGCCCAGAGATCGCTTTCCGAATCATTCTTAGTGGACAGCTTTATCAATGCGGAAATATCTTGAACGCTCAGGGGGATAGGCATTTCTTTCTTTCCGCAAGCCATCAACCAAAGCAGGGCTACACACATAGCGAAACTCATGATTTGAGGCAAACGTGATTGATGACGCATATCTCTCTACGGGACAAAAAATGATCTTGAATGTGGTCATAGCTGATTGGACCATCGCGCGATTAAACTTTCGGTTGACCAAAACTGAAAGGAGATCGCACGATAACTTAATCGGCATAACGTCAGGCTTTAGCCGCAGCGGCTCAGACTGCCACCAGCCGCTGTCGGCTGCAAGGCGTGCTAGACCGGCCTCATAGGAATGAGACGTTCACCGCACTTTGCAGACGAAGTTTGCCGCGTCGTTCGTGCTGCCGACGCCAGTGTACTGCGCGACTTGTGGATAGGGACAGACTGGCCGTGTCATGTTTACGCGGTTGTCGCCGACTCGTGATGCGATCAACCGATCGGGCGCCATTTCGGATTCGCGCCAACGCTCCATCGCGGCCATCCAGTTCACCTGGTTCGGGCCCGGCCCACCCCCGCAATGCGCCATACCAGGCGCCATGAAGAGTCGCAGCCAATCCTCTTGCTTCGGGCCCATCCGCGCCAACACGCTCGAGTAATAGTTGACGCTGTTCTGCGGCGAGATCGCCCCACCCGAGCCGCCGTCATTCCAACCGTGGTAGATGAGAAGTTTTCCACCGCGAGCTCGAAAGCCCGAAAGATCCGCATTCACGGCGTCAATGAAGCCCGCTTTCTTGTCGATCAGGGAGGTGTCACGATCCAGGTCGAACGTGCGCCAGTCCCACGCCGGGTCTTCGTGGGCCACGTACCTGAACATGCCCACGTCGATCCCTCCAGGTTCCGGGTTGGCGGCTGTCAGCATGGCCCACCCCATCTCGCCGCCAGGCACTAACCCGGGGTAAATCAACTCCCCCGTCTTTCGTTTGGCGGGGGCGTAGCCCATCTTCACGGCTTCTACCTGTGGCGCCGTCAGGCAATCGCCCATGTCGACCCCGCGGCACAAAAGTGATGCGGGATCAAAACGGCATTGGTATGGATCCGTCAGGAGCCCGTCCGTCACTCCGTCGAGCGCGTCGCACGCGGCGAGTACAGCCCTATTGACGAGGGCGAGTTTGGTGCGGGGGACAACACTCGCCGGGTCCTGAAGGATCCTCGCTTCAACGGCGATCCGCCAGGCGCACAACTGCGTCTGATTGTTCGCAGGAGCGCCGGCGACAATCCCATCGAAATCTTCCGGATAGCGCTGAGCCGCCATCAGCCCCTGTCGCCCGCCTGTGGAGCAACCCGTCCAGTACGAGAACCGTGGCGCGCGATCGTAGAAGGCCGCGATAACGGCCTTCGATTTCACCGCCATCTCGTGGACGGCGCGATACGCGAAATCAACGACCTTTTCCGGATGT
>WNGB01011146.1_pt1 | contig 12340 bp, 12 predicted proteins | sample 5400681 | NCBI WGS metagenome assembly WNGB01 (sample SAMN13153367, study PRJNA577476) | soil metagenome | isolation source: 115 cm soil or saprolite under grassland replicate 2 | place: USA:California | collected 2016-06-15 | reverse complement strand
CGGATTGGCGCTCGCCCCTTCAACCTCGAAGAGATGCAACGCCTCTACCTGCGTAATGGCCAAATCTATACCGTCACTGACACTCCTCCAGGTCCACCAGTGCCTGCCCGCTGACCTGGCGGGCAGGTTTGTACATGCAGCTAGACGCAAGAAACTGCTCCAGAAGAGGGAGACTGCTACACCAGCCCCCACTCTTTGAGTACACCTAGCAGCGGCGGTAGCGGTGCTTGCCACAGCCATTCCACTTTGAGCCACAGCCCGGGCAGCACGAGGCTGCGCAGGATGCCGTCATGGTTTACCTCTAGTAGGTGATAGATACCATCTGTGCCCAAGCCATAGAACTCGGCCTGTCGACGCAGGGGATCAAGCAACCAGTATTCACATACACCACCTTGCTCGTATTCGTAGAACTTTGCGCCACGGTCTCGGGAGCGGCTCTCAGGGCTGACAATCTCGACCACGAGGTCGGCGGGACCGTCCAGATACACATGCTTGATACGGTCGAGATGCTCACGGGCAACAAAGATGATGTCTGGCTCGCGTCCTGGTAAGCTTGGGCCAGTTTTCATCTGAAAAGGCGCAGATCGCACGATGCCTAACTGGTGTGCTTCAGTAAAGAGACGCAACAAGGCAGTGAAGAAATCGGCTAGATCCTGATGTTCATCTGAGGCTGACATTAATAGCATGACCTCTCCGTCGACCCACTCTGCCCATGTATCCTCGTCTGCCCAAGCAAGAAATTCTTCATAGGTCATCTTCCTACGGGGAGCAGGAGAAGCCTCGAACGGCTCGGTTTTGGTCTCTTGCGCCATAACAGGGACTCACCTCCAAAGTCTTATGGGTATCGAATTGGCCCACCATAATGCTCTATTGTACCCTTGCTACACATACGATTCCATGTACAGGAGGGATGCCGCCCTGACCAGACCCGCCGTGGGACAGACTGCCGGGAGTTGCCCACCCAATATGGCAGCATGCCGAACCTGCATGTACCCTAACTCCGTCGGGGCAAGGGGCACCTGACGTGGCAGACGATCACACGGTATGGGCGGTGCTGGGGGCCCCTGCTGGATCAGCAGCGGGTAGTGTTGCAAAAGTGGAGATCGACTGCGATTGATGTCACACTGAGCCTGATGTTGATGTATCCCAAAGCCAGGAGAGAGGTTCATGACATGTATCGCGGTCCAATGCCTTCACTGTCACAGTGAGCAGGTTGTCACACGTGGCAAAACGGACAGTGGCACCCAGCGCTACCTGTGCCAGAACACGGCGTGTGTCCAAGGCAGTTTTCTCCTCGACTACCGCAACCGCGGGGGTGTGCCTGAGGTGAAGCAACACATCATTGACATGAGCCTCAATGCCAGTGGGATTCGCAATACGGCGCGGGTGCTGCATATCAGTCCCAACACCGTACTCCATGAACTCAAGAAGAAAGCAGTAGCGCTCGAGTCCGTCAATACGGCCCTATTACGTACACTGCATCCCACCGAGATCCGTGTACACATCGAGTGCGCTGGCGAAGCCGAGATGGATGAAATGTGGAGTTTTGTCAGCAAAAAAGGGAACGAACGCTGGCTGTGGCATGCCATTGATCATCATACGGGCACGGTCTTGGCGTATGTCTTTGGTCGCCGCAAAGATGAGGTCTTTTTGCAACGCAAAACAATGCTGGAGCCCTTTGGGCTCACCCGCTTTTCTACCGATTTTTGGGGCGCGTACACCCGGTATCTGGACCCCGACGTGCACAGCCCGGGCAAATGAAACACGCAGAAAATCGAGCGCAACCATCTGACCTGACGGACGCGCATCAAACGCTTGGTGCGTAAGGCCATCTGCTTCTCGAAAACCACGCAGATGCACGACCTTGTCATTGGCTTGTTTGTGAACCGATATGCCTTTGGACGGGCAGTATAAAAGTGGCCATCTCCACTTTTGCAACACTACCCGAGCGAGCTCAGAGCCCTACCCGCAGCAGCATAGAGTGTCCACTGTGGAAGTTTCAACGCCGCTACGCTACCGCGTCAAGAAGCTATGCATGGCCCGCATCTGCGTGGCAAACTGCTGCGGGTCATACGCTGCCGGTTTCTCCACGGACCGTAAGAGGTTGCCGATGGTATCCTTTACGAACGGCTCCTGCCTCAGTGGCTTGCCGTTCTTTTGCGCCATCGGGACGAACGTCTGGAGCGCCATGACCGCCTGTTCCGCGACCCGGAACCCGGCACCAGCAATGGCGGCGCTGTCACCAGCGATGTTACGCAACAGCGTACCAGCCAGTTCCTGCTCCATCTTTTGGTCTATGACCTTGGCTACGAGCGCGTCAACCGTCTGCGCGGCGCGGTTCGCCGCCGCGGCGATCTGCGCCGGGTCATTAGCTCCCACCTTGGCCATCAACGTATTCACATTGTTCAACTCTTGCTCGAGTGTACGGCTGCTCTCAGGCGCGGTCACTTGCACAAACTGACGGAAAACGAAGTAGCGGGCTGGATTCCAGGGGGGGATCCCGGCGACACCAGTATAGCCACGTGCCTCCCGCCAACTGACTGGCCACTCGGCTCCAGGTTGCAGCCGTTTCTCCTGCCCACGGCGGTAATACGTCGATGGCACATTTTTCACCTCATGGTGGCAGGCAAAGCACTCGAATTCGGCAAACTCGGGCCAAGCCGTGGCGGCACGCTGTTGCGTACGCCGAGCCAACCGCTTGAGACTCTCCCGTAAGGCCACGGCTTGCCCAATGACCCAGGCTTTGCCACCGCCCTCATCTTGGGAGAGGCGCCAGTGCGGAGGCAGTATGGAAGTAAACGTATCGAGCTCAAAGACGAGATCGGGATGCCCCGCCGCAATCAGTTCGTGATCGACATTGCGGGTCTCGTCTCCTACATGACACGATACACACTTTTCTGCCCGTTTGGCCAGATTACGGGTGTCGTACATGCCCTCCTGCAGCAACTCCTTGTACTCGCGCCCAACATGGTTCTCCAGCCAGATCTTGGCAGCACCGTGGCAGGCTTCACAACTGACGCCGTCTTCGCGCTGATACTTTGGACCTTCTAATTCCTTCATACTCTGTACGCCTTGCGGCAGCATGTTCTTCGGGACATACATGGCATGACAGACCAGACACCGCTCGCTCTGGTCAGGCCGCTCAGTCATTTTGAGATTTCTGGCCATTTGGACGGAGCGGTCTTTGAGCAGAACTTCGTACGCCCTGGCGTGTTTTTCTTCACTGATCCAATGCGTATACTCGTTCTGCCGCACACCAAGTTGCGAGGTCGTAAGCGGACTGACACTGCCGTGACACTGCGGCGCTGAACATGAGCCAACGCCCATATAGAGCGGCGCAGGCGTCTGCCCCACACCGAGAGGGGGACTAAGCACGCCAAGAACCAGTACGATGGCTACTGCGGAAGCGCATAGATGACGCATCTTCCCTCCTGCAAAAGCGATGTAAGCGCGCATCCTCATCCGAGGATACTATGGCAGACGACATCCGGCGCGAGGCATATGCTCCATTCCTGGCGCAAAAGGCCCATGTACCGCGCCCCCTGCCCACGAGGGACAGCTGGCAAGGTCTCACTACTGTGTCAAAAAGCTATGAATAGCCTGCATCTGCGTGGCAAACTGCTCGAACTGCTGGCGGTCATACTCCTCTGGTTTTTCTACAGCCTGAGAGAGTTTCCGGAGCGCGCCCATGACCACCGGTTCCTGCGCCAACGGCTTACCACTTTTGCGGGCAACCGGGACGAAGGTCTCGATGGCCATGGTGGCCTGTTCCGCAACCCGGACTCCAGCCCCAGCAATACTCGCACTGTCGCTCGTAATGTTGCGCAACACCGTACTGGCCAGCTCTGGATTCATCTCCAGACTCGCCACCCTGGACAGGAGGGATTCGGCCACCTGTGCCGCACGGTTCGCCGCCGCGGCGATCTGTGCGGGATCAGAGGCTCCCACTTTCGCCATCAACGTGCTGACAGTGTTTAATTCTTGATCAAGTATGGCACGGCTCTCAGGGGCAAGAGCCTGTACTAATTGCCGCAAAACAAAGTAGCGGGCTGGGTTCCACGGCGGGATCCCGGCTACCCCTGGATACCCACGCTGTTGCCGCCAACTGATGTCCCACGGCGCGCCCTCCAGCAGGCGGTTCGCCTCCCCGCGGCGATAATAGGTAGAGTCGATATTGTTCACATCATGATGGCAGGCAAAACACTCGAACTCGGCAAATTCTGGCCAGGCCGTCGCGGCCCGCTGTTGGGTACGCCGGGCCAGTCGCTTCAGGCTTTCCCGCAAGGCTACAACCTGCCCCACGGCCCAGGCCCGTCCTCCTACCCCGTCGCTTGGGGCAGGACGCCAGTGCGGCGGGAGCCTGGCCGTATACGTCTCAAAATCAAAGACCAGGTCAGGATGGCCTGCTGCAATCAGCTCGTGATCAACGCTTCTGGTGTCATCTCCCACGTGACACGAGACACACTTCTCGGCCCGCTTGACCAGGTTGCGCGTGTCGTACATGCCCACGGGCAACGAGGCCGTGCGCCCATGGCCAATGTGGATACCTAACCATCCCTCTGCCTGCCCGTGGCAGGTTTCACAACCAACCCCATCTTCGATCTTATACGACGCGCTGCGCAGCTCCTTAGGAGCTTCCAGGGCATGGCAGACGAGACACCGGTCACTTTTCGATGGTGGCTCAGTCATCTTGAGATTTCTGGCCATCTCCTTAGAGCGGTCTTTCAGGAGCACTTCGTAGGCCTTGGCATGTTTGTCTGTGGTCAGCCACTGCGTGTACTCGGTCTGTCGAATGCCAGATCTGAGAGCCGTCCGTGGGGTAGCACTGCCGTGACATGTACTCGCTCCACACGATTCAACACCTATATAGAAAAAACGCTGCACATTGCTGCCCGCAACACCAAGAGCCTTACTGGTGTCACCAGGTGACGGGACGGGAGCAGGGGTCTGCCTCATACGAGCAGGGGTCTGCCCCACCCGAGCAAGTGTCTGCCCCACGCTGCGAGGGACGCTGAGCACACCGAGAACCAGTACGATAATTACTGCGGAAGCGCACAGATGACGCATCTTCCCCTCCTGCACAAGCGATATGAGCGAGCATCCTCACACGAGGATGACCTGGCAGCCAACATGCTACCCTCGTCAGGCCCTTGTACGTCACACCAGGGGCTCCAAACTGGCCACTGTAAACCATGCCTTCAAGGGCTGCTCCACATCCTGGTACTGGGGCTGCTCTCAGAACTCTCGCAGCGTTTTCTTGGTACGGATCTATATAATAGCAAGATAACATGATCCCCCTATGGTATCCAGAAAAAATTGGCAGATCGACCCACTTTTTGCCTGCCGCACGGTGGCGTGGCTACACTGCTTGCCTCCCGGCCGCGGGGCATTTTCCACGCGGACCTGCTACAATGAGTTACAGATAGAGCATCAGGAAAGTACAGTTCATAAAGCTCATGTGAGGAGGAGGCCAGGAGTATGGCCGACGTCGTCTGGGCGCCGTGGCGCATGACCTACATTTTGTCCGAGAAACCCACCGGGTGTATCTTCTGCGAGAAGCCAAGTGCCCAGGACGATGCCAAGCATCTGATTCTCTGGCGTGGGCACACGGCCTTTGTGATCATGAACCTCTATCCCTACAATAACGGTCACCTCATGGTGGTGCCGTATGTGCATGCGGCCTCCCTTACGGAACTGGAGCCCGCCCAGCGTGCTGAACTTGGCGAACTCACCATGCACTGCGAGCAGGTACTCCGCCAAGCTATGCGCCCTGACGGTTTTAACATTGGTCTCAATCTCGGCTCGGCCGCTGGCGCAGGCATCGCCGAACATCTCCACGTGCATGTGGTACCACGCTGGGACGGTGATACCAACTACATGACCGTGGTTGGTGAGATCCGCGTCATTCCGCAGCATCTTGACCACACCTACGCCATGCTGCAGCCGTACTTCCAGGGGTTGCGTCAAAACTCCCGCCCTACCTAAACTGCCCTGGACAGATTCCCCAGAACATTGCGAATGCGGGTGCTGATGTGCAGCGACTGTGAAAGCGCGTCGCCTACTGTAGCGAACATGAGGAGCGAGTACGATGACTGAACGGTTAACCTTGATGGCGGTGCACGCCCATCCTGACGATGAATGTCTGAGCACTGGTGGGGTCTTGGTGCGCTATGCGCGGGAAGGGCTACGGACAGTGTTGGTCACCGCCACACGCGGCGAAGAGGGCGAAGTGGTCGATCCAGAGATGAACCCTGAGGAGGTAAAACCAAAACTCGGTGACGTGCGCACTGCGGAACTGGCGTGCGCTTGCAAACACTTAGAGGTCGAGGAACTCCATATCCTCGGCTACCGTGACTCTGGCATGATGGGCTGGGAAACCAATAATCATCCAGACTGCCTGGCCCAGGCGGCCTTCCACGAGGCGACAGGGCGTCTGGTGCGCCTCATCCGGGAGATCCGTCCGCACGTTATTACCTGCTACGATGAGCAAGGCGGCTATGGTCATCCGGACCATATTCAGGTGCACCGCATGACCGTGGCAGCGTTCCACGCCGCGGGCAATGCCACACAGTACCCGGAGATCGGCCCAATTCCCTGGCAACCCCAAAAACTGTACTACACAGCCTACCCGCGCTCCTATATCTTCACACGGTATGAGATCATGCAGGCCATGGGGGCCACGGTGCCATCTGATCGCCCGGACTTCGATCCGAATAAGGTTGGGGGCACGCCTGATGAGCTCATCACCACCCACGTCGATGTGGGTGATTTTTTACTGCACAAGATGGACGCTTTGCGCTGCCACCGCACACAGATTGCCCCGGACTGGTGGTTCACACGCGTCCCCCATGATATTTTGCGGGACAAATTTGGCCTGGAGTGTTTTATCCGGGTCGTCTCACATGTCCCTGTCAATGGCCATGAAGACGACCTGTTTACCGGGCTGCGCTAGTGCTGCACACCGCAGTGCTGTGCACCGCAATTGCCCCGCCAGTTTGGCGGGGCGAGTAGCTGTCTTCCCATGCTGGTGAACGGTACAAGCAGGGCTGTCTCAGTCCACGACCAGCATGATTTTGCCCACGTTGCGGTTGTCCTCCATGTACTTATGGGCGGCAGCCGCTTCAGCCAGCGCAAACGAAGTATCGATAATAGGCCGTATGCTGCCCTTTGCCAGCAGCGGCAACCAGCGCTCCAGGAAGCGCTGCGTGATGGCAATTTTATTTTCCAGGGATTGACTCCGCATGACTGAGCCGATAATGTGCAGGCGTTGACGCAGGATCAACCCCAAATCCGCCTCGACTTTGGCGCCACCCATGAGCCCGACCAGCACCAGGCGGCCACCCACCTTGAGGCACTGCAGGTTGCTCTGCCAGTACGCGGCCCCAACGAAATCCTGCACCAGTTCGACACCAGAGCGGTTGGTAAGCGCACGGACCCGTGCGGCAAAATCTTCGGTCTTGTAGTTGATCCCGACCTCGGCACCCAGCGCGGTGATACGCGCCACTTTCTCTGGCGAACCGGCTGTGGCAAAGACCCGCGCGCCAATGTGGCGCGCCATCTGAATGCCGGCGGTCCCCACACCGCTGGCACCGGCGTGAATCAGCACGGTCTCACCAGGGGCGAGTTGGCCCAGCGTGAAGAGCGTCTCATGGGCCGTAAAGAACACTTCAGGCACGGCCGCAGCCTCGACAAAACTCCAGCCAGTCGGGATAGGCATGGCCATGCGGTAGTCAATGAGGGCTTTCTCAGCATAGCCGCCACCGCCCACCAGGCCAAACACCCGGTCGCCAACGTGGAAGCCATGGGCGGCGGTGCCGACGGCTTCCACTTCCCCGGCCAGTTCCAGGCCGAGGATGTCCGATTCGCCTGGCGGCGGGGGATACTGTCCGCGCCGCTGCAGCGTATCGGCGCGGTTGAGTGCCGAGGCCCGGACGCGGACCAACAACTGCTCGGGACCAGGCGTGGGATCAGGGACCTCTGTAAGCTGCAGCACTTCAGGTCCCCCCGGGGTGTTAAAAGTGATGGCACGCATGCTCTCTCTCCAGGCTAGAGCGTCGATTCTTCGGGATGCTCATGGTGGCCGTCGTCGCCGGCATTGTAGCAAACTTCCGCGCCGGTCGCATGGCTCTGTCCAGCTGCATGAGCAGAGCCAGGAGGAAACGTATGGCAGTATCACAACGTATCGTGTCGCTCCTCCCGAGCAGCACAGAAATCCTCTGTGCGCTCGGGTTGGAGACCAGCCTCGTGGGCATTTCACACGCCTGTGATGCCCCCCCACAGGTGGCGCCGCTCCCACGCCTCACGGCCCCCTCTCGCCACACACCAGGAGAAGGACGTGGGCCGGACCTTGAGGGGCATGCCTTGGCCCGCGTCGGGTTGCACGCGTACCGCCTTGATCTTGACCGGTTACGCTCCCTGCGGCCGGACCTGATTGTGACCCAAGATCAAGCTGCAGTCTGCGGCGTTTCTCCTGGCGATGTGCTGGAGGCCACCCGTCGCGTCTTGGGAACGCACATTGAAGTGCTGTCGCTCCGTCCCACCTTGCTCCAGGATATCTGGGACGACATCTATCGTCTAGGGGAAGTCACGGAGCACAAGCGGCAGGCCACAACACTTCTCGAAGGACTCTTCGCACGCGTCAACACGATCGTGGCAGAGAGCATCATGCTGCGTGAGCCACCGCGCGTGGCGGTGCTGGCCTGGGCCGATCCGCTCATGCTCGCCGGGCATTGGCTCCCGGACTTGATTCAGCTCGCCGGGGGCACCGATGGTTTGTGTATCCCAGGGGCACCAGCCCCAGCGGTGGAGTGGGTGAGGCTGCAGGAGTATGCCCCTGAAGTGCTGGTGCTCAGCCCCTGTGGCTATACACTGGCCCAGACCCGGGCTGTGCTCCCCACGTTGCCGCAACTGTCTGGCTGGTATGACCTGCCAGCCGTACGCCAGGGTCACGTCTATGCTGTGGACGGGCAGGTGTACTTGCACCGGCCTGGCCCCCGCATTGTCGACAGCTTGGAAATGCTCGCCAGCCTCATACATCCTGACCTCTTTGAGGAATTCCTGCCGCAGGAAGGGCAGTTGTACTGTCGTGTTGCCACATGAGACGGTCTTTTGCTTGCTAGTGGTTGCTTGGGCGCCGTCAACTCTGCTATGCTCTGCGCACCGCCTGGGCCGCAACAGCCGCGTTCCGGGTCGTGGGAGACTGCAGTGGTGCTGTACTGTGGGAGAGAAGCATGGAAACTGAAGACATCCTGATGTGTCCCGGCCCAAACGAAATTGCTGACCGTGTCATTCGTGCGATGCTGCGCTCGGCCGCGTGTCCAGTGTACGATGAGTTTCAAGAGTTTTACGAGCAGACATTGGATATGCTGGCGCAGGTGTTCCAGACCACGAACCAGGTCATTCCCCTCCCAGGCTCAGGGCGTAGCGGCCTTGAAAGTGCCATCACCAGCGTCGTCGAGCGCGACGAGCGCACCTTAACCATCGCGAATGGCCAGTTCGGCGATCTGGCCATTCGGATTGTGAATGGCATCGGGGGCAAAGGCGAAGCTTTCTCGAGTCCGTGGGGCGCGCCTATTGATCTCGAGGCCTTTACCGAGAAGCTCGCCAGCGGTCCTTACAAGCTGGTCACCATGGTGCACAACGAGACGTCGACTGGGGCCGTATATCAAGCGGGAGAAGTCGCGCGCCTGGCGCACCAGCACGGTGCCTTGTTTCTCCTGGACGCGGTGTCCTCCCTGGGCGGGGCGGACCTCCCTATGGATACCTGGGACGTTGACCTGGCGGTAAGCTGCAATCATAAGGCGATCGGGGCACCCATTGGGCATGCCTATGTGGCGGTGAGCAACCGTGCCTGGGAGGTGATGGACAAGCGTCAGACCCCGTGTGGCACCATTTTCGGGAATCTGCTGACCTGGAAGGCGCAACCAGATGAAACGGTCACGGGTGGTAGAGCCTTCAAGCGACCGCAGGGGGTGTTTTCAGCGGTGCATCTGTTTTATGCCTTACACGAAGCCCTCACGATGCTCCTGGAAGAGGGACTGCCAAAGCTTTTTGCCCGGCATCAATTGAATGCTGCGGCGTTCCGTGCCGGGGTCACCGCCTTAGGGCTGCAGACCATTGCCAAAGCAGAAGTAGCGTCGCCGACGGTGACCTGCGTCTGCCTCCCGGAGGGTATCTCCTCCAAAGAATTTTTGCACTATTTTCGCCAGGATCACGGCCTGGCTACCCTGCCGGGGCTCGGTGACTATCGCCCCAAAGCGGTGCGTGTTGGACATATGGGCGTGACGGCCACGCCGCGCAATATCCTGCATGCGCTGCACGCTTTTGACAGCGTGCTGACGCGTCTGGGCCACCAGCACGACCGCGGGGCAGCCGTCACCAGGGCGGAGGAGGTGTACGCTGAAGCGGAAGCCGCGAACTAGGAGGCCGGACTGTGGCAAAAGGCCGATTTCCCGGTCCGGGACCGTTTTTCAAGGCCACATTGCAGACCCACGCGACAGATGAGCTCTGTGAGCTCCTGCGGCGTGGCGGTATCCTTGAGTGTGGCCTGATTCCCTGGGGCTCGAACTACACGTTTCTCGCCACCATAGACGTCGGGCAGGGTATGCCCATGCTTGGCATCTATAAACCCCGTCGCGGCGAAGCGCCGCTATGGGATTTTCCCGATGGTACGCTCTATAAACGCGAGCGGGCGGCCTTTCTCCTCAGTGAAGCCCTGAGTTGGCAGCTCGTCCCGCCCACGGTGATCCGCGATGGGCCGAATGGCATCGGTACGATGCAGCTCTACATCCATCACCGCCAGGAAGATGCCGATTATTTTAGTTTACGGGAGCAGCATCAGCGCGAGGTGAAGCGGATGGCACTCTTTGACCTGATTGCCAACAACACCGACCGCAAAGCCGGCCATTGTCTGCGCGGGGAAGATGGCCACATCTGGGGTATTGATCATGGTCTGACCTTTCATGCGCATCCCAAGCTGCGTACGGTGATCTGGGATTTTAGTGGAGAGCCGATCCCAAAGGAGTTGTTGCGTGACCTGCGGCGTATCTCCAAGGAGCTTGCAGCGCAGCGAGGGCTTGAGCCAGTGCTGGCGGAGTTGCTCTTCCCGGAAGAAGTGGAGGCTCTGCGGCACCGTCTGCACTACCTCCAGTCCCATCCGGAATTCCCCTGCCTGCAAACGCGCCGTGGTGTGCCGTGGCCGTTTCATTAAGACGACGTGAGATGCCTGCCCCTATGAACGATGCCACTTTTCGCGACTTTGTGCTTGATCAACTGCAGCGGTTGGGGGAGATTGATTATCGTCGCATGTTCGGCTCGTATGGGCTGTATCACGACGAGGTGTTTTTCGGTATCCTGGCGCAAGGACGGCTCTACTTCAAGACGAACGCCGCTACCCGGGTGTCCTATGTGCAGCGCGGTATGCTGCCGTTTCGTCCCAACGCCAGGCAGACCCTGAAGAGCTATTATGAAGTCCCTGTCGATATTCTCGAAGATCATGAGCAGCTTGTGTTGTGGGCCCGACAGGCGGTGGCCTGTCAGACGGCTGGGAGTACATCGCGGCGTACGCCGCGTCGCCTGAGGTAACACCAGTGTGTTCACCCATCTCTGCCTGGCTGTGACACGTCCCTGGCAACGCCGGGACCCACGTCTGTACCAGATTGCTGCCCTGGCCGGGCTGTTTGGCTATGGCGTCGTCTGGCTCGATTTTGCCGTGTCTGGGCTGCAGACTGTGCTCATCCTGGCTACCGTGCTGCTGACGCAGGCGCTCTGTAGTCGGCTATGGCAGCTGCCGGCCTACGAGCCATACAGTGCCCTCATCTCCGGTCTCTCCTTATGTCTGTTGCTGCGTACCAACGCCCTCTCCCTGGCCATGCTCACGGCTGTAGTCACGATTGTGAGCAAGTTCGTTCTGCGCTGGCGTGGCAAGCACATCTTTAATCCGACCAACTTCGGCCTGGTCGCCATGATGCTCGGGACCAGCCAGGTGTGGGTGTCGCCCGGGCAATGGGGCAGTGCGGCGTTCTTCGCCTTTTTCATGGCGTGCTGCGGTGGGCTTGTAGTGTATCGGGCGGCGCGCAGCGACGTCACCTACGCGTTCCTCGGCTTCCACGTCGCCCTACGCCTTGGCCGGGCCTGGTGGCTCGGCGATCCCCTGAGCATCCCGCTGCATCAGTTGCAGAATGGTGCCTTGGTGCTGTTTGCCTTTTTCATGATTTCTGACCCAAAAACCACGCCTGATACCCGTCTTGGACGTATCCTGTTTGCTGGACTTGTGGCACTCGGAGCCTGGTATCTACAATTTGTCTGGTATTGGGGGAATGCGCTGCTCTGGTCATTGGCG